>Ga0315281_10013972_pt1 | contig 10840 bp, 9 predicted proteins | sample YL17G07_0_MG_FD_204540 | JGI IMG/M metagenome (GOLD analysis project Ga0315281, IMG submission 204540) | Sediment microbial communities from Yellowstone Lake, YNP, Wyoming, USA - YL17G07_0 | ecosystem: Environmental > Aquatic > Freshwater > Lake > Sediment | place: USA: Wyoming | collected... | reverse complement strand
GGCTTCAGCGCCCAGCGTCTCGATGTTCCGGCGCAGTTCGTCCACCGTCAGATGCCCTTTCTTCGACAGCAGCACCATCAGCGCATCCACGCGCTTTTCCCACAAGGCGAAGTCGTGCTCGCTTGGCTCCACTGTGCCGGCGGGCAATCCTCCAATGTCGTGAATTCCGCGATAGTTCATCATCATTGATACAGGAACACTACGAACGAGGCAATCCGCGAAGTCGATTAACGTCCGGACACTGGTGATTTAGCATATAAATCAAATCTTACTCGGGATTGCGCGATCTCGGTGAGTCTAACCGGTTGCGCCTTTGCCGCCTCCTGCGCAACCGTCCCGGGTTCGCTCGATTCAGGACGTCTTCGTATCCCATCGCTCCCGCCTACATGCGGAACACGCCGAAGCTGGTTTTTTCGATCGGCGCGTTGAGCGCCGCCGACAGGCCGAGCCCGAGCACCATGCGGGTATCAGCCGGATCGATCACGCCATCGTCCCACAATCTGGCGCTGGCGTAGTAGGGATGGCTCTGGATTTCGTATTGCGCGCGAATCGGTGCCTTGAAAGACGCTTCATCTTCACTGCTCCAGGTCTTGCCGGCTTTTTCGAGGCCCTCGCGCCTGACCTGCGCGAGCACGCTCGCGGCTTGCTCGCCGCCCATCACCGAAATGCGCGCGTTCGGCCACATCCACAGAAAGCGCGGCGAATAGGCGCGACCGCACATGCCGTAGTTGCCCGCGCCGAAACTGCCGCCAATGATGACCGTGAACTTCGGCACGCGCGCGCACGACACCGCGGTGACCAGCTTGGCGCCGTCCTTGGCGATGCCGGCGGCTTCGTATTTTTTGCCGACCATGAAGCCGGTGATGTTCTGCAGGAACACCAGCGGAATGCCGCGCTGCGCGCACAGCTCGATGAAGTGCGCACCCTTCAGCGCGGATTCCGAGTACAGGATGCCGTTGTTGGCGACGAGACCGACCGGATAACCGCAGATGTGCGCGAAACCACAGACCAGCGTGGTGCCGTAGAGCGCTTTGAATTCGTCGAGTTCGCTGCCGTCGACGACGCGCGCGATGACTTCGCGCACGTCGAATGACTTGCGCGTATCGGCGGGAACTACACCGTGCAGTTCGGCTGCGTCATACAACGGCTCGCGCGGTTCGCGCAGTTCGAGGCGGACTTCCTTCTTGAGATTCAAATGCGAAACGATGCGCCGCGTGAGCTCGAGCGCATGGGGATCGTCGTTCGCATAATGATCTGCCACCCCCGACACGCGCGCATGCACATCCGCACCGCCCAGCTCTTCCGCGCTGACGATTTCACCGGTGGCCGCTTTCACCAGCGGCGGGCCGGCGAGGAAAATCGTGCCCTGGTTGCGCACGATGATCGACTCGTCGGCCATGGCCGGTACGTAGGCGCCGCCAGCCGTGCAGGATCCCATCACACAGGCGATCTGCGGGATGCCCAGTGCGGACATGTTGGCCTGGTTGTAGAAGATGCGGCCGAAATGATCGCGGTCGGGAAAAACGTCGTCCCAGGTCGGCAGATTGGCTCCGCCCGAATCGACCAAATAGATGCAGGGCAGATGGTTCTGCTGCGCGATCTCCTGCGCGCGCAGGTGCTTTTTCACGGTCATCGGGAAATACGTACCGCCCTTGACCGTCGCGTCATTCGCAACCACGACGCATTCGCGCCCGGACACCCGTCCCACGCCGGTAACGATGCCGGCGGCCGGCACCTGGTTGTCGTACATGTTCCAGGCCGCCAGTTGCGATAACTCGAGGAACGGCGAACCGACGTCCAGCAGCCGGCGAACGCGCTCGCGCGGCAGCAACTTGCCGCGACCAACGTGCTTTTCGCGCGCGGCTTCGCCGCCGCCCTTGCCGATGACGCCGATCTTGGCGCGCAGGTCGGACACCAGGGCCGACATCGCCTCCCGCCCGGCCTTGAATTCCGGTGAACGCGCATTGAGTTTGGTCTGGATTGCGGTCATTGCCTCACCAGCCCCCGTCGCGCAGCCAGCGATCGACGTGTTCGAGGCGATCGAAGCCCCAGAACGGTTCACCGTCGGCGATGATGTAAGGCGAGCCGAACACGCCGCGCGCAATGGCGGCCTCGGTTTCGACTTTGAGTTTTTCCTTCATCACCGGATCGGCGATGGCATCGAGAACCTGCTGTCGATCGAGGCCGACGGACGCGGCGACATCGGCCGTCGTCTCCGGGCTGGAGATGTCGCGGTCGTCGACCATGTAGGCGCGATACAGCGCCAGCGAGAGCTCTTCCTGGCGGGCCGGGCCTTCCGGTTCGAGCCAGTAAATGACCCTGGACGGGGACTGACTGGCGATCGGAAATTTGCTCGGCAGCTTGAACGGCACTTTGAACAGCCTGGCCGAACGCTCCATGTCGCGACGGCTGTAATCGCCCTTCAGCGGCGCACTGGGCAGCGGCACGCCGCCGGTCACCTTGAACACCACGCCGAGCAGGATCGGTTTCCATTCGACAACGCGATCGTGTCTGGCGGCAAGTGCGGAAATCTTCGTCGCCGCCATGTAGCCGTAGGGCGAAGCGAAGTCGTAGTAGAACTGGATCGGACTAGCCATTGCGTACTCCCAAGGTTCAATTCAACACCCAACACAACACCCCGCGCTTCGAGAGGATATCTGTTTTGGGTTCAGACCAGCTCGACCGCCATGGCGGTGGCTTCGCCGCCGCCGATGCACAAGCTCGCCACGCCGCGCTTCAAACCATGCTTCCTGAGCGCGCCGATCAGCGTGACCAGGATGCGCGCACCGGACGCGCCGATCGGGTGCCCCAGCGCGCAGGCGCCGCCGTGGATGTTCACTTTCTCGCGCGGCAGCTTGTGCTCCCGCATCGCGGCCATCGTCACCACCGCGAAGGCTTCGTTGATTTCGTAGAGATCTACGTTGGCCGCCGTCCAGCCGGTCTTGTCGAACAGCTTGTGCAACGCGCCCACCGGCGCAGTCGTGAACCAACCCGGTTCCTGCGCGTGCGTCGAATGACCGACCACGCTCGCCAGCGGCTTCAGGCCCATCTTGTCGGACATCGAGCGGCGCATCATGACCATCGCCGCGGCGCCGTCAGAGATCGAGCTGGAATTCGCCGCAGTGACGGTACCGTCCTTGCGAAACGCGGGCCTGAGCAGCGCAATCTTGTCGAAGTTGGCCTTGAACGGCTGTTCGTCGTGTTCGATGAAGCGTTCGTCCTTGCCGGCCTTGATGGCGATCGGCACGGTCTCCCAGGCGAACGAGCCGTCCTTGTTCGCTTGCTGCGCGCGCTCCAGCGAGGTGATGGCGAAATGGTCCTGCTGTTCGCGCGTGAAAGCGAACTTGGTCGCGCAGTCCTCGGCGAAGCTGCCCATCAGGCGGCCCTTGTCGTAGGCGTCCTCCAGTCCGTCGAGAAACATATGGTCGATCACCTGCTGGTGGCCCATGCGGTAGCCGGTGCGCGCCTTCGGCAACAGGTAAGGCGCATTGCTCATGCTCTCCATGCCGCCGGCCACCATGATGTCGTTGGTGCCCGCGAACAGCAGGTCGTTGGCGAACATGGCCGCCTTCATGCCCGAGCCGCACATCTTGTTGACGGTCGTGCAGCCCGCGGACAGCGGCAGTCCGGCGCCGAGCGATGCCTGCCGCGCCGGCGCCTGCCCCTGACCGGCCGGCAGCACGCAGCCCATGATGACTTCCTGCACCTGCTCCGGCTTCAGGCCGGCGCGCTCCAGCGCGGCACGGATGGCTGCGGCGCCAAGTTGCGGCGCTGCAAAGTCCTTCAGGTCGCCCTGCAGCGCGCCCATTGGGGTACGTGCGACGGAAACGATGACGATCGGATCGTTAGCCATAACAATCTCCACAAAGTCAAACTCTAACCGCAAGGACGCGGAGGACGCGGAGGAAAACCGGAAAAAAGGAAATGCAGCTACTCGATATGTGCGTAACCAGTTATCGAACTCGATGCGATTGCCTTGGCATCGTCGTGATCACTCCCATAAAGTATCGTTTTTCCTCTGCGTCCTCCGCGTCCTCTGCGGTGAATGCGTTAATTTACGGTGAATGCGCTAAGAAGTTTCCCTGAATAGCTCGCGGCCGATCAGCATGCGCCGGATTTCCGAAGTGCCAGCACCAATTTCGTAGAGCTTCGCGTCGCGCCAGAGCCGTCCGCTGGCGTATTCGTTGATGTAGCCATTGCCTCCGAGCGCCTGGATCGCTTCGCCGGCCATCCAGGTGGCTTTTTCCGCCGCGTACAGGATGGCGCCCGCCGCATCCTTGCGGGCGGTGCGGCCGCGGTCACAGGCTTTCGCCACGGCATAGACATAGGCTTTGCACGCATTCATCGTCGTATACATGTCGGCGATCTTGCCCTGCATGAGTTGGAACTCTCCGATCGGCTGACCAAACTGCTCGCGCTGGTGCAGGTAGGGCATGACGACATCCATGCACGCCTGCATGATGCCGAGCGGCCCGCCGGCAAGCACGGCGCGCTCGTAGTCCAGTCCGCTCATCAGCACCCGCACGCCGCGGTTCACTTCACCAAGCACGTTCTCCGCCGGCACTTCACAATCACGAAATACCAGCTCGCAGGTATTCGAACCGCGCATGCCGAGCTTGTCGAGTTTCTGCGCCGTGGAAAAGCCCTTGAAGGATTTCTCGATCAGGAAGGCGCTGATGCCTTTGGGCCCGGCGGCGACATCGGTCTTGGCGTTGAGCAGGTAAGCGTCGCCGAGCCTGTCGGCACGCAGCTTCATGCTGACCACGTCCGAACCCGCGTTGGGCTCGCTCATCGCCAGCGCGCCGACATGCTTGCCGGAAATCAGCCGGGGCAGATAATGGCGCTTCTGCGCTTCGGTGCCGTTGCGGTTGATCTGGTTCACGCACAGGTTGGAATGCGCGCCGTAGGACAACCCGACCGCGGCCGAGGCACGCGAGATCTCTTCCATCGCCACCACATGGGCCAGATAACCCATGCCGGCGCCGCCGTATTCTTCCCCGACGGTAATGCCAAGCAGGCCCAGGTCGCCCAGCTTGCGCCACAGGTCCATCGGGAATTCGTTGCGCTGGTCTGTTTGCGCGGCGCGCGGCGCGATCTCGTGCGCCGCGAAGTTCTGCACGGTGTCGCGCAGCATTTCGATGTCCGGCCCGAGATCGAAATCGAGGGTGGGGAAGGAAGCCATCGCTGGTTTCTCCGGACTGTTCATGGATCTAACCTCCCGTGCGTGGTCATCTGCGTCTGCAGCAGCGCTAAGCCCGCACCGTCGTCCGCCGAGTCTGCGACGGTACCGGCGATGCCGGTCATGCGCTCTCGGTTGAGCGCCGACTGTAGTTGACGCTTACGTCAACGTCAATCCGTGGTCTTCGTAAAAACGAATCGCGCGCGTAGTGAGGCCGAATTCGCGTGCGAGCCGGGTAATGGTGTGGGTGGCGTCGGTCCTGCGTGCGGCAGTTTACGTAAGCGTCAAGTAGAATCCAACTATAGCGCGGCCCTTCCTATCACTGGTATGAGTCCATGCAGACATCCGTTCTCCCGGCGCCCGTCGACCTTGCCAACCCGATGAGTTTCCCTTTCGCGGAACCGCCCACTGCCGGCAGCGTTTGCGAGGTCGCCCCCGGACTCTACTGGCTGCGCATGCCGCTGCCGTTCGCGCTGAATCACATCAATCTCTGGTTGCTGCGCGACGCGGAGGGGTGGACTGCGGTGGACTGCGGCATCGGCCTGGACGACACGCGCGCCCATTGGGAGACGATCTTCGCTGCAGTCGTCGGCAATTCCGGACTGACGCGCGTATTGGTTACCCATTTCCATCCCGACCATTTCGGCAATGCCGGCTGGCTGACGCAGCGCTTCGGGGCGCCGCTATGGATGACCGAGACGGAATTCCTGACCGCGCACGCACAATACGAAACAATGGCCGGGTTCGGGGCGGATGCCACTGCGGCTTTGTTTTCGGAACACGGCCTCGACGCGCAACGCGTGTCGGGCGTCTCCGGGCGCGGCAATTCGTACCGCAAAGTCGTGGCAGAGCCGCCAACCCGCTTCGTACGCATGATGGACGGCGACGAAATCCGGATAGGCGGCAACGACTGGCGCGTAATCATCGGTTACGGCCATGCTCCCGAGCACGCCGCGCTCTACTGCAAGTCCCTCGGCGTGCTGATTTCGGGCGACATGCTGTTGCCGAAAATCAGCACCAACATCAGTGTCTGGCCCACCAAGCCGGAGGGCGATCCGCTCAGGCAGTTTCTGCGCTCGATCGATCGCTTCACGCAACTTCCCGCGGATACTCTGGTGCTGCCGTCACACGGCCTTCCCTTCCGCGGCGCGCATCACCGCGTGCAAATGCTGCATGACCATCATCGCGACCGCCTGGCGGAAGTGCTTGATGCCTGTTCGCAACCCCGTTCCGCGGCGGATCTGCTTGCGGTACTGTTCCGGCGCACGCTGGACACGCATCAGACATTTTTCGCCATGGGCGAATCCATCGCGCACCTGAATTACCTCTGGCTTCAGGGCAAGCTTTTTCGATCGCGCGATGGCGATGGGGTCTATCGCTTCATCAGCCAGAGCAAATGAAGGTCGCCGGCGTTTCGTACCGCAGCGTCTGGCGCGAAGCGCAGCGCGTCGCGATCATCGACCAGACGCGCCTGCCCTTCGAATTCCGCACGCTGCGGCTTTCCAGCTGCGATGAAATCGCCCATGCGATCCGCTCGATGCAGGTGCGCGGCGCGCCGCTGATCGGAGCGAGCGCCGCTTACGGCATAGCGCTGGCGATGTCCGCCGACGCTTCCGATGCCAACTTACAGCTTGCTGCGCAGTTGCTCGGCAACGCGCGCCCGACCGCGGTAAACCTGCGCTGGGCAATCGAGCGCATGACCCGACGGATGCAAACGATCCCGCCTGCGGCTCGCGCCGAAGCGGCCTGGGCGGAAGCCGAACAAATAGCGGACGAGGACATCGCCTTCAATCTTTCGATCGGCCACCATGGGCTGGCAGTGCTTCGCCGTGTGGCGGAAAAGAAGGGCAGCGTGAATGTGCTGACGCATTGCAACGCCGGCTGGCTCGCCACCGTGGACGTCGGTACGGCGCTGGCCCCGATCTATCTCGCGCACGAGGCAGGCATTGCCGTGCATGTCTGGGTCGACGAAACGCGGCCGCGCAACCAGGGGCTGTTGACCGTGTGGGAGCTTTCCCAGCACGGCGTGCCCAATACGCTGATCGCCGACAACGCCGGCGGACATCTGATGCAGCGCGGGCAGGTGGATCTGGTGATCGTCGGTGCCGATCGCGTCACCGCGACGGGAGACGTGTGCAACAAGATCGGCACCTACCTCAAAGCCCTTGCCGCCAGGGATTGCGCTGTTCCGTTCTACGCTGCCGTTCCTACGCCGACCATCGACTGGAACATCGGCGACGCTTTGAACGAAATTCCGATCGAAGAGCGCAGCGGCGCGGAAGTGACGACGATGCAGGCGATGGATGCCGACAATCGCATCGCGCACGCGCGCATTGCGCCGGGCGGGACGCGCACCGCCAATCCCGCCTTCGATGTCACGCCGGCGCGGCTGGTGACCGCGATCATCACCGACCGTGGCATCGCGCCGGCAAGCCGCAAGGGCCTCGAGGGCCTTTATCGGAAGAAAGTCGCCTGATCATGACCGAACTGCAACTCAGAAAGCAGATCATCGCTACCGCGCTGCGGATGAACTGCCTCGGGATCAATCGGGGCAAGTCGGGCAATGTCAGCGCGCGCTGGAAAAGCGGCCTCCTGGTGACGCCGTCGGGATTGCCTTACGAAGACACGAAGCCGGGCGACATCGTCTTCATCGACGAGACGGCGACTGCAAAGGGAAAGCGTCCGCCGTCTTCCGAATGGCGTTTCCACTTCGATATCTATCGACGCAAGAGCGAAGTCAACGCGGTGGTCCACGCGCACTCGAGCTTCGCAACCACGCTGGCGTGTCTGGACATGGCCGTGCCGGCTTTCCACTACATGGTGGCGGTGGCCGGCGGCAACAGCATACGCTGCGCGCCTTACGCCACCTTCGGCACGCAAACGCTGTCCGACAATGCGCTCAAGGCGCTGGAGGGCCGCAAGGCGTGCCTGCTGGCGAACCACGGCATGATTGCAATCGGCGAACACCTGCGCAGCGCGCTGGCGCTGGCCGTCGAGGTCGAAGCGTTGTGCGAGCAGTACTGGCGCGCGATGCAGATCGGCAAGCCCAATCTCCTGTCCGATGCCGAGATGGCCAGGGTCGTGGAAAAGTTCAAGACTTACCACAGCCAGGCGCGCTGAATCGTCGCCGGGCTTGCACTGTTTCGAACTTCACTCTAGCTTAGGCACATGACCGAAGACAAACCCACCCCGTCTGCCAACCCGAGCGACATCGCGCGCGTCTTCGCGGAAATTGCGCTGCGCAGCAAGCATCTGGTCGAAACCCACTTGGCCGACCAGGCCAGGCGCCACGGCGGGGAGCCCACCGACGAACTCGGTGTCGGCAAAGCATTCGCCGAACTCGCGGGCAAGCTGATGAGCGATCCGGTCAAGCTGGCGCAGATGTCGCTGCGCATGTGGCAGGACTATTTCAATCTCTGGCACAGCGCCGTGCTCAAGGCCGCGGGCCGCGAAGCCTCGACGGTGGCGGCGCCCGGCCCTTCGGACAACCGCTTCAAGGGCGAGCTGTGGGAGAACAACCTGGTATTCGATTACATCAGGCAGTCGTATCTGATCGCCGCGCAGAATATCCAGAAATCGGTGGCCGAGGTCGAAGGGCTCGATCCCCAGACCGCTCGCAAGGTGAAGTTTTTCACCCGACAGTATATCGACGCGCTGGCGCCGACCAATTTCGTGCTGACCAATCCGGAGGTGCTCAAAACCACGATCGAAACCGGTGGCAGGAATCTGCTCGACGGACTCAATAATCTTCTGCAGGACATCGATCGCGGCGACGGCAAACTGGCCATCAGCATGACCGACCCAAAAGCATTCAAGATGGGTGAGAACGTCGCCAGCACGCCAGGCAAGGTGGTATTCCAGAATGACCTGATGCAGCTGATCCAGTATCAGCCGACAACGAGCGAGGTTTGCAAGACTCCGCTGCTGATCGTGCCGCCCTGGATCAACAAGTATTACATACTCGACCTGCGGCAGAAGAATTCCTTCATTCGCTTCGCGCTCGATCAGGGCATCACGGTATTCGTGATTTCCTGGGTGAACCCGGACGAAAGACATGCAAACAAGACTTTCGACGATTATCTGCTGGAGGGTCCGCGCGCCGCGCTGGATGCGATAGAAAAAGCGAGCGGCGAGCACGAGATCAACATGATCGGCTATTGCCTCGGCGGCACGCTTACCGCGTCACTGCTGGCGTGGATGGCGGCGAAAGGCGAGCAGCGGGTGAAAAGCGTGACCTTCTTCACCACGCTGATCGATTTCTCCGAACCCGGCGAGCTGGGCGTGTTCGTCGACGAGGCGGCGGTCGACAGCCTGGAGAAGAAAATGGCGGAGCGAGGCTATTTGGAGGGCTCCGAGATGGCGTCGACCTTCAACATGCTGCGCGCCAACGATCTGATCTGGTCCTTCGTGGTCAACAACTATCTGCTGGGCAAGGAACCGTTTCCATTCGACCTGCTGTACTGGAATTCGGATGCGACCCGCATGCCGGCAAAGATGCATACGTTCTATCTGCGCAACATGTACCTCAAGAACAAATTGCGCGAACCCCGCGGCATCACGCTTGCGGGAGAGCCGATCGACCTGTCGAAGATAGACATTCCGGCCTATTTCATCTCCACCGTCGAAGACCACATCGCCCCGTGGAAGACGACTTACCTCGGCGCGCAATTATTGAACGGCCCGGTACGATTTACGCTCGGCGGATCGGGTCATATCGCCGGCATCGTCAACCCGCCATCGGCAAACAAATACTGGTACTGGACCAACGACCAGCTGCGCGCCACCGCGGACGAATGGCTCGCCACCGCCGAGAAGCATCCGGGGTCCTGGTGGACCGACTGGAGTGCATGGATCGCCGGCTTCGGCGGCGACAAGGTTCCGGCGCGCATCGCCGGCGGAGAGCTGAAAACAATCGAGGATGCGCCGGGCAGCTATGCCAAGTTCAGGTTGGATCAGGCCCCTGTCGAAGAATCCGGCAAACCCAAGGCCACGGTCGCGAATAATTAGTCATTCGTGCGCGAAATACTGATTCGTTTCCGTTCACTGTTTCTCTACGCCGGGCTTTTCAGCCTGGTGATGAACCTGCTTTTGCTGGTGCCGGCGCTCTACATGCTGCAGGTCTTCGACCGCGTCATCGCCGGGCGCAGCAACGAGACGCTGGTATTGCTGACCCTTTCCGTCGGGGTGGCGCTGATCGTGATGATGGCGCTCGATGTGCTGCGCGCGCGCCTGCTCGCCGCCGGCGGACTGTTGCTCGATCGCTGGCTCGGGCCCACCGTCGTGCGCACGCTCTATGACAAGGCGCGGCGGCCCGGCGGCGTGGAACAGGTGCATGGACTGGCGGATGTCGCTGCGCTGCGCAGCTTCCTGACCGGTCCCGGTGTTCTGGCGCTGGTGGACGCGCCCTGGTTCCCGATCTACCTGATCGTCATTTTCCTGTTCCATCCGTTGCTCGGCGCAGTGGCCAGCGCTGGCGCGTTGCTTCTGCTCGGCCTGACCATACTCAACGAGAGGCTCATGCGCCCGCCCCTGGAACACCTGCAATCGCAGAGCCGCCGCGCCTCCCGTTTGATCGACGCCGGGCTGCGCAACGCCGAAGTGGTCAGCGCGCTCGGCATCGCCGACAACGTGACCCGGCGCTGGCAGATGCAGAACGACCGG
>Ga0315281_10013971_pt1 | contig 10840 bp, 13 predicted proteins | sample YL17G07_0_MG_FD_204540 | JGI IMG/M metagenome (GOLD analysis project Ga0315281, IMG submission 204540) | Sediment microbial communities from Yellowstone Lake, YNP, Wyoming, USA - YL17G07_0 | ecosystem: Environmental > Aquatic > Freshwater > Lake > Sediment | place: USA: Wyoming | collected... | reverse complement strand
GGAAATGCGTCCAAGGCGCTCTCCCTAGTAGCCGAGGTAGGAACGGCGCACGGCGTCGTCCTTCTTGATATCGTCCGCGGCGCCCGATAGCACGACGCGGCCGGTTTCGATCACATAGGCGTGGTCGGCGAGATTGAGCGCCATCGCCGCATTCTGCTCGACCACCAGCATGCTCACGCGCTCCTTTTCGTTCACCGTGCGCAGGATGCCGAACAGCTCCTTGACGATCAGCGGCGCGAGGCCGAAGGAAGGCTCGTCCAGCAGCATGAGTTTGGGCCGCAGCATCAAGGCGCGCGATACGGCCAGCATCTGCTGCTCGCCGCCCGAGAGCGTGCCGGCCTGCTGCGCGCGCCGTTCCCTGAGGCGCGGAAAGTATCCGTAGACGCGTTCCAGGTCGGCTTCGACCGCGTCGCGGTCCTTGCGGGTGTAAGCGCCCAGGCGCAGGTTCTCTTCGGTGGTGAGGTTGACGAAGGTGCCGCGCCCGTCGGGCACGTGCGCGATGCCCAGCCGGACGATGTCCTCGGTGGCGCGGCCGTCGATGCGCTGGCCGGCGAAACCGATTTTGCCTTCCGTGCGCACCATGCCGCACAGCGCGCGCAGCGTGGTCGTCTTGCCGGCGCCGTTGGCGCCGAGCAGGGTGGTGATCGTGCCTTGCTCCATGGCGAAGTTCATGCCATGGAGGACCCGGGTCTGCCCGTAGGCGGCGTGCAGATCGGTCGCCTCAAGAAACGCCATCAGGCCGCACCACCGAGATAGGCCTGAATAAGTTCCGGGTGCTGTTGCACTTCCGCTGGCGTGCCTTCCGCAATCTTTTTGCCGAAATTCAAAGCCACGACGTGATCCGAGATGCTCATCACCAGGCTCATATGATGCTCGACCAGCAATACCGTCAACTTGAGGCGATCGCGGACATCCCGGATCAACTTGCCCAGCACGCCGACTTCCTCGTGGTTCAGGCCGCTGGCTGGTTCATCGAGCAACAGCAGCTTGGGTTCGCTGGCGAGCGCGCGCGCCAGTTCGACGCGCTTTTGCGTGCCGAAGGGCAGGTCGGCGACGCGCGACTGCGCCACCGACTCCAGCTCGAGCAGGCGGAGCAGCGCCTGCGCCTTCTCACGGGTGGCCTGCTCTTCGCGCGCGACCGCGGGCAGGCGCAGCGCATTGAACAGGAAACCGGTACCGGTCCGGCTATGGCGGCCGACCATCACGTTGTCGAGCACGGTCATGGTGCGAAAGAGGGCCAGATTCTGGAAAGTACGCCCGATGCCGATCGCGGCGACGCGGTGGCGCGGGATCCGCAGCAGCGAGCTGCCATCGAAAAGAATGTCGCCGCTGCCGCATTCGTAGAGGCGCGAAAGGCAATTGAACAGGGTGGTCTTGCCCGCGCCGTTGGGCCCGATCAGGCCGACGATGCGGCCCGCCGGCACGTCGAAGGAGACATCGTCGAGCGCGATGATGCCGCCAAAACGCACGCCGACGTTTTGCACGCGCAGCAAGGCTCCAACTGCTGTCGGTTCGATCGCTCCCTCCTCAGGAAGTCACGCTAAAACGCGGCGGAGTGTAGCATTGCCTAGTCCTGTTCCCGGGTCCGGTTGCCGGCCGCGTACCGTTCGGCTTGCTTCGCCAGGCTATGCTGCGCGGCCGACAGGACGGCTCCGGGCGCAAGGGTTTTCAGAAGGAAGTAGAACTGGCCGTCGGCGCCCGGCGCCATCTCGCGCATCAGTGTTCCCGCTTCGCCCTCGAATATCCCCGACACGAGCAGCGGCGCCTGCGGCCGCCCGCCTGGCGTCTTCCCCTCGGCGGTGAGCAGAGTCAGTTGGCGCACCCCGACGAGCGTGTATTTCTCCTTGCCGACGCTCACCACCTTGCCGGTGGCGGGCGGCTGCGCGCCGGGAGGAAAAGGACGTAGCAAAGCGAACCGGCGTTCGCCCTCTTCGAGCAGCAGGGGCGCGCCCGAGGCGTCTTCCAGCAGGTACCTGGTGGTTTTTTGCCCGCCGGCACCTTCCAGAACCGCGATGCCCGCAACGCGCATGGGCCGCCCTGCGTAGACGACGGTCTCGTCCAGTTTGAAAGTTGCAACATCGCCCGCCATCAGGCAGCCCCGATCTCGACGGGGCGGTCGCCGGGGCCCAGGGCGATGACGCGATCGCGTCCGGCCGCCTTGGCGTAGTTCAGCCCCGCCTCGGCGCGCGCGATGACCAGACGCGTGTTCTCGCCCTTGCGATGTTCGGCGACGCCGAGCGTGCAACTGAGATGCCGCCTGCCGCGCACCTCGGGCAGAGGTTCGCGGCCAACCGCCGCGCGAATGCGCTCGGCCGCGATGACCGCGCCCTGCAGGTCCGTGTCTGGCATCACGACGAGGAATTCCTTGCCGCCATAGCGCCCGAAAACATCCACGTCGCGCAGCGCACCCGCAGCCGCTTCGGTGAAGCGCCTGAGGGCGATGTCGCCTGCCGCAGCACCGTGGGCCTGGTTCACGCTGCCGAGCCAGTCGAGATCGACGCGCGCGATCGACAGCGGCTTGCCGATGCGCTCGGCACGTGCGATCTCGCGCTCCAGGACATCCATCAGATGGCGGTGGTGGTAGACGCCGGTGAGCGTATCGCGGCTGGCGCGTTCGTTCGCTTCAAGCCCCAGGTCGTGAAGCTTGCGCTGCGCCGCCGACAGGCGCGCGCGCAGCCGCAGGACGATCCCGGCGGCATAGGTAAACCAGGCGAGCGCCAGCACCAGCGCGCCGAATTGCGTCCAGGCGGCCGCGAGGTTGATCCGGCGGCCCTCATCAATCAGCATGAACAGCGCCGTGCCGTGCGTGACCGCCGCGACTGCGGCAAGAATCGCAAGCCGGGTGCGGTCGAGCTGCAGCATGCCGTAGAGCATCGCCACGAGATAGAGCACCGGAATCGCCGGCGGTGTGTTCTCTGCCCGGTAAGTCAGCCACGCAAGCAGCACAAAGGCCGCAGCCAGCTGCGCCGAGATGAAGCCTGCGTCGGAGAACCGGCGGCTGACCCCGAAACGAATCAAGCCGTGGAATACACCCGCCAGCGCGCCGAGCGCGACGCAACCCTCGGCGGCAACCTCCGGCTCGATCAGGCCGAGCACCGCGGCAAGCACCAGCACCAGGGCCATGATCGCGACGCTGCCGACGCCGAGCCGCGTGCGCCGCCAGTGGTTTGCGCCTTCGATGGCAGATTTCATTTACGCGATTCGCCCACAGGAGGCACGATAATAATGCGATTCAGCCTCCATAGCGAAAAGGAAAACCATGCGTTTCCTGAAAACAGTTCTGCTTCTTCTTCTTCTTCTCGCCGCCGCCGCTCCGGGCGTTGCCATGGCGCAGGCGTACCCTTCGAAGCCGGTTCGCCTCATCGTGCCGTTTCCGGCGGGCGGCCCGGCCGACATCTTCGGGCGCTTTCTCGCGCAGGGGATGACCGCGCAGCTCGGGCAGCCGGTTGTAATCGAGAACGTCAGCGGCGTCGGCGGGGTGCTCGGCGTGGAACGCGCTGCAAAGTCGATGCCCGACGGCTATACGCTGGTGCTCAACAGTTCCTCGGCCGTGTCGATCGCGCCGTTTTCGGTGGCGAAGATGCCCTACGATCCGGGCAAGGACCTGACGTTGATCACGACCGTGGTGCGCGTACCCGAGGTGGTCGCGGTCAACCCTGTGCTGCCGGTGAATACGCTGCCGGAGCTGATCGCGTATGCAAAAGCGAATCCCGGCAAGGTCAACTACGGCTCGGCGGGCTCGGGCAGCATCACGCACCTGGCGGGCGAGCTGCTGAAGGTCGAGGCGGGCATCGACATGGTGCACGTACCCTACAAGGGCGCCGCACCCGCGGTGAACGATCTTCTCGGCGGCCAGGTGCAGATGGGCGTGTTCGACGTTCCCATTCTCCTGCCGCACATCAGGGCCGGAAAGCTCAAGGCGCTCGCGATCACCAGCGGCAAGCGTGCGAGCACGCTGCCCGAGGTGCAAACAACGGGCGAGGCCGGCTACCCGAAGGTGCTGTCTGACAACTGGTACGGCCTTGCCGGCCCTGCCGGATTGCCGCCGGCAATCCTGAAGCGCATCCATGCCGCGGCGATATCGGCGCTCAACACACCCGAGTTGATCGAGCAGTACGCCAGGGTCAGCGGCGTGCCGATGCCCTCGTCGCCGGAGGAATACGCCGTCTTCCTCGCGCAGGAGCAGAAAAAGTGGGGCGCGGTGGTCAAGGCGATCGGCTTCAAGGCCGAATGACCGGGAAGCGGTAGAAGCGCCGGGGGTTTTCCACGAGCAGCGCCTGCCGCTGCGCTTCGGCGGGAGCGATTTCCGAGAGCAGGTCCGCCAGCAGGCCGTCGTCGGGAATGTGGTTCAGGTTCGGGTGCGGCCAGTCCGTACCCCAGAGCGTGCGGTCACCGAATTCGGCAACCAGCTTGCGCGCGAAGGGAACTGCGTCGGGGTAGGGCGGCGGTTGCCTGGTGCAGCGCTCCGGGCCACTCACCTTCACGCGGAAGCGCTCGTCCGTCATGAGATCGAGCAGGGCGCGGAAATCCGGCTGATCGATGCCGCGCGAGGCGTCCATGCGTCCCATGTGATCGATCACCACCGGCACCGCGGACTTCCTGAACCAGGGCGCGAGCTCGTGGAGTATCGAACTCTCGAAGTGCACCTGGAGGTGCATCTCCAGCGGCGCGAGACGCTTCGAGAGCGCGATCACGTCCTCGATCTTCGAGCCAGCGCCCAGGTGTTTCATAAAATTGAACCGCACGCCGCGGAAACCCTGCGACTCCAGCCGTTTCAGTTCCGTGCCGGCCACTGATGCCGGCGCCAGCGCCACGCCGGCATAAGCGCCGTTCTTCGCCTTGATGGCATCCGCGACGGCGCTGTTGTCGAAGCCGTGGCAGGTGGATTGCACGATCACGCAGTGCTCGACCCCGAGCACCGCGTGCATCGCGAAAAGTTTCTCCTTGGGAGCGTCTGCCGGCGCGAACGGCGCGTCTTTCGCAAAGGGAAACACGCTCGACGGCCCGAACACATGCACGTGCGCATCGCACGCGCCCCTGGGCAAGCGCAGCTTCGGCTTGCTGGGCGAAGGATGAAAGGACGGCTGTGGAGCGCTCAAGCCGGCATCCCCTACGCCACCAACCTGAAGCCGGCGACTGCGAAGTGGTGATCGAACGCGAACGCCAGGCGGATTCGCGCACGCTTCATGATAGTGAAGCTGGTCGCGTCGACGGCAGACAGCTTGTGGAGATCCTTGCGCCGGAAATATTCCCAGGACTGCTCGAGATCGCGCAACTCGCAGGGAAGGATCTTGACGGTTCCGGGCTTATAGATCGAACCCTTCCACGCCAATGCAACGTCCCGGTTGGCATTGCGATCGAGGAACGTGAAGGTCTCGATGACCACGGGAATCGAGGTGTGGAGCTTCGCGCCCGCGCTTTGCAGGATTTCCCAGTGTTCCCGGGCCTGGGTGTGCAGAGGATCCCGCGCCAGCGCAAGCGCGATCCACGCTCCGCTGTCGACGAAAGCGGCCTCCCGCTGGCGCATCAAGTCTCGTCGTGAACGCTGTCGTGGTCCACCGACCGGCGCTTCGGCTCGCCGTCCCAGATTGCGACCGGACCTGCGGCTTGCGGCTTGAGCACGGCCTTGCGGACGGCATCCCGAACCAGCTCCGCGACGCTGCGCCCCGAGCGGGCCGAGGCTGCGCGCAGTGCCGCCAGTTCCTCCTTGCGCAGGTACACCTGTGTCTTTTCCATATATGTCACTTTAGTCCTCGAAGTGACATACGTCAAACCCGTGAATTCCTACGGATGAAAAGACCGCCCGGGGCCGCTCAACTCGGTTTCTTGCCCGAAATCGAATCGAGCAGATCGCCCATCGTCTGGTCGGCCCAATATTCCGGGTCCTTGTCGATGATCGCCTCGCCCTTGGCGACCACGTCGGCGCCGATCTTCCTGCGCTCGCAGAAACCGCGCCAGAACTGCTTGATTTCTTCTGCTGACATATCCATCGGCATAACCCGTGCAGTGAGAATTGACAGAGGAGCGTCGTGCGGTAAGTCATTGTAACTTGGCCCACCCTCGCTCGCCAAACCCGGCACAGACCCGCTCGCGGCGTTCATAATGTTGCCGCTGTTCCCCGGGCAAACCTAGCGCATGTCATCGGACCGTAGCACCAGGAATTTTCCAGCGGCGGCGGTGCTGCTCGCGAGCCTGCTGGGCGTAGCGCTTGCCTACTGGGTCTACCGCGGCATCGAGGTGTTCCGATACGAGCTTCGCGGTGTGGCGGCAACGCCCGACGATCGCGATGAATCCTCGCGGCGGCGCGCGCGCGCTGCAGCCGCCGCCACACGCGTGGTGACTTGGCAACTGGCCGATGGCTCAAGGCAGCGCGCCTTCTATCTGCCTCCTCGAAACGGCGCCGTTATCGTATACGCGCACGGTGCTCCAGGTGCCGCGGCGGGGCTCTTGCCGGAGGCGTTGGCGATGGCCGGGCACGGTTTCGGCGCCTTGCTCCTTGACCTGCCAGGCTATGGGGAGAGCGAGGGACGTCGGGACTGGGGCCCCTCGTTTCAAGTCGCCTTGCGCCGTGCGGTTGATTTTGTGGTGATGCAACCGGGCGTCGATCGCCGGCGGATTGGGGGCTTCGGATACTCCATGGGAGGGCACGCAATCGCCAGGGCCGCCGCGGAGGATCGTCGAATCGCCGCCTTGGTACTCCTTGCCACCCCTACGAGTCTGCTCGAGGCTTATCAAGCCAAATATCGGAGCCGCCGGTTACCCGGCCTGATGTATTTTGCGGTAGCGGCAGATTGGGCCTCCGGGGTGCCCGTTTCCAGGATAGATACCAGAGCCGCCCTTCGCGTCCTCGACGCGCGTCCAGTACTGGTCATTTCCGGTGTCGCGGACAACGCGGTTCCGGGCCCGATGGCGCTCGAGCTTTCGTTGACTGCCAACAAGGGTCAGTTATGGATTGTCGATGGCATCGGCCACGTCGGCTTTGCCGAGCAGATCGGTCAACCCTACTTCGAGCGAATGGCGCGCTTCTGGGACACCGTATTGCCCGAGGCCCCCACGCCTCGAGCGGGGCAAATGTAAGGCGATATTAGACTTCGCGTACCCAGTTACTCGCGCGGTTTATCGGCGGATACCCGCCACGTTTAGCCTGAGGATACGAAGATGACTAAGCCGAGCAAAGGGCAGATTGATTTCGAGGCGTCTTTGGAGGCAGAGTTACGGCCAATATTCAGGCAGTTCATTAATGACTATAAGACGGCAGCGCACCAGCATGTACCAGGATTTAGTGGCGGCGTCCCTGCGTTCAAAATCGTTGCCGAGCTGGTCCGCCTCGGATGGCGCAAGCAGCCAACCTAAATTTGGGTACGCGAAGTCTAATATCGCCCAAAAATTACCTACTTGAACCCGAGGCTCTCGGCGTAAGCGGCGATCGCCGCGATGTCCTCGCCGGACAGGTCATGCGTGATGTTCTTCATCACGCCGCCATCAGGCCGGTTGGCCGCGCGCTGGAATGCGCCCAGCTGCTTGACCAGGTAATCGGCGTGCTGGCTCGCGACCCGCGGATACTGGGCGTTGCCTTGGCCGTCGCCACCATGACACACGGCGCATGGCGGGATGTTCTTCGCGGGTAGGCCGCCGTCATACAGGGCTTTGCCCTTGTCGACGAGAGCAGCATTGCCGCTCGGATACAAAATTGCGCCCGGCCTTTGCGCGGCGAAGTAGCTCGCCAGCCCTTTGATCTGCTCGTCCGTAAGATTCTTGCTCAGGCCCCACATGTAGACAAACCCAGCAGGGTCCGCTCTGCCGCGGGAGCGGAAGCTCGTGAGCTGTTCGATCAGGTAAGGTTCGGTCTGCCCCGCGAGCCTAGGAAAGTTCGGCGAAACCGAGTTGCCGTCGACGCCGTGGCAGGTCGAGCAGACCTGCAGCGCCAAGACCCTGCCCGGGACGGCCGGGTCAGCCAGGTTGCGCGATCGCTCGATGTTCGAACAGCCGGCTCCGACCATCGCAACGAGCAGGGCGGCGGAAATAGCGGTGGCTCTCATCTTGCATCTCCAATGATCCGAACAGCCATGAAACGCGGCTTCAGATTCTCGCCTGCGCGATATTCAAGCATCCGATCAGTACGCGGCCCAGATGTAAAAGCGGAGCGTGTTGTTGTCCTTGGCGTTTCGGCCAAAGCCGTCGTAATTGTTGGAGGCACCGTTGAATTTGTTGTACGCGGTGTATTGCATCCCGAGGCGGACGTATTGCACAGGGGTCCAGAACCCCTCGTAATTGAAGCCGCGGGTCGCCGGATTGCCCGACAGGTTGCCCGCGACGCGGGCGGACTCGATGCCCGTTCCGTTGGGATCGGTAGACGTGATCAGTCCAGTGGAGTCGAAACCCGATGTCTGGTTGAGCGTATTAGTGGTGCCTCGCACGGCAAAGTAGGAAACACTGCCGCCATATTTGGCCTGGTAAACGTAGCTCAGTTTGGCGCGCAATGCGTTGGTCGTGTCGGATGGATTGGCGGCCGAAATCGGAGTTACCCCATCGGAAAGAAAATAGGGTGGCGCGGCCGCTGCCATGGTATTGGCTGAGTAGTTCTGCGTCTGCCGCATAAAGGACGCCTGCGCAGTGACCGAATGCGGATCGAGAAGGTACTGATACTGGCCGTCGAAGCCGGTGTTCTTGACGCGCCCGCGGTTGCGGGGGTCGGACGTATCCGAGCCGCCGTCAAAGACGTGAGCCACCATGCCCGATGTACCCACCATAATATTGTGCGCCCCCCACTCACGCGTGTAGGCAAAGCGCCAATACGGATTGGTGCCGCCCAGCTTGGTCTTGTTGATGTCCGCGATGCCCGCGCTCATGAAAGAGAGCCCGCGGTTGGCTGACCGGTACAAGCCGAGTTCGGCATAGACCGTCTTGTTCCAGTAGCCGTACGCGCTGGCCCCGGCAATATTGCCGCCTGCGCCAAATTCCGGGTAGGGACCATCGACGAACTGATGGCTGGTCGGCGTTGCACCGGGAACGTACTGCATCCAGGCGGCAGCGGAGTTCCACGGATCTACAACGGTCGGGTTGTTGTTCGCGCTTAGCCCGACAATTAAGTCGCGATTGGCATCCACAAAACGGTCCGCATAGCGGAAGTCCATGTTGTCGGCTTGGCTGTGCCCTTGGAACCTGCCGAGCTCTCCGTTCGGCCCGACAGTCTGACTGGAATAGTTGTCATAGGTAACCTGAACGAACGCGCCGATGTTGTCGGTGACTTTCCCGGCGAGAAAAACACTGCCTGTCGCGAACATCAGCGAATTGTTCTTCTGGAAATCTACCGTGCGGTCATCGGTCTTTGTCGTGTCCCTGACCCTGGCGTAACTCATGACGCCCATGACCGAAAGGGGAACAGCGCGTGCGCCAATCGTATAGCCGGTCAGCTTGAAAAGGCGCCCGTATGGAGTCAATTCGGGAAACTGGCCGCCCGCGTGGCATGCAACGCAGTTCTGCCCCGTCTGCCGCGCGAACGAAGGCACGGCCAGCGCGCTTCCTGGCATTGCAAGTACCAGCAGCAGCCACAAGCTGGAGATCGCGGCGAGTACCCGCGTGCGCTCTGTTACGGACTGTTTGCAGTCGAAGGGCATAACGCACCTCACAGTCGCGCGAACTCGCGCGAGGATCGTCGGGGCATGCTACGCCATTTGCATTTCGTGGGAACGGATATTGGCGACAGAGCTTGACGCAAGTCAAATGCACCCCAAATATGCATTTGCGCGAATGGCGGTTTCGAAAGTATCGTCAGCCAATGAAAGAAGCAGCACCGCGGATGACAGTGATTATCATTCGGTGAATTAGTCGACACCTGGTCGAGGCCTGAATCAAGGACCTCGATTAACAATCAGCGGGAATGTCCGCTTCTCGCAAGACCGCGTGGTTAAACCGCACCAAGAATGGAACGCCGCGAGGTGTCCCGGTGAATCGAGATGCGGTCGCTATTCTGGTGAGCTTAAGAGGGCAGCATGCGCAGACCTCGGGGGCTGGAAGTCGCGGGTGATGGTGGATCGCTACGCGAAGTTTGCGACGGAGAATCTATCTGCCGCAACTGCGCGGATCGAGTCCGTAAGCGCGGGCGCGAACGTGATAGAGCTTACGTCACGTTTACGTCACGTTGCGGACGCAGGGAAGGCCAAAGCGATTAGCTAAAGCCTTGAAGTTAGGTGGCTCCTCGACCTGGACTCGAACCAGGGACCTGCGGATTAACAGTCCGACGCTCTACCAACTGAGCTATCGAGGAATCGTGCGAAGGGCCGGAATTATATAGAAAAACCGGCCCTCAGACCTGCTTGATCACCTTGGCGATGGCGTCGGCGACGTAGCCGATGTTCTTCGTGGTGAGCGCGGCGACGCAGATGCGGCCGGTTTCGATGGTGTAGATCGAATTTTCGCTGCGCAGGCGCAGGACCTGCTCCTTGGTGAGGCCGGAGTAGGAGAACATGCCGCGCTGTTTCATGACGAACGAGAAGTCAGTGCCGGGGACGCGCGCATGGATGCCATCAACGAGCGCCTTGCGCATCGCCTTGATGCGCTCGCGCATCGCCCCCAGTTCCGTCTCCCAGAGCTTGCGCAGTTCGGGATCGACGAGGATACGCGCGACGATGTCGCTGCCGTGCGTCGGTGGGTTGGAATAGTTGGTGCGCACGATGCGCTTCAGATGCGAGAGGGCGCGCGCGGCTTCGTCGCTGCTGCCGGCGACCAGGCTGAAGGCGCCGACGCGCTCGCCGTAGAGCGAAAAGGACTTGGAGAAGGAGCTCGACAGGAACACGGGCTGCATCGCTTCGGCGAACAGGCGCGGGGCGAAGGCGTCGGC
>Ga0315281_10013970_pt1 | contig 10841 bp, 11 predicted proteins | sample YL17G07_0_MG_FD_204540 | JGI IMG/M metagenome (GOLD analysis project Ga0315281, IMG submission 204540) | Sediment microbial communities from Yellowstone Lake, YNP, Wyoming, USA - YL17G07_0 | ecosystem: Environmental > Aquatic > Freshwater > Lake > Sediment | place: USA: Wyoming | collected... | reverse complement strand
GGATTAACTTTTAGTGGTATGCGCCAAGCGGCAATAAACGACTTAAAAATAACTTGCCCCATTGAAGCCAAAAATCTATATAACGCATATGCGACTGATACTGTATATCCTTTTGTTGTAGAATTAGAAAATATGAAGCAGAAGTTTCAACAGTATAATCAAGATTTATACTCTCGTTGTAGCCAATATAATTTTGGTAATTGCTCAATATATTTTGATGCGGCATTTCCAGTGAATTTTTAATAAACTTCCTTAATAAATATGTTTAAAAAAATTCCAATCATTGTTCGCGTTTTAGGTCTATTAGTTATAGTGATAGGCATTGTCAGTATTTTCTCTGCAACATATCGTCCCAATCTTTTTATTCTAATTGTTATTGGTTTTGCCCTTATTGCTTTAGCGATGAATTATAAAAATGATGGGACTGAAAGAAATGCCTGGGATGTTTGGTTTTTCAGCATGCCCGGAGTAATAGTGGCTTTGTTTTTCGTTGGAGTTTTGGGCGAAGCGAAAGATCCAGAAATTTGGAGATGGGTCGCTATAGCACTTGGGGGTGCGGCTGGTTTAGAATCTTTGAGTTCAATAGTTAAAGAAGTCCGAAGGGGTTAAAACTTTCCTTTCCGCAACTACTTTCCAGCGATCGGGCAAAAAATGGAGAGGTTTAAAAAACACCTCAACCGGTTGAGGTGTTTTTGGTTTTTTGGAAAAGCTCCATTAATTTTTTGGTCTGAGAGTCAACCCGGCCGGCGCCGATGATGTGGTTATCAATTTTAACCACCGGCATAATTTCTTTGTCCGTAGCCGTAATAAAACATTCATCGGCTTTCAAAACCTCTTTCAGGGAAAGAATTTTCTCTCTAACCTTGATTTTGTTTTCTTTGGCTAATTTAATAACAATCTTTCTGGTCACTCCCTCTAAAATTCCGCTTTTGGGCGTAAACAAAACTTTGTTCTTAATCATAAAAAAATTAGAAGTTGAGCCCTCTAAAACTTTTCCCTGACAAACATAAAGAATTTCCGTGGCTTTTTTCTTTGAAACATCTCGCCATTGCGAAATCATCAAAAGATAATTAATGGTTTTTATCTTTGGAAATTCCCGGCGGTAATTTAAAGTTACCAACTTTACCCCTCGCTTATAAATTCTTTGGGGATAAAAATGGGGTTTATCAACGATAATAAAAAAAGTGGGCTTTTTAGAAGTTTTGCCATCCTTAGTTTCGCCGCCAGTTAAAACTATCCGGAAACTTAATTCTTTTAAAGATTTATTTTTAGTAATCAATCTAAAAATAATCCGCCGCAATTCTTTTTTAGAAACCGGAACTTTCAAAGTGAGGCGGGAGGCGGAATGGGAAAAACGACTAAGATGGTCGTCCAAATAAAAGGGCCTCCGATTGTAAGTCCTTAAATAATCAAAAACTCCGTAGCCCCGGAGCAAACCGAGGTCATTGACTTTTATGAAGGTCTTGTCTTTCTCAACAATTTTCCCGTTGAGATAATAAAAAATTTTCACCGCTATTGGGTTTTGATAATTTGGTCAATAATGCCGTAATTTTTAGCTGTCAGCGGGTCAAGATAAAAATCGCGGTCCGTGTCTTTTTCAATTTTGGTCAGGGACTGACCGGTGTGTTTGGCTAAAATCTGGGTAATTCGGTTTTTCACTTCAATGATATGTTTGGCGGCAATCTGAACGTCCACGGCCTGACCCTCAGCCCCGCCCATTACCTGGTGCAGTAAAATTTCGGAATTGGGCAGGGCTAATCTTTTACCTTTCTGGCCCGCGGCTAAAATTACCGCCGCGGCTGAAGCCGCCATGCCCAAACAAATCGTGGAAACGTCGGGTTTAATGTACTGCATAGTGTCATAAATCGCCAAGCCGGCCGTGGCTACGCCGCCGGGACTGTTAATGTAAAGGGTAATGTCTTTTTTGGGGTCCTCGTGCTCCAAAAATAAAAGCTGGGCAATAACCACATTCGCCAAAACGTCGTTAATCGGTCCGGCCAAAAAAATAATTCTCTCCTTAAGCAGACGGGAATAAATATCGTAGGCCCTTTCGCCCATCGGCGATTTTTCAATGACGGTCGGAATTAAATATTGATTTTGGATTTCTTCTTCAAACATTTTGTTACTCTTAATTATAATAGATTTTATTCTGCTGGCAATTCTTCTCCCTCGGCTTGGGCTTGAGTTTCTTCCGGTCGGGACTGAGAGCGGACGTCAAGTTTCCAACCGGTTAATTTCGCCGCCAACCGGACGTTTTCGCCGCCTCGACCCAAAGCCAAACTCAACTGGTCTTCAGCCACGAAAACCCGGGCTTCGCGCCGCGGCAAAATTTCCACCGAAATTACTTTAGCCGGCGAAAAAGAATTGGCGATGAATTTTTCCGGCTCCGCTGCCCACTGAATAATGTCAATCTTTTCGTTGCCCAATTCATTAGTCACGGACATCACCCGCATGCCCCGTTGCCCCACCAAACTGCCGACCGGATCAACTTTCTCTTCTTTGGAAAAAGCCGCCACCTTGGCGCGATGGCCGGGTTCCCGAACCAGGGCTTTGATTTCTACTGTTCCTTCGATCATTTCCGGCACTTCTAATTCAAAAAGTTTAACCACAAACTGAGGATGACTCCGGGAAAGAACAATACCCGGCAATTTAGAATCATCCTGAACCGCCAAAACATAAAATTTTAAGCGCTCGCCAATCCGATAATGCTCGCCGGGAATACATTCATTGGCAAACATTATGCCAACAGTTCGCCCCAAATCCACATAAACGTTGCCGCGGTCAAAACGCTGGATAATGCCGCTGATAATTTCGCCTTCTTTGTCTTGAAATTCGGTCCGGACCGCTTCCCGTTCTGACTCCTTTAATTTTTGGAGAACCACTTGTTTGGCGGTCTGAGCGGCAATGCGGCCGAAATCCTGATGTTCCTCCAAAGGAAATTCCAATTCTTCGCCCAAAACCGCGTCCGGTTTGATTTTTTGGGCTTCAACTAAAAGAATGTGCCGATTGGGATTGTAGCGAGGTCTTTCGTCTTCCCGCCCCATTTCGTTTTCATCAAGCCGCACCGTGGTTTCATCCGCCACGATTTTCACCTGATAGAATTGTACGCTGCCGGTTTTCAAATCAAATTTCGCCTTCACAATTTCCGATTTTTCCCGGTACTGCTTTTTATAAGCCGCGGCAATGGCTTCCTCAATGCTCGCCAAAACCTCTTTGGGTTCAATTCCTCTTTCTTCGGCGATTTGATTAACCGCCGAACCTAAAGCTTTTAAATCCATTATCCTTAATATAATATCAGTTGATAATTTGTCAATCTTTGATATAATATAATTATGAAAACCGTTCTTATTGTTGACGACAATAAGGATTTGGCGGATGTTTATTCAATTAAATTAAAGGCTGAGGGCTTTAACACTATTGCCGTTTCTGATCCGGAAGAGGGTCTGCGTCAAGCGCAAAAAATAAGGCCGGATTTAATTTTATTGGACATCGTAATGCCGAAACTCAGCGGCCGCGATTTCTTTTTAAAACTCAAAGAAAATTCCAAAACCAAAGACATAAAAGTGGTTTTTCTGACCGCTTATAACGACCCGGCGCCTTGGGGCCAGGTGGCGAACAAACAATACGCCCTAAAAATCGGGGCCCAGGGCTTTTTAAGAAAAGAATTGTCTTTAGATAATCTGGTAGCGGAAATCAAAAAGATTTTGCTAGAATAATGACCGTCTTATTGGCTTGACCGAGTATTCCCTCTCTATAATTATAGCCCATTTTATCAATTATTTTTATGAGATCGCCCATTTACAATAGTAAGTCCATAGTAAGTCCATTTAATTGGACTTACTAAAATCTGATGCGATCGCATCAGATTTTAGTAAGTAATTTAAAAGAAATTTTTAGAAAATTTTTAGGTTGTAGAAATTACTCCATCGGCAACTCCACGTAAAAACTACTGCCTTTGTTTTCTCCTTCCGATTCCGCCCAGATTTTGCCCGGAAGTTATTTGCAACAAATTCAAATATTGTTTTATATTTAGTATAATATTATAAAATAAAAATGCCAAAACGACATTTTTACAATCAAACCGTGACTTGCCTACTCGGCGACCCGGTGGAGCACAGCGTTTCCGATGTTATGTTTCAGTATTTCGGAAAATTGACGGGAATTGAAAATTATAATCATCTTAAGTTCAAGGTCTCGAAAACTAATCCTGAAAATCTAAAAATTACAATGCAGGCAATATCTATCCTTGGTATTGTCGGCGCAAACATAACCCTTCCGTATAAAGAGGAAGTTATAAAGTATTTGGATAAAGTTGATAAAACCGCCTGGTTAACGGGTGCTGTCAATACCGTTGTAAACAGAAGAGAAAAACTTATTGGATATAACACTGATGGCCCTGCGGCGATTAGAGCAATTGAGACAAAATTAAGGCCGATTAAAAGTTTTGATAAAATAGTTATATTTGGTGCTGGTGGTGCTGCGCGAGCGATTATCGGAAGTCTTCCTAAGGTTTCTTGTATTACTGTTTTGAATAGAGCCTCTGATTTAAAGCGTACAAAGAAACTAAAAAAAGAGTTTGCGCGACACGGCATTGAGGTAGAAACTAAACCACTCACAGAAAAAAACATTACCTTGGCAATCGAGAAAGCTCATTTTGTTATCAATGCAACGCCAGTTGGTATGTATCCCAAAAGCGGCAATTCTTTGATTCATAAACATTGTCTTGATAAAATTGGTAAATCTGCTATCGAAAACAAGGAATTTTTTGATGCCGTATTTAATCCCTTTGAAACAAAATTTCTTAAACTAGCAAAACAATACGGCGCAAGAATCTGTCCCGGGATTTATATGATGATCTACCAAGGAATTAGAGCATTCAAATTATGGACTGGCAGAAATGTACCAGAAGAAAAAGTTGAGGAAGTCCGCAACATCCTACAAAAAGTAATCCATTTTAGATATGAATTTATATATCAAGGAAAACCAAATAGGCATTAATCAGCAACCAATAGAAATAATTGAAAGAAAAGGGATTGGTCATCCTGATACAGTCGCTGACGCCATTGCCGAATCTATTTCAATTGAATACTCAAAATACTGTTTAGAGAACTTTGGGGCGGTTCTACATCACAATGTTGATAAAACCATCATTTTGGGCGGTCAGTGTGATCTTAAATATGGACGAGGAATATTATTAAAACCGTTTCGCGTATTGTTTAGTGGTAGAATGAGCCGAAGTTTCGGCAACCAAAAGATTGACATTGAAGCGATTCAAAAAAATGCAGCAAATAATTATCTTCAAAAAATTTTTCCAAGATTAAACATCCCCAAAAATTTAGAATTCTATACTTTCACTTCTTCAAGCTCTAGAATGTTGCACTGGTTTAATCCAAGAACAATTGACGATCTCCCCGAATACAAAAATCCATATGCCAACGATACGGCTACAATGGTGGGTTTTTGGCCACTTTCCACAACCGAACAAATTGTACTCTCAAGTGAGAAGTTCTTTTACGAAAACACTCCTCAGATTCGTCCACGTTTTGATTTTGTCGGCGGCGACATAAAAGTTATGGCTTTACGCAAAAAACAGGATTTAGAACTTACTTTATGCGTTCCGTTCTACGCAGACAAAGTGAAAGATCAAAGAGGATATTTAGAGCACAAATTATCAATTGAAAGTAACCTCCAAAAATTTCTTGAAGAAAAATTTGGTAATTTACTGAATATCTCCCTTCGACTTAATACCCAAGATCAAAAAATTAAGAGGAACCGCGATGATGGACGCGGTCGCTATCTCACCGTCATCGGTTCTGCTCTTGATTACGGAGAAGAAGGAATTAGTGGCAGAGGTAATCGATGTAGGGGATTAATTTCTTCTATGAGAATATCAACCGTCGAGTCGGCTTACGGCAAAAATCCCGTCTATCATGTCGGGAAGGTGTATTCCTTTATCACTAATAGTATCGCGCAACAGATTGGTTCCTTGTTTAATTGTGAAGTGATGGTGGTTATCACGACTCGCAACGGCGATCCACTTTATTCTCCTTATAATGTGCTTATTGAAACATCGAAAACCGTTGATAAAAAAGTTGTTCAAAAAATCATTGCCGATCAATTACAAAGACGCGATTGGACAAACCAAATTATTACTGAAGGCATATTTTTACCAGAAAATGAGCTACGCTATGAAAAATAAAAAATTAGCTTTTCAATGTGCAGTATATATGAGCGAGGAGGGTGTAAATATCTATAGCGAAGACGCTCGTGTTGTTGAATTATTTCGTCGCGGTAACTTCATTCCTTTCATTCCTGAATGGCGCGTTGAAAAACGCAGGGCTAAAACTGCTCTTTCCTTGAAATGTGTTTTTGGCAGACAGAAAGCGATAAAAGCAGATGGAAATGGCAACTTTTTTATCTCTGGGCCGCTAGAAGAATTTGCCGAAGCCCACACTATCCCATATTTTATTCACTACATATTGGAATCGGAAAGAGCTAAAAAGGGGAAAGCGACGATTCATGCCGCCGCGGTTTCAAGAAATAAGAAAGGAGTTCTTATTCTCGGTAAACAGAGTTCTGGAAAAACATCTATTACTTTGGAACTTTGCAGGAAACACGGTTATTCTCTTATTGGTAATGATCTAGTTTTAGTTGGCATTAAAGAGAACTCCGGCAACCTCTACGGCGGCACTAAGATTTTTAGAATAAGAGCCACAACAATCAAGGATTACAATAAAGATTTAGGACGATTTTTCAAGTTCGCTGAAAACGATGACGAATGGACGAACATCACAATTATTAAACCAGAAAAAATTCAAGTGGCGACAGAGAAATCTATAGTTCCAATCCATGCAATCTATTATGTCCACCTCTATCCACCGAACCATAGTTTTATTACTAAAGAAGTAGATCGGCTTTTTAGCCGAATCTATCTCTATCAAATTTTTTCTGAATACATTAAAGGTTCGGCAATTATTCCACTCATCGGGGAAAAATTAGAGTTTAGTAATTATTTGCCGTCATTGGATAATAAAACTGTTTTTAATAAACGGATTAAATTTATAAAGTGGATAATTAATAATAAACACTATAAATATATTGCCGGCGCGCTTACAGATATTTGTACATTTATTAATAAAAATCTATGAAGCAAATCAAAAATCAAAAAATTAATATTATCGTAGGGATGCCCACATACAATGAAGCAAACTCTATTGCGAACACTCTGCGAAAAATAGATAAGGGGCTGGTTAAATATTTTCCTCAATATCGTTCGCTTATTGTTAATGTAGATAGTAAAAGTATTGACGGGACAAGAAGCGTTTTTCTTTCTACTGCAACCAAAACAGAAAAAATATCCTTTACAAACGGCAAACAGCCACGCGGCAAGGGAACGAATATATTTTTACTCCTAAAACTTAGCAAAAAACTCGGCGCAAAATATATAGCGACAATAGATGCCGATATAACTACAATTACCGAAAAATGGCCCAAACTACTTCTCAATCCGATCATTCAGAAAAAAGCCGATTTTGTAGCGCCGGTTTATACTCGCAATAGATACGAAGGTAATACCACCAACCATTTTTGTTTCCCCTTGTTGTATGCGTGGTTCGGGAAACGACTGGCTCAGCCCATCGGTGGCGATTTTGCTATGAATAATCTCTTTGTTGACTATGTATTGGGGCAACGAAAGCCAAAAAGCTCTTTCCTTTACGGGATTGATATTTTTGTCTCAACTCATGCCGTAGGTGCAAATTTCAAAATAAAGGAAGTGTATTTAGGAAGAAAAATCCATAAGCCGAGTTTTGATAAAATTGTTCCTATGTTTCAGCAAGTAGCGGCGACCATGCTATTCGTTCTATCACAGTACAAAAAACAGAGAGACGTCTCCAAACCAAGGACCGCCATAGAAAGCCCGCCAAGAACAGATTATTTTATTAGAAAACCAGATCGATTAAAGATAACCTCGCTCAAGACGTATGCATCGCAAAACTTACAAAAGTTGTCAGCCGGAGATATTCTTAAATATCTTGGCTTTAATTTTGAAGAAATAAAATTTACAGGCAAAGACCCAAACTTAATTTCTAAAGAGGAGTGGGTAAAGATTTTAGCGAATCTATTAGATTATATTATTACCCATTTCATAAGCGAAAAAACTGCCGAAAAAATCGCTGCGCTAATTGCGCCATTTTTTTTCTTACGAGTATTAGCATACTTTGAGGAATTAGATAAAAACAAAAGCCAGAAAAATATTGATAAATTAATTTTTGATCAAGCCCAAAAATTACGAAATTATACAACCATTTCAAGTATTGACTTAAGTAAGGAAATCAGTTATCCTATTTATAGGATAAAACGTTCATTTATAATCAAACACAAAGGAGGTAAAAACGTCATGGAAAAGTCCAAGATAAATCTCGAAGCATGGCAATACTGGTATCCAACCAAAGAAGAGATGGTAGATGTGGATATGCCTCTTTTAGGAAAAGAATTTTGGGCCCATAATGTTTCCAAAATTCTGGACCTAGGATGCGGAACGGGAAGGCACGCAATTTACTTTGCGGAAAGAGGATTCAAGGTGTATGGTTTTGACTTTGCAAAGAAGGCGGTAAAGAAAGCAAGGGAAACGGCGAAGAAAAAGGAAGTCAATGTAAACTTCAGGGCGTGGGATGCCCGGAGAAAATTTCCCTACGGAGATGGGATATTTGATGCTGTGTTAGTTGTCCGAGTAATCCACCATTATCCTCTAAAAACCGTTGCCCGGATTATACAAGAAATTGGAAGAGTACTCAGACGTAAGGGATATTTCTATATTCAGGTTCCAACCAGAAATAGAGTGCTTAAGTACGCAAGAATGGCAAGGAAAGAAGGAAATCCTCAAATTGTACTCGAAGAAGGAACTTACGTTCCTGCAGTTGGTCCTGAAAAAGGGATACCCCATCATGGATTTACTAAAAAGGAGCTCAGACATCTCTTTAATAGCTTCGAGATTAAAAAAATCACCCTAAGAGATGAACACTATAATTTCTTAGGAGTGAAAAAGTAAAAGGCGCCTTAACACATCGTAGGGCGCCTTATTTTTTAACTAACCATCTCTTTGCTTCTTTTATAATATCTTCTAAAATATACGACTCCGGCCTTGGTACCACCTCCCACTTATCTAATTTTCGATTTAATCTAAATCGAGGAAGCCAGAAGAAAATTTCTTCCAGTGTTAAACCAGGACATTTGTCGTAGAAATAGAAGGTATTGCGAAGATATCTTACAATGTCATCATGGTTCTTAGTGATAAACGGTTTACTAATAGCAGATTCCAGATGATAGGTAGTAATCTTGTCATCGTAGATTGGAGTATAACCATGCTTTATACAAAGCCGATAACTAAATTCCCAATCTTCCGGCCCCCACCCGATAAAATTCTCATCGAAAAATATTTCTGGGTTTCGTTCAACGCTAAGATTACCACTAAAACAAGCTCTCCAGGGGTTTGATGAATGAAGCCAAGTTATTCTTCGAGTTCTTTCTTTGTTTTCTGCCTCTAGGCATCTTTTGTCAATATTCTGTTGGTGTTCAAGGCCGTAAAGGATTCTCTTTATTGGTATCCCATTTAATTTAGTAAAACTCTTATTATCTATCTTACCACGCCATTTTCTATTACCCGTAATAAGCAATTTTGGTTTTTTATGCATTTGAAGATGTTGTTTTACGAAGTCCAAAGATGGCACAAGATCTCCGTCCAAAAAAATTAAATATTTTCCTTTTGAAATTTTAATTCCGTTATTTCTTGCTGCCGCAACACGAAAATAGCGGTCTTGTTGCCATATATACTTTAATGAAATTCTATATTTATTGAATTCGTCTCTACACTTTTGAAACAGATATTTATTTGATCCATCATCAGATATTATTACTTCATACTTTCCTTGAAAATTTTGGGCTGCTAAAGATTTGAGTATAAGTGGCAGTGTTTTATGTTGATTGAATACAACAACAATTATACTTGCGTCTATATTCTGGAGATTGGCTTGCTGTTGTGATTCTAAAAATTGCTTTGATGATTTAATTCTCATTAGTTTTTGATTATTATTATAATATAATAAATAATAACGCTTTAATATTATTTATGAAAATTATTAGATTTTATCAACATGGTGATAGAAAGGAAAATAAAATTGCTTTAACTTTTGATGATGGGCCCAATCCTTTTTGGACAAAGAAAATATTGTATGTTTTAGATAAATATGATATTAAGGCAAATTTTTTTGTTTTAGGAAAATGGGCAGAAAAATATCCAGGTATTGTGAAAGAAATATTTAATCGCGGTCACTTAATGGGCAATCACAGTTATTCGCATTCAAAAGAGGGATGCGCAGATTTTGAAAAAGCCGAAGAAATTATTTTTAATATCATCCACAAACATACAAAATTTATAAGACCGCCTTATAATAACATCAATCTTTGTAATTGTTTTAATCCTGCGATAAATGGCGAAGTAAAAATTATAAATAATGACGTTATCGCTGGTGATTGGGAAAATAAGGCTAGTGAAATTTTAAAATTAGTGTTACAAAATACCCAAAATGGATCTATTATTCTTTTACACGATGGCAGTGAAAAAGAAAACGAATTAAAAGATAGGCTAACAGAAACTTTTAAAGCTCTACCGAGTATAATAAAAAAATTAAAAGGAAATTTTAAATTTTCAAGATTAGACAATTTAAACTTTAAACAATATCTCTGTCGGATCCGTTAATATTTAAGAAAGAAGTTATAACATCGGCAACTCCACGTAAAACCTACTGCCTTTGTTTTCCCCCTCCGATTCCGCCCAGATTTTG
>Ga0315281_10013969_pt1 | contig 10841 bp, 6 predicted proteins | sample YL17G07_0_MG_FD_204540 | JGI IMG/M metagenome (GOLD analysis project Ga0315281, IMG submission 204540) | Sediment microbial communities from Yellowstone Lake, YNP, Wyoming, USA - YL17G07_0 | ecosystem: Environmental > Aquatic > Freshwater > Lake > Sediment | place: USA: Wyoming | collected... | reverse complement strand
TTCAAACGAAAATATGAGGAACAGATGCGGCAACTCACAAAAAACCTGAAATCCGAGGAGCGCGAAATCAAGGAACGGCAAAATGTTTCGATCGTTGAGCCGATTGATCTAACCGTTTACAATTATGAGACTTTGAGGAAATTAGAATACCCATTTGCCCGCACGTACCCTCTTGAATTGCTGTTGGTGAAATATAACCTGGAAGTATCGCCGGCTACGATCAGAAAATTGAATCATTTTGAAACAAATTTTGAAGTTCGTAAAAATGATATAGGTAAGCCACGGGGAATCTGGTATCCACAGGAAGTATTTGGAACCTATGATGAAAATACCCTGAAGGAAATCTGGACTGATCCACCGTATGAAATTGGGTTCACATATTGGGATGAAGAAATGGCCATATCGCAAAATTTTCTTCACGCCTATGAACATCGCAAACAAAACCCTTTCAGCCTGAGCCTGCGGCTGTCTACGTTTCCGGACTCTTACATAAGGAAAGAGTTGTTCAGGTCTCTGAGCGGGATACGACAACTGGTACTGGATGATTTTATCCCTACGAACGAAGAGCTCGATTATCTTTCCGTAACGGACGTAAAGTACGTTTTATTAGCATTTGATCCAGATTCCCCGAATATTTCCGCAGATGTGCTGAAAAAAATATCGGCAATGACCAATAAATATTTTTTTGTTTTGTTTAGGAACATCACTCCGGATGTTCTTCCCATCGTTCTGGAGGCCTCCAACATCATTGTTTCCGACTTTGTTCCCGATGAGGAAAGACGGGCCGCCGATTTTACCCCGAAGGAAATGCAGGAAGCGGAACGGCAGGAAAAGGAAATTGCCGCCTATTACGGGCGGGAAGTTGTGGAAAAGTTAAAAAAAAGGGCTGTCGACTTGAACATCATGGCCGCGATGAAGATGGACCGGGAGGGGTATTTGGTCGGGCGGAAGCAAAAGTGATTGTTCTGACTGGTTCCCTTCACGAACTTTAGGTTCATGACTGGTTACTGGCGTGCCTACTGATCCCCCCCCAGAAAGTTTTTTGATGGTGGGATTTCCAATCAATGATCGCATTTGAACGATGGCGATTTCGTTCAGCTGCAATAATCGTTCTTTTTGCGGAAGGCCCTGGCGGATAAAGACGGCATTTAATGACTCAAGGTTTGATAAACATACTAATTGTTCCACAGAGGCATGGTCACGCAGGTTGCCGTCTTTTTTTGGGTTGGCGGTTTGCCATTCTTTGGCGGTTTTTCCAAAAAGCGCTTTGTTGAGGACATCGGCTTCGGTGGCGTACGTTATGTTGGTTTGAGCGGCGGAAAGATGGAGAGGGATCAGATGTTCTTTGATGGCATCGGTGTGCACGCGGTAGTTGATTTTTGCCAAGTTGCGTTTAATGTCCCAACCAAGAGCTAGGCGCTCGTTTTCTTCTTCTTGTAGCTGTTCAAACCTGCCTGAGTTTTAATTATGGCGAATTCGCCATAATTAAACTTTGGATTGTGAACCTTCTCCCAGATCCCCAGAAACTCAACGGTATTCCTGTTTCTCAACCAGTCTGAAATGAAAAAATCGCCGTCTTTTGCTCTCAACATGTCTGTGAGTAAAAGGAGATTAACTCGGTCGCGACCGGGTTTTTTCAAAAAAACACAAGCAGTTTCAGAAAATCTGCTGCTTGCGTTGGAATGTCGGTATGACTTCGCCTTAACTTTGCTTTGGCTCCTCTCCTACATCTACATCCCCATTGGGCACCCCCGAAGGCATCATCAATTGTCTTTTTTTGTCTTCGATCATTTTCAGGACGTCCGGGATGACTTTTTGGGCCGCCGCCATGCCGATTTGCACCGACTCCTGGTAGCGCTTGAATTCGAGCAATGAGATGTCTTCCATGTTCAGTCTAATGATCATGTCGGGGCGGGCTTTATCATACCTCGCCTGCTGGCTGACGTCGCGCATGATGTCGATTGACCGCAACATGATTGAGGCCATCAGCGTGATGTTGGTTCTCATTTTTTCAAGAAACGAAGGCGCGAGCTCAAAGGACTTCGGCTTTTTGTAATATTTTTCCCAAACCATTCCGGAAATAAATTGCTTGGAGGTCATCCCCCCGACTTCCACACCGATGATAAGGTCCAGGTCATGCTGTTCACGCAGGTGATCGACGGGCACATTGTTTAACAGCCCTCCATCCACCAGATAATGTTCATCCAAAAATACCGGGCTGAAGATAAACGGAAGCGCCGAGGACGCTCTGACGATTTCCCATAATTTTCCTTTGGTCAGGACGATTTCCTTGCCGCTTTCCAGGTCAATGGCCGTCGCAAGGAACGGGATTTTGAGGTCCGCCTCGGTGGTGTTTTCCCCGACGATATCCTTGATGGCGTCGTTGATGTCTCCGTCTTTAATCAGGCTGTCGCTGAACACGCGGAAATTACTGATGCGGGTGAATTTTTTCGTGACAAAATCCTTGCTTCTTCGGATAAATTCGTCGGAGCTGAGGCCAAGGGCATGCCCGGCGGCAATGAGCGATCCGGCGCTTGTGCCCGCGATCGCGGAGAATTTGATGCCGTATTCCTCGAAAACTTTAAGCACACCGATGTGGGCAATGCCCTTTGCTCCCCCGCCTCCGAGGGCAAGTCCGATTCTGAGATTTCTGGTTGCACCCATGGATTCAAATAATTTTTTCTGTGTGGATCATACATCGATTTTTGGGGAAGCGAAACATTCATTAAAGGAAGAAAATGTGTTATAATGCTTGTATGTTTCCATATCTCACTTTTTTCAGGAGTTTTCTCGATTGTGCCAAGGTGAATAAAATGAAACGGCCGGAACTCATGGCCCTCCAGCTTGCCAGATTGCGCACGATGGTGGCTTTTGCGATTGATCATTGTCCGTTTTACGCCGAGCTTTACAAGAAAGCGGGCATAACCAAAGAGAACGTCAATTCCATTCACATTGGTGATTTGCCGGTGGTGAACAAAAAAATCCTGATGGACAACTTTGACCGGGTCGTCACCGACAAGAGGCTGAAATATGCGGAATTGCAGAAGTACATCGCCGAAAATCACGACCCCGCCCATAACTATCTGGGCACCTTTAAGATTCTTCATACTTCGGGGACTACCGGGACTCCCGGAATTTTCCCCATCACGCTCAAGGAAATGGCCATTATTTTGGGGGCCATGATTAATCGTGTCGCTCCCGTTTCGCCGATGAACGTGTTCAATAAAATGCGCATGACCTATTATGCGGCCGTGCACGGCCATTTTATCGGAGTAGCCTATCTGATGACGGCCCCCAAACTGACCATGAAAGTTCAGACCATTTCCATTCTGGATCCGCTTTCCAAGGTGGTTGAGCACATGAACAGATTTCAACCGGAGGAAGTGAGCGGTTACGCAAGTTCGATGGAAATTCTGGCCAAGGAAAAAATGGAAGGCCGGCTGAAAATTCACCCGAAAAGAATTGTCTGCGGAGGGGATCCGTTGTTTGATTTACGCCGGAGAAAAATCATTGAGGCTTTTGGCGTGAATCCGTCGGATTCGTACAGCATGACCGAGGGGTTTGGCATTGCCAACCAGATTTACGGCTACAAACATCTGACCGTTTTTGACGATCTGTACGTGCTTGAGGTTGAACCGAAAACGCGCGTCACGAATCTTACGAATTTTACGTTCCCTATTATAAGGTATGAAAATGAGGATATTTTGAGGGTTGTTGAGAGTCCTCTGTACGATCAGGATCCGTTTACCCAGATCGAAAGGGTTGAGGGAAGGGATATTGATTCGGTCGACATCATCAATAATGACGGCGAAAAAGACATGATCCATTCCGCCGCGCTGGTGGAGTTTTATGCCGAGGGCGTTGAAAAATTTCAGTTCTGGGAGAGACCCTACAACACTTTGTTGGTGAGGGTCGTCGGGAAAGGTGCGGATCTTCGCAACAGGGTGCTACTGGCGATGGTGAAATTGTTGAAACAAAAAAATGCCGACAAGTCCGTGGTGGTGGATATTGAAATCGTCGATGACATCGCCGTGGACCCGAAAAACGGGAAATTTAAGCTGGTGAATAAGATGGTGAAGTAGGAGTTTTTAGAGTGGGTGGGTTTTTGGGTTTTGATGGATTCGTGGCTCCTTTCCGGGGGCTTTTTTTGAAATTCGTTGCATCGGAATTCGAAGTTCGTAATCGAAAATTCGAAGGCGAAATCGAGAGGAGGAGGGCTGGGGGAAAGTACTTTATTTGATGCGTTGTTATCAATCTCCTTCCGATTTCAACATGCCCGATATTTCGCCACCAATTCATCAATCTTAAACTTTGGAGCGTCGTAATCCGGCACTTTCTTTATTTTCCAGGCCAGCGGCATGCCTTCCTCATTTTCAATAAGTCCAAGATGCGCGATCCGTTCATGCCCTTTGCAAAGACCAAACAAACGGTCGGAATCGTGAATTTTTTCAAGACCAAACCGCTGGGTATGATGTTTAATTTTCATCGGTTTTGTGCAGCCGGGATATGCGCACGCGCCGTTCGTGCGCTCAAAAACATATCGTTGAATTTTGGCTGGGATATGCCGCGATTCGGTTTTCACCGCTTCTGGTTTTTGTCGTTCAAGGTGTTCCGTCCGCATCTGCAGAAATTGTTTCATCAGTTCGTTCCAGTCACCCTGCCCCTTTAGTTTTTCAAGTTGTTCAATGACTTCCGGTTCGAGCTCCATGCCCACAATTTTTTTAATCAAAATTGCTTCCTGCTGCTCATTTCCGATGTTTTCCAACGCCCCGGGACGTCCAAACAATTCCTCGCTCAGATTCCCGAGACAAGTCAAAGTACCATCATCAAGTAGATGAGTCCCGCAGGTCGAAGCACTTCCGTTTTCTAACACCCCGCTGCCGGACATTTCCCCATGACGCAGCTTCCCGCCACGTTCCATCAACTCACTCTTTCGCAACTCTCGTACATAAACTTCCAGCGTGTGCTTACTCATGGCAAGCGCCTTTTCCGCCCAAAACGCCGCATTCTCTTTGGTCAGCAGATTTTCAATCGGCTTCACCGCGCCAATCCCCTTCATCTCAATGACTCTTCTGATTTCCGGCATATCATCGGTTTTCTTCAAAATCCTCAAACCGTCATTCACCGTATCATGGCTCATCCCGGCCAGTTTCGCCGCATACTCATAAATACTGCCAAGCCTTTTTTGCTCCCAAATACGATAGCGTTCAATGTCCGGCAGCAGCAAAACACATTTCCGCATCCACTCCCTTGCGTTGGCGCCGTACTGCTTAAACTGAAAATGTATTATTTGATGTTCCGGTTTCATAAATGTTATTGTTAAGTGATAAGCCCGACCAATTTTTCAGACAATTCGTATATCAAATTCTCGCTCAAAAAAGCCAGGAATTCCAGATCAACTCCATAAATTCTGGTGACAAGATCAAGGGTGAGTATATACTCACCAAATGAGGCAGCGAATCAAAATGGAAAGCGCGCCCATGTGGGCGTTTTTTGAAATTCGTTGCATCGCAATTCGAGGTTCGTAATCGATAGGCGAAAGGCGAAATTCGAGAGGAGGAGCGCTGGAGGGGTATGGAAATCCTAAAACATGTTTTGACATATTGTAAATGGTGTGTTATTATTTACAGATATCAAAAAATATCTTTAACTTAATTCCTTAACCAAAACAAAAATGAAAACAGAAAAAAACAAAAACCAAAAGGAAAATATTCTTGAAAAACTTTTCAAGAAGCATCCGTTTTTCAGCATCGAAATGGTCATGATGACCGCAGGCATCATGATGGCGATGATTTTCATCGTCGGGATATACATCTTAAAGCAGAGTTCCCTCGCCGCAACAACACCCGCCCAAAACTGCATTGCGGCCGCGGATGACGGCAGCGTCGGGACCGCCGCCTGGACCAATCCCGGCAACGGATGCACATCAAACAACTCATATGCGACCGCATCCTTAGCGAGCACGGCAGTCAGCCATTATCTAAAAACCACCGGTTACGGTTTTTCCATCCCCGCTGGTGCTACAATCACCGGGATCACGGTTTCGGTTGAAAGAAATGGAACAACCAACGGTTCAAACAATGTCGCGGACAACTCAATCAAAATAGTAAAAGGAGGCACCATCGGAGGCACCGAAATGGCGACTTCCACAGCCTGGCCTTCTACCGACGGCACCGCCACATATGGCACCTCCACCGAACTATGGGGACAGACCTGGACTCCCGCGGATATCAACAGCGCAACTTTCGGAGTCGCGATATCGGCAAAGGGGATAACCAGCAACGGCAGCAAAACGGTTGTAGCCTCTGTCGATAATGTCAGCATCACGGTGACCTACAACTTGAGCGCCAACCTTTCAATAACTAAAACGGATGCTCCCGATCCGGTCGTGGCTGGAGCAAATGTGACCTACACTTTGACGGTCACCAATAATAGTGCGACCGTTGCGGCTACTTCAGTTTCGGTTTCAGATCCTCTCCCCGCAGGGACAACTTTTGTTTCCGCGAGTGGAACAGGATGGACCTGTACCGGAACCACTACTGTTACATGTACTATGCCAACTCTGGCTACCAGTACCAGCGCATCAGCCATCACCCTGGTTGCCACTGTTACGGGGTCCGCCACCAGTCCAATCAGCAATACGGCAACCGTGAGCGCATCAAACAGCGCAAGTGCCAATGCGACCAGTTCAACAACCATTACGCCAAGCGCCGATCTTTCCATAACAAAAACGGATTCTCCGGATCCGGTTCCGGCTGTGAATACGCTGACCTATACTCTTAATGTCACCAATAATGGTCCTTCAACGGCTTCTACAATATCAGTTTCAGATCCATTGCCGGCGGGATCCGTTCTGAATTCAGCCACTGGGACAGGATGGACTTGTTCTGGAACCACCACCGTTACCTGTACCCGTGCAACACTGGCAAATGCCGCTTCAGCATCCATTACCATTATCATCACGACCCCAAGTTCTGACGGTTCGTTTTCCAATACGGCTACCGTGAGTGCTGCGTCTGCTGATTCAAACAGCGCAAATAACAGTGCGACCGCCTCCACGGCTCTGACTGTACCGGTTACCGCCAATCCGACTCTTGCACAGTCCTGCGGACTTGATATGGCTTTGGTTATTGATACTTCAAGCAGTATTGACTCCACCGAACTTGGACAAATGAAAACGGCTTTCAATAGTTTTGTCGGTGATTTTACCGGAACTCCGACGCAGGTTGCCATTGAATCGTTTGATGATGTGGCCGTGTTGCGGACAAGCCCGACCTGGATCAGCAATCTTGCCACGCTTCCGGCGACCATCAACGGTATCAGCGGCAGCGGCTACACCAACTGGGAAGATGCTCTTCATGATACACGTTTATTGTTCCCGAACCGCGCGGGGAAGCCTAAACTTATCGTCTTTACTTCCGACGGAAATCCAACGGTAAGCAGCGCTGGAGCCAACGATACCAATCAACCGAATATTCATCTTGATCCGGCCATCACCCAGGCAAATCTTGCCAAGGCCGCCGGCATCCGTATCATCACCCTTGGGGTGGGTGCTGACGTGAACCAAAGCAGAATGGAAACCATTTCCAGTTCCGATGCTTATTACAATGTTTCAGATTTCAGTACTCTCGGTACCGCCCTGAAGCAACTTTCAACCGATCTCTGCGGAGGAACGGTCAACATCACCAAAAAAGTCAACGGAGTCGGCGCTCCCAACTGGACGTTCACTCCAACGGTAACCGGCGGTACGACGACACCAACTTCCGCTTTGACCGATGCGAATGGCGGAATCAGTTTTGCGATTACTCCGACCGGGGCAGGTTCAGCAACCGTTGCAGTCGCTGAAACGGCTCAGGCAGGATACTCACTTTCAAGTGTTACCTGTACGAAAAATGGTTCTCCGCTGACCGTCACCAACAGCTCGCTTGACCCGGTATATTATGACGCGAATGGTGTGCTGCACGGGTTAGTTGTCACCACAAACGATATTTTCGCCTGTACTTTTGACAATTCGAGAATGGACTTTGGCGACGCGCCCGATCCATTGTCGTCCTCGCCAGGCAGTTATCCGACGCTGCTCACCCATAATGGGGCAAGACATTATATTGTCCCCGGGTTATTCTTGGGTGCTTCAGTTGATGCTGAAGCAAATGGTCAGCCAAATGCTACCGCTACCGGCGACGGGGCGGATGAAGACGGCGTGACGTTTACTTCTCCTCTGGTGCCGGGCGGTACGGCTACCGTTACCGTTGTTTCATCTCTTGCCAGCAAGCTTGATGCCTGGATTGATTTCAATCACGACGGCGTCTGGAGTGCTGGAGAGCAGATTTTCACTTCCACTCCGTTGACGGCGGGTTCCAATCTTTTGACATTTTCCGTTCCAGTCGGGGCAAGTTCGGGTGATACTTTTGCCCGATTCCGTCAGAGTACGGCCGGTGGATTAGCTCCGACCGGTTTGGCGCAAGACGGTGAAGTTGAAGATTATAAAATTGGTTTGGCTTCGGCTGATCTTTCCGTCACCAAGACCGATGGAAAAACTGATGCTGATGCCGGAACATCCGACACTTACACGATCGTTGTTTCCAATGCCGGTCCAAGCGGGGTTACCGGCGCCACCGTTACGGATAATTTCCCGGCTGCTCTTACTGGAGTTGCCTGGACCTGTACGGCTTCACCAAGTTCAAGTTGTACCGCTTCAAGCGGCAGCGGAAATATCAGCACCACCGTCAATTTATTGAGCGGCGGTTCTGCAACCTTTACCGTTACCGGCACGATCAACCCAAATGCCAGCGGAACGTTGACCAATACCGTGACTGTGGCCAATCCAAGCGGAGTTACCGATCCGAACAGCGCAAATAACAGCGCTACCGATACAACCACGATTAATTCAAAAGCAGATTTAGCCATTACGAAGACCGACTCACCTGATCCGGTGGATGCGGGCGCGACTTTGACCTATACGATCGGTGTGACCAATCTTGGTCCATCCGATGCGACATCCGTTCAAGTCACCGATACTTTGCCTGCAGGCACAAGCTTTGTTTCTGCCAGCGGTACCGGATGGAGCTGCTCCGGAACTACGACGATCACTTGTACCAGATCGACGTTGGCCGTGGGCGCCGCGCCGACCATCACTGTTGTGGTTACCGCGCCGAACCAGCCTGGAACGATTACCAATAATGTTTCCGTTTCTACGACTTCCACGGATCCTGTTTCCGGAAATAATACGGCTTCCCAAACAACAAACGTTCATGGAATTGCCGGCGTTTCCATTACGAAAACGGATGATCCGGATCCTGTCTATGCCGGAAATAATTTGACCTACACTCTGACGGTATATAATGCCGGTCCTTCCAGCGCCACCAATGTTGTGGTCACTGATACACTGCCTGCAGGGGTAACCCGATTGAGTGTTACGCCGAGCCAGGGGACCTGCCCAAGTTCAAATTTCCCGTGCAATCTGGGAACCATCGCCAACGGCGGCACGGTCACCATCACGGTTGTAGTCTCCGTCAATTCTACCACCGCCAACGGCGCGACCATCACGAATACCGCCAATGTCACTGCAACTGAAGATGATTCAAACTCTCAGGACAACAGTGCTTCGCAAACGACCAGCGTTCTTCGACAGTCAAACCTTTCCGTGACCAAAACTGACGGAGTCACTTCCGCTACTCCGGGACAGAACGTTACCTATACAGTTGTTGTCACGAATAACGGTCCAAGTTTTGTGACCGGAGCCGCAGTATCGGATACTCTTCCGACTGAACTTGTTGCATTGTCACTCTGGAGCTGTACTCCAGCCGGCGCCGGTGCGACATGCACGGCTTCCGGAAGCGGCGATATCAATGACACCGTGAACTTGCCTTCAGGTGGAACAGCTACTTATACAATTCATGGAACGGTCAAACCTGAGGCAACCGGTTCCTTGGTCAATACGGTTACCGTTACCGCTCCGCAGGATACCGTTGATCCGGACCTTTCGGACAACAGCGCGACCGATACCGACGAACTCACTCCAAAGGCTGATATTTCCGTTTTGAAAGCTGATTCTCCGGATCCAGTTGTTGCCGGAAATACCTTGATGTACACCATAACAGTGAAGAATAACGGACCTTCGGTTGCCCAAAATGTTATGGTCAATGATACGGTCCCTTCACAGATTTTGTCTCCGGCGGTTTCTTCCAGCCAGGGCGGTTGTACGGCTTTCCCATGTAATTTAGGGACCCTTGATGTTGGCGATTCCGCTACCGTTACCGTAACCGGTCAGGTTGACCCGGCGGCTACGGACTCTATTACCAATACTGCAACCGCATCTTCCGATACACCTGATCCGGATACTTCAAACAATGACGGAACGACCAGTACCGCGCTGACCACTGTCAGTACGCAGGCTGATCTTTCCATCACCAAAACGGACGCACAGGATCCGGTGAATGCCAGCAATACTTCGAATGTTACTTACACCATTACCGTAACCAACAATGGACCTTCCGACGCTCAAGGCGTTGTGGTCACGGATAATCTCCCGGGCGGCGTGACGTATAACAGCGCCACACCAAGCCAGGGAAGCTGCGGTCAAAATCTTGGAACCATCACCTGTACTCTTGGAACTCTACCGAACGGTCAAAGTGCCACGATCACGGTGGTTATTACCGCGCCTGAGGGTGGATTGCTCTCCAACACTGCGGTGGTCACTTCCGGAACCAGCGATACCAACACGGAAAATGATACGGCTGTTGAAACGACGCAGGTGAATCCGGTGGCTGATCTTTCCATCAAAAAGACCGACAGTCCGGATCCGGTTATTGCGGCTGAACCGCTTACCTATACTCTTGCCG
>Ga0315281_10013968_pt1 | contig 10841 bp, 8 predicted proteins | sample YL17G07_0_MG_FD_204540 | JGI IMG/M metagenome (GOLD analysis project Ga0315281, IMG submission 204540) | Sediment microbial communities from Yellowstone Lake, YNP, Wyoming, USA - YL17G07_0 | ecosystem: Environmental > Aquatic > Freshwater > Lake > Sediment | place: USA: Wyoming | collected... | reverse complement strand
CCTGCGCCGGGCCGCCTGCCTGATCGGGAGCGATTCGGCGCCCTTGCACCTGGCCTCCGCCCTGCGCACCCCCGTCGTGGGGCTCTACGGGCCGACCGATCCGGTGCTGTTCGCGCCCTACTACCCGCCCGCCGTCGTGGTCGTGCAGGGCCTGCCGTGCCCGGCGTGCGGGGCCCCGCACTGCAACCACCCCGTGCCCCGCATGGAGGCCATCACGGCGGATCAGGTGCTCGAGGGCGTCCGGCTCCTCTTCCGGTTGACTGGCCGCTGACCATCCGCGACAATCGGGGCGTGCCACAACTCCCAGCCGCGCTGTGGCGCGGCCGCCTTGCCTCCGCCATGCACCCATTGGCGCGGGATTACCTCTCGTCCTTCGCCGAGGACGCCGGGCTCGTGGACATCGACATCGACGTCGCCGAGGCGCACGCGGTCGCGCTCGCCCGCTCCGGCGTCTTCACGAAGAGGGAGCTGCGTCGGGTCCTGCGGGCCTACGAACGTTCCCGTTCCCGGGCCCGCCGCGAGGTGGGCCGGGGGCTCAGGTCGGCTGCCGGAGCGCCGTTCCACGACATCCACCCGCTGGTCGAGAAGCTCGTCGCCGAGGCGTGCGGCGAGGCGCTGGGCGGCCGGGTCCACCTGGGCAAGAGCCGGAACGACCAGGTCGCGGCCGACATCTGCATTTTCGCCCGGCGGCGCGCTCTGGCGGTTCAGGACCGCGCCTACCAGGTGCAACTCGGCCTGCTCGCGCTCGGCGCCCGCGACCGCGACGAGCTGGTCCCCGCGTTCACGCATACCCGTCCGGCCCAGCCCTCCACGGTCGGCCACTGGGCGCTCGCCTGGGTGGACGCGCTCGGCCGCGACCGGGAGCGCCTGCTCGACGCGGTCCGGCGGCTGAACCGCTGTCCGCTGGGGGCCGCCGCCGTGGGCGGCACGTCCGTTCCCTTGGATCGCCGCGTCGCCGCGCGACTGCTCGGGTTCGACGGCGTCTGGCCGAACTCGCTGGACGCGACCGGGGCGCGGGACCACGTGCTCGAACTGCTCTCGGCGCTCGCGATCCTGATGTCCACGCTCTCGCGGCTCGCGGGCGACGTCATCCACCTCTCCTCGGATGAGGTGGGCGTCTTCGCGTACCCGGACGATTTTGCGGACACCTCGAGCGCGATGCCGCAGAAGAAGAACCCGGACCCGCTCGAGCTCCTGCGCGCCCGGGCGGCGGCCCTGGCGGGAGCGCTGTCGGGTGCCCTGGCCACCGTGCACGGCCTGCCTTCCGGCTACAGCCGCGATCTCCAGGAGCTGAAGCCCGCCCTCTGGCACGGGCTCGCGGTGGCGGAATCCTCGGCGCGGATCGCGGCCGAGGTCGCGATCCGGCTCCGCGTGCGGCCGGGGCGCGGGGCCGAGGTGCTCGACCGCGGGTACGCGGCGGCCCTGGACCTCGCGGAATGGCTGAGTCTCCGGCGCGGCGTCCCGTTCCGCCGGGCCCACTTCGCGGTCGGGGCGCTGGTGAGGGCGCTTTCGGCGCAGGGCCGGGGTTTCGGCGCCGTCAGCGCGGCGGAGGCGTCGCGGATCCTCTCCGCCCCGGCGGGGCGCCCGGTCGCGCTCTCGGCCGCGGAGTGGAAGGAGGCGTCGGACCTCGCGCGCGGCGCCGCGCGGCGCAAGGGCGGCGGGCCCGGCGACTTCTGGGCGCTTCTCAAGCGCAGTGAGCGGGACCTGGACCGGCTCGGGGGCGCGGCGCGCGCGATCGAGGCGCTGGACGCCCGGGGGCGCCGCGGACTGGCGGCCGCCGTGAAGCGCCTTGAAGGGAGGAGCTGAGGGCGCCCGTGGTCCTGGCGCGGAAGTTCGAGGGGCCCAGGATGGCGAGGCCCGGCGAGGGTGCGGAGGTTCTGCGGCTCGTCAGCCGGATATTCCCCGGGTATCGCGAGATGGGCCCGGGCTGGACCATGTTGCGCGAGTACCCGCACGTCTACGGCGACATGGAAGCGCACCCCGACTGGTGCTTCGTCGTCCGGCACGAGGGCAGGATCGTCTCGCACTGCGGCGTCTACCCGCTCGATTTCGTGGCCGGCGATGCCCGGGTGACGTGCGCCGGGGTCGGGGCCGTGGGAACCCTGGACGAGTACCGGGGGCAGGGCATGATGGCGGCCCTCCTCGAGTACTGCACGGAGTACATGCGCGGCCACGGGATGCCGGTCTCGATCCTGTGGGGAGACCGCACCCGGTACGCGCGGTTCGGGTGGGAGCCCGCGGGGGCCCAGCTTTCCTTCCGGATCCACCCCAGGTCCGCCGAGGCGCTCCGCCGGTTCGACGAGCGCGTGGTTGAGATCGGGGATCCGGGGCCGCGCGCCGCGGAACTGCACGCCCTGCACCGGCAGTTGCCCGTGCGCGTCGAGCGCTCGGCGAAGGTCTTCCCGCTCGTGATGCGCAAGCACGGGCGACGCCTGTTCGCCGCCGTCCGGGGGCGCCGGATCGTGGCGTACGCCCTGGTCCGGTGCCGGGGCGGCAGGAAGGACGTGAGCTGGGGGGTCGAGGAGGCCGCGGGCGCGGCCGAGGGCGTGCTCTCGCTCTACCGCTGGTTCGCGTCGCGTCCCGGGACCTCCAGGGTGTCGGGCGTGGTCCCCGTTGCGGCCCTTCCGTACCTCCGCGCGCTCTTCGGGGCCGTGGATTTCTGGAGTTCCTCGATCGGATGCCTCGGGCAGATCAAGGTCGTGGACCGGCCCGCGCTCCTCGGGGCGTACGGTCTCAAGTCGCTCGACCGGGCCATTCGCGGGTTGAAGTTGAACGTGCTCGAGGTCGTCCGCCTCCTGTTCGGTCCGCTCCCGCCCAGGGCGATCCTGCCGCCGGGCCGCGCGCTCGCGGCGCTCGACCGCCGGCTCCCGCTGCCATTCTTCCTTTGGCCTTCGGACCACGTATGATCCGGCTCGTGCTCGCTGGAATGCTCTGGCTCCTGCCGGTTTACGCCGGGGCGGGCGAGGGGTTCGTCCGCGCAGCGCAGGAGAACGGAGTTTGGTGGCTCGTGGACGGGTCGGGGAAGAGGTTCTTCTCCCTCGGCGTGGATTGCGTCGCCGGTTGCTACGGGCACTACGAGAGGAAACCGGTCGAATCCGGCCGCCGGGACCGGATCGTGGGCCAGGTCAAGGGGTGGGGCTTCAACACCGCGGCGTGCTGGAGTTCCCCGTCCGTCTGGCCGGACCTGTATGTGGCGGACCAGATCTACGCCGGGGTCGACATCCGTGAGATCGATGTCTGGGACGACTCGTTCTGGTCCTCCGGCTGGTTCCCGGGCACGATCCGGGATGAGGTCGCGGCCTTCCTTGGCCGGAAGAACGTCATAGGCATCTTCGTGGACAACGAGCCGCACTGGGATCCGGACCGGCTCCTGCGGGCCTCCCTTGAGCGAACGGCCTCCGCCCCGGGAAGCCGCGCTCTCGTGGCGTTCGCGCGCTCGCGCTACCCGGGGGGGATAGCCGCGCTCAACCGGGAGTGGGGGACGAAACTCAAGTCGTTCGACTCCATCCCGGGCGCGCGGCTGCCCCGGCGCCTGCCGGAATCCCTGGAGGGGTTCCTCGCGGCATGGCGGACCGAGATGGTCCGGACCTGCTACACAAGGTATGTGGCGGCGGTCCGGGCGGCCGATCCCGACCACCTGATCCTGGGCGTGCGCTGGTCCGGACTGCCCGACCTCGAGCTCTACAAGGCTCTCTCGCCGCTCTTCGACGTCAACTCGGTCAACGACTACACCCGCTACGGGTCCCTGCGCCGCGCCTATGCCGACTACTACGAGGCCACGGGCAAGCCGATCATGATCACCGAGTACTCGTTCTCGGGATTCCCCGAGCCCGGCCGCAAGTCCCTCCAGTTCTGCGACGTTGGGTCGCAGGAGCTCCGGGCGTACGGGTACCACAAGTACGTGACGGAGGCGGCGCGGGCGCCGTTCATGGTCGGCATGCACTGGTTCCTGTGGACCGACTACGACAAGCAGGTCGAGGCCGGGGGCGGATACCTCCCGGACGAGAACATGGGACTGGTCTCGGCGGACGAGTCCGTGGTCTACGACACGCTCGTCGCCGAGTGCGCGAAGACCAACGCCGCGGTCGGGGGATTGCACCGGCAGGCCGTGCGGGAGAAGCCCCCCCCGCGGCCGCCCTCCCCGTTCGTCCCGGCCCGCGTCGTGCCGCGCATCGACGGGGACCTGGCGGAGTGGCCGGCCGCATACGCGGCGACGCCGTACACGTCCGAATCGCTGATCGAGGGCGTCGAGTCCGGGCACCGCTACTGGATCGCCTCGGACGGGAAGTGCCTGTACGTCGCCGCCGACATCCGGGACACGCGCGTGGACGACCCGGGAGAGGAGTGGTGCTGGGAAGGCGACTACCTTGCCGTGTACGCGAACGAGCAGAGAAGGAGTCCTTCCGTGAAGACCGCCGGGGCGGTTCCCTCCGGTGTCGAGGTGGCCGCGATGAAGCCCGCCGGCTCGGCCATCTACATATTCCCTACACGGGGCGGGAAAGACCGGCGCCAGCCGTACGCGGGATTCTGGGGCGACCGCCCGGTTCCCGGTTCGCTCGCGGCCAGCCGGACGGACAACGGCGGCTGGACCGTGGAGGTGCGCCTGCCGCTCAACGAGGTCGGCGGCGGCCGCCCGCCCGCCGGCGAGTGGGCGATCGGGCTCAACTATCGCGACGTGAACGGACTCTACGAAACATGGTGGGAAGGGATCGTGGACTTCCCGCAGGAGGCAAAACGATGAAGATACTCGTGACGGGCGCCAGCGGCCGCGTCGGAAAATACGCGATCCTCGAACTCGAGCAGGCGCACGAACTCAGGCTGTTCTCGCGACGACACCCGCGGGAGGGCGCCCACAAGTTCGAGACCCGGCACCCGCATGTCGCGGCGGACCTGCTCGACCGGGACGCCATCCGGCGGGCGGTGGAGGGAGTGGACGCGATCGCGCACATCGGCGCGAATGCGTGGTTCTCGCCCGAGACCTTCAACCTCAACACGGCCAGCACGTACTACCTCCTCGAAGCCTGCCGCGAGTCCGGGGTGAAGAGGTTCGTCATGGCGGGGAGCGACTGGGGAGTGGCGAAGTCGGACGCCCGGGCGGTGCCGCCGGACTACGTGCCCGTGGACGAGGCGCATCCGTGCCGGCCCTGCGATCACTACGGCCTGTCGAAGGTCGTGAACGAGGTGACCTGCGAGATGTTCGCGCGGGAATACGGGATATCGTGCGCGGTTATGCGGATCACGGGGGTGTGGATGCCGGAGCAGACGGCTGGACACGGGAAGAAACCGCGGCCGAAGCCCGCGGACGCGGCGCAATGGTGGTGGTCCTACGTGGACGTCCGGGACGTGGCCCGGGCCTTCCGGCTGGCGCTCGAGGCGCCGGCCCTGCCGCGGTACGGCACGTACTTCCTGAGTGCCGCGGACACCATCCTGGACGTGCCGACCATGGACGCGGTGCGCGCGTGCTGGCCGGGTGCGAAGGTGATCCGCGACCTGCCGGGCAACTCATCGGTGCTGAGCGGGGAAGCGGCGTTCAAGGGATTCGGCTGGCGCCCGGCGCACTCCTGGCGGAAGGGGTAAAACCGCCCGCCGCGCGATAAGGTTCTGGCAGGGGCTGACCCATGCTGGACCTGTTGCGCGACTCAATCACCGGGACCGAGATCGTCCGGCTCACCTCCGAACGTTCCGTGCAGCACCACATCGCCGGGCCGTGCGTGACGCCGGACGAGAAGTGGCTCGTGTTCGTGACCCACGAGACGGGGGCGCCGAACCTGGCCGCCATGGAGCTTTCCTCCGGCGACGTCCGCATTCTCACCCTGCGTCGCGACCTTAACGAGCGCTCCGCCGCGATAACGCGCGATGGACTTGCGGTCGTCTTCTCGGCGCGGGACGCGGTCTGGGCGGTCACGATCGGGGACGGAGCCGAGACCGAGATTGCCCAGTTCTCGGGCGCGCGCGTGCGCCACCTCGCGGTCTCCCCGGACGGGCGCGCAATCGCCGCGGGGGTGGCCGAGGGAACCTGGAACCGGATCGTCGAGGTCGACGTCTACGACGGCCGGATCAGGACCGTCCTGGAGACCGCCGGGCCGGTCGGGCGGCTCGAGTACGAACCGTCGGGCTCCCGGATCCTGTTCGCCGGGGACGCGGCGAGCGGGATTCAGGTCGTGGACCGCGAGGGCGGGCCTCCCCGGGTCGCGTACCACTCCGTCGAGGGCGAGTGGGTGACGCACGCAACCTGGGTTCCGCCCGGGGCGGTCGCTTTCGTGAAGCTCCACGACGGGCTGTATCTGTCCGAGGTCGAAACGACCCCGCGATGTCTCTTCAAGGGGCCGATCTGGCACGCGGCGGCGCGGCGCGACGGCCGGTTGTTCGCCTGCGACACGAATGCGCCCGACATCGGGATCGTCCTGGTTTCGCCGGCGACGGGGGCCTGGAAGGTTCTGTGCCATCCGCGCAGTTCGAACCGGGGAACGCAATGGTTCGAGCCGCTTCCGGCGCCGGAGGAGGAGGACGCGACCGCATTCCCGCTGCCCGGGACCCAGCCTGATGGCACCGAGACCCGGTACGGGCCGGTCTGGACCCATCCGATCCCGTCGTTCCATCCCGACGGCCGGAGCGTCTTCTACGGGTCGGACGCCACCGGGGTGCCCCAGATCTACCGCGCGTTCATCCCGGATGCCTGGCTGGAGGAGCTGGAGGGACGTCCCTACTCGTAAGTCTCTCCGAGGACTTCTTCCAGTGTCGTCAGGCCCTTGCGCCACTTGATGAGCGCCGCCTCGCGGATCGTCTTGAACCCGGACTCCTTCGACGCGTTCTTGATCTGGGCCAGGGTGCCCTTGGCGAAGATGACCTCGCGGATCGAGGTCGTGATCGGCATCACCTCGAAGATGCCGATGCGGCCCCGGTACCCGGTCTTGTGGCAGTTGTCGCACCCCTTCCCCTTGAAGAACTCGGTGCCCTCGATGTCCTCGGGTTTGAGGCCGATTCGGGCGAGCTCCTCGGCGGGCACCACGATCTTCTCCTTGCACTTGTCGCAGATCTTTCTGAGCAGGCGCTGGGAGCTGATGCACAGCACCGACGAGCCCACGTAGACGTGCTCGATGCCGAGGTCCACGAGCCGCATGATCGTCGAGGCGGCGTCGTTCGTGTGGACCGAGGAGAGCACGAGGTGGCCGGTCAGCGCGGCCTTGTTCGCGATCGAGGCGGTTTCCGCGTCGCGGATTTCGCCGACGAGCATGATGTTGGGGTCATGCCGCAGGAAGGCGCGCAGGACGAGGGCGAAGGTCCGGTTGGCGTTGGCGTCCACCTGGATCTGGATGACGTGCGGGAGCCGGAACTCGACCGGGTCCTCGACCGTCATGATGTTCCTCGCGGGAGTGTTGATGTGCTGCAACGCTGAGAACAGGGTCGTGGTCTTGCCGGACGCCGTGGGGCCGGTGACGAACACCATGCCGTAGGGCTGGGAGATCGCCCTCTTGAAATGGATGACCTGTTCCCCTTCGAGGCCGAGGTCCTCGAGGCTCGGGATGCCCGCGCTCTGGTCCATGATCCGCATCACGATGTTCTCGCCCCAGCGCGTGGGCATCGTCGAGATCCGGACGTCCACGGACTTGGCGCCGACCTGGAGGTGGATGCGGCCGTCCTGGGGAAGCCGTCTCTCGATGATGTTCATCGTCTTGGAAAGAATCTTGAACCGCGCGGCCACGTGCCGCTTCGCCCTGGCGGGCGGCGCCGGGAACTTGATGAGCGAGCCGTCGATGCGGTACTTGACCACCATCTCCTTCTCGTAGGGGGTGATGTGGATGTCGGAAGCTCGCTGGCGGACGGCGTCGGCGATGATGTAGTCGCACAGCCTGATGATCGGTCCCTCATCGATCTCCTCGCCCTCCTCACCCTCTTCAGCCTTCCCCTGGTCCAGGATCTCGAGGTCGATGTCTCCGGGGTTCAGGAGCTCCTGCTCCACGCCCGCGAGGAGGTCCGCCTGGGCCTGGTCCGGCTCCTTCGTCTCGGCGGCGGCCCGGACCGCGCCCTCGCCGATGGCCTGGATGGAGCCGTCCGACCGGCCTGCGGTCTTGGGGAAGTGCTTCTCCATCAGGGCCATCACCTGCGAGGTCGGGGCGACCATGATCTTGACCTTCATCTCGGCCGGCAGCTTGAGCTCCTTGGGCAGGTAGAAGACCGAGAGGTCGTCCGGCTGGCAGGTGGCCAGCGTGATCGAGTTGTTCTCCTGTGCCACCGGGATGGCCCGGTACTTCCAGGCGACCGCCGGCGGGACGAGCTTGATCAGCGCCGGCGCGAGCTCGGTGGACTCGAGCGAGAGGAAATCGAGGCTGTGCTGGATCGCGAGGAAGCGGTAGAGGGACTCCTCCGAGATGTGCCCCAGCTTGATCAGGGCCTCGCCGAGGGGTTCCCCGCTCGCCTTCTGGGTCGCGAGGGCCTCCTGCAACTGCTCCTCCGTGATGAGGGCTTCCTCGACGAGGAGCGTTCCGAGCCGCTTGAGCGCCATGGCTCTCAGTCGCCTCCCATCGTCACGCGCTGGACTTCCTCGGCCGTCGTCATCCCGTCCTTCCACTTCTGGATGGCGAGACCGCGGAGGGACCGCATGCCCTGGCCCTCGGCGATCGCGCGAAGCGCGAGCATGTCCGCCCCGGCGAAGGTCGCCTCGGCGAGCTCCGGGGTGTTGCGCATCATCTCGTAGATGCCGATCCTGCCCCTGTATCCGGTCATGTTGCACTTCGGGCACCCGACGGGCTTGACGAAGGCCCCGCCCTCCGCTTCCTGGGGGGTGACGCCGAGGATCTTGAGTTCCTCCTCGGTCGACGTCGTCGGCTGTTTGCATTCCAGGCAGACCCGGCGCATGAGCCGCTGGGCCACGATCAGCCGGACCGCGGTGCCCACGTACGCGCGCTCGACCCCGATGTCGATGAGACGGCCGATCGTGGAGGGGGCGTCGTTGGTGTGCAGGGTCGAGAAGAGCAGGTGGCCCGTGAGCGCCGCGGAGACGGCGATGCCCGCCGTCTCGCCGTCCCGGATCTCGCCGACCATCATGACGTTCGGGTCCTGGCGGAGGGCGCTCCGGAGCGCGACGGCGAAGTCGAGCCCGACCTCGTGGTCCATCTGGATCTGGACGACCCCGGCCATCTCGTACTCGACCGGGTCCTCGAGCGTCACGAACGACTTCTTCGGGTCGTAGATGTAGGACAGGGCGGAGTAGAGCGTCGTCGTCTTGCCGCTTCCCGTCGGTCCCGTGTGCAGGATCATGCCGAACGGGGACCGGATCGCCTCGTCGTAGATGTCCATCTCCATGGGCTCGAAGCCCAGCTTCTTGAGGTCGAACTGGAGGGAGGACTGGTCCAGGATCCGCATGACGATGTTCTCGCCCTCCATCTGGGGGATCACGGAGACGCGCAGGTCGATGGTCCGGTCGTAGACCTTGATCTTGATGCGGCCGTCCTGGGGTTTGCGCCGTTCGGTGATGTTCATGTTGGCCATGACCTTGAACCGGGCGATGACGCCCTTCTTCATCGAGGGCGGGGGAGAAGGCATGATCTGGAGCACGCCGTCTATCCGGTACCGGACCGTGATCCCCCGGGCGGTGGGGTTGATGTGGATGTCCGAGGCCCGCCGCTGGCAGGCGTCGGCGATGAGGAAGTTGCACATGCGCCGTACCGGTTCCTCGTTGGCGACGTCGATCGAGTATTCCTCGCCCTCGCCGCTCTCGGCCGTCACCGCCACGCTGTCGCCGGCCTGCGCGATGAGCGCCTCGGGGTCGAGCGTCTCGGTGATATCCTCGTGGACCAGCTTCTCGTGCGCGGGCGCCTGCCGCGACGCGTACTGCTCCGCGTCCATGACCGTGATCTCGCCGCCGCCCATCGGTCCGTTGTGGCCGCGTCCGCCCGGTCCCGACGCCCCGGCGGGGTAGAGGGCCGCCAGCGCGGAGGCGATCTGCGAGATGGGCGCGACCAGGAGCTTGAGCGTGGCATCGGGCGGGAGACGGGACTTGCGCCTGATGTCGGCCTGGTCGGCGGCCTCGACGTCGCCCGGGTTCTCGATCGCCGCCTGGAGGGCCGTGCGGTCGTAGGTCAGGGGGACCAGCCGGTACTGCAGGGCGAGTTCGGCGGGAATCAGCTGGCGCGCCTGCGGGTTCGGCTTGAAGTCGGCGAGACTGGTCACCTCGAGCCCGAACTGGTGGCCGAGGAAGTTGGCCAGCGGCTCTTCCTCGAGAAGCTTGAGCTTCACGAGGCTCTGGAGGAGGGTCGTCTCGCCGGAATGGCTTTCCTTCAGGGCCTGTTCGAGTTCCTCGTCCCCGATCAGGCCCTCCGCCACGAGAATCTGGCCAAGTCTGCGCGGGTCCATGGGTGAGCCGCTCTTATTCTACAACGCCCGCCCGGGCGCCGTCCGGACCCCTGGGTCGCGGGCGGAGGCGGAGCCGGACGAGTGTCCACAGGATGCGCAGGCCGTCGAGGGGATGGATCTTCTTCCCCTGCCGGTACGACCGCGGCCGGTAGCGAACGGGGACTTCGATGATGGGGATCCCCCGCCGGATAAGCCCGGCCGTCAGCTCGGCCTCGAGTTCGAACCGGGTTGCGCGGAGTCCGAGCTCCCGCAGCCGGGAGGCCGCCATGGCCTTGTACCCGCAGGCCATGTCGGTCAGAGCGGCCCCGAACAGGAGGTTCGTGGTCCGGGTGAGGATGGCGTTTGCGGCCCTGGTCATTGGGCCTGCAAGAGCAGGCCCCGGATATCCCACGGACGTGGGATCTCCGCGGGTGGTGGGCACGGGGCCGCGGGGGAATCTCGTTCCGAATATTGCAGCATCCGGGTGGCGTGCCAGCGCGGCCAGGAGC
>Ga0315281_10013967_pt1 | contig 10841 bp, 8 predicted proteins | sample YL17G07_0_MG_FD_204540 | JGI IMG/M metagenome (GOLD analysis project Ga0315281, IMG submission 204540) | Sediment microbial communities from Yellowstone Lake, YNP, Wyoming, USA - YL17G07_0 | ecosystem: Environmental > Aquatic > Freshwater > Lake > Sediment | place: USA: Wyoming | collected... | reverse complement strand
TCGACACGATCTTTTTCTTGGTGCCGATCAGATCCCGGAGCACGCTCTTCGCCATCTCCAGCGTGATCGTTTGGCCGGTGAGCGAGGCATAGGCGCCGAGGCGCACCAGCGAGCCCTCGAGCTCGCGGATATTGCTCTTCAGCGTCGTGGCGAGAAACTGGATGACATCTTCCGGCAACGTGACGCCCTCGTCCTCGGATTTTTTCCGCAAGATGGCAATCCGTGTTTCAACGTCCGGCGGCTGGAGATCCGCGATCAGTCCCCATTCAAACCGTGACCTCAACCGTTCCTCGATATCGGGCATGTCTTTCGGAAAGCGATCGCTCGAGAGGACGAGCTGTTTATGCGCTTCATAGATGGCATTGAACGTGTGGAAGAATTCCTCCTGCGTGCGTTCCTTGCCCGCCAAGAATTGAATGTCGTCGATCATCAACATGTCGATATGACGGTACCGCTTCCGCAGATCCATCATTTTGTCGTATCGAATGGAGTTGATGACCTCGTTCGTAAACTGCTCGGTCGTCAAGTAGGCAATACGGAGATCGGTTCGCTCTGCCACATAATTTCCAATGGCATTCAAGAGGTGCGTCTTCCCCAGTCCGGTTTCCCCATAGATAAAGAGCGGGTTGTAGGCTTTCGCCGGCTGTTCAGCGACCGCCATACAAGCAGCATGGGCAAACTGGTTTCCCGCGCCCACGACGAAATTCTTGAATGTATACTTTGGGTTGAGCTGGATTCCCCGTTTCGGACGGGACCCGGTGTTCTGACGACTGGCTGCGGGGGTACTCCCACTATGCTCGGATCTCCTTGTCGCCTCTTTATGAAAGATAGTGAACGTGATTGAGGTCTCCTCCCCACCTCGGGCAGCAGAGATGGCTTCAGCTAGAAGGGGTCCATAGTGCTGGCTTAACCAGTCACCAAAGAACTTATTTGGGACGCCAAGGTGAGCCGTGGAGTCCTCAATCCGTTCGAGGTGAATGGGCGTAAACCACGTATCATAAACCTGTTTTGGCACTTTCCCTTGGATATACACCAAGGCATCCTGCCACTCGTTTGCAGTAGTCATAATCCCTGTATCATTCTTCATACACAGACTTACTCACACCTGTTGATAACCTGGTTCTCCTTACAGTCTTTCTTTTATAAGGCTTATTATTATCAGACCTTGGAAGGGACCACGCTAATAGCCCTACCTCAATCTCCACAGATTATAGACTCTGCATGCAAGGGTTACCCAGAGTCAATCCCCAACTCCCTCCACAAAGACAGCGTTTTAGAAAACCTTGAATTTTAAATACTTTATCTCAATCCACAATATCCACTGAACCTACTCTTACTCCGACTCCGACGACGATCTCTTTCTAATACATAATATTTAAGAGAAGAGTGAGTAATATATCTATATAACAATGACGTGTTCCGATGAGAAAATTTTCCCGACAAGATCGTCATATGTCATTGTCGGAGGTAAACAACCAACAACTCTTTCCAAAGCAGTAAACACAACTCCCTTCATAGAAGAAGAGTCTATCGATATTGCTTCCTCAATGAAGACGATATCCATATCTATATCACTGGCTCGAAAGAGCGATGAAGAGATAAGGTTTGGGTCTTGTCGAATAAGATAAAGAGTCGTACCCATACAACACGTATAGATCCCTTAAAAAATAAGACTTCTATCTACCCCTCGAATGAACTGTCTAATCTCATCTTCCGTTTGAGTCGTCACAGAAAAACTATCAGACCAGGCATCCATCGACGTTATTGTCTCGATAATAAAGGGGACAGATAAGTGTTTAAAAGAAGGAAGATATTTTTCCAGAATATCGACATCGACGATTGCTTCAGTGTCCTTCATTAAAAGAAGAGGAGAGCGACCTAGGAGGATGACCGTCGTCTCATGGTCCCCAGCACAAAGTCCGAGCGCAATACGAAGTGCTTCAACAGGACGAGCTGTCACAGAAGGATCTTCTGAAATCACCACAGCGATGCGCTTAGACATATAAAATCAAATGTAGTGAGAACTACATCTTATGTAAATGCGAGAAAGCGATCACAACCCTCAATTATTCCAGACAGCACAACCAACCCTGACAAAGAAACCCTCGAATCGACAGTGGTAGTGAGAACACCATGTTGTTGACAGCCATAGGCACAGACAGACATTTTCACACCAGCATCAATTAAACCAAGATAACGTTGATCCATAGCCATCTTTACCCCTTCATCAATGAGATAGAGATAGACCTCAACTCCCCGGCGCAAAGCAGCCTGAGCCAGATGGACAACAGTCTCAACACTGGGATGAGAAGGGGGTGTGGATAACAAGAGACCTAGCTTGAGAGCCGCCATAATTATTTGCGAAACACGTTAATATAATCAATAACTTATGAATTATATTGTGAGCGAGCCTACGAGGTTTTCAGCGCAAAGTCAATATCAAAAAAGTGGAATTTTTATGAGGGGCATGTACGAGTTTTGAGGAGGGAGGCAAGACCTACCAGAGGGAGTTCCTCTTGAGCCTTTGACTCGAGGTCACGGAGAATGACGGAGCCACGACCAGCCTCATCATCACCCAAGAGAATGGCGTAACGGCACTTCGAGCGATCGGCTTGACGAAGGTGGGCTTTGAGCGTGGTGGCACGATAGTCACATTGAGCGGACAGTCCGACTCCGCGGAGTTCGTCTAGAAGCACAAGCCCAAGCTTGGTCCCTTCCTCTCCGAAGGCCGCGACATAGTAGAGACATTCATGGAGAGAGAGCGATAATGATTCCGGAAGCATCAACGACATACGCTCAAGCCCGATCGCGAATCCTACGGCCGGAACAGAGGGGCCGCCGAGCGTTTCTACCAAGCCGTCGTAGCGGCCACCGGCGCCCACCGCGTTCTGAGCACCTAAATGAGTCGACGTAATTTCAAAACTCGTCAAACAATAGTAATCGAGCCCTCGGACTAACCGAGGGTTGAGTCGATAGGGGATTCCTATGGCTGCGAGACCTGTGAGGACCTGGTCAAAATGTGAGCGGGCTTCAGGGGAGAGATGGTCCGTCAGCTTGGGCGCTGACTCGGTCGCAGTTCGACAGTCCGGCACCTTGCAATCCAGCACCCGCAAGGGATTCGTCTCCATGCGGCGCTGACAGTTAGCACAGAGGCGGGATTTCTGCTGTGAGAGAAACGCAAGCAGGACAGGCTTGTAAGCAGCACGGTCGCCGGAGCTTCCCAGGCTGTTGATCTCGAGTGTCAGGTCAGGCAGGGCCAGATCCGTTAGCAGGCGCCACAGCAGCGCAATGACCTCGACGTCTGCGCGAGGGTCCGAGGTGCCAAAGGATTCGACTCCGAATTGATGGAACTGCCGGAGGCGCCCCGCCTGCGGTCGTTCATGGCGGAACATCGGCCCGAGATAGAAATATTTCTGTGGGAGCGGATCGGCCGCCCGATTGTGCTCGATGAAGGCGCGGACCGTGCCGGCCGTGCCTTCCGGACGCAAGGTCAGCGAGGTCCCGTCCCGGTCGGGGAAGGTGTACATCTCCTTCTCAACGATATCCGTCGCCGCCCCGATACTCCGGGCAAAAAGCGCGGTGAGTTCGAAGATGGGGATACGGATCTCCTGATATCCGTAACAGAGCGCCCAACGCCTCGCCGTATCCTCAATGAGACGCCACCGAGGCGTCTCCTCCGGAAGGATATCCTTGACGCCCTTGATGCCCTTGATGCCCTTGATGCCCTTGATCGTGTCCATATTCAGCGACCATCCCGAAAGATTTTGGACTATAAGCGGCTGGTTGCAGGCAAGTCAACGCAAGTTGGAGGCAGTAATTCGTCGCCCGTGAAGTGTCGCGTACAAGACCGCAAGTTTGGAGATTATTCCGTTTCGTGAACGACGCACGACAAGAGACGCCGCGCCTTCTTGCGCCGACGGGTGCGCGGGCGTATAGTTCGCGGCCTATCTGCCGTTTCGGGGAGGCTTCATGAGCATAGACCAACCAACTCGCCGCGTCATCGCGCTTGCACCGATGCCGCCCGAGAAATCCGCCTACGCCTTGGCCCGCTACAGCCGCTCGCCCGATTCGATCGAGAGCAGCCTCCGTTGGGTGCATGGACATTCTTCTGAAAAGTTCTGGGATCAGTTCTACTTCGACTATGGCCATGCCTCGATCGCCGATTTGGGCCATGTCATCATCTGTTTCGAAGACATCTCCGAACTCGCCGCGATTCGACTCGAAGACGAGCCCTTGTGGGACGGTCAGGCGAAATCGAGTCGGTATCAGAACTTTGCGTCCGGCGGGTGGTTCGTTCCGGATTCCATTCGCGGGTCGGAGACAGAAGGCACCTACCACGGCATTCTCCGCAGCCTCGCCGAGATCTATCGGCTCTTACACCAACCCTTGACCCAATTTATTTCGGAGCGCGAGCCGTGCCCCGAGTCGATGAAACCAGCCGATTACCAACGGACGATTGCCGCGCGCGCATTCGATGTGACGCGGTACCTCCTGCCCCTCGCGGCCAGGACGAACGTCGGGCAAGTCGTCAGCATCAGAACGTTGGAGAAGCAAATCACCAGACTGTTGTCGTCACAACTACCAGAATTGCGCGCGATCGGAGACGAACTCAAGGATGCCTGCAAACGGTCACCCGTGAACCTCTGGGGCGAGTTGTGTGGCCAGCCTGCCGGAGCACATGAACCCCTGGCGCCGACGCTCGCTCGCCATGCTAAGGCAAACGACTATCAAGCCTCGGTCTACCAGGACCTCGCCAGATACGCAAAGGAGGCGCTTCGGGGAACCGGATTAGATCAACCGACGTCCTGGGGTGTGCCGGAGCCGGTAGACCTCCTCGACCCCCACGATCCGTTGGATGAAATCGTTACCACCTTGCTGTACCGCGTCTCGCATGCGCCCTATCGAAGCCTTCTTGCGGTCGTCCGCACCTGGACAGAGAAACAAAAGCAGGAGGCCATCGACGTCGCGATGAGCTCACGAGGACCGTACGACGAACTCATCAAAGAGTTCCGCAGCGGCTACGCCTTCACGTTCGATGTGCTGATGGACATCGGAGGCTGGCGCGACATGCATCGGCACCGGCGCTGTCAGCAGATTCAACAGAACTTTACGACGCTGCATGGATATGAAGTCCCACCGCCGCTCGTGCAAGCGGGATTGGATCAGGAGTATCGACAGGCGATGGACGCGGTCCGTTCGGACATCGAGCAGCTCAAGAAAACGAGCGCAGAGGGATCGCTCTATGCGACACCGTTCGGCTTCAAGGTGCGATGCCTGTTCAAGATGGACTATGCCGAGGCCGAGTACATCGCGCGAATCCGTTCCGGTGTGAAAGGTCACTGGTCGTACCGGACCATTGCCTGGTTGATGAAGCAAAAGCTTGCGGCGCGCTATCCGGCACTCGGGGATCGCATGCAGGCCACCTCGCCAGATATCGAGGACACCCTCACAAGATAGCCCATACCACCAACCCCGATGACCGACTACCAAGCACAATGTGAAACGATGCTGATGGAAGGTCAATGGGATCAGGCGCAGCAAGCCGCACTGGCCTGGGCCCGCCATTCCGCCACCGGCACAGACCGGGATCCTCGACCCCATTTTGCCCTCAACGTGATCCACCTACTCCGCGGGGAGTTCGCCGAAGCCTGGAATACTCACCCGAAGTGTTTACAAGAATCCGAAGACATTGCTCAGGTCAAAGAGTGGATCGAAGGATTTGTCGCACGACAGCCGGAGCAGGCCAACGCCCATCTCGTGATGGGGTTGTTTCTAGCCCAATCAGGCCAATCCGAACAGTCGATCGCGTCCTATAAGGAATCGATCACACTCGCGCCACAGTCCGCCTACCCTCATTATTTTCTCGCACAGATTCATGAGCGGGCCAACCACCTCGAAATGGCCATCAAGGAATATCGCGAAGCCGTCCGACTGGACCCTTCCTATGCACCGGCGCGGACCAACCTGGGTGTGGCCTATCAAGAGCAGGGCCGGTTGGAGATGGCGATCCCCCAATATCGCGAAGTGATCAAGATGCATCCCAACGACTCGGTGGCCCATGCCAACCTCGCCTGCGCGCTCGCTGAACAAGGCAAGTTCGAACCGGCTTTGCAGTCCTACAAAGAGGCCTTGCGCCTGAATCCCAGGGATGCAGCAGTGCATTTCGCGTTGGGAGATTTCTATGAAACCAGGGGCCGTCTGGATCTGGCGCAAAAAGAATATGACGCGGCTCTCGTCGCCGATCCGAACTTCGGTCCGGCGCATTCCGCGATCGGCTGGTTGGAGCTGGCCAAGCAACACATGCAGGCCGCCTACGAAGCCTTCAATCGAGCCCTCAAGTCCAACGATCAAGACCCTCGGGCCTACCATGGCATCGGCGAATATTATTCCCAAAAAGGCAAGCGCGAGAGCGCACTCGACAATTTTGCCAAGGCGCTCAAGTATTACAAAGATCCCGAAAAGAAAAACGCGATACTGAATCAGCTCTTTCAAGAAGGCCAGATGGCCGATTAAGTAGGATGCTGAAAAATGCCGCCAGCAGGGGAGAGATAGCCTGGTTGGTCCCCCGTGCTCACGCGACGCGCGCCCTCGGAAGGGCCTCGTTGGACGCGCGCAGTTGGAGACCAAGCCAGGCCACCCCTTGAAGGGCGGTAACAAGCGAGCTTGGGGGGACCATGGAGTAAGAAGGGTGCTCGCGCAACGCACGGCCTCTGAAGAATGGGGAGGGAGCAGCCAGGTGCCCTTCTTGCTCGCAGAACGCGCACGGTGAAGCTGTGCTCGTTCGATGCGCGCAGTAAAGGGCAGCCTTGGCCGCTCCCCCATAAGTTAACCGAAGCCTGTCTGCTACTAATCAATCTCTCTCAGTAGTTCTTAGTTACCCATCCAACAAATTGACATACAACGGATTTATCCGCGAACTACTATTTTGTACTATTTTTAATAAAATTAGTACTTGTTGACATTTATCACATACTAATTTATAAATGTTTAGTACATTTTAGTATTTGGTAAATATGGCACTTGTCATAACTCCTCCAGATTTCACTGAGACAGTCAAAAGCCCAGAGCGGCTGCGAGAGCTTTTTGAGTTGGGGACTAAGCCGGAATTTCAAAAAATGATCCAGAGAGCCAACGAACGCTACACTCACTGGCATCGCTTCAGATATGTCCCGATTCCAAATGGAATAACTCATGAAGAGGCATGGGCGCTACTAAATCTTGGGAGACGAGCGAACTTCAAGCAAGCTCCGTTCACAGACAAGCGGGGAGTGCCGTTTTGGTATTGGATACCGGATGCTCTTCAAAAGGCCCTCCACGACATCGATGTCTGGGCTGGAGGCAACATTATGTCAGAGCATCCAGGTCCATTGCCGGGAAAAGAACAATTCATCATCAGATCGCTAATGGATGAAGCGATCGCTTCTAGTCAGCTAGAGGGCGCTGCAACCACAACCAAGAAAGCCAAAGAACTCCTACGAACTGGACGAAAACCAAAAGACAGAAGCGAGCAGATGATCCTGAACAATTGGGAAACCATGCAGTTCATTAGAGAGAACAGGAAGGTAAATCTCTCGAAAGATCTAGTGATCGAAATCCATCAAAGAATTACCGCAGACACTTTGGACCATCCAGAAGATTCAGGTCACCTCAGGACTAGCAATGAAATAGTGGTCGAATACAAAGGGGAAACTGTTCACATACCCCCCGACTTCAAGCTTCTGTCAGAAAGATTGCAGGCATTCTGCCAATTTTCCAACGAAGATAGCCAGCGCAAATGGATTCATCCTGTAATTAAAGCAGTGATGCTTCATTTCTGGTTAGCCTATGACCACCCGTTCAGTGACGGAAATGGAAGGACCGCGAGAGCTTTGATGTATTGGTACCTCTTATCTCGCGACCATCTACTTTTTGAATACTTAGCAATATCACGATATATACAAAGATCCCCCGGACAGTACGTTCATTCCTATGTTCATACAGAAACTGACGAGAATGATCTAACTTACTTCCTCTTCTATAACCTAAAAGCAATAAAGTTAGCTTGCGAAGATGTACAAAGTTATATCCGAGGAAAGCAGAAAGAATTGGCTGGGTTGAACCATGCCTTGAAGAAATATTCGGGCTTAAATATGCGCCAGAGAAGCCTCCTGTCTCATGCCATTCAACATCCTCAGGAGATTTACACATTTGATACCCACCGAACTGCTCATGGGGTTGTATATCAGACCTCTCGCAATGACTTGCTCGAACTTGCAGAAAAAGGCTTTCTCAAGAAAGAAAAACGGGGGAAAGAATTTGTCTTTATACAGGCCGACAAAATGATGGACAGGTTGAGAAGTACCGCAAGTGCATAGCCCTGATTCAGGAGTGTATGGCGAGCCAGTTAAAATTGTCTCCAGCAAGGTCGCAAAAAGAAGCGGTAGAGCGTTCGCGGTTGCTCAAACTGGCGGTCAACGAGGCCGCAGGCGAGAAAACACCGGAGGCGTACCCTCTGGGGTACGTTGAGGATTTTTCGAGACGAGAACGAAGTTGGGTGTCTTTTCCGGAGATTCCAGAGGCTGCTCAAAATTTCCGCCAGCAAGGCCGCAGGAAGCGGGACGACTGAGGCGTGCCCTTGCGGTACGTCGCAGGGAGGCATGCGACTGAGAAAGCAGCTGGAGGGAATTTTCAGCAGCCGATTAGAGCTCGCGGATGGCGCCTTGGAGGACGGTGATCTGCGTCACCGGATCGCCGGAGGATTTTAGTTCTGTGCGGATTTGATCTTTGAGGTAGGAGGAGTACCCGACGCGGTCGATCAAGAGTTCAAGAAACCGTTCGACTGGGAGTAGGCTCTGGGCCTTGAGTTCTTCCACGGTCTCGTCGGTGACGGGCACGTAGCTGCTCCCCATGTGGAACACCACATTGTAGTGACGGTTTTTCCCGATGCGCTCGAACCGTAAACCTTTCACCGACCCCTCCTCAGCAGGAAATCAAAAACCCCACCAGCTTCGTTCTCGCTTCGCTGGACGGCCCTTTTGAACATCCTGTAAGCCCTGCGAGTGGGCCCATTCTAGACAAACAGACCATGGAAGACAAGGTCGACCCCGGACCTACCTCTGGGCCTATTGGGCCATTGCGATTCACATAATCGCTCACATACCATACTAAAATTCAGAAGAATGGTAATGGAATGGCCGGACGACGACAACTGGAAGAGATCAAATTCGACAACACCTACGCCCGCTTGCCCGAATCGTTTTACGCTAAGCTGAACCCAACTCCGTTCGCCACGCCTCCCTATCTCATCAGTTTCAATCCCGCAGCAGCAGAACTGATCGATCTTGACCCAGCGCAAGCCACACGACCCGAGTTTGCCGGTATCTTCGGCGGGAGTCTGCTCGTGCCGGGGATGGAGCCGTTGGCGATGCTCTATTCCGGCCATCAGTTTGGCGTGTATGTCCCGCAGCTGGGAGATGGGCGCGCAATCCTTCTTGGAGAAGTACGGAACGAACGAGGCGAGAAGTGGGATCTGCATCTGAAAGGGGCGGGGCTTACGCCATTTTCGCGAGAGGGCGATGGCCGTGCAGTTCTGCGTTCGACCATCCGGGAGTATCTCTGCAGCGAAGCGATGCATGGCCTGGGGATTCCGACGACGAGGGCGCTCTGCATCGTCGGCAGCGACCACGAGGTTTACCGCGAGCAGGTCGAAACCGGCGCGATGCTCGTGCGGATGGCGTCTTCCCATGTGCGCTTCGGCACCTTTGAGATCTTCTATTACCGTAAACAGCACGAACAGCTCAAAATCCTCGCCGACTATGTCATCGCGAACCACTTTCCCCACCTGGTGGATGGCTCAGACAAGTATGCGCGATTCTTCTCCGAGGTCGTCGAACGCACGGCGAGGCTGATCGCGCAATGGCAGGCCGTCGGCTGGGCCCATGGGGTGATGAATACCGACAACATGTCGATACTTGGAATCACCCTGGACTACGGCCCCTTCGGTTTTATCGACGACTACGATCCCGGATTTATCTGCAACCACTCGGACCACAATGGTCGCTATGCCTTTAATCAACAGCCCTATATCGGTCTCTGGAATCTCAGCTGTCTGGCACAGGCGCTGCTCCCATTGGCCGAGAAGGACGACCTAAAATCCGCACTCGACCGTTACACCCCCCTCTGCGAAGGGCGGTACATGGAGTTGATGCGGACCAAGTGTGGACTCATCGAAACGAAGGAGGAGGATGCGTCGCTGATCCAAGACTTGCTGGCGCTCATGCACCTGCACCATGTCGATTACACGATCTTCTTTCGTTCATTGAGCCTGCTTCGGGCCGGGTCTGCATCGCTGAACGAACCGCTTCGCGACTTCTTCCTGGATCGTGAGGCATTCGACAAGTGGGCCCATCGGTACGAGGACCGGTTGCGTGAAGAGGGGAGTCGAGACGACGACCGCCTTGCGCGAATGAACCGCGTCAATCCCAAGTACGTGCTCCGCAACTATTTGGCGCAGACAGCCATCGAGAAGGCTCAGCAGAAGGACTTCTCCGAGATCGACCGCCTCTTGACCCTGCTGCAAAATCCTTACAGCGACCAGCCAGGCATGGACGCCTACGCAGCCCCGCCTCCCAACTGGGGCAAGCACTTAGCAGTCAGTTGCTCGTCGTAAGCCATTCCGCTCGCCCGGCATTGTTTATGCCTCCTTGAGAAGCAGCGTTCCACCTGGGGGGTTGCTCGACTCACTGTCATGGTGGGAATATAGGGCGACCTCCCGTTTCAACGAGCAGGTCTATGACATTCGCGGCACACAGCATCATCGTCCGGTCCCTCGTCCTTGCGGGGCTGGCGCTCTTCCTCAGCGC
>Ga0315281_10013966_pt1 | contig 10841 bp, 4 predicted proteins | sample YL17G07_0_MG_FD_204540 | JGI IMG/M metagenome (GOLD analysis project Ga0315281, IMG submission 204540) | Sediment microbial communities from Yellowstone Lake, YNP, Wyoming, USA - YL17G07_0 | ecosystem: Environmental > Aquatic > Freshwater > Lake > Sediment | place: USA: Wyoming | collected... | reverse complement strand
ATTTATCAATGACTTTGAGTTTCCCATGATTGATATTTAATAGTCCACACAAAAAATTAAACTCAATAACCCATAAACCCCACTATGGCTGAATTTTTTCACAGCTTCAGGGGGAGTGAGGGGGATTATATATTTTCATCCTTCTTGCCTGCGGTAGACAGGAGTGCCAACCGATCATCGGCAATCTCTCTTTCGATTTCGACCTTAACCTGATTGAATTCGGTTTCTAACTTCTCAACCAACGCCATGGCTCCATCCACATATTTCCCATGGCCAAGGCTCTCTAACGTTTTACAGATTTCGGCCATGCCCATCACGCCAATACTCACGCACGCCCCCCTCAGGGAGTGAGCTGCCTTACTGAGACCGGCTGTGTCACCTGTGGCTGCGGCCTCACGCAAGCTGGTAATACGTTCCGGGGTGTCACTCAAGAATAAATGAAATATCCGCGTCAATAATGACGGATCGGTTGCGTCTGCTAACACCCGTAACCGAGCTATGACATTGGGATCAATCACACCGGACGTCTCATTCTCAACCGTTAGAGGCGCCTTCTCCAAAGAGGCAGGTGGCTTCAGCCTTCCTTCAAAAGATCTGCTGTCTTTTGGCCCCCACCGCTCCAATGCGGCCTGGAAGTCCTCCAACTTCACCGGTTTGCTGAGATAGTCATCCATCCCTGCTGCAAGGCACCGCTCCCGGTCACCTTGCAGCGCATAGGCAGTCATGGCAATAATGGGAAGGTGCTTGTCACCCTGGAGTCTTCGAATCTCCCCGGTGGCCTCGAAACCGTCCATCTCGGGCATCTCACAGTCCATAAACACCATGTCGAACGGGAGTAGTTCAACCATTTCGACAGCCTCTCTGCCATTGGCAGCCAAGTCCACGTGGCAGCCAAACTCTGTCAACATCAACATGGTCACCCTCTGGTTCACAACATTGTCCTCCACCACCAGCACGCGCAGAGGCCTGCCCCAACGGGCCGTTTTGGGCAGGGCGGTCTGGGTGGCAAGAAACTCGGCCCGAATATGGGGAACGGTCCGTTTGTGTACAACCCCCTGGTTCCATGTTTCCCAGGCAACCGTCAGCACCTCCAGAAGCTGTGATGGCCGGATCGGTTTTGAAAGGCAGCTCGCAAATCCAGCCTCTCTTATACAATCACAATGGCCCCGCTGTTTCCAGGAAGTGAGCATAATGAGCACGGTCTCTCGCAGCACCCTGTCAGCCTTAATGGCCCGTCCCAACGTCTCACCAGGTATGTCAGGCATCTGGTAGTCAATAAGGGCTACCTGGTAAGGCTCGCCCTTGGCGTGCGCCTCACGCAACATCGTCAACACCTCTTCACCCGAAACGCAGCTATCATTGCCTATGCCCCAACTGACAAGGTGCTCTTGCAGCACCCGGCGGTCGACCTCGTAACTGTCCGCAATGAGCACACGTACCCCTGAAAGGTCGGTCAAAGGCAACGGAACGCCGGTAAATTCTTTATCTAAGGGAAGGCGAAGGGTATACCAGAAAGCCGAACCCTCCCCAGAGCGGCTGCTTGCCCCAATCGTGCCACCCATCATCTCCACCAACCGTTTACTGATCGCCAGCCCCAACCCCGTCCCACCATACCGGCGCGTAGTCGAAGCATCCGCCTGAACAAACGGCTTGAAGAGAGAGTCCAGTTTGTCAGAGGAAATGCCGATTCCCGTATCTTCCACTGTGATGCGCAATAACACTTCTTCATTCATTGGCTCCTCTGCCCTCACATCAATGAGGACATGCCCCTTGTGTGTAAACTTGATGGCATTGTTCACCAAGTTGATCAGTACTTGGCGGATGCGACCTGAGTCGCCAATGAAGTGGCGCGGCACATCCGGTCTATACTGAACAGTGAGGTCAAGACCCTTCTCTCGGGTTTTCATGACCATCATGTCGATAGTCTCCTCTACAACCCTCAACAGATCGAAAGACACCGGCTCAAAAAGCAGCTTGCCCGCTTCGATCTTTGAGAAGTCGAGGATATCGTTGATGATGACGAGGAGGCTATCAGCGCTTGACCGAGCAATTTCAACATATTCCCGGTGAGGACCGTTCAACTCACTGGTGGAGAGTAGTCCCAACATCCCGATCACGGCGTTAAGTGGCGTGCGGATCTCATGGCTCATACTAGCCAAGAACTCACCCTTGGCATGGCTCCCAGCCTCGGCCGCTTCCCTTGCCGCTTCCAATTGCTTGTTGAGATTGACCAGCTCCGTTGTTGTGTGCTTACGCTCGGTGATATCTCTAACGATAGCAATGGTACCCTTGGGCCTCCCTTGCGTATCAACAAGCAGCGAAGCGTTTACTTCAGCAGGGAATGAAGAACCATCTTTCTTTAGCGCGGTGTGCTCCATTGCTTGACTATTTCCCGTTTGGAGTGTCTTCTTAAAATGCTCAAATAGGCGTGGCCGTTCTTCGGGTGGGATGTGATCCAAGAAGGTCTTCCCAATCATCTCTCCCACATTTTGATACCCATATAACCTCACAGCCATTTGGTTGACCATTATGAAGTTCGTATTCGTATCAGCCAGGAGGATAGCATCCGGAGAGGTTTCAATTAAAGTACGGTAGAGTTTTTCGCTTTCTCGCAGCGCCTCCTCTGCCCGCTTGCGCTCGGTGACATCGGTGATAGCCCCTACCCAACGATAGGGATTGCCTTTCTCATCACGGACTGCGTTGCCGCGAACCCACCAGTAATTATAGGTGCCGTCTTTTTTCCTGACGCGATACTCAATGTTGTATGGCTCATTATTTTCCAAGTGGTTCTTTACCGCTGCCATCACTCGATCACGATCTTCGGGGTGGACACTATTCGCCCATGCTTCAATCGTCCTCGGAAACTCACTCGGGGAATAACCCAGCAGTTCATCAATCTTGCCGAACCAGTCTACACGCTCTTTTATATCCCATTCGTAAATCAAATCGGTTGAAGATTCAGCAGCCAGCTTGAACCTCTTTTCACTCTCTCGCAGCGCCTCCTCCGCACGCTTGCGCTCAGTGATGTCCGTAAAAAACCCGACATTGCATTTACGGCCGTCGATGACGACTGGGGCTGTGAGGACATTGGTGTAGATAACGCTGCCGTCTTTCCGGAGGCAGGGAATCTCGGGGGACAGAGTCTTTTCGCCGCGTGCCTGTGCCTCGAATTCGGCCACCACGTGGTCGAGCGCCTCCTTGGGGTGAATGTCCGCCAGGCTCAACCGCGTCAGCTCCTCCGCAGTGTATCCGAGCATCCTGCAGGTGGCCGGATTCACGTACTTGAACTGCTTGCTCTCGATATCCGCCACCAGGATGCCCTCGGCAGCCCCTTCGAAGAGCGTCCTGTACCTCTCTTCCGATGCACCCAACATCTCCTCCGCCCGTTTGCGCTCGGTGATATCTCGACACAGATGGACAAATTGAATAATTTCTCCCTTTTCATCCTTGACGGGATAAGCACTCACCTCAACAAAAAGCTCATTTCCTTCTTTATCAAAATGGGTATGAGTAACGGTTGCGGGATTACCTGTATTGATGACTTCTCGCACAGGACAAATATCATGCGGGGGTTGGCAGGGACTTTCAGAATGATGAGTAGTTTTATAGCAATAATTACCCACGAGTTCTTCCATTTTGCAGCCTGCCATGCGCAGGGATACTTCGTTGGCCCAGATAATTTTAAAATCCTTAGTGACAACAAGTATTCCATCTGTGATCCCCAGAGCAATATTTACCAGCACCTGTCTTGTCTCACTTAATTTTTCCTCCACCTGTTTACGTTCGGTGATGTCTTCGGCAGTTCCTTCATAGTGGATCACTGTGCCGGTTGCATCCCGGATAGTACGGACGTTCGATGAGATCCAGATCTTGCTGCCGTCCTTACGGTTGGCCTGAAATTCAAATCCTTTCACAACCCCATGCTCTTCAAGCAACCGATTAAACTCTTGGCGTCGTTCAGACTCGACGAAAACTTGCTGTCCAATGTCAGTGATACCCGTTATTAACTCTTCAGGAGATTCATAGCCAAGCATTCGAGCCTGAGCGGGATTGGCGCTGATGTAACGGCCTTCAGGTGTCGACTGGAAGATGCCTTCGACTGCATTCTCGAAGATACTGCGATAGCTCTCTTCGGCTTGACGCAGCGCCTCTTCCCCTCGTTTGCGCTCGGTGATGTCGCGGCCATAGAAGTTGGCATAGCCGGTATTCACAACCGGGGTAACGGAAAATGAGATGGTTCGTTGACCATGCTCTATGTCAATTGTTTTTCCAATCTGCCGGGTCAATGTTTCGGAAGCCACCTGCTGCAAAACCAACGGGGCCGGTCTGCCTATATCGAGTTGCCAGTCGCGCAGAAGTGTATAACTGGCCTCATTGGCGTAGAGTAGAGTGCCGTCTCGTTCAATTCGTAAGACGGGGTTGGGATTTTCGGAGGGAAATCTCGCCAAACTTTGTATCACTTCTTCCGTCCGCTTGCGCTCGGTAATTTCACACTGAAGTTGTTCATTGGCAACTGAAAGCTCTTGGGTGCGCTCCTTTACTCTATCTTCTAATTCATCATGGGCTTTTTGTAATTCCTCCTCTGCCCGTGTCCGTGCGGTAATTTCCTGTTCCAGTTTTTCGTTGATTTTACGTAGTTCAACAGTACGTTCTTTCACAAGGCGTTCAATACGTTCGGTACGATTAACATTGATCACCATGTAGCTTCCCAGAAGGACTGTCAATAACAGCCCTCCGAACAGAACTTCCCAGGGCTGCCAGGATCTCCTTGATGCAATGTAGCCAGGAAACGGTGTGCACAAAAACATCCATTTTCGCCCTGCCACATCTATACCTTTGGCGTATTGGATACGTGTCTCTGATTTGGCCCCCTTGTCCGTCTCTGACGTGGTTGCTACTGCAGAGAGACGTGATCGATGTAAATACAGGAAACGTTCTTCCATCGGGGCAGACTCATCATAAAGAGAAACATCAATTCCTCGTGGAATCAGATATGATAGAGATTTTTCCATGATGTCGCCAATTCGAAAAACGCCCAGAGTAAAACCTTCCAGGTTCTGACGACGCGATTCAACTGAGTCCGCTGGTGCACCTTTCCGATAGATTGGAGCAAAAACCAAAAAGCCAAATTGACCGGCGGTCTCCTGCACCAGTCTTATTCGTCCGGAAGCAACCATCTCCCCAGTATCACAAGATCGTTCCAGGACTTCCCTGCGCTTCTGATCCGAGGCCAAATTAAACCCCAACGCCGCCTCATTACCTTTATATGGTTCAACGAAATAAACGGGAAAATATTCCTCACGGTGTGGAGATTTTACCATCTTCCCTTGGGCCTCCCGGTCAGTTAATTGAAAACCAGGAAAGCCATCTTGCCTCGCCGCCTTTTCATAAGTCTCCCGTTGGGAATTTGGTATGCGCGGTATCCATTCGAGAGCTTGAATGCCGGGGTGACGTGACAAAATGGGTTTTACAAAATCCTTAAAATCCGATCGTTCAACTTTATGAGAATAAAAATAGAAAGTCTGAAGCGACAAAAGTGTTTGTAAATCGGAGTCTATTTCTCTCTTCAAAGTTTCATAGTAGTCATCCGCCTCCCGATTGAATTGTGTTCGTATCCTTTGAAGGTCCCAATCCCGCGCCAGAATGAAGATGGTGAGGGATAGCAGGAGGCCGAGGATAATTATTAATAAAGGTATGCCATACCGCTTGATTTTGGAAACACCCGCCTTCTTTTCACTCATGTCCATTGGCCCTGCCTCCAACTCTCCTCCATTAAACCTAATAAGATCGAGATCTGTAAACTCCTTCGTCTCACTTAATCGGAGAATCCTGGGATATAAGTATTCTTACCCCGATCCTCGATACAGCCGCATCGACTCATACACGGAATCCAAAAACAGACACACCACTTCTGTCCAAGATTCATTTCCCTTGCTCGATGACCTCTCTAACTGCCCGAAGGAGGTCAGTTAAACCATAGGGTTTCTGGATAAATCGATATCCTTTTTCACGTATGATGAGCCATTGTGATTTCTGGTCCGTATAGCCACTGGTAAGCAACACCTTGAGTTCAGGTTTGCGACAGAGAAGTTGTTCAACCAGTTGAAGGCCGCTCTTTTCTGGCAGGACCACGTCGCTGAAAATGAGATGAAAATTTCCATTTTCTCTTTTAAAAATATTTAGCGCCTCTTCTGCGTTGGCAGCCTCAAATCCGACATAGCCACTTTCAACCAGCACCCTTCTGGCAAATTCACGAATTTTGTCATCATCCTCCACCAACAGAATCCGCTCACCCTTTCCGTGACAGTCTTGTATGGAAATTACCTCTCCCTTGGCTTCACCATTCGACTCCACAGAAGAAACCGGCAGATAAACCTTAAATACCGAGCCTCTTCCGGGCTCACTGTAAACATTAATCCAACCTTCATGCTGTTTGACAATGCCATAGACTACGGAGAGACCCAGTCCGGTTCCCTTCCCAGGTCCCTTGGTAGTAAAAAAAGGTTCAAAGATGTGTTGAATAACTTCTTTATTCATGCCAATTCCTGTATCCTCAACTGAAAGGCACACGAACTTACCGGGATGGGCATATTTGTAAATCTCACAGTAACCTTCATCGATATCCACATTTTCGGTTTTGATCGTGATTTTTTTCCCCTCGGGCATGGCATCTCTGGCATTCACTACCAGATTCATAATCACCTGTTCCATATTGCCTGGGTCAGCCATGTTCGTCCATAGATTGGGATCCAGGTCAGTTTGGACAGTAATGTCCTCACCGATAAGGCGTTTGAGCATCTTCATTAAATTGTCCACCGTCTCATTTAGGGTAATTGAGTGAAGATCCATGGGCTGTTGGCGGCTGAAAAGGAGCAATTGCCGAGTAAGCTTGGCTGCTCGCACCGAAGCCTGCTGAATTTCTTTAAAATTCTCGTAAAAGGAATCGCTCTCCTTGAGAGACATCATCGCCAGTTGGGCATATCCTTGAATCGTCGTTAACAGATTGTTGAAGTCATGGGCTACCCCCCCGGCCAACGTCCCGATGGACTCCATCTTTTGGGCCTGAATCAGTTGAGCCTGCATCTTTTCTCTTTCCTCCTCAGCCCGCTTGCGCTCGGTGATGTCGCGAGCAATTCCTTGCAAACCAATTACTTCATTCTCTCTAAAATAAGGGATTGAGAGAACTTCGATGTAATGCATTTTTTCATCCTTTCCCCTCACCATATATTCTGCAGCTTCATTCGGAGCTTCTCCCCTTAGAATGTCCGCTATTCTCTTTTTATGGAGATCCACGTATTTTTCTGGCACGATGTCCCAGATCTTCATAGAAAGAAATTCCTCTTCGCTGTATTTCAGCCTTTCACACATAGCTTTATTGACGGCTAAGAAAGTTCCCTGTAAGTCAACAATGAATATGCCATCTGGACTCTGAGTAACGAGGGTACGGTATTTCTTTTCGCTCTCCCTCAGCTCTTCCTCCGCCAGTTTGCGGTCAGTGATATCGAGAATGGCCCCGACCAGACCACCAACTGAACCATCCCTGTTAAGAAATGTGGCCTTGTGGAAGATCACATTATGGACAACTCCATCCGTATCTTTTATTACAGACTCGTAAATCTGTATTCCTGGGTTCTGCAGCAAAGCCCGATCCTTTTCATAATATATATCAGCAAATTCTTTCGGAGATAGCTCGTAGACCAATTTGCCGGAAACCTGTTCCCTTTTCTGTCCAAAAAATTTCTCGAAGGAACTGTTGCATCCCAGATATCTGCCCTCCAAATCCTTATAAAAAACAGGCACCGGCAGGGCATCAATCAACCGCTGCTGGAATATGGAGGCATGCTCTAATTCCTCGGTCCTCCTGGTTACCTCGGACTCCAGCTCTTTCCGGAAATTACTCATCAAGTCGTTGTAGGCCTTGACCTTTAGCAGGGACCGGACCCGGGCTAAAAGCTCCATCTTATCAACAGGCTTTGAAATGAAATCATCACAACCGGCTTCAATTCCCTTTACCCGATCTTCCGTTTCCCGCAATACGGTAAGCAAGATTATCGGGAGCAGTCGATGTGTATCGTCTCGCCTGACCCTGCTGGTAACTTCAAAGCCATCCATGCCGGGCATAATTACGTCCAGCAGAATCAGATCGATTTGATTGCCGGAAAGTTTTCCCAGCGCTTCTTCACCGTTTGTCGCCTTGACAATTTCATAACCCTGCGGAACAAGATATGCTTCGAGAAGTTCAATATTTTCGAGTTGGTCATCAACAATTAAGATTACTGGTTTGTCTTTCATCCTCTATCTCTTTTGGATTTGACTTGCACAGGTATGCAAGTCGTCGTCAACAACAAGTATTTTCGCCATTATCCCACCTCATTTATGATTGAGCGACCCAGCCGATGTTTTTGGCGGTTCTCATTTCTTAACGCCGGAAAGCGGAAGTGTGAAACGGAAAATACTGCCCCCGCCGTTTCGGTCTTCCACCCATATTTTTCCGCCATGAAGCTCCACCGCAAGTTTGCAGAAGGTCAGTCCAAGCCCGGTTGAACCGCGAATTCGTTTTTCTTTCGCTTCGACCGTCGCAAATTTATCGAATATCTTCTGTTGATGTTCCTTTGGAATCCCGTAACCGCTGTCCGAAACAGAGGCCACGACTAACTTTGATTTTTCATCCAGCTCGCTTTCAATCAAAATATTTCCTTGTTCCGGCGTATAGCGTATTGCGTTTGACAGCAGGTTTTGCACCATGCGCTCAATCAGATCTCTTTGAACTTTAACTCTCGCATTTGTTTCATTGGTTTTATTAAATAAATGAATGGCTTTTTCGTTAAGCATAGGCGCCATTACTCTTATCGCAGAAGAAACGATCTCTTCGAGTTCGCAATCTTCGGCGTTGATTTCCATTTCATTATTTTCCATTTTTGCCATATCCAGAAGATTGGATATCATACCTATCATCATTTTGACGCTTTGTTTTGCGTTTTCCACATCAGCTAAATCTTGTTCTTCAAGATTATTTGACATTGATACTAAATCCAAATAACCTTTAATGCTGGTAAGAGGACTTCGCAGATCATGAACGATGAACGATGTAAGACTGTCTTTCAGTTCATCGAGCGCTTTAATCTCACGGTAGCTTTTTTCAACCTTGTCGTAAAGAAATTTTGTCTTTAGAAAGTTTTTGATTTTCAATTTCAATTCAGTTGAATCAAATGGTTTCGATAAAAAGTCGTCAGCTCCGCTTTCAATACCTCTAATACGGGAATCTCTGTCGCCCAGCGAGGTTATCATGATGACCGGCAGGTAATCTGTCTCTCGTTTCAATATTCGGCAAACCTCATATCCATTCATCCCGGGCATCATGACGTCCAACAGGATCAGATCGATTTGATTACCGGAAAGTTTTCCCAGCGCTTCTTCACCGTTTGCCGCCTTGACAATTTCATAACCCTGCGGAACAAGATATACTTCGAGAAGTTCAATGTTTTGGGGCTGGTCATCAACGACCAAGATTACTGGTTTGTCTTTCATCCTCTATCTCTTTTGAATTTGACTTTTCAACAAATAAGAAAACTCACTTAATAAATTGACTAATTTCTTTCGCAAAGGTGCGCGTATTTATCGGCTTAACTATAAATCCGGAGTTAGTCATGGCTTTTATCTCTTCTAAGTCTTCTGGCATTACAGAAGCCGTCACAAAAACAATGGGAATGTCGCGTGTCTCTTTGTCTTGACGTAATATCTTGGCGGCTTCGGAACCACGCATATCTGGAAGCCGTACATCCATAATGATAATGTCCGGTTTTTCTTTCCTGGCAATGGCAATTCCGCTGGAAGCATCTTCAGCTTCAAATACTTCGAAGCCAGCGACCTCCAAAAGGTCTTTTTCCAGCATCAGATTGTTTGCATTATCATCGACAACTAATGCTTTCTTCCTCATCTCACACCACCCTCCTGGATATAATAGGCAAAGTAAACCTGACCGAGGTGCCTTTATTTAGCCCCTCTGATTCTACAGAAAGCTTCCCGCCGTGCAGCTCAACCAGCTTTCTAGAGAGCGGCAAACCGAGTCCGGTCCCCTCAGTTACCCGAGAATATGGAGTATCGACACGGAAAAACCCTTCAAATATTTTCCCCATGTTTTCAGGTGCGATACCGACCCCCGTATCCCAGACCACTATTTCTATCTCGGAATCAGCTTTCTTCGCCCGCATGCCAATTTTACCACCCTCGGGGGTAAATTTAACTGCGTTTGAAAGCAGGTTGTAAATGATCTCTTTTACCTTGAGGTCATCCGCCTCAATATTCGGCAGATCTTCGGCTATTTCCAGCAACATTTGAAGCTTCTTTTTACTGACCATATCCTCTAACAGCAGTGAAATCTCATTTAATAGGCTTTTCATAGGTAAGCTGGATAATGCCAGCTTCATCTTTCCGGCTTCAACTTTTGCCATATCAAGAATCTGATTTATCAGTAAGAGAAGGTGCTTTCCGCTGGCTAAAACATTATTAACGTATTTCTTCTGCTTCTCATTAAGCGGTCCGAAAGTCTCGTCGTATAATACCTCAGAAAAGCCGTTAACGGAGTTAAGCGGGGTCCTGAGCTCATGCGACATGTTGGCCAAGAATTCAGATTTTACCCGAGCGGTACGTTTTAACTCGTCGGCCAACTCCTTTAACTCTTGATGGGCTTTTTTCAGACCATTTTCTATCTCCCTACGCTCGGTGATGTCCTCGATGGCCAGAAGAATGATCCGTTCCTTTCCCGACGCTCTTTGAATTTGCCGGGCATTCAAAAGCATGATGCGCTTGCCAATGGTTGTAAAATCGTGCTCAACCTCATA
>Ga0315281_10013965_pt1 | contig 10841 bp, 8 predicted proteins | sample YL17G07_0_MG_FD_204540 | JGI IMG/M metagenome (GOLD analysis project Ga0315281, IMG submission 204540) | Sediment microbial communities from Yellowstone Lake, YNP, Wyoming, USA - YL17G07_0 | ecosystem: Environmental > Aquatic > Freshwater > Lake > Sediment | place: USA: Wyoming | collected... | reverse complement strand
ATGGTGAAGTAGCCCCAGGCAGCCGAGTCCGCTATCGTGCCGAATCGGCCCCGAAGCCACAGACAAGATTGGCCAAGTTCGGCCAAAACCGGACAAACCCGGACCATGGGCGGAGGCGGCGGGGGCGCTTGCCGGGCTCTTTTGCCTACACGTTTCAGCGGCTTCGTTTAGGCTGGCACGGCGGGCACCCGGGGCAGGCACAGTTTTGATTTGACTTCTCCCCGGCTTCCCACTAGAAAGTTTCAGATTCGATTGCGGTTTCGCGCACCGGTGTAGCCGGCCGGGGCGCATCCGTATCGCCCGTGCCGGACGACAACGCCCCGCGGGAGTGCGGTGCCTAGGCCGCCCCACCACGGACGACGCGAACCCAGTTCCCATGGTCGCACAGGAGACCCCATCCATGACCGAACAAGACTTCCTCAGCAGCAAGACGGATTCGTCGCTGCACATCGCCAAGCGCGGCCCGGGCCGCTATTACTACTGCCCGCCCGACGTGGTGCTGAAGTACAGCGAGGTGGACGCCCTCGTGGAGCGGATCGCGGCCAATCTCAGGGTCTTCCTGCAGATCGAATCCTCGGTGCGGCTGATGACCGACGGGGAGATCGTGAATCCGGTGACCTCGGTGCTCTCCGTCCCCTTCCACGGCGACAATGACCGCATCTACTTCAACCTGGCCCGGCTGATCTACGACCAACTGTGGGCCTACTACATTTCCGCCGACCCCAAGGGCACCCATCACGGGCTGACCAACCTGGTGATGGACGGACACGAGACGAGCCTGATCCGCCGCGAGACGGAGAAGCTGCTGAACCTGGTGACGTACCGCACCGATCTGTGCGCCCGGCTGATCCTCGGCTACCGGATGGATTGTGAAGTGCCGCCCCTGAACCGCGACGTCTACATGCGGGACAGCGTGAAGGACTTCATGGACGTGGAGTTGGGCGTGCGGCTATACACGTACGGCGAGGCGATCAACCGCGCGACCGTGTTCCTGCCCTACGGCGAGAAGACCGGCGAGGCCATTGACCGCATCTATTACAACATCGAGCATATCATCCACCAGAACCTGGTGGCCTACGACGAGTTGCACGACCACTACCTGCCGGTTTCCACCGAGCTGATCGTGCGGGAGCTGGAGGCGACGCTGGTGCGGGCGCGGCAGAAGGGCAACACCCGCAAGAAGATCATCAACGGGCTCAAGTTCCACACCGTGCTCCTGGACGATCCCAGCAACATCTACGACAGGAGCATCGCCGACCTGTACTACGACAAGATCAATCGCATTGACTTGCTGGACGAAGCGGCCCAGCGCTCGCGCGAGCTGTTCAGCACGGCCCTGATCCGCTCCGCGGAGATCACGAGCGACGCCAACGTGAAGGTGGACGGGTTGCCGATGGAGCAGCACGTGTACCTCGAGCGGCCCCAGGCCGCGGGCGCCCCGGCGCGGCCCCAGGCCCAGCCGCAGGCGCAGCGGGTGGCCGCCAAGCCCCAGGCCCAGCCCCGCAAGGCCGCGGAGCGCAAGCCCGTGACCGTCGCCAAGGACGGTCTGTCCGAGTTGTAGCCGTTCGCATGGGCCGGTCGGGGCCGCAAGGGTCCCGGTCGGCCACGCCCCCCTGTCGTCCCGCTTCCCCGTTCCATGCTTCCGCCACGGCGCCGCTCCGCGTCCCTGCGTGGGCCGGGACATGCGCAATGTCATACCCGTGCGCCGCCGGCAATGACAGCCTGGGCACACCCCGCCGCCCGCTGGAGCTAAAACCATGGCGGCGACCGCAACACAGCGCGAGCCGACCATGCCGCACGCCGCCAAGCCGGAAGGCCCGCCGCCGGAGGGCGCTCCACCCGCCGCTGCCCGGCTCCGCCTCAAGGCCCTGCTCACCGGGCCGTTCTGGGGGCTGGGCTTCCGCCCATTCTTCCTGCTGGCGTCCGTGGTGGGCGCCGTGGCGATCGGCCATTGGGTCGCCGTGCAGACCGGCCAGCTGGCGGCGCCCAGGAGCCTGCCCCCGGCGATCTGGCACGGTCACGAGATGATCCAGGGCTTCGCCGTGGCCGTCATCGCGGGCTTCGTCCTCACGGCCAGCCAGAACTGGACCGGCATCCGGGGCGTGAACGGCCCGCGCCTGCAAGCGCTGGCCGGCCTGTGGCTGCTGGGGCGGGTGCTGCTCTGGACGCTGCCGGGGCCCAGCCTGTTGGCCGCGCTGGCGGACCTGGCGTTCCTGCCTCTGCTGGCCTGGGCGCTCGCGCCCTACTTGGTGCCGCCCGCCCAGCGGCGCAACCGGGTGTTCCTGGGCTTCTTCGCCCTGCTGTTCCTCGGCAACCTGCTGCTGCATCTGGATGCGCTGGGCGTCTGGCCCGGGATGGCCCGCGCCGGGCTGCGGCTGAGCGTCTACGCGGTGCTGCTGGTGATCGTGCTTATCGGCGGCCGCGTGATCCCGTTCTTCTCGCGCAACCTCATCCCCGGGGGTGGCATCGTCGTGCGCCCGCGCGTGGAGGCGCTCGCCCACCTGACCGCCCTGGCGCTCCTGCCCACGGCGTTCCTGCCGGAGGACTCCCCCCTGGCCGTGGCCGTCGGACTGGCCGCGGCGGTGGCCCATGGCGCGCGCTGGGCGGGCTGGTTCACCCGGCCCGTGCTGCGCACCCCCATTCTCTGGGTGCTCTACGCGGGCTACCTCTGGATCGTCGTGGGCTTCCTGCTCACCGGACTGCGGCCGTGGCTGGGAATGCAGAGCATGGGATACTCGCTGGCCACGCTGCACGCCTTCACCGTGGGAGGCATCGGGGTCACGACCTTCGGCATGATGACCCGCATCGCCCTGGGCCACACGGGCCGGCCGATCCGGGCGGCACGGGCCATTGTCTCGGGCTATGCCCTGGTCAACCTGGCAGCCCTGGCGCGCGTGGTGCCGCCCTTGCTGGACCCGGCCTGGCACACCCCCTCGGTCGTCGCCGCGGGCGCGCTGTGGGTGGCGGCCTTCCTGCTGCTGGCGCTGCGCTTCGCGCCCATCCTGCTCCAACCGCGCGAGGCGGCCTAGCGGCTGGGTACGAGGCCCGCCGCGCCGGCCAAGGCCCCCTGGGGAACCCGGCGTCCGCCCCGGCGGTCCAAGGGGATCCCGCCTCCCCGCCGGACTGGGCCTGCCGAAAATGCTTGGGATGGCCCGGCCTTTGCTATAAAGTGGACCGGATGGGACAACGTTGACCGAATGGAGCCGCCCCTTGAGCACGTACCGCGCCCTGCGCCCCATGTGGGAGGAGTTGGCCAACAGCATCACCGGCGGCATCGGCTGGGCGCTCAGCATTGCCGGGCTGGCCGTGCTGGTGGTCTTCGCCAGCCTGTACGGAAACGCCTGGCACATCGTGAGCGTCAGCATCTACGGCGCGACCCTGGTGCTGCTCTTCGGCGCCACGACCCTCTACCACAGCCTGCCCTGGCCGCGGGTCAAGCGCTTCTTCAAGACGCTGGACCATTCCGCCATCTACCTGCTGATCGCCGGCACGTACACGCCCTTCACGCTGGTGACCCTGCGCGGCGCTTGGGGGTGGACCCTCTTCGGGCTGACCTGGGGCCTCTGCGTCAGCGGGGTGCTCTTCAAGTTGTTCTACACGGGGCGCTTCGACTTCGTCTCCACCTTGCTCTACGTGGCCATGGGGTGGATCGGCGTCATTGCCATTCAGCCCATGCTTGCGGCGCTGCCCGACGCGGGCCTGGTGATGCTCCTGATCGGCGGACTGAGCTACACGTTCGGCGTGATCTTCTACCTGCTGGATGGCCGCATCCCCTTCTTCCACGCGGTCTGGCACCTGTTCGTGCTGGCCGGCAGCACGGTGCATTTCTTCACCGTGATGTTCTTCGTCGTCCCTTCGGCATAGACCCCGTCCCGCATCCGCGCCGCGGAGTCCCCAGCGGCGGCGGGAGCCCCGCACCGGCGGGCGTATTGCCTGCCTGCGCGGTTGGGCGGCCGTCCGGCTTGACAGACCCGGACTTGTCATGATACTGAGACCCAGTATCAATAGCGCCAAGATCACCCTTTATGGAACAGGACCGCATGAACGACCGGACGACCCGCGGATGGCCCGCCCCGGCGGCAAGCGCCAACACCCGCGTCCCCCTGGGATGCGCCCCGCGCCCGGCCGCCACCTGCGCGGCGCTGCTGGGCGCGGCGCTGGCCGCATGCGCCTGGGCGCCACCGCTGCGGGCCGCCGACGAGATCCAGGTCTACAATTCGGAGATCAACGAAATGGGGGAGTGGAGTCTGGAACTGCACGCCAACTATGCCGTCAAGGGCCGCACCCTGCCGGAGGCCCCGGGCGGGTTCGCGCCCGACCGCGCCCTGCAGGGCACCCCGGAGCTGGCGCTGGGCGTGACCGACTGGTGGGAGGTCGGGGCCTATCTGCCCTTCGCGGTGACCCGCCAGGGGGAGGCGCTGGCCGGCGGCGTCAAGCTGCGCTCCCTGTTCGTCGCGCCCCACGCCAAGCAGCGGCGCTGGCTGTTCGGGCTGAATTTCGAGCTGGGATACATGAACCCCGCGTTCGCAGCGGAGCGTTGGAACCTGGAGGTGCGGCCCATCGTGGGTTTCCGCGCGGGCGGGTTCGAGGCGATCCTCAATCCGAACCTGCAACTGGCCCTCTCCGGCAGCGACAACCGCCCCGACCTCGAACCCGGCGCCCGGGTCGCCTACACCGTCTCCGGCCCCTGGACGGTGGGCCTTGAACATTATGCGGGCCTGGGCCCGGTAGACCGGCTCTATCCAGCGGCCGAGCAGGCCCACACGACCTTCGCGGTCGTCGAATACAGCGGCGCGGGCTGGGACCTGCACCTGGGGCTGGGCCACGGCTGGAGCGATGCCGCGGACGAGACCGTGGTGAAGACCATCGCTAAACTGCCGCTCTGACCGGCAGGCGGCAGCGGGCGCGGGCGGATTGCGCCATGGTTTGCCGCCAGCCCTGTGCTATCCGTGGCGCTCCCAGCCACCAGGGCGGAGCGCACCGAGGACCCAGGGGGAGCGAAATGTCGGGAGCCGACACAGTGATAGAGAATCACTACGCGCGCGCGGACCTGTACGAGGCGATTCTCGCGGGGCTGCGGCAGGCCGGCAAGGACCTGTCCAACCTGGCGCCGGCCGACCTGGCGCCCGTGGACGCGTTCCACGTGCGGGGACGGGAGGCCACGCGGGAGTTGTCCCGGCTGTGCGCCCTGCGCCCCGGCCTGCGCGTGCTGGACGTGGGCTGCGGCCTGGGCGGCTCGGCGCGCTACCTGGCCGGGGAGTGCGGCTGCCGGGTCACGGGGCTGGACCTGACGGCGGACTACTGCCGCGTGGGCCGGCTGCTGAGCGAGCGCGTGGGGCTGGCCGGGCGGGTGGACTTCCGCCTGGGCAGCGCCCTGGCCCTGCCCTTCCGCGACGCCAGCTTCGACGTGGTGTGGACCGAGCACGCGCAGATGAACATCCTGGACAAGCCGCGGCTTTATGGGGAGATGGCGCGCGTGCTGAAGCCCGGCGGGCGGCTGGCCTTTCACGACATCTTTGCCGGGCCCGCCGGCGATCCGCGCTATCCCCTGCCCTGGGCCAACGAGGCGTCCTACAGCTTCCTGGCCGCGCCGGAGGCCGTGCGGAGCCTGCTGGGCCGCCTCGGCTTGCGTCCGCTGCACTGGGAGGACGCCACCCTCAAGGCGCGCGACTGGTACCGGGCGGCGCTGGAGCGCATCACCGCGCGGGGACTGCCGCCGCTGGGCCTCCACCTGCTGATGGGCGCGGCCTCCCGCGACAAGTTGGAGAACGCGCTGCACGGCACGGAGCAAGGCCGGCTGACCTTCGTGCTGGCCGTGGCGGAGAAGGCGGGGTAGGGACGTCCAGGGCCGGACTGGCGCCGCTAAATATCCAGGTTCTTCACCTTGAGCGCGTTGGACTCGATGAACTGGCGGCGCGGCTCCACCTGATCGCCCATCAGCACGGTGAAGATCTGGTCGGCCTCCACCGCGTCGTCCACGACGACCTTGAGCAGGCTGCGGCGGGCCGGGTCCATAGTGGTCTCCCAGAGCTGGCTCGGATTCATCTCGCCCAGGCCTTTGTAGCGCTGGATTTCCACGCCCTTGCGGCCGAACTCGAGCAGGTGGGGGTAGAGGTCCCGCCAGTGCCCGAGCGCGATTCCGTCGCCGTTGCCGTCGCTGACCGTGAGCGTCTCGGCGTTGAGGGTCGTCTGGAGCGCGCGGTTGTGCTCCAGCAGGGTGTTGTAATCGTGGGTGGAGAGCGTGTCCAGGGTGACGGTGGAGAGCTTGAGCACTTCCTCGCCCACCCGCAGCTCCACGTTGTCGGCCTCGTCCTGCGGGCGCAGGATCAGTGAGAAGCCGGGCACCTTGTCTTTCAACTCCGCCAGCCGGGCCAGGATCGCCTCCGCGCCGTGACCGGGCAGCTTCACGTTGTGGCGCAGGAGCAGGTCAATCAGGTGCTTGAGGGAGTGGCTGGAGGTGATGTGCTCGTAGGCCTCGTAGTAGGCGTTCAGCTTGCGGGCCACGTCGAGCATCGCCGCGCCGCTGACGGTCTTGCGGGGCCCGGTCGTCAAGGTGAGCTTCTTGGCCGACCACTCCAGCAGTTGCTTGGCGAGCGCCTTCTCGTCCTTGACGTAGAACTCCTCCTTGCCGCGCTTGACCTTGAACAATGGCGGCTGCGCGATGAAGAGGTAGCCGCGCTCGATCACCTCGGGCATCTGGCGATAGAAGAACGTCAGCAGCAGGGTGCGGATGTGGCTGCCGTCCACGTCGGCGTCCGTCATCAGGATCACCTTGTGGTAGCGGATCTTGTCCACCGCGAAGTCCTCCTTGCCGATTCCGGTGCCCAGGGCGGTGATCAGGGTGCGGATCTCGTCGCTGCCCAGCATCTTGTCGAAGCGGGCCTTTTCCACGTTGAGGATCTTGCCCTTGAGCGGCAGGATGGCCTGGTTCTTCCGCTCCCGGCCTTGCTTGGCGGAGCCGCCGGCGGAATCGCCCTCCACCAGGTAGATCTCGCTCTGGGCCGGGTCGCGCTCCTGGCAATCGGCCAACTTGCCGGGCAGGCCGCTCATCTCCAGCGCGTTCTTGCGGCGCGTGAGCTCGCGCGCCTTGCGGGCCGCCAGCCGGGCGCGTTGGGCGTCCACGGCCTTCTCCACCACCTTGCGCGCCACCGACGGGTTCTCCTCCAGGAAGCGCGTCAGGTGCTCGGCCACGACGCCCTCCACGATGCCCTTGACCTCCACGTTGGTGAGCTTGATCTTCTTCTGGGACTCGAACTGCGGCTCGGGATGCTTGATGCTGATCACGGCCGTCAGGCCCTCGCGCACGTCCTCCCCGTTCAGGTTCTCCTTCAGGTCGCGCGCCAGGTTGGTGGCGGCGCAGTAGGTGTTAAGCGTGCGCGTGAGGGCGGAGCGGAAGCCCGACAGGTGCGATCCGCCCTCGATTGTGTTGATATTGTTGACGAAGCTGTACACCATGTCCGAGTACGTGTCGTTGTACTGCAACGCCACCTCCACCTCCACCCCGTTGTCCGCTCCGGCGACGAAGATGGGCTTGTCGTGCAGGGTCGTCTTGTTCTGGTTCAAGAACTCGATGAACGAGACGATCCCGCCGTCGTATTTGAAGTCATGAAAGCGGTCGCTGCGCTCGTCCTTGATGAGGATGCGGATCCCGCGGTTGAGAAAGGCCATCTCCCGCAGCCGCTGGGAGAGCAGGTCGAAGTTGAAGTCCACCTCGGGAAAGATGCCGTGATCCGGCATGAAGTGGGTCTTGGTGCCGGTATGCACCGTGGCCTCGCCCTTCATCAGCTTGCTGGTGGCCTTGCCCTTGGAGTAGGACTGCGACCAGACGTGGCCGGCGCGCTGGATGTCCACCTCCAGTTGCTCGGACAGGGCGTTGACCACCGAGGCGCCGACGCCGTTGAGTCCGCTGGAGACCTTGTAGTTGCTCTTGTTGAACTTGCCGCCGGCGTGGAGCTGCGTCATCACCAGTTGCACCGCCGGCAGGCCGGATTCCTTGTGGGTATCCACCGGGATGCCGCGCCCGTCGTCCTCCACGGTGACGCTGCCGTCACGGTGCAGGATCACGGTGATCTCCTTGCAGTAGCCGGCCAGCGCCTCGTCAATGCTGTTGTCCACGATCTCGAACACCAGATGGTGCAGCGCCGAGCTGTCAACCCCGCCGATGTACATGCCGGGCCGCAGCCGCACGGCTTCCATGCCCTCCAGCGCGGTGATGTTCTCGGCGGAATAGCTCTCCGCGCGTTGTTTCTCTGTCATTGCGGGATCTACCTCTCGGCTACCACGTGCCCCGCGCGGATCTCCATGATCCGCGCGGCCGGCACATGAAAAGATTCCAGGGGTTCCGTGGCGGTGATGAACACCTGGTTGCGCAGCGGCAGCAGATACTCGGCCAGTCGCTGCCGCCGCGTTGCATCCAGTTCGGAAAAGACGTCGTCCAGCACCAGCACCGGCACGAACCCGCGCTCCGTCTCCAGCAGGCGCCCCAGGCTCAGCTTGAGCGCCAGCAGGGCGGTGCGGTATTCGCCTTGGGAGAACACGGCTTCGCGCCGGCCGGTGCCCAGCACCATGCGGAAGTCGTCGCGGTGCGGGCCGAGCAGCGCGAAGCCCATGCGGGCCTCGTTGTCCTGCGCCCGGCGCAAGGCATCGAGCGCCTGGGCCGGCTGGCCCTTGAGCGAGGCATGCAACTCCATGCGCAGCGGCTCTTCCTGCCCGGTGAGGCGCCGGAATACCTCCGGCAGCGCCCGGTTGATGGCCTCGACCAGCGCCGTTCTTCTTGCCAGGATAGCATAGCTTTTTGCGGCAAACAATTCATTCCATGCGGGCAGACTCGCCAGGTCGCCCTGCTTGAGCAATTTGTTCTTCTGGGCATGCACAACCCTGAACTCGCGGATCAAATGCAGGTAGGCGGGATCTACGAAAGAAAGATAGCGATTGAAGAACCACCGTCTTTCCAACGGGAAATGCCTGTACAGATATAAACTATCGGGATTAAATATAAGCGCGAAGAATCTGGAAACGTATTCAGACAGCTTAGCGACCGGGGCCTCATCCAGCCAGACTTTGCGGCCCCGCCGGGAGACCTCGACGCGCACCTTTCTTTCGATTCCATCATTGCTTACAGTGCCTTGAACCTGCGCGGCGGATTCTCCGGCCATGACCAGCAGATCCAACTGATGGGTGCGGAACGATTCCAGATGATTGATAAAGTAGATGCCTTCGACCAGGTTCGATTTCCCCTGTCCGTTCAAGCCCAACAGGACATTGACTTGGTCAGAGAACCGAACGAACAATTCCCGATAGTTGCGAAAGTTCAGTGCTCCGAATTCGTGGACTACCATTCCAGTCGGAGCGGCATCACGACGGCCAGGAAGTTCGAATCCTCCGGGACCTTCACGAGGCAGGGGCTAAGTGCCGCCTTGAAGTTCAGTTCGATCCGCTCGCCATGGTCGGCGACCGTTAGCACGTCCAGCAGATACTTTGCGTTGAACCCCGTCTGGAACTCCCCGCCGGTGTAGTCAACCGGGAACTCGTCGCCGACGTCCCCATATTCCGCGCGCTCCGTCTCCAGCCGCAGCAGCCCCTCGTTGAGCGTGATCTTGACGGGCTTGATCTTGTCCACGCTCATGGTGGAGACCATGCGCAAGGCCGTGATCATGCGCTCCCGGTTGACCAGCACCGTCTTGTCGCTGTCGCGCGGAATCACCGACTCCACATTGGGGAACTTGCCCTCCACCAGCCGCGTCATCACCACCACGGAGTCCGTGGTGAGCACCAGCGCGCGCGCGTCGTGGGAGATTTCCACGTCGCCCGCGGCGCGGTCCAGCACCTTCTCCATCTCCAGCAGCGACTTGCGCGGAATGATGATCTCCGGGTGCTCCGTGCCGGCCAGCACCTCCACCGGGCGCAGCACCTGGGCCAGGCGGTGCCCGTCCGTGGCGATGAGCTTCATTTCTCCGTTGGCCACGCGGCTGCAAACACCGCTCAGGTTCTTGCGCGTCTCGTTGGCCTGGGTCGCCATCAGGGTCAGCTCGAAGCCGCGCCGCAACGCCTTGCCGTTGATGCGGAAGCGGTTGGGCAGCGCGCTGCGCTCCATCTGCGGGTAGAGTCCGATATCCACCGAGGGCAGCCGCAACCGGGAGGCCCCGCCTTCCAGGGTCACCCACATCTGGGCATCGGTCTTGATGCCGATCTCGCCGCTGATGAACTCCCGGCAGACGTCGTAGGTCTTCTTCGCGCTGATGCATACCGTTCCCGGTTCGCTCACCTGCGCCGGAAAGCTTCCTTCGATTGAAATCTCATAGTCCGTCGCCGATAGCGTGACACGACCCGCGGCGCCGCCCTCCCCCGGGACGGCCGTCAGGAGGAAGTTTGAAAGGATCGGCTTGCTGGAGCTTTTGTCCGTGATCGGGGTGATCAGTTCCAAAGCAGTAACAAGGGTCTCTTTATCAATGATTATCTTCATCTCATACCGTTGCTGTGCGAAAGTGTGGATTCGATAATGAAGCGCAAGCCCTTGAACACAGAACCTACCCTGGCACTACCTTCGTTCGAAGCGCGTTCATTGTGCCTTGTTTCTGATTGCGGCTCCGGGAAGCGCCCCAACCCGCCGACCCTCGCAAGCCGCCTGCTTCCACCGCGGGCGAATCCTTCCCCAAAACTTTCTATCAGATTTCGCGCACGCGGGCAGCGCATTCTCGCCAAACCCGCTCATTCCATTGAGCAATTGCTTTCGATGCCTTTTCGTTGGGGCGGGGAAACGGCTCAATTTCGTTGCCGCTGTCCCCTCCGCACTCGGCCATCGTCGGCCAGGTCTTGCCGCAGTTGCAGCACCATGCGCCGCA
>Ga0315281_10013964_pt1 | contig 10841 bp, 8 predicted proteins | sample YL17G07_0_MG_FD_204540 | JGI IMG/M metagenome (GOLD analysis project Ga0315281, IMG submission 204540) | Sediment microbial communities from Yellowstone Lake, YNP, Wyoming, USA - YL17G07_0 | ecosystem: Environmental > Aquatic > Freshwater > Lake > Sediment | place: USA: Wyoming | collected... | reverse complement strand
GCGACGGTAGGTCATGCTGAGCAGTCTAGAGTCCCCTTATCTCATCTCTCAAGGTTGATATTTCGTGGTTGAACTTGGCCACCACGAACGGACCGAGAACCCAGTAGGCGCTCCCGCCACTGTACAGATTCCTCACGGCACCGTATTCGCCTTTTGCCTTGTCCTGGCTGTCAAATGACAACGCGATTTGCGTTGTGACCGAGCTTGAGGCACTCTTTACCGTCTTCATCATCATGTTTGCTCCTTCGATTTGCGTTGGAAACGTGGCCACAGACAATGCTAAGTAATCACCACTTGATCCTCCCGAAGCATACACGGCAATGCGAGAAGATTCGAGAGAGAAAAGTTGACGTGACTCGTAGCCGACTGTGTCGAGGATCAGGCCTATTGTGTTCGCAGTTCCCGTGCCTTCAGCGAATACGATACGCTCGTTTGTTATCGCCAAGCTGGCGGAGACGAGCTGTGGGCTTCGCTCCTTGTGCCGAGTTAGCAGGTCGAAGATGATGGTATCACCGTGATTGGTCTTGTGAAGAATCGTGGACGATTGGAGAGCTTTCTCTAGGTCCTTCAACTCTTGTGAACCGATCTTGATGACGCTTGCAGTCGGGGAGGTCTCCTTTGATCCCTGGCTCGGGAGGTTCACCGAAACCTCGTACTCAATAGATGTCGCATATAGAGCGTACGACGGCGAGTATATCTCGAGTAATGGATCGTCTCCGAACAAGCTGTAGTTGCCAGTCGCCTCCATGCACGAACGATAGTTGACGTATGCCACGAATTGAGCCGAACTTGGGACGAACATCATCCAGTCCTCGTGCCGAAATGGGACGGTAACCGGCAAGTCTTCAACTCTAGGCTGAAGCGCGACATACGATCCAATCAGAATCACCAAGAGCAGCCCGATTGTGGCGAGCATCGAGTAGAGTCTAACCTTATTGCGGCGTCTTGGTGTCCCTTTCCTACCAGAATGTGGCTTCACTGGTGCCTTGCGTTTAGTGACTATTATAAACAGGTTCGACCACCCATCTGCCGACACTGCTTGTCCTATTCCAGCTCAATCCGAAAAGGATTGTTGATCACAGGGAGTCTCTTTGTTGCTGACTTCACAATCGGAGAGCTACTGGCACAGCTCGGGGCGTCCGCACTTGGCATCTTGGGGGATTTGATGCTGTTGGAAGTGGCTATTCTGGCAATTCTTGGCGGACTTGTCGAGTTTTCCAGATCAAAGGGAGTATATGAATTTCGTCGTCTGGCACTTCACTCCAAGGAGGACTTCTCTACCGAGAAGCATCATGAGGCCTCAAGGATGGCTGTGGTATTTTTCTCAGGAGCGTTGATGTTGTTCTCTATTCTAATCGTCTTGGCATTGCTTCAGTAATCACATGGCGCCCTACGTTTCTGATTGATTGTAAGAAAAAGAAAGGGAGTGGGGTGCCGTAGAGGCACCCGCGTTCTACTTTGTGGCTGTTTCTGGTTTCTTTCGTCTCATCGCCACTACTGCAATGACGATGAGCACGATGACGACTGCAAGCACTACTGCTGCGTCGTTCGTGACCGACGAGATAGCGATTGGGTCGGTGATGCTTTCAGGAACCATTCGTGGGCCCCCGATCACCGCGCCCTCGTTGATGTACGCGTTGGCTTGGTCGACGCTGAATGATGTACCTGTGAATGTCTCGTTCAACGCATAGCCAGTGAAGTTGGCTCTATACCAGACCGACCCAAAGACCGGGGGTCCTGGTACGGAAACCTCGTAGTTGCCAGAAGTGTCTGCAGCAGTTGCACCGATAGAGCTCCAAGTCTGCTCGTCCGAGGACTCCTGGATCACGACGATCATTCCCGCGACCGAAGTGTATCCCTTCACCTTCACGGACTGACCGAGGATTGGTGTGCCGACGCTCCCTATCTTAGCCGGTGGCGTTATGCTAACGCTGTATCCGGCAGCCTTCAGCAGGTCAGCAGCTTGTTGTGGGTCGTACGCATCAGCCTTGAGGTTTGGATCATAGAATGGACCGAACCCTGGGCCGACGCACGTTGCTAGTGCGATGCCTGATCCAGCGACGAGCTGGTCGATTATCATTTGCCTCGGTATTAGGTGGCTGATTGCCTTTCTGATGCTTCGAGCTGCTTCTGCGGCTTTCGTTGGGTCGGCCTTGCCTGCGGGAGTGTCAACACCGGTGCCGAGCACTGGGTGGCGCATGTTGAAGCCCATCTCTTGCCAACCAAGTTCAACGTTAGTGATCAGGTTCGCTCCGATGTCCAGCAGTGTCTGTTTGTCGGAGGCAAGTTGGTAGTTGTAGTCCAAGACGTTGACTTCATGGTTCTTCAAGGCCGCTATTGCTGCGTCCTTGCTCTCTATCCAGACCACCTTGTAAGTCTCGACCGAGTACATTCCTTGAGCTTCGAGATTCGCTCTATCCCAGAAAGTGGGATTCTTCGTCATCGTCGCCAAGTTCCTGTCAGTGTCGAAGCTTTGCATGATGTATGGTCCAGCACCTACTGGGCCGACGGCATGGTAGGATCCTGATCCGCCATATTGCTTGGTGTCCCAAGTGTATGTGTAACCGGCGTTGTCTGCCGTGCTAAAGGGCTGCGAGTCCCATGTGTTCAATGCGAATTTCTCGTAGATGTGCTTAGGGAGAATTCCTGTTGTCTGGCCCGCGTAGACTTGGTATGTGAAAGCATAGGGCTCGGGTATCGTAAACTGCAATGTGTATCTGTCCAAAGCACTCCAGTGACCCTTCCTGACAGCTTCGTCAGGGTTGGCCCTGTTGTCCACGGTGGTTGTTGTTCCGTCCAGCCAAGTGAAGTCCACGACGTTTCCAAGATATTGAATGCCACTTCCAAGACCCACAGAACCGGTATCAGGGTTCAGGACAGCCCATTGAGTAAATAGTACGTCGTCGGCGGTCATCTCGACGCCGCTCTGGAACAGCACGCCCTGTTTCATCTTGATTGTCCAAGTCAACGCATCGGGGCTGCTTGAGATGTCTGTTGCGATCGCGTTCTTGAAGGTGTTGTCTCTGCTGTCAACATACAGCAATCCTGCGTCTGAGAAACAGATGGCGCCGTAGATGTAGAGAGCATAGAAGCTATTCGAGCTTGCAGTTTGGATGGGGTTCAGAGTGCTGCCGGGAAAGACGTTGCTGGCTTCTGCAAAGGTTAGATCTTTGCCACCGCCCCAACGTTCCACGTCTGGGAATGTGACCTCGTTGTAGAGGTTCTTGTCACCCCAAACGGTCCAATACTGGTCACGCGGGATAATGTCCACAGGCGCGTAGATATAGTTGTATGGAGCATCGTTGAAGAGTATTGCTTCCCATTGCTTCGTTAGCTCAACTTGTCTCGACAGGTCTGTCGTCTTGTACAGTTCGTCAAAGATGGCGTTCATCTCCGGATTGTTGTAAAGCGGGTAGTTGTTTCCAGCGGGCGCAAGATATGCTGGACGACCATCGAAGTTGCTTCTGAAGTCAGGAACGGGACTTGTGAATCCCCAGCCAATGAAACCAATGTCATACCCGCCTTTGTCAAACGTGTTGCCTTGGTCAGTTGCAAGGAAGAACATCCTGTTTACCAGCTGGTCGAAGTTCAAGTAGAAGACTCTGGCGTTGATTCCCATTGATTGCATTCCGCTAGCGATTATAGTCGCGTATTGCCGACGTACCGGGTTCCCGGTGGACGCTATCATCGTTGCCGAGAACAAGGGGGCCGGCTGCGCCGCCACAGTGGTAAATAGGACTGCCGCAGTTGTTGAAAGCGTTAGGAACAGTAGGATTCCTAGAATTATTCCTTTGTTTATGTCATGAAAAACAGTTTTTGACATTTTTCATCGGTTGACCTACTCGGTCTACCTTATTTATGGTTTATCACAAAACGCCCTCGCACCTCAATGCACCAAGGAATTCGTGGTCCGGTCTCCCGGACGAGCCGTCAACCCTTAGAACCAGCTGTCGGAACCGAGATATATGGGTACCAACTTGCCTAACTCGACGGAGAGGCCCATTGGCTGGGTATGCTCGGTACATAGTCAGGCGCCTATTGTTCATGATCCCAGTGTTTTTGGGCGTCTCAATTCTGACGTTCGGTGTGGGAAATGCCGCCGGCGACCCAATTGCCCTCATTCGCATTGGGCTGAGAAACCCAAGCCCCGCTGTTCTTGAGGCACTCCGTAAATACTACCATCTCGACCAACCCGTGTATATGCGATACTTGAATTGGCTGTGGAACTTGTTACGTGGCGATTTGGGAACATCTGTTACTGGGAGATCCGTCGCCGGCCAAATCGGAGGCTGGGCACTGACTACACTCGAGCTACAGCTGCTTGCTCTGTTCTTGGCCGTTGCAATAGGGGTTCCTATCGGAGTATTGTCTGCGAAGCGACAGTACTCGAAGGTGGATTATGCAGTGACATCGATTGCGATATTCGGGTATTCAATGCCAACCTTCTGGCTTGGGATCATGTTGATCATAATCTTCTCGTTCGACCTTGGGTGGCTTCCGAGTAGCGGAGCAGCCGGTGTGAACTTTATGTGGGGAGGAAACCCTCTTCTGGACCACTTGGCGCATCTAATACTCCCGGTATTCGTTCTCACTTATGTCGAGCTTGCCACTTTTGTCCGACTGGTTCGGAGCAACATGCTTGAAGTTCTCCGACAGGACTACATTCTGGCAGCGAGATCCAGCGGCCTTTCCGATAGGACTGTGACTTACAGATACGCGCTGAGGAATGCCATCACACCAGTGGTCACGGTTATCGCATTGACTTTCGGAGGTGCTTTGGGTGGGGCACCGGGGCTGGAGACGACTTTCAGCTGGCCCGGACTTGGGCTTGCTTTCACACGTGCGGCACTTGTTCTCGACATCCCACTTGTGCAAGGGATTACGATAGTGATTACACTCATGGTCTTGGTGGCAAATCTTATCCTGGATCTCACATATGCCCTGCTTGATCCAAGAGTGAGAGTAGATTGAGCACACCGTCTCCTGAGCCACCGAAGCGCGCCAACGAAGAGGATCGTGCGTCTACGACTCATCGTCGCTCCGCGTCACAATGGGCGGTTGCCTGGAGGAGATTCAAGCGAAACAAGTCTGGTCTGGCAGGGATGTTCATCGTGGGGTTCTTCGTTTTCGTGGCGGTGGCCTCACCGTGGATCGCTCCATTCCCGCCTCGAAGTTATGCGGGCCTTTACGCCGGACAGGGAGGAACACCGCCCTCTTGGGAGCATCCATTTGGTGTCGAACCATCTGGCATCGACGTATTCAGCGAAGTGATACATGGCACTAGAAATGATCTCTATGTCGGCATTGCAGCCACATTGCTGACAGTGATAATTGGAGTCGCGGTGGGTGCGCTGTCTGGATACTTCAAGGGGATCCTATCCGACATCGTTCTTGGCATTACACAAGTATTCTTCGTCATACCTACCCTTCTCCTGATTCTTCTCTTCGCAAGGATCTTCTCCGTGCTCGTGTTTGCCGGTCTAGGCTTGACCCTGATTGTTCTTATCCTAGGTTTCTTCGGATGGTCATATGTCACTTTCCTGGTGCGAGGGGAAATACTGCGTGTAAAGGAGCTCGAGTTTGTACAAGCGGAAAGAGCATTGGGCGCGAGCTCTTGGAGGATCGTGTTTCGCCACATAGTGCCCAATGTGCTGTCACCAGTGATAGTAGTGGCAACCCTCAACATCGCCGGGTACATCCTAACGGAAGTTGTGATCAGCTTTCTTGGCTTCGGTGATCCCAACACATCAACTTGGGGACTACTGATCAACGAAGGATTCACCTACGTTCGCACGCAATGGTGGGTCTCTTTCTTCCCGGGGATAGCGGTAGTTCTTTGTGTGCTAGGATTCAACCTGATGGGCGACGGCCTGTCAGATGCCCTTAACCCAAGGTTGCGTGAATGAGGCTTGGAAGATAGTCTGCTTGAGATACGCGATCTGAAGACCTACTTCTTCACCGAAGCGGGTGTCGTCAAGGCCGTTGAGGACGCTACAGTGGATGTGAAATCGAAGGAGACCGTCGGTCTGGTTGGTGAGTCGGGTTCTGGAAAGACGGTCACTGCACTTTCTGCGTTGCGAATCATTCCACGACCGGGCAGAATCGTCGGGGGCTCGATCAAATTCGAAGGCACCGATGTCCTCGCAATGAGTGATGAGGAAATGCGCAAGCTGAGGGGCCGAAAGATGGCCATGGTCTTTCAAGATCCGTCATCCTCATTGAATCCTGTGTACACAGTCGAGAAACAGCTCTCTGACATATTGATGCTTCACCGGAACCTGACAAAGAAAGAGGCATCTGAGAGGGCACAGTATTTGCTCGAGCTGGTCGGTATCCCAGAACCACATACGCGTCTCAAAGCGTATCCTCACGAGCTTAGCGGAGGAATGAAACAGCGAATCGCGATCGCTCGAGCTCTCTCTTGTGAGCCGACACTCCTTTTCGCTGATGAACCGACCACAAACCTGGATGTGACAGTCCAAGCTCAGGTTCTGGAACTGATGAAGAAGCTACAACGCGATTTGGGCATGTCAATGGTGATGATTACCCACGACATGGGCATAATTGCGGACATGACTGAGCGCGTCACCATAATGTACGCGGGCAAAGTCATGGAGGCAGCTGACACCAAGACGATATTTCATGACCCAAGGCACCCATACACTGAGGCATTGCTCGCAGCGGTTCCAAGGGTAGACCAAAGAAAGATATTGGAGGTCATTCCCGGCAACATTCCGAACCTCATCGAACCTCCATCTGGATGCGTCTTCCATCCCAGATGCAAGTATGCAAAGCAGATATGCACTGATGCTGTACCCTCGCTGGAGGAAGCCGAGAAGGGGCGTCTAGTTGCATGCGTGCGATGGAAGGAGCTCCATCTCAAGGGTGTATGATCATGGCAGAACCACTACTGGAAGTCCGTTCCCTCGTCAAACATTTCGATGTCGTGCAGCGCGGGATCGTTAGCCGAAAGAAGACCGGTGTCGTCCACGCTGTAGACGGAGTGGACTTTCACATCAATCATGGGGAGACCCTTGCGCTCGTTGGAGAGAGCGGATGTGGCAAAACCACGGCAGCTAAGGTTGTCCTATATCTCGAGGACCCCACTGGCGGACAAGTCAAATTCGACGGAGTCGACGTGTTTCAGACATTCAAGACTGGCGATACGGCGGCACGACTCAAGCTTCGTAGAAGCATGCAGATGGTCTTTCAGAATCCGTACGGCTCGCTCGACCCGAGGATGACTATTTACGATATCATCAGTGAAGCGTTTCTAATACACAAACACATTCCGAAGGATAAATGGAAGGACCGCGTGTATGAAGTCCTCAAGATGGTGAATCTCGAAGAGTACCACGCCGAGAGATACCCACACGAATTCAGCGGAGGCCAACGTCAACGCATCTCCATTGCCCGTGCACTTGCCGTGGAGCCGAGCTTCATCATTTGTGACGAGCCGGTCTCCTCGTTAGACGTTTCGATACGTGCACAGATCCTGAACCTGCTCGCGGACCTCCAGAAAGAACAGGGCATATCATACCTGTACATTTCGCACGATCTGAGCTCCGTCCGGCAGATCAGTCACAGAGTAGCCGTCATGTATCTCGGAGAAATCGTGGAGCATGCGAATACTGATGATCTCTTCACGAAGAAGCTCCATCCATACACGCAGGCGCTCGTTGCTGCAGTCCCTATTCCGGATGTGGATAAGAAGACAATGCGAATCATACTTCCAGGAGAGGTTCCGAGTCCCATCAATCCGCCTGGAGGGTGCAGATTCCATCCACGCTGTCCCTATGCAACTGAACTGTGCAAGCAGAAAGAGCCGAAGCTCGAGGAGTACCTGAAGGGTCATTTTGCAGCCTGTCACTATGCCGCCAAATTCACTTAGCCTGAGGGACTGAGGCCACGTTCGGCCTAAGAAAACTCCGCGTATTCGCGGCTCTTCTGCTCTCTCTCGGGATCGGCGCAATCATCGTAGGCATGATCTTGCCTGCCTACAAGTCGCAGCAGACCTTCACGGCCACCGGTCCACACGTTACATTCACCCGCGAAAGAAACTACTGGATTGATTTCTACCTGATCCCGCCCATTGACGAAGGAACACCGATCATGCTGTCGTTATTTAGCGACAAACCAGGATCAACTTGGATCTTCTTGGCACCATTCGACCTGCAGACTGAATCAGTGTCGGGGCCTCCTGTCGTCAACGAGATGCTTGGGCCTGGCGACACTGGCTTGGTGTTCTTTGGCAGAGCAACAAAATCAGCAATTTACTCGCTTCGGATCTCCAGCTGGAACAGCACCTATTCCGTGCGTGTAGAGTCAAGGTGGTCACGCTTCTTCGAGTTTAGATACGGCATAGTTGTCGGAGTCGCATTCGTTCCCGCTTCCCTACTTCTGTTCTACTACGACGGGATCGTCGAGAAGCGCGATCGCGTGTTTGAGGAAGCATTGAAAGGGAAAAGCCGGCACCTATCAGGCAAAGAGGTCGGCACGCTCATAGGTCCCTAGCTAGCGCTGTCCCAAAGAGCTGAGCGTTCGATCCTTCACGTAGTAGCCGATCTTGTCGGAGCAACGAAACCGGAATAGGAGGTTTGCGTCAACCAGTCGTCTGAGGTGATAGTTCGTCAACTGTTGACTTACTCCCAGAGACTTGGCAATCCGGGCTTCGGTTACCCCTGGATGGCAGTCAACCAAGCTGAGAATCAATCGACGTAGCTCTTCTGCGCGCGATTCCTCTCGGGCGCCTGGCACAACACAATAGAATCGCTGTCTTCGTCCATCTCTGCTAGATCTGATCATGCCTGTCCTCTCAAGTGCCCGCAGTTGAGCGGCAATAGAGAACTGGCTGAGTTCAGTAGCAGATTTCAACTCAGCAAGAGCGATTCCGGGGCGTTTCCTTATTCTTCGAAGCAACTTCTCACTCGGATCAGTCGAAATTGTGCACGGAGAACTGTTAGTCCACAATGAGGCCATTAGATATACTGCTGGCTCTGTGCTCATCCCGCCGACGAGAGATGCAAGGATGAACAACGCAAAGAGAAGACCTGCAGGGTTACCTGTGCGCACGAGGTCCGTGGCCTGCAACATGCCCTGCTCGGACACGACATAAAGTTGGCCATTGCCAATGACAAACGCGGCGAAGACGGGCATGTAGGATATTTCCCGAGTCTCTTCCTTGAGCTGCCCTTTGCTACTGTACTCTACATGCCGGAAATCCTGATGCCACATAGCGACCGGTCTCGGTCCGGTTTTTGCCTCCTCGAGCGGGTAAGCCCATACGACATGTAGGTTTCCCTGAGAATCGACAGCCATGGATTCAGGCACCTCGGCGTCTTGTAGAGGAATTTCGACGATTCTGGAGATTCCGTTCTGGCCTACTGTATACTGTGCTACACGCGTCTTTTGGTTATCCCCGGTTGATTCTTGATACGCCCAACCTAGCACGACTTCACTATTCTGAATTGCGGCGAGCGTGAGTTGACTGACCTGTCCTCGTACCTCGTTTACGTTCACCGTCTGAGTGGCGTTCTCAGCCAAATTCACCTCGCAGTCGACCACACGCGATGCGGCGTCACTAGTTTCTTCAACCCACGCGATGTGTAGGTCGTTTCGAGCGGCCGAAGCGGCAATTCTCAACAGTCTTGCCGATGTTGACGTTCTAGTGACCGGGATACCAGCAAGCTTGTCCGCTCTATCGCGCGGGCTCAGTCGCGCATAATACACATCAGATTCGATCTCAGTGGAATTCGATCGGACGACAGTAAGCCACGCAAGGTAGACCTCGGAGTCGCGTCCCGCTGTGATTGATGCCCATACGGCATCAGCCTGGAACTCCAAGAGCAGTCTGGAAGAACCAGCGAATGCCCCACTCGGATTCACGTCCTGGTAATAGATCGCGTTCCGCGAGTTCGTAGAACTAGGCCTCATCGTGAGGTTCTGCGTTCCGTCATTGTCTACGGACTTCCTTACCCACACCATGTGGACGCCGTCAAGATTGCCGATGGTTATACTGAGTGAATAGATAGAATCGTAAGTGTCAATGCGACGCGTGCTCCTTGAACTCGCAGACTCCGGGTCATATGTTGAATACCAAAGCGTCGCACGAGCCGATGCGGCAGATTGGTCGCCATATTCCACCCAAGCCGCATGAACCACCCCTTTCGAGTCGACTGCCGCAGCTACCTCCGACCCCGTGACATCAGACAAGGTAGCTTCGGAATTCGGCTCACCTTGAGTCGGGTTGGCAACAACTATGGAAACACCTGATGATACCGAGACAATGACTAACCAGACAGCAAGGATTCGTGAACTGAGCAAGCCCGCGCGCTCACGTCAGGGATATGAATCGTTACCCTATCAGCTTTTTGCACCAGCGATTCCGACACCCTTTTGGCTGGATCAGGAAGTAAGCATAGCGGGGCAATGATGAGAGCTGGTATTGGAGAAACTTGTGATCGTTGAAACCAGAACCGAGCCCTATCTTATGTGACATCTTGATGAACCGCAACGTTTATTTTGGGTCCGAAGGGTGACATCGAAAGACTCTGCTACCGGTCCTCTGGAGCAAGCTACGGCTCGCAGCCAAGAAGGTACAGGTCGTCTTGAGGAAAAATGGATGGGCCTACGAATACGCGTTCAGAGAAGAGGGCGAGGGGGCACTGTATTCAGGGCACATATCTATCGGAGAATCGCTCCTGCCTCGTATCCCCCATTGACACCCACAGACAGTGCCGGACGAGTGGATGGCACAATTGTCGACATCATTCACGACCCAGGCCGGGGGTCACCGTTAGCCTTTGTGCAGTTCTCCGACGGAAAGTCGTGTTGCCTCAACG
>Ga0315281_10013963_pt1 | contig 10842 bp, 6 predicted proteins | sample YL17G07_0_MG_FD_204540 | JGI IMG/M metagenome (GOLD analysis project Ga0315281, IMG submission 204540) | Sediment microbial communities from Yellowstone Lake, YNP, Wyoming, USA - YL17G07_0 | ecosystem: Environmental > Aquatic > Freshwater > Lake > Sediment | place: USA: Wyoming | collected... | reverse complement strand
GATCTCCTTTAAGGGTTTATTATCACGATACTATAACGTGATTTCTAACGCTATTAAAACTGTTTATTAATACGACTGTCAACCGCTATATATAGCGTCATGGACGGTTTTCCGACTGTCACGTTATTTTTCCTGCTATTTTCAGGTGATTTCTAACGCTTCCGTTAACTCTTTGATTTTATAGATTTTTCAACGCGAGTCCCCACTAAACTTCTTGACATTTCACCAAACTTCACATATATTCAAGACAGGATGGCTTATGACTAATAAAATTATTAATTCGACTTGAATGTGTCTCACATGCCATGAAGGCATGAAAAATGGAGGTACAAGATGAAGTCAGCTTTAGCTCATTTAATGAAGGAAAAAGGGGTCACTGCTTATCAAATAGAAAAGACACTGGGGATATCAGAGGGAGCAGTAAGGGGATGGTTAAAGGGAAACATCCCACGCGCAGATCACTTGATGAAAATAGCTGATATGCTGGAAGTAGAACCGCGGAGCTTGATAACCGGGACTACCCCGGTAAACAATGAAACGCAACTACTGCTCGACCGAATTGCCGAGTTCTGTCATGGTTATCCTAAAGGTGTCGTCACCTTATCGAAAGTTCTGGACCTGTTTATAGCCACGTATACAAAGGAGAAAAATGAACTATAAATGCAAAGGATGTATCATTATGGAGATGCTGATAAATGGGATAGATGCGAGCCAAATTGAAAGTGATGATGACAGCATTTTACCTTATTTAACGATAGAACAAAGGACCGGCGATGTTGTTTCAATGAGCAAAGAAGCGGAAACCTTTTATGGTTATGCCACTGATGAGCTTTTAAATATGGCTCAAATTCAGTGCGGCAGCTGCAATGACTTTCAGTTGCACAGGAAAAAAGATGGAACAATTTTCCCGGTTAAATTATACGATTATGGTTTCTCTTTAAATGGAGAGAGATATAGCACGACTATCATACGGCAGCTTACTATTTCAAGGGACAATAAGTGACGCCGCACCAGGGATTCATTGCCGGAACGCCCTAATCGAAGTAACTGAGGACTTCGTGGTAGTCAGCGTAGCGAGAGATTTCTGGCCTCGGTTTGGTCGTTCCTGGAGCCAACACTGAGGCTTTATTGCAACACCTCAACATTTAATGGTCAGCAAGAATGCGCCCTATCAACGTTACGTGTAGGACATGGCATATTTGTGAGGGAGTTATTAACCGGAAAATAATCCTCATCTTCCGGGTGGTTTTTGCCCAGAGTACATCCGAAACAAACTTTTGATAGGCTGATGACGAGTGAAAAAGGGAAGCTCGTCGGGTAGGAACCCTCAGACGGGAGCAGAAATAAATATCAAAGCTGCTAAGGTTCGGAAATTCAGAGCAGGAAAAGCTTTGAAAGAAGCTGTAAAATAAATAAGGTTTTATTGTTCAACCATCCCCTTTTCTTTTTAGCTGTTACCTCGCAAATCCTCACTTTAAAAGCTTCTTAATTTTTGTCTCTTTCTTCATCTACTCCACACATCCGTTGACCTGCATTTAATGAGTGTTTCAGCAGAGAATAATTATTTTTTCAAATGAACACTCTCTGGGCTAAAGCCCGGAGTTTCTGACCTGTGCATGCTGGGCAATACCAGACGTTCCTCTTATCATGTCTGAGGAGCCGAACTTCGAGCCTTGAAGATCAGGACAGCCTGAAGCACACCGTAGAGAACTGTAAAGGCGGCTATCAGCCACTGAAGCGAAAGTGCTCCTGCATCTTTCTGCAGTATCAGCCAGACACCGCACAAGAGCGCGAGCAGGCTGCTCAGAATAAGAGATCCGGCTACCCGCATCTGATATCTCAGACCAGCGGCACGAATTAACCCGAATGCCCCGGTCACGCTCGCCCATACTCCAAGATAGATGGGAACCATTACACTCGTGACACCAGGTATAAGCATGCTTCCGATACCCGCTCCGAGAATGATGACAGTAGCTATGACGGAACCAAGAATGCCCTCAATGGCAATCATGCGCGTTCTCTCGACATTTCGACCTAACGTTATCATCAGAAGCAGCAGGCTTTCGATAAGTACAAAAAAACCGGACGCCATAACAAAGGTATAAAGCGACAGATCTCTACTCACGAACAAAAAAAGCCCGTAAAGGATCGCCAGGGCACCCCTCAAGTCAAAAACCCACCAATATCGCTTCAGTAACTGAAGCATGATATCCTACCTCTATTCATTATTTCTCGTCATTCATGTCATTCTTCAATTGGACTGTCTTATCTTCCTTTCTTCACTTCCCGCGCCAGGCTCACAAGTGCCCAGTATGGGGCCTCATAACCGTGTTCCTTTTTATACTGCTCCGCTTTAGCAGCAAGTCGTTCATTTATCGTATCATGTTTATCAGTGTAATCTTGTGTCCTAAGCGCTGCTGTAGCAGACATGCCTTCCGGGACTGGCCCTGCTTTTCCAAAAACGTTAAGAACAACACTGTATGCTTTTACCAAGCGTGCTATAGGAAGCAAATACCATTTATAGGAAAGCTCATCGCCTTTCTCGGCGCCTTCCAGCATAACTTCCGTAACCGCATTATCCATGCGGTCTTTTCGAAGTGTTTCCGGATTGCGCCATTCGGCGACAACAACCAATTGAGGATCGTACTCAAGGTCAGAGGGTTCCTGTGTTTCGAAATGGCGCACACCAAAGGCGGCCAGCCATTTCCTGAGACCGGGTGAAGAAATGTAAGAGATACCGGACCATAGGGTAACACCATAACGTTCATATCCTTCAGAAGCCACTTCCGAGCAGAAGAGCTTTGCATGGTCTTTATAGTTCATTTCGAAATCATAGGGGATATGTCCTTCAGATACTCTCTTATAGGAAAATTCCGCTGCTTTGTGAGGAAGCATCGGGTCTTTTATTATTTGTGGAAGGTTCGCCCTGGGTCGCAGGAGCATAACACGCAGTTTCTTGTCCTTGAAATATTCTTCGACAGTTGAAGCAACAACACCTACTTCAATATGCGATTCAACAATCTTTGCTTCATGACTTTGAGGATCTACATATACGAATGCAATGTGAGAAAAATTACCCGGATAATCGTTCCCGCGTGAAATCAGCGCTGATGTCGGTGCGCCGCCACGGGAAACAAGGATATCTCCGCTATGGAGCCGCACATTTTGGATCTCTGCTGACGGCGTCTGAGATGGTTCATCTGTTCCTCTGATCAGTCCGGGTAATGAACCGGCCGGAACCTGCATCATGATCTCTTCAATAGCGGTACGCCCGCCGTAGAGAAGCCTGTAGAGAGTTATCCTCGCTGCATCCGAATTCATATCCCAATTTGCCGATTGATCTTTCACAACTTTACGAAGATCGGTTCCGAGCTGTATGTATTCTGTCGTGTTCGTTTTACATCCGGCAACCTTCGGGGCGATTTCGAACATCCTCTGTTCAAGTTGATTAAATTCCTGAGAGTCCGGTGGAAGCTTCTTTTGTGCAATCCGCTTCAGAAGTACGTCTGCATTACCTATATCTGATGCAACGACCGGTTCAATGTTTTTACATCCGGATATTTGCAGACCCTTATAGGTTTCTTCCAGAGCCTTCCAGTAGTCATCCTGATTCCATGCGAAAGGCTGTTTTTTTGATGCAACCGCATTTGACATCTCACAAGAGACATCCTGCTCAGGAATAAGAAGCAGCACATATAGAATACCTATTGAAGCTAAAAATGCCGCGACGATGCTCTTTTTTTTCATATCTCCACCCTGTAAGATCTTCCATAGATTACATAAAACCATCCCATTTAAAAAAAGTCCTCTCTCCTTGGTGAGGGAGGGTTAGCATTAACTTCCCTTCAAGGAGAGAGGACACCCTGTTTCATCGTATCACAACGCACACGCTGATGCTGCTACTTATTTCTGCCTGAGATTAATCTACCAGCTATATGCGACGCCCACACCGGTTATAAACTGGTCGGCCGACCCGACTTTATCAACCAGCGGGCTGTTCTTGGCATCATCCGTCAGGTGCTTGTAACGGACCCCGGCTGCTATGTGCCAGTCCTTGCTCAGATGTACGACAACTGCCGGCGAAACATTGATATCCTTGATCCCATCTGAAGCCTTGAATATATCCAGTCCGGTCTTGTCGGAATCACTCTCGCTCACGCTGAAATACGTGTTCATATATCTATTGTCCGCATACGTTGCACCCACACCGAGGCTGATGTCCACCATCTGGTGCACCTGATGCCAATAGCGGGCATTGAGGCTTACATTGTACCCTTTAGAGACGTTGCTGATATCGTTCAAATAAGTAACCGAAACGTTTAAACGGTTCCGGGGGTTCTCACTGTCTACGACTTCCACGCCTGCAAACGCCCCGACTTCAAAGGCATTTTTGATCTTGGACATCTCCTTCACCACATCATCTTTCGAATCTGAAGTATCGTTACGGCCGAAACGGTAGTTGACGACGGGTCCAAAACGCAGGAAGGGATGGTTCACGATATTCGCGGACAATTCAGTCCCCATCAGCCTGAGGTAATACTGACTCTTTGGATATGTCAGTTTGAGGAAAGGCGCCCCACCAATTATGTAATTGTTTGAACCCTCATAATCAGGGATCATCCCCACTCCGACGCCTACAACATTCGGCACGTTGTCGATATCAAACGGCGTGGACTGCGCAAAAGCATTAGAGGCAAAAGCCATAACACATAGTGCCGCCATAACAATAAGAATTCTATTGATCTTCTTCATTCTTCTTTCTCCTTTTTCATAATAGTTTCTGATAGAATCTCTATCTTATCCTTTTCAATATAAAATGCCTTCTTTCACCTCCTTTGATGTTCATGTTCTTGATTACATTGCATATGTTAAAAAACCTTTTCCTAATGTCCCGCAAATATTGTAAATCATATTGTTCAAATTGTCAAAACGGCCTGCCGAGGTAAAAGTAGCCGGCATTGTAACCTCCGTCAGCATGCCCTAAGGCTAAGTACAGAGGACCGAAGATCGTATCGTACCCGACGAACAGGCTTCCGGCGAGGCGAAGGTTGCCGAGATCAAACTTCTTCTCGTCCTCCGCCCATACATTTCCACTTTCGAGTGATCCGCCGAAATAGAGGTCGCCGATGAACGATGAACCTACTTTATGATAGGTAATCAGCCTTCCAAGCGCCATAGTCTGACCACGGAGCTGCCCGGAGGAGAGCCCTGACAGGTTAATGAAACCGCCGAGGGAAAACGTATCATAAAACGGGAGATCATTGCCTATGTGCGTCCCGGCTGAGAGGGATGCAAGGACCGTCTGCTTCCATAAGGTGAAGGCACCCAGTATGCTTCCCTCAACCTTGTTGTATTCGTCATCTGAGCCAAGGGCTTTCAGTGATGAGATAGATCTGAATTGTGCGATGTACCCTTTATTGGGGAAATTTACATTATCTAATTGATCAAGCCGTGCAAAAACGACGATGGCCCCTCGGGTGGCATTGTCCGTCGGTAGATTAGCGTCACCGCTTATCGAGTCCGCTCTGTATTTTCCGAATTGAAGTCCCACCCTTGCCACGCCATACATCCATGGCTGGATACCAAAGTCCATTCCTCCCTCATAGCGCGTTATGCGGTACTCGGCTACCCGTTTGTGCCCGTCATAGACATCTACCGGTTCCTGCTTCCATTCAGCATGTGGCGATATGAAAAAGAGTCGGTTCACGGAAAGGGGCTGGTAGAATTCCGAGTAGATACCACTCGGAGAACCCAAATTGACCTGTGTCTTCCATTCAGCGCCCAGGCTATTCATCCACCGCCGGGTGTAATCGGCAAGGATGTTGTAGCTGCTGGATCCTTTGAAGTCGCTTTCGAGGGCTACGCCAACGCGGAGGTAATTCGGTCCCCAGGACTTTTCCTTCGCCTTTACAACAAGGTCATATCCGTCCTGCTGTTTTTGCACATGCAGATCCACACGCTCGAAATCGCCTGTGCCGTACACTATGCCGGCCTGCTCTTTTATCTGATCGACGTCAATGGTGTCGCCGGGCTTGATGGTCAGCCTGCTGGCAACGAAATCCGGCGAGATCTTGCTCTCACCATCCACCTCGATCTTCACGGTAGCGATCTTCACCTCTGTCACCTGCTCGCGGTGATGCCGGACAACAAAAGATGCATACTCGCTTTCTGAAACTGAATATCTCTTCAGGCTATCGATCTTTTCCCGGGCAGCCTTTTCACCACGACGGGAAATCTCAGCAGCCTTGTCAAAGTCTCCGGAGCCGAGTTCGCCAAGCTCCGGATTGATGTAGACATCCTGCGGGCCAAGGGTTTTGACCTGATCCCTGACGTTCTTTTTCATCATGATGTCGATCATCTGGTTCAGGATTGAAAAACTTCCACCGAGGTCTTTTCTCGTCGCCATTGGCTTGTCAACATCGACGCAGATGATAATATCCGCTCCCATTTCCCTCACGATGTCGATTGGGACGTTCCGGACAATGCCGCCGTCAATCAGAAGCCTGCCGTTCAGCTCGATAGGGGGGAATGCGCCAGGCACAGACATGCTGGCCCTTGCAGCATCAGCAAGCCGCCCTCCCTTGAGTACGACCATCTCGCCGGTCTCAAGGTCTGCAGCAACAGCCCGATAGGGGATCGGCAATTTGTCGAAATCATTGATACCCGATGTATGAAGCATGAGCGTCTCGAACAGCACATTCACCTTCTGGTCCTTGATGAGGCCCTTGGGCATTACTGCCTTGCCGTCCTTGATGCCCACCGATAGCTTGGTGAGATGTTCGAGGTCTTCCCGTTTTCGCCGCCAGTCGATGTCCCGACGGTCCGGTTCGCCCGAAAAAACATCGTTCCAGTCGATCGCGGTGATTACCTTTTCGAGTTCGCCGGCAGTAAGTCCTGATGCATAGAGAGCCGCAACAATCGCCCCCATACTTGTCCCTGCGATATAATCGACAGGGATATTCTGCTCTTCCAATACCTTTAGCACCCCGATATGCGCAGCCCCTTTTGCTCCGCCGCCGCCGAGCACAAGCCCGATTTTTGGTCTTTTCTTCGTTTCTTCGGCAAAAGACGAGGCTGGGGAAAGAATGCATAATAACAAAAGGATGGCAAAAACTAGTGATACTATTGTTGCTGTTTTTTTCAAATTGACAATATTTTCACCCCTTGTAAGAGCACATACTTTTTTCATATTCTTCTCCTGAAATTAATTAATGTCAAACCGATAGAAATGAATACCCCCTAAATACCTAAATATTATTATGCAATAATATATAAAATTGACTTTTCGATATAATATCAGTATTTTTTACTTTTTGTCTATTAAATTTTAGTTCAATAAAGGAGATGAACTACCCCTTTTTCCCGCTTCTGTTACTTAGTTGAATGGGCTTGTCAGTTTCATTATCTTATATAGAGTCTTCCGAAGGTATATAATAGTGCGTTATGGCAGCACGCAATAAAATACTCTTTTTGCTCATAAGTTTCCTTGTGACAGTTGTTCTGTTTTTTATCTTCCTTTATTTTTCTGTCCCGAAGATCGTCAATTCAGAAATCGTAAAGAAGAAGATGAATGCCTATGTTCTGCAAAAAACCGGAGGGAGCATAGCATTGAAGAAATCAGAGATTCACCTGTTTCCGCTCCCCCACATCAACTTCCAGCAGGTGAGTATCTCGTTGCCCAATAAGGCGAATGGTTTTATACAATCTGTTGATTTATATCCCGAAGTATGGTCACTTATCAGGGGTAATGTGAGGTTATCAAAAATCGGTTTTGAATCACCCAGTTTCACCATTGTCCTCTCTGAAGATATGGAGAAGACTTCTCTTGAACTCATCGAAGAGAAAATCAGGCAATTTGTGCATGATATGACCTCTCTCGCACCTGATTTATTCATGACTGTGCAGAAAGGAAAGCTCGATTTGACAAAAGCGGATCGTGTTGTTTTTTCTTTTGATACGATTCAATCACGGCTTGCTGCCTCTGGAAAATCATTAGACATCTCCATTACTTGTACATCAAACCTATGGGATAATCTTTCGTTCACTGCGTCTTTGCAAGCAGAAGATCTGAAAAGCGGCGGTGCAGTTAAGATTATTAATTTCCAGCCTCATAATCTTTTCACTCAACTCTTTCCAAAGATGGCCAGGCATATCGGAGATTCTGATATTGACCTTTCTGTGAAATTTCAGACTCTGGGATTAAGGCAGATAAGGGCTGAAATAAAGAGCTCGGTTCCGGGTCTGGTTCTCATCAGAGGGCAAAACCACGTAAAGATTGAGGACCTGAATTTCAAAGGGAAAATTGAGATTGAACCAAATAGTGTTTCAGTGCTGCTTAGTGAGTTCAACAGTACCCATCCGGACCTGAACATATCCGGAAAATATACCCTTGATCGTACTTCCGGCATTATGGGACTTGATTTAGAGGGGAAATCAATTGAAGTGCAATCAATCCGCAGTTCCGCACTTTCTCTTGGAGGAGACATCCCGGTTATCAGAAATATTTTTAATATTATGCAAGACGGGAGCATTCCTGTGTTACAGTTTCATTCGGGCGGGAAATCTCCGGATGATCTCGGGCGCTTAGAGAATATGCAGATTTCTGGAAGAATAGAAAAGGGAGACATCTTTATTCCGGCAAAGGATCTGCGTTTTAAGAATGTCACGGGCGATGTGTTTATTTCAAAAGGGATCCTTGAGGGTAAAAATATCGAAGCGTCAATTGAAAACCAATATGGCAGCAAAGGCAACTTGAAGATAGGGCTGAAGAAAAAGAATGCTCCATTCCATCTTGACATTTTGATGAAGGCTGATGTAGCTCAGTTGCCTTCATTACTCAAACAGAAGAATCTGATAAAAAATGAAGCGGTTCTTAAAGAAATGGATCGTCTCTCCGATACCCAGGGTACTGCCCAGGGGAGGCTAATACTCGGCGACCGGCTGGATTCGCTCCATGTTGTCACTGATATTTCACAAATAAATATCGTAACCCATTATGAACCGCTTCCATTTCCTCTCATGATAACGGGAGGACAGGTTTTCTTTGATGAGAAAAGCATAAAGGTTGCTAATCTGGACGGTAACCTTGGAAAATCTTCCTTTACAAATTTGACGGCTAGACTAAATATCAATGACAAGCATGATTTTGAAATCACCGACGGACAGATGAGAATATCTGCTGATGAAATATACCCGTGGATTACATCTTTTGAGAAGATAAAGCCGGTCCTCAAAGATGTGCCGTCAATGAGTGGTATAATCGCTATATCATCACTGACACTGAAAGGTTCTCTCTATCAGCCAAAAGACTGGCGGTTCACCGTACACGGCGAGACAAATAAGTTCACCCTTGATGCATCATTCCTTCCCGGAAGGGCGGAAGATACGACCGGGATGTTCAGAATCACCCGGGACGAACTTAGCCTGAAGAACATCCGAACGAGGATGAGTGACAGTGTTCTCAATATATCAGGCACTTTCAGGGAATTTCCCGCCGATATGAGTACAATTGCTCTTTCCTTGCAGGGAGAAGTGGGGCCAAAAGTTACCTCATGGATATCCAGGCTTATCAAGCTTCCCCCGGACTTTGCAGTACGTTCCCCTTTCTCTATTTCATCCTCAACCCTCTTATGGGAAAAAGATACAAAAACAACCTTTGACGGCAGGCTTGTATTCGGCAGCGGTACAGAGGTTTCTATCAAACTTACAAAGACTCCGGACGAGCTGTCAGTGCATGAACTTGCAATCAAAGACAGGGATACTAACGTTGCGGCAAATATCATGCTTAACAAAAAATCAATTGATATCATATATAAAGGAATATTAGCCTCTCGCACCTTCAATACCATATTTACACAGAACAAGTTTTCTGATTCTTCACTACATGGAGATTTCCGTACGCATATTTTTCTCAAAGACCCAGGGCAGTCTACGACTGAAGGAGTCATCCAGGGGGAAAACCTTCCGATTCCCTGGAAATTTGATATTCCACTGGTTGTTCAAAAGATCTCTCTTACGGCGGAGAAGAAACGCATTTCAGTGGAGACCGCTCAACTCTTGCTGGGCAAGGAAAAATTTGTACTCAAAGGGACCATAGACACTGCTCCGACACCGGTCTCCGTTGATATGGACCTTTCCGCCGATAATATCAATTGGGAGACTGTAGAAAATATTATCCAACAAACAAAAAATAGGGATGAGATGAAAACAGCCGGGTTGCCTGAAGATTTTCCGCTGAAAGGAACACTGAGGATACAATCAGGGTTCTTTAAGTATCGACAATTCACTTGGGAGCCTTTTTATGCCGATGTCAATTTTGATAGGAACACTGTATCTGTTCATGCAAAGCGGGCGGCTCTCTGCGGCATCTCTACCACCGGAAACGTCCGTATCGATGACTCCGGCGCTGAACTGGATATTAACCTGTATGCCGGAAAACTTGAATTCAAGCCGACCATTCTCTGTCTTTCGGATAAAAAAGTGGATATGACCGGCACATTCGGAATGAAAGCTGATATCAAAGCAAAGGGGAAAATCGATACCATTGCACAGTCCTTTTATGGTAATTTTGACATCTCTGCAAAAAACGGAAAAATCTTTAAGGCACGGCCGCTCGATAAAACCCTGGATATTGTAAACAAAACCGAAAACTTCAAAGGAAAATTGCCGGATCTTGACAAGACAGCTATCAGTTATCGTGTCTTAAGCATGCGCGGAACAATGAAAGAGAATATCCTGAAGGTTGATGAAGGAATCCTTGATGCCTCAATCTTTGGAATACTCGCTCAGGGAGAGTTTAATCTCTCTAACCATACAATTGATCTCAATGCCCTTGTAGCTCCG
>Ga0315281_10013962_pt1 | contig 10842 bp, 9 predicted proteins | sample YL17G07_0_MG_FD_204540 | JGI IMG/M metagenome (GOLD analysis project Ga0315281, IMG submission 204540) | Sediment microbial communities from Yellowstone Lake, YNP, Wyoming, USA - YL17G07_0 | ecosystem: Environmental > Aquatic > Freshwater > Lake > Sediment | place: USA: Wyoming | collected... | reverse complement strand
TGAGTTGGACGCGGTTCGCAAGACGCGATGCTAGGTCCTCCATAAACATGAAGGCAGCATCGGCGTTGCGCTCGCCGATGTGCCAGCAGGGAATGAGCTTGGTCGGCGTGTCGATGGCCGTCCAGACCCAGCTATCGCCTAAGCCAGCGCGCTTCTGTACATCCGTGGCGCGCTTCTCCTTCACGCCGACAAAGCTCCAAATCTCGTCACACTGAAGCTCCCGGCAGGGGAGGTTGCGAAGGGTCTTGTCCTGATATTCGGCGCACGCCGCGCCAACGTCAGCCAGCAGACGGAGGACGGTTCCCTTCGCCGTCTCGGTCATCCGGCAGGTTGAGCGGACCGAATTACCCTCGATCAAGGAGCGGACGACCGCCGCGCGTCTGGAATCAGGCACCTTGTTCATATTGAACAATATGCTTGACTGGTTGCAGGATGTCAATAGGGGCCTAGACATTATGTCTAGACCCCTATAGACTTCCGTTCACACCATCAGAAGGCCGCCCGGTACTCTTAGCAGGGATCCGAACGACCGACAGGGAGAAAGAGACGCCCATGAAAAAGATCGGGGCCTAATAAGCCCCCAGGCTTCCCAGCGTCGCGCCATTCGGCGTTTCGCCAACCCGCAATTTAGCACGTCCGGACCGAGGAAACCATGACCGCTCCAATCGACTATACCGCCGTGCTGGCTGACCTAGAGGCCAAGCGCGGCCAGATTGACGCCGCAATTGCCGTGATCCGCTCAATGATCGGAACCGGTGCCGCCGAGATGCCAGCGACCAGCGCGAGTCTCGCGACCAATGACGCGAGCCAGCCGGCTGCCTCGTCGCGCTCATCGACCGTTCTTGATGATGCGCATGCGTTCTTCCGCATGAGTACGCCCGTCGCGGTCAAGAAGTTCTTGGGGATGGTGAAGCGACCTCAAACGGTTCGAGCAATTGCGAGCGCCCTGCGTGATGGCGGGCAGCTGAATGCGGCTGACGAAAAGGCCGGATATATGAACGTCTATACAGCACTCAAGCGAGGCATGGACACCGACTTCTTCCAGACCAAGAACAAGGAATGGGGCCTTGCTGAATGGCACAATAAGTCGAAGTCGGAGAACGAGTAACCTTTTGCACACAACCGTTGGCGTCGCATGAAATGTGACGGTTGTACGCGGGGCGGAATGGGGGCACCTTTGCGGGTAGCATGCCGCCCGCAATCCCTCGATTCGTCGCCACGAACTATGAGGTTCACCAGTGGCGACACGCGACGGCGGTTCTCGCCTCGGACTACCCGGCTGAATGGCGCGACATTCTCGACGTGTTAAGCGGCTTCCGACTTCTCCGAAGCGAGGTGTCGAGTCCGGGCGGTTCTAAGAGCGGAATCGCGAAACATTTTGATGCTAAGCTGCGGCAAAATGGTTGGGTAGAAAAGGGCTTCCGGACACAGATTGTCGTGGACGACCAGACCTACGACTCGCCCACGCACAAGGTGGACTGTTTCAAGAACAAGGTCGGGCTAGAGGTGGAGTGGAACAACAAGGACCCGTTCTTTGACCGCGACCTCAACAACTTCCGCCTCCTGTTCGATCTGCGGGCGCTAAGCGTCGGTGTGATCGTGACCCGATCCGATGAGCTACAGAACATTTTCAACGATCTTGGCCGAGGATCATCCTACGGGATGTCCACGACTCACATGAGCAAGCTCCTGCCACGCGTTGAGGGCGGTGGTGGTGGCGGCTGCCCCATTCTTGTCTTTGGAATCACGGCGAAACTCTATGTCGAAGATTAGTCGCGTCCGAGAGCAGCCAACGCTTCGCGCCATTCCGACTGCCGCCGACGAGCTGCTCGCGCTCGGCCAGTCCAGGTTTTCAACCATTCTCGCGGATCCTCCGTGGCGCTTCCAAAACCGAACCGGGAAGATGGCCCCAGAGCATCGCCGATTGAGTCGGTACGGTACGATGGCGATAGACGACATTATGTCGCTTCCCGTGGGGCTGGTCGCAAAGCCACGGTCGCATCTCTACCTCTGGGTGCCGAATGCGCTCATTCGGGAGGGGCTCGACGTGATGAAGGCGTGGGGGTTCACCTACAAGAGCAATATCATCTGGTACAAGACGCGGAAGGACGGAGGGCCGGATGGCCGTGGGGTCGGCTTCTACTTTCGCAACGTGACCGAAGTCATCCTATTCGGCATCCGAGGTGCGAACAATCGGACGCTTGACGCTGGCCGCCGCCAGACGAACATCATCGTTTCGCGGAAGCGTGAGCACTCACGGAAGCCGGACGAGCAATACCGCATTATGGAGCGGTGTTCTTCCGGTCCCCGTCTAGAGATGTTCGCCCGTCACGAACGCGATGGGTGGACGCAGTGGGGCAATGAAGCGCCAGAGATTCCCGAACAGATTCAGCTACTTCGGTAGGGCTACCGGAAACGCTATCTCTTGCCCTTCCAGCGGGCCTTCGCGGCCTTCTTGGCGATGGCAACGCGCCTGCGGGGCGTCAAGGCATTGGCCCGCGCTTTCCCTCGATCAACGGCCGCATCATCGCCGGGAGTGGGCCGTGTATTGGGTCGCTTCCCTGTCGCGATGTCAACGATGAACTTCGCGAGCTGCGCCGAGTCGCGCGGCCGTTTCGGAAGCTTTGCCATGCCCGCAAAATAGCGGGTCAGTTCTCACCCTCCTATTTCAAATTGACCCAACGCCCGTCCGCCGGCACTGCTACTGTAGCACTGCCCGTCCGCCCGAACCCTACCGTATTCGAGAGGCGGCCCGGGAGTAGCGATGAGGGGCAGCAAAAAAGAGGCAGCGACCGCAAGGTCGCTGCCCCCCGTTCCCGCGTCCCGTTGGGCTACTTCGGAACGATTTGTCCCCGAATCTCCCCGCCGGGGTTCTTGCGGGTGTGCACGTTCACATACGCCGTGCCGGCCTTGATGCGGGTCATCACCGAATCGAAGGTGTACACGCCGCTGAACGCTGAAGCCCGACTGATGTCGAGGATCCGCAGCACCCCGTTCAGCGTAGCCGTCGTTCCGCTGCCAACGCCCGTAGGAACGACCTGGCCCGCCGCCACCGGCCCGAACAGGAACACCATCACGGGACCCGCCACCGTGGCGTCGCCCGCATGAATGTGCGACTGCACAACGGAATCAATCGTCGTCACGTTCACCTGAACGCGAATCAGGTTCGTGTCCAGAATGCTGATATCCGCCGTCCCTGACGAGGTCGCGACGATGGCCGGCACTTCTTTCGCGCTGGTCAGGACGGCCGTGTACAGCTGCCGCGCCGGCGCTAGGGCAGACAGACTGGAAAAGTCATCGCTGCACGCGCCAACGGCAAAAACCACGACCGTCGCGGCGAGTGCAATCTTCTGATTCCTGGTCATCCGCATCTCTCCGCGGTTACGGGTTGCGATCCGTGCAATCCAAGAACTTCGGATTGTTCTTTTCGTCGAATGGGATCGGGAGGTTCACATCTGAGCCAAACAGTCCGCCCTTGAAGTAGGCGCCCGTTGGGAACACGGTGCTGGCGGCGCGGCCGTACTGCCGCACCAATCGGCGCATGTCGCTCATCCGGTGCGCGGTCAACCACATCCAGTACGCGCGCTCCTTGAAGAGCATGTCCTGGCGCGTTGTCGCGGTACCCGGGTCCACCAAGGCTGGCAGCGCCGGGACATTGGCCGCCCGGAGCGTGTTGAGTGTCGCGAGCCACGTAGCGCCCGCGCCGGCCAGATCGGCTTCCGCCTCGATCAGGCGAGCCTCCGTGCCACTGACAGCCACAACTGGCGCTTCGCGAATGGCGTATTTCGCCTGGAGAAAGAGCGGGGTAAAGCCGTCGAAGCCGAATGAACTCGCCCCCGTGCCGCGCGCGTTGGGCACGCGGTTGTCACCGGCTGCCGCGTCCGTACGGAACGGAAGGCCATTCACCCCTTCAAGCTGGCCCACGCCAAACCGACGCCCGTCATAAATCAGGCTGAAGAGCCCGTTGTTCTGCCGGGACGTGTTCTGCGAGTGGTTGACGTTGTACGAAACGCTGGTTGGCACGCCGGCCACCGCCGTCGCCGCCGCTGCCGGCAGGTTCCGATCCAGGAGCGCCCGCGCCTTTGCGATCTTGGCCACGTTACGCTGGAGCACCGCACTCGTGGTCGCGAGCACACCGGTCACGTTGATGGCGGAATCGAAGCGCGCAATGGCCAGCACGAACGCCTCATCGTTGGTCTTGCCGGTTCCATAGACGGGTAATCCCACCGCGTCCAAGGTGCTGAACGGGACACCGTTGCAATAGTTCTCGCCGAAATGGACGTAGCTCAATCCCTCGATGTTCAGCGCTTCAGCCCACTTCGCCCGGCTCGCGGTGTCCAATCTGGCATAGCCGTCCGCCGCGCGAGACGCCGAAATACGGGCGCGATGCAGGTTCCGGAATACGCCTTCCGTCGTGCCGTTGATATTCGTGACGCTGCGGACGTCAACTTCAAAGCGCGTCGGAAACGTCTCGGCCCAGATCAGTTCATCGGAGAACAGCCCGCTCATGCTGATCTGGCTGTCACCGGTCCCGTCGTACGCGACCATATAGTCACCCAACGCGCCGGCCAGCACGGCCCCCAACGCCGACTTGTCCTGCACCGACGACGGCGTCGCCACATCGGGATCGGGCACGTCGAGCAGCGTATCGCCGCTACACGCGACGAAGGAGAGCGCAAGAACGATCGCTCCGCCACGCCGCACCAGACTCTCAGTTCTCGTCATCATGGTCAATGTCAGGTGTGAGGTAAGCGATCAGAACTGCAGGCTGAGCCGCGTCACGAAATACCGCACGGGCGGCTGCGTAAGGAAGTCGGACGTGGTGAAGTTGCTGCCGGCGTTCGCGTTGACCTCTGGGTCGAGGCCCGTGTAGTCCGTCCACGTGTGGAGGTTCCGCCCCGCGATCGTGAGGCTTACACCGTCGACCTTGGCGCGAGTCGCCCACTGCTTCGGGGCCGTCAGCGTGAGCGCGAGCTCGCGGAACTTCACGAAACTTGCATCCTCGATGAAACCGACATACCCGCCCATCAGACGGGCAACAACGCGCGCTTGCTGGTCGAGCGGAAGGCTCTTGTCGTAGACGTCCTTGCAGTTCGGAGTACCAAGGGTGCAACGGAACTCCGTGGTGGAGTTGAAGATTCTGTATCCACCCCGGTAATCCAGCAGCGCGGAGACGCGCGCGTACTTGAAGAGACCCAACGATGTATTGAAGGACGACTCGCGCGTTGGAATCGGACTGCCGATGTACTCCAGCGAGTCCGAGAGCTGCAACTCGCACTGCGGCCCGTTGGGCATCGCCGGATTGGCCGTTCCCGCATAAGCCGGACAGTTGATGCGTGTGAGAATGCCATTCCCGTCAAGGTCGGCGAAGCTCGTGATCTTCCGCTGGAAGTAGCCGCCCAACGGATAGCCGTTCCGGAACTCCTGGGTGGAGCTGAAGCCGAAGAAAATCGGCGGCAACGGCTTCCCAAGTGCGTCCAGGCCCAAGCTCACGAGCTGGTTTCGGTTCGCGGTGACGGTGACCGTCGTGCTGAGATCGACGTCTGCCATGTCGAGGATCTTGACCGTCGCCAACCCCTCGATCCCCTTGTTCTTCACCTGGCCCAGATTGACCAATTGTGTGGCGGTCACACCGAGCGATGGCGCCAGCCGCTTGCTGACGAGGGCGTCATCGGTAGTCTTGGTGTAGCCCGTGACTTCGACGTTCACGCGGCTGTTGAACAGACTGGCTTCCAAGCCCGCCTCGGTTTCGGTCGAGACTTCAGGCTTGAGATCCGCGTTGCCGGTACCGCCGACCGTAATGGCGGGCGATTCGACCCCGCTAACCTGCATCGACACCGGGCTGAAGTACGTCGCGGCGTCTCGGAACACCGGGCGCTGTCCGGACTTGCCCCAGCCGGCACGCACGCGAACCTGATCAATGAAACTCGTCTTCGGGAAGAACGACTCGTCCGAAATGACGTACGACGCGTTCGCGGATGGATACGGCACGGTTTTGAAGTTCGTTCCAAAGGCGCTGCTCCGGTCCAAGCGCACGGAGGTCGTGAGGAAGAGGCGATCCGCGAAGCTCGCCTGCTGTTGTGCGAACGTGCCGAACGTGATGACTTCCTGGTTGGTTTCGTTGACCGAAAAGCGGGCGCTCGTTCCATTCAAACTGGATGTGCCGGGCAACAGCACGGCGCCCTGAGCGGTGGTCTGCCGGAAGTCCTCACGGATGTACTGCCCGCCAGCGGTCGTCTGGCCTTTCCAGTCCTTCAAATTCGGAATGGCGTAGTTCGCTATGAGCGATCCCTGCAGGTTGTACGTGGGCTGCCGGGTCCGCGACTGGCCCCGGGACCCTTCGAGCGTCGAGGCGCTGAAGAACACCTTGCCCGGCGGGGTGAGCGAATTGTCGTTGCGGTTCAGTACGTCCATCCCCATCAGGCCCACGCCGCGTAGCCAGGAGCGCGGCGACCAATTGGACTGGATATTGGCCGTGAGGCGGTCGTTCTGCTGGTCGTTGGTAATGTTGTAGTACTGCGTCGACGGAATGTTCGCGTTGAAATAGCCCCGGCTCAGGGAGTCGGAGCCGCAGTACACATTCGTCGCGAACGTGGTGGGCGAGCAGTCGAACGCCTTGCCCAGGAAGCCCGCCGAGATCGCGCCGAACGCGCTGTTGTCGTTGTTCGGAAGGCGCAGCCGGTACCGCACCACGCCGAACGTGATGGTGGCGTCGAGATCATCCCGGAGTTGTGTGCGCACATTGGTGCGACCGCTGACACGGCCCAACTTGTTCGGTTCGTAAATGCCTTGCTCCCGCTCGTACTCACCGGAGACGTAGTACGTGGTTGCCTGACCGCCACCGCTCGCACTGAGACCGTGCAACTGCCGGAACCCTTCGCGGAAGGGGGACACGTTCTCGATCGGGTTCCAGCTGCGCAGCGAATCGGGGCTGGCGAACGGCGCGCAGACCCTGAGGACCTCGCGCTCCAGCGTGCAGCCCTGTGAATTGATGCCGGTCGAAAGCGTGGTGCCGATGCGGTTGTAGTTCGCGGGATACTCGAAAACGTCTTTGATGGTCCCGAACTCTTCGTACCCCGACCAACGCGTCCGGCCTGCCCGGCCGCGCTTTGTGGTGATCTGGATGACGCCGTTGGCCGCCGCGGTTCCGTACAGCGCCGCCGCCGCCGGACCTTTCACGACGTCGATGCTCTCGATGTCCTGTGGGTTGAAGTCCTCGAGACGCGAGATCACCTGGCCACCCACGCCGAAGGACCCCGAGTTTGGCGAGTTGCCGACGCGCGTGCCATCGACGATGAGCAGCGGCTCATTCGAGAGGTTGATGCTGTTCGATCCGCGAATCCGGACGCGAGAGCCGACGCCGGTCGTGCCTGACGCCTGCTGGACCGTGACCCCCGGGATCCGTGAAGAGAGGATGTTCGAAAGCAACGGCGTCGTCGCGAGATTGACCATCGCCGAATCGATCGTGCCCACCGACACGCCGCTTTCCCGACGACGCTCCGTTTGGCCGGTCGCAGTCACCACGACTTGATCCAGCGTCGTCACGGCCTCGGCGAGGCTGAAGTTCACCTCCGCGGACTGGCCAGCAACGACGGTGACCGGCTTGGTCTGCGCCGCGTATCCAAGGCGCACGAGCCGCAATTGCTGCGCACCCGCCGGTGCGCCGGTGAGGCGATACGTACCGTCCGCCCCGGACACTGCGGCTATCGTGGTGCCCGAGATTCGAAGGCGGGCGTCGGCGACCGGTTGGCCGCCCTCGGTGGTAACCCTACCAGTGATGATTCCAATCTGCTGCGCAGCGACGACCGCTGGCAGGAGCGCGAGAACAACGAGCGAAGAAAGGAAGGAACGAGTGCGTCTGGTCATCCTGCCTCCAATTAATCAAGCAAATGGTGAACGGACATCCTGTCTGGCACACATATCGTCGCCACGTTGCGACGGCATCGTCGCCAATTCACGCCGGCTGACAAGCAACGAAATACGACACGTTGGCGACCCCAGCAACCCGATCGCAACCTTCATAGTAACTGCACGCATGGGCCGTTTGGTTACATCGGATATTCTGAGTGCTGGCCGGCGTGGGAAGCGCAGCCGAACACAACCCGAAGAAAAACGGAGAACCGCCTACCAGCGATAGTGCGCGAAGGCCTTGTTGGCGTCGGCCATGCGGTGGGTGTCTTCCTTCTTCTTGAACGCGTTGCCCTCGCCCTTGCTGGCGGCAATCACCTCGGCCGCAAGCTTTTCCGACATCGACTTTTCGCCGCGCTCGCGCGAGTAGAGGATCAACCAGCGCATGGCAAGGGCCGTGCGGCGCTCAGGACGGACCTCGACCGGCACCTGGTAGGTCGCACCGCCAACGCGGCGGCTCTTGACCTCGACGGCCGGCTTCAGATTCGACAGCGCCTGCTTGAAGATGCTCACGCCAGTCTGGCTCGTCTTGGCCTCGACAATGTCCATCGCGGCGTAGAAGTGACGTTCGGCAGTGGACTTCTTGCCCTGATACATCAAGACGTTGATGAACTTGGAAACGGTTTGGCTGTCATAGCGCGCGTCGGCGAGCACCGGGCGCTTGATGGCGTTCTTTCTGCGGCTCACTTGGCGCCTCCCGCCTTCGGCTTCTTGGTGCCGTACTTCGACCGGCTCTTATTGCGACCCTGCACGCCTGAGGCGTCGAGTGTCCCGCGCACGATATGGTAGCGAACACCGGGCAAGTCCTTCACGCGACCGCCACGCACCAGCACGATGGAGTGCTCCTGCAGGTTGTGACCTTCGCCCGGGATATAGGCAATCACTTCGAACTGATTCGTGAGCCGCACCTTGGCAACCTTCCGCAGCGCCGAATTCGGCTTCTTCGGTGTAGTTGTGTACACGCGCGTACACACGCCGCGGCGGAACGGATTTGACTTCAGCGCCGGCGACTTCTCTTTCTTGCTAACGTCGCGACGACTGCGGCGAACGAGCTGGTTGATGGTCGGCATTCAGGTTGGTTGAGCGAAATTCGCGCCCGTGGAAATTCACGCCCGTAGTGGGCGACAGAGCCTTGAAAGCTATTTAAGGTGCCATAGCCGGTCAAGCAGGACGGGCAAGGCTATCTGCCTTTCGCTGTGGACTTTGCGAGGCTTTTCAGTGAGCCCTATAGCCCAGCACCGAGAATATCGGACGGCAATGAATCGCGGCGCCGAACGGCGGCCTCGAAGGGCCCCAGGAGATGAGCGATGGAGTTCGCGTAGTACGCCACCAGTGCACGGTTTCGGGGCAGCACAGCGAACCCGTCACCATGTGCCGCGAGCATGCGCCGCATTTTCAGCATCTTCCACGCGCGATCGAACGTCTCCTCGATATCCCGGTCCGCCCGAATCACACGCGCGTTCAGCTCCACCAGCGCGTCGCGCATCTCTTCCATGCGGGCGAGCAACTTGGGGCGCGGCAGGAAATCGGCATCCAGGCTCTGGATCGCCGCGCACGCGAGAGCCACCGGAGTCACCGGCACCAGTTGACCAATCTGCGCCATCACCTGATCCGAAAGCGCTTGCACGCGACCCAGCCGCTCGGTGCGTTCCAAGGTGAACAAATCCGCCTCTTTTGCGAACCAGTCCCGTAGCGGCAGCGGCTTCCCGATCAGCACGGCCGCCCGGCCATACCGCTTCCATTGACGAGTCAGCAGCCGCGTCACGTTCCACAAAACAAATCGCGTCACATCCGCCATCTGGCTGATCCGGGACGGCCGCTTGCCGCCCTCTGCCTTGGTCAGCTCAAGCAGGAGCGACCGATCCTCCAGCACGCGATCGTAGTTCACCGCCACGGGCACGATATGAAGGCGGGACTGGTATTCGGGCTCCCGCGCAATGCCGATGACGTAGTCCAGCAGCCCGATCTTGGTGGGGCGGAGTTTGCCGTCCCGCGTGAGGCCGCCTTCCAGGAAAATCCCCTGGGTCACGCCCCGCTTCGTAATCAGCTGCACGTAGCGCTCGAGCACGGTGTGATACAACCGCTCGCGATACCGCCGCCGTACGAAGTACGCGCCGAACGCCTTGAAGATGTGCTCGAGCGGAAACGCCCTGGCCCACTCGCCCACCGCGTACGAAATCGCCACCTGCCCCGCCAGCGCGTAGCCAACGAGCACGTAGTCGGCGTTCGAGCGGTGATTCATCAGGTACACGAGCACCGAATTTCTGGGGAGCCGCTGGATCGCATCCCGGTCCTCAAAATCCACCGTCACTTTGTAAAAGAGATTCAACACGGCGCGCGAGACACGCAGCCCGATCTGGAAGTACGCAATCACGTTGAAAAACGGCACAATCTCGTCGACGTACACGCGCACCCGGCGCCACGCGTCCGCCTCGGTAACCCCCATTTCCGCGGCGTGCGCGCGCGCCGCCTGGGCGAGGGCCGGGTCGGACATGAGCTCCGCCCGAACGTGGGCACGGCTGGCCAGCTTGAACCGGTCCACGCGGGCACGCTGGCGCAGCAGCGCCCGGGCGCCAATCCGGTTGGCATAGCGCCGACCGAGTACCGTGACGATGAACAGGGCGACGGCCGCCCCGGCACCGTACTTCAGCCATGCGGACATGTGTCGAAACAGTCGGAGCCGGCCGGACGGGCGTCAAGCTGCCAACGTTTCACTAGCCTAAGTGGCGGGTCCAGCACATTTTCCTGTCGGTCATGCCCCGCATCGTTCTCAGGGACACCGACACCGAAAAGACTTTTTCGGTCAACGCCGCCGAGGCGATCATTGGCCGCGACCCCACCGTCGGATTCGTGATCGAGGGGCCGAAGAGCAAAGTCGTCTCCGGCCGCCACGCAAAGATCTACCTCCAGGACAACAGCTGGTGGATCGCGGAT
>Ga0315281_10013961_pt1 | contig 10842 bp, 10 predicted proteins | sample YL17G07_0_MG_FD_204540 | JGI IMG/M metagenome (GOLD analysis project Ga0315281, IMG submission 204540) | Sediment microbial communities from Yellowstone Lake, YNP, Wyoming, USA - YL17G07_0 | ecosystem: Environmental > Aquatic > Freshwater > Lake > Sediment | place: USA: Wyoming | collected... | reverse complement strand
CGCCAGGATGCCGATCACCGTATGAAGACCGGCGCCGGTGTCGGCCAGGCCGCCGATCGCCTTCGTGGGCGGGCCGTCGGGCGATCCCGTCATGCTCATGGCGCCCGACATGGCCTGCGCGATCCACTCGAAGCTCTTGTACTCCGCGTACGGCCCGCCGCTGCCGAAGCCCTTCACCGATGCTGCAATGATGCGCGGGTTGAGCTTGCGGAGGGCCTCGTAGCCCAAGCCGAGCCGGTCCATGGCGCCGGGGCCCAGGTTTTCCACGACGACGTCCGCGCGCTTCACCATCTCCTTGAACATCGCGCAGCCGCGCGGCGCCTTGAGATTGAGCGTCACGCCCTTCTTGCAGGAGTTCAGCAGGAGGAAGAACCACGCGTCCTCACCGCGCTTGTCGGAGAGCGCCGTGCGGCCGGGCTCGCCCGCCGGCGCTTCGATCTTGATGACGTCGGCCCCGAGCCACGCGAGCATCTGCGTGCAGCTCGGTCCCGCCTCGTACTGGGTCAGGTCGAGCACGCGGATCCCGTCGAGCGCTTTCGGCATCGCGCGGGCTCCTACGTCGTGTACGCGGAGAAGCGCACGGTCTGCGCCCGCGCCTTGTCGTCGGTGACGACGTTGACGACGGCCGGCTTGCCCGAGGCCCAGGCGCGCTCGAGCGCCGGCCGGATCTCGTGCGGCTTCTCCACGAACTCGCCGTGGGCACCCAGGTCCTGCGCGATCTTGTCGTAGCGGGTGTGGCCGAGGTTCCGGCCCGGCTTCGGCAGCGGGCGCGTCCACGGCGCGTTGGCTGTCCACCCGCCGTTGTTGCTGATGACGACCACGACGGGGATCTTGTGGCGGACCGCCGTGTCGATCTCCATCGCGTTGATGCCATACGAGCCGTCGCCGTGGAGGACGACCACCTGCGCGTCCGGCTTGGCCACCTTCGCGCCGACCGCGAAGGGCAGGCCGACGCCCATGCACCCGAACGCGCCCGAGTTGAGCCGGTGGCCGGGCACGAAGGTCGGGATCGCCTGCCGGCCGTAGTTGAGGATCTCCTGGCCGTCCACGATGAGGATCGCGTCGCGCCGAAGGAAGTCGCGCACCTCCTTGCAGAGGCGGAGCGGGTGGATGGGCGCCGTGTCCGCGGACATGGCCTTGTCCATCTCCGCCGACTTCTCGGCGTCGAGCGTCCGGAGCTTGCCCGTCCAGACCGCGTACCGGCGCGGGTCGATCTTGCCCTCGGCTTCCGCCCGGAGCTGCTCGAGCACCGCGCGCGCGTCTCCCGCGATCGGCACGTCCACGGCGCGGTTGTGGCCGAGCTGCGTCGGGTTCACGTCCACGTGGATGACTTTGAGGTCGGCGGCGAAGCGCGGCGGGCGCCCGAACTGGATGACCCAGTTGAAGCGCGTGCCCACTGCGAGCACCACATCCGCCTCGGTGAAGGCCTTGCTCCGCGCGTTGAGAAACGCCAGCGCGTGGTCTTCGGGGATCAGCCCGCGCGAGATCGGCGTCGTGTAAAAGGGGATGCCCGTCGACTCGACGAAGGCCTGAAGCGCGGCCGCCCCGTCGGACCACCAGACGCCGCTGCCCGCGATGACGACCGGGCGCTCGGCCTTCGCGAGGAGCGCGATCGCCTCACGGATCGCTCCCGGATCGCCCAAGGTGCGCGGAGCCGGGCGCCACGCGGAGGGATAGACGATGCTCTCTTCCTCCACCTTTTCGCCCAGCACGTCGCCCGGCAGATCCAGATAGACGGGGCCGGGGCGCCCCGTCGTCGCCTGTCGGAACGCCGTCGCGACCACGTCGGGGATGCGCCTGGCGTCGTAGATCCGCTCCGCCCATTTTGTGACAGGGCGGAAGACCGCGACCTGGTCGATCTCCTGGAAAGCCTCCATCCCGAGAAAGACCCGGGGGCTCGACCCGCCGATCGCCACGAGCGGCGCGGCGTCGGTGAAGGCGTTGGCGACGCCCGTCAATAAATTAGTCGCGCCCGGGCCCGAGCAACCCATGCAGACGCCGGGCCGTCGCGTCACCCGCGTCCAGGCGTGCGCCGCGAGCGCCGCCGCCTGTTCGTGCCGCGTGTCGATCGCGCGGATGCCGAGCGCGATGCAGGCCGCCTCGGTCTCGAGCATGGGCCCCCCCATCAGGTAGAAGAGGGTGTCGGTGCCCTGCGAACGCAGCGACTGCGCCAGTACTTCCGAGCCCGTGATCGTTCCCATGGTCCGTCCTTTCCGGTTCTTATAGAGGAATCCGCGACAGGGAGAGAATGTAGCACTTCATGGCTATGACCGGAGCCGCAACCGAAGGACGGTGAGCGAATGGGCGGGGAACTCGTACTCGAGCTTGCCCGCGCGGGGCTCCAGCCGGCGCTCGCGGACGCCGACCACGTCGGGGAACTCGAAGGAGTTCTTCGAGCCCACGTCGGGGCCGTTGACCTCGAACGCCTGGACGACTTCGCCGACCGCCGCGCCCGCGATATCGATCGTCGCCGTGTGGCTGCTATCCCGGTCGCGGTTGACGACGAAGAGCGTGAGCGCGCCGGCGCCGGCGTCGCAGGTCGCTGAGGCGTCCAGCATCGCGAATGGTCCGAGATCGGCCACGTGGTGCACCCGTCCATCGTCGAGGCTCTCCCGCCCGGGCGGCAGGTCGTACGTCGGGCAGTCCACGTGGACGTCCAGGGCCGTCTCGAGCGTGTGCTCGGCGTACAGCCGCAGCGGATGGTAGATGGTCTGGAGAAAAAGTCCTCGCGCATTCGTGAAGACCGGGGCGATTGCGTTGACGAGCTGGGCGAAGTTGGCGAGCCGCACCGTGCGACAGTGCCGGATGAAGCCGTTCAGGTAGGTCGCGACCGCCAGGGCGTCCGAGAGGTTGTAGCGCTCTTCGACGCCGCCGACCCGATCCTCGTGGCTCCGCGTGCGGTACCAGACATTCCATTCGTCGAAGGCGATGTGGATCGGATGCGCGATGCGCTGGGCGTGGCGGACCCGCTCGATGAGCGCCTCGCAGATCCGGACCGCCCGCTCGGCCTGGTGCGACTGGAAGACCGTGGTGTAGTGATCGGGGTGGCCCGTGTAGAGGTGGATGCTGTGGTAGTCGATGATCGGCGCCAGGCCCTCGAGCACCACCGCGTCCCAGTCGCTCCATCCGTTGTGGCCGCAACCGATCAGCTCGATTGTAGGATCCGTGCGCTTCATGACGAGCGCCAGGGTGCGCGCCTTCTTCACGTAGTCCTCGGCGCTGAGGCTCCCGATCTGCCAGCCGCCGTACATCTCGTTGCCGAGGCCCCAGTAGCGCACGCGGTGGGGCTCGGGATAGCCGTGCGCCCGGCGCAGGTTCGCCCACGACGTGTTGCCCGTGCCGTTGCAGTACTCCACCCAGGCCTGCGCCTCGTCCATGGTGCCGGTGCCCATGTTCACGCAGATGTACGGCTCGGCGCCGATGACTCGGCAGTACTGGATAAACTCGTTCGTGCCGAAGCGGTTGGACTCTTCGGCGTACCAGGCCAGCTCGCTGCGGCGCGGGCGGTCGCCGACGGGCCCGACGCCGTCGAGCCAGTGGTAGCCGCTGACGAAGTTCCCGCCGGGCCATCGGAGGACGGGCACGCGGAGCGGACGGACCGCGTCGAGGACATCGAGGCGGTAGCCGTTCGCATTGCTGAGCGGCGAGCCCTCGTCGAAGACGCCGCCGTAGATGCAGCGGCCGATGTGCTCGATGAAGTTGCCGAAGATGCGCCGGTCAACGCTGCCGATGCGACGACTGAGGTCGATGCCGATCCGCGCCATGGCCCGGCAAGTCTAGGGAATGGATCGGGGGCTGTCAATGAGGCGCGCGCGGGGCGTGTTGACTGGGATGAGCGGGCTCGCTATAGTGCCCCCGGCCTCGCTCAGAGGCCGAGGAGGATCTATGAACCAGGCATCGACCAAGGTCGACCGTCGTGCGTTTCTCCGCGCCGCCGCAGGCGCCGCCGTTGCGCTTCCCGTTGTCGCTCGCCGCGCCTCCGCCCAGTCGAAGCCGACCATCTCATACTGGAACGGGCTCACCGGCGCGGACGGCAAGGTGATGGACGAGCTGATCGACCAGTTCACGAAGGACACGGGCATCCGCGTCGAGCAGCAGCGCATCCCGTGGGCGGACCTCTACGCCAAGCTCCAGGTCTCGGTGCCCGCCGGACAAGGCCCGGACCTCGCGCTGATCCACACCGTCGAGGTGTCGCACTTCGCCAATGATGGCGTCCTCGAGGCCATCGACGACGCCGCGGCGGTGGGGAAGGGGTTCCGGGGCGACGAGTACCTGCCCTCGACCTGGCAGGGCGGAATCTACCAGGGCAAGCGCTACGCGATCCCGCTCGACGTGCCTCAGCACATCCTCTACCTCAACACGAAGGTGATGCGGGACGCGGGCCTGGCCGGGAAGGTGCCCGCGGGCCGCGAGGAGCTGCTGGCGATGGCCAAGCAGATCACCAAGGGCGACACGTACGGATTCACCATCGGCACCCTGAACCCCGGCAAGTACACCTGGGGCTTTCAGAACCTCCTCTGGCAGAACGGCGCCAACGTCTACGCGCCGGACTTCAAGCGCTCCGCGCTGGCGGAGCCCGCGGCGATCGAGGTCGCCGAGTTCTGGGGCGCGATTTACGCTCAGCACAAGATCGCGCTCCCGGCCAACGCCAACTGCCGGGACGCCTTCATCGCGGGCAAGCTCGGCATGTGGATCGCCGGCTCGTGGAACTTCACCGGCCTCCGCGAGGCCAAGGTGGACTTCACCGTGGCCCCGGTGCCCCGGCTCTTCAAGCAGCCGGTCGTCTGGACGATGCCGCACCAGTTCACGTTCCCGACGCCCAAGGCGGCGGACGCCGGGAAACGCGATGGCGCGTGGGCGTACATGCGGTGGATGAGCGATCACGTAGCGGAGTGGACGCTGAAGGCCGGGCAGGTCTCGGCGCTCAGAAAGGCGCACTCGGACCCGCGGATCACCGCCGACCCCGTGCTGCGCACGCTCCTCGCCCAGGCGCCGAACTGGCAGGGCGGGCAGGCGACGCCGAAGTGGGTCGCCGCGGAGAATCTCACGCGCCCAGTGATCGAGAACGTCTACATCGGGCAGAAGCCCGCGGCCGCGGCGATGACGGATCTGGCCCGCCAGATCAACGCTCTGCCCGATTAGCAGGCTGCGGAGCAGTAAGTGAGACGGAGAGGCGCGCTGACTCCGTACCTCTTTCTCTTGCCCGGGCTCGTGCTGTTCGCCGCCTTCCGCCTGTACCCGCTCCTCGACGGCCTGCGCCTGTCGTTCACCAACGCCCGGCTGGGGCGGGCGCAGTACGCGTTCGTCGGGCTCGCCAACTACGAAAAGCTCCTCGGGGACACGCGCTTCCACGTGAGCCTCGTCAACACCGCTTTCTACGCGGTTGCCAGCACGCTGCCCATCCTGGCCATTCCGCTGGCGCTCGCGGTCGCGCTCAATCGCGGCGTGTCGCTGCGCACGTTTCTCCGCGGGGCGTTCTTCTTCCCGTTCACGCTGTCCGTGGTCACGGTGGGGCTCACGTGGCTCTGGCTCCTCGACCCCGTCGTCGGGCCGCTGAACTACTACCTGAAGGCGCTCGGGCTCCCGGCCCGCTCCTGGCTCGCCGAGCCGGCCACCGCCATGTGGGCGATCATCCTGACGTCCGTCTGGTGGGTGACGGGCTACTACCTCGTCATCTATCTCGCGGGGCTCCAGGACATCCCCCGCGAGCTCTACGAGGCCGCGGCCCTCGACGGGGCCGGCGGGTGGCGGACCTTCTGGGCCATCACGCTGCCGCTGCTCCGCCCGGTGTTCCTCTTCGTGTTCGTCACGCACGTCATCGGATCGTTCCAGATCTTCGGGCAGGTGTTCATCCTCACGCAGGGCGGGCCGGGCGACGCCACGCGCACCGTGGTCCAGCACCTCTACGAGACGGCGTTCCAGAACTTCTTCCAGTTCGGCTCGGCGTCGGCGATGGCGTGGGTGCTCTTCGCGGTGATCCTGGTCTTCTCTCTCCTCCAGTTCCGGCTGCTGCGCGGCCACACCCAGTACTGACACGATGCGTTCGCGGCGTGGGGTATTGACCGCTCTCCTGGTCGCCTGCGCGGTCCTGTGGCTGCTGCCCGCCGTCTGGGTCCTGGTCACCTCGCTCAAGCCCACCGCGAACATCATCCGCGTCCCGCCGGAGTGGATCCCGTGGCCCGCGACGCTCGCGCACTACGGCGAGGTCCTCTTCAGCAGCTCGCGGACCGCCCGCATCGGCCGCGCGTTTCTCAACAGCACGATCGTGTCGCTCGGCTCGGTCGTTCTCGTCCTCTTCGCGAGTGCGATGACGGCCTATCCGCTGGCGCGGATGCGCTTCCCCGGCCGCGACGTGATCTTCGCGCTGCTCGTCGGGAGCCTCATGATCCCGAACGCCGTCGTCCTCGTGCCGCAGTACATCCTGACCCAGCGCCTGGGCTGGCTGAGCACGTACCAGGGGCTGATCGTCCCGGAGGCCGCGATGACCTTCGCGTTCGGGGTCTTCCTCCTCCGCCAGTTCTTCCTCACGCTGCCGACCGAGCTGGAAGACGCGGCGCGGATCGACGGCGCCGGCCCCTGGCGGATCTTCACGCGCATCATCCTGCCGCTCTCCCAGCCGGTGCTCGGCGCGCTGGCCATCTTCGCGTTTCGATCGGCCTGGAACGACTTCCTCTGGCCGCTCATCGCGGTGAACAAGCCCGAGATGTTCCCGCTGCCCGTCGCGCTGGCGCTGCTCCGGAGCGCTTACAGCTCCGAGTCGTACGGCCCCATCATGGCGGGCGCCACGCTGAGCGCCTTGCCGCTTCTCATCGTGTTCCTGGTCGCAAACCGGCGCATCGTCGAAGGCGTGCGCGTGAGCGGCCTCAAAGGCTAGTAGCGACCGCCGAGCTTGCGGTGATCCCAGGAGACGATGCGCGTGGGGCGGAAGCGCAGGCCCACGCGCTTGGCCCCGCTCTTCTCGGCGCCCGCCCGGACCAGCTCGGGCGGCGCGCCGGCCGGGGCCTGGCCGTAGCGGTAGGCCAGCGCCACGCCGATGTCGAGGAGGGCCTCGCGGTCGCGGACGATCTCCACGTCGCAGTCGAGCATGGCGCCGCGCAGCTCTTGGTATTTCGTTCCCGCCTCCACCTGCACGGTCGCTTGGGGAAGCCGCTCGAGATTCTTCACCTTCTGGGAGGCGCCGTAGGTCCAGCAGGCGATCACATCGCCTTGGCGAATGAACCAGAGCGGCATGAGGTGCGGCCGGCCATTGGGCCCGATGGTGGCGCAGGTCAGCGTGAGCTCCTGGTCGAGAAAGGCGCGCAGCTCCTCGGGTGACATGGCGATCTCGGCACGGCGTGACATGGTTTCTCCTTAGGCGAGCTTTTCGTAGGTGAGAGAGGCACGGAGCCGGTCTTCTGGGATGGCGTAGTACTCGCGCAGGATCGCCCCGGAGTCCTCCGAGAGACGGTAGCCCGCCTTCTCCAGAGCGCCCCGGGCCTTGTAGTTCCGCGCGTAGGTCCCCACGATGATCCGGCGGACACCAAGCGCCGCGCCTTCGCGCCGCGCCACGCTCTCCAGGTGCTCGGCCAGGCGCAGGCCGATGCCGTGGTGCTGGTGCTCCGGTAAAATGTAGGCGTGGCGCAGGAGCGCCGCGTCGCGCGAATACTCGAGCCCCATCACGGCGACCAGGGCGCCGTCCACGAATCCCCCGTACCAGGTGAGGCGCCGGGCTTCGTCATCCCACTGGGCGGCCGTCATCTCCGGGTCGTGGAGCTCGTCGGGCGGGAGGAAGTCCCGGTACCAGCGCGCGGCGGTGTTGATCACGTCCACGGCGGCGCCCCGGTCGGCGACTGTCAGCGTGCGGTTCGTCACCTCGGCCATAGGAGTAAGTATCCTCCGGGCAGGCCTCGCGGGAAAGTGAAGAACGACCATGCGCTGCCGAGACCGGCAGGCATGGGCGAAGACGTATACTCGACGACTATGAGCAAGGTGGTGCTGGTGACCGGAGCCTCGCGCGGGATCGGGCGAAGCATCGCCCTAGCCCTGGCGGGGGCCGGGTATGCCGTCGTAGTCAACTTCGCGTCTCGGCGGGAGGACGCCGATGCCACAGCGGCCGCTATCACCGCCGGGGGCGGGACGGCGGTCGCCTTGCAGGCGGACGTCAGCGACGCCGCGGCTGTGGCGCGGATGTTCGCGGCCGTCGACGAGCGATTCGGCCGCCTCGACGCCCTGGTGAACAACGCCGGGATCGGCCGGCGGATTGATCGGCTGACCGATATCGACGACGAGACCTGGCGGCGCACGCTGGCCGTGAACCTGGACGGCGCGTTCTTCTGCATGCGCGCCGCCATTCCGCGCTTGAAGGCCGCCGGCGGAGGACGGATCGTGAACATCTCATCGGGCGCGGCGCGCACGGGCGGGGCCATCGGCGCGCACTACGCGGCCAGCAAGGCGGGAATGCTCGCGCTCACGGCCAAGGCGGCCCGCGAGCTGGCCCGCGAGGGCATCGCGGTCAACGCGGTGCTGCCGTCGGTCATCGAGACCGAGATGCTGGACGCGATCGTCCCCGATGCCGCGGGGCGCGCGCGCGTGATGGCCCAATTCCCAATCGGGCGCTTCGGCAGGCCGGAGGAAGTCGCCCGCGTGGTGCGGTTCCTTGTCGCCGAGGCGCCCGATTACCTCACCGGCGAGTTCATCAGCCTGCGAGGCGGGCGGCTTTGAAAGGAGTCATGCAAATGAAGGCGATCCGCGTCTCAGAGTACGGCGGCCCCTCAGTCTTGAAGCTGGAGGAGGTGCCAGCGCCCGAGCCGGGGCCGAACCAGGTTCTCGTGCGCAATCACGCCGTCGGCGTGAACCCCGTGGACACCTACCTGCGCTCGAACACCGATAACCGCGGGCCCAAGCTGCCCTACACGCCGGGCTCGGATGCGGCGGGGGTCGTGGAGTCGGTCGGCCCCGGGGTGATGGCTGTGAAGGCCGGCGATCGCGTCTACGTGGGCGGCACGGTGAGCGGTGCCTACGCCGAGCTCTGCCTCTGCGCGGAGGGCCAGGTCCATCCCTTGCCCGCCAACGCGAGCTTCGCGCAGGGCGCCGCGATGAACGTCCCCTACGCCACGGCCTACCACGCGCTCTTCCATCGCGCGCACGCCGAGGCCGGCGAGACCGTCCTCGTCCATGGCGCCAGCGGCGGCGTGGGCATCGGCGCCGTGCAGCTTGCGCGGGCGCGCGGCCTCACCGTGATCGGCACCGCGGGCACCGAGCGGGGCCGGCGGATCGTGCTCGAGCAGGGCGCCCACCACGTGCTCGACCACGGCGCCCCGGGCTACCTCGACGAGTGCGTGCGGCTCACCGGCGGGCAGGGGCCGGCCATCATCATGGAGATGCTGGCCAACGCAAATCTCCAGAAGGACCTCGGCGTCATCGCCATGCGTGGGCGCATCGTCGTCATCGGCAACCGCGGCACGGTCGAGATCAACGCCCGCCTGGCCATGAACAAGGACGCGGCCATCCTGGGCATGGCGCTCTACCACGCCAGCCCGTTCCAGCTCGCCGGCATCCACGCCGCTCTCGTGGAGGGGCTGCGCAACGACACGCTCCGCCCGGTCATTGCCCAGGAGGTGCCGCTCGCCCAGGCCGCGCGCAGCCACGAGGCGGTGATGGAACCGGGCCACCACGGCAAGATCGTGCTGGTCCCGTGAGGTGGCGGTCATGGGCGCGACGGCACGGCTCGGCCGATCGGGGCTGACCGTTTCCACTCTCTGCTTCGGGACCGGCTACATGAGCGGTCCGGTCGCGGCGGGCGCCCGCCTGCTGACGCGGGCCTACGAGCTCGGCGTCACGTTCTGGGACACGTCGGACGACTACGGCACCCACCCGCACGTGGCCCGCGCGCTCCGCGACGTGGGCCGAGACGAAATCGTCGTCACCACCAAGACCTATGCGAGCACGGCCGCGGGCGCGCGCCGCAGTCTCACCAAGGCCCTGCGCGAGCTCCGGGTGGAGGCGGTCGACATCTTCCTCCTCCATGCGGTGGACTCGGCCGGCGAGCTCGAGGCCAAGCTGCCCGCGCTCGAGACCCTGGCCCATGCGAAGGCCGAAGGCTTGGTGCGGGCCGTCGGCGTCTCGAGCCACAGCCGCGAGGTGCTGACGCGACTCCTCGATCTTCGAGCGGTGGACGTCGCGCTGGTGATCGTCAACCAGACGGGGAGCTGGATGAAGGATGCCACCCCGAAGGAGATGGCGGAAGCCGTCAAGCGCCTTCACCGGAGCGGCCGCGGCGTCTACGGCATGAAGGCTCTCGGCAGCGGCCAGGTCACGGGCCAGGCCGAGGTGGCCGCGGCCCTGCGCTACGCTTTCCGCTATCCCTACGTCCACGCCACTTGCGTCGGCATGACCTCCGAGTCGGAGCTCGAGGCCAACGTCGGCATCTGGCGTCGCGCGCGGGCGAGGCGCCGGATCAGTCCTCGACGGGCATCGTGACGGGCTCGCCCGCGCCATAGAAGTAGGCGCCCCGCCCGGCGGCACCGCCCACGACCGCGATGTCGAAGCAGTCCGGAGTCTCGACGACGGGGATCGGCAGATCCGGGTGGTCGTGGAGCCAGCCCAGCTCGGGGTGGGCCGCGGCCATGGCCTTGGCTTCCTTGTTGAGCATCGCGGTGCGGAAGGGCAGGCGCGCCAGCCGATAGAGCGCCTCTTGGATCTGCCGCCGCCCCCAGCCGGCCCGGGAGAAGATCTGGGCGTGCTCGGGGCAGATGAAGAGCATGTTGTGCTCCTTCTCCTCCGTCTTGTAGCGCGGGTCTGCGCGGCGGCCGATGAGCCAGAGCGCGGTGCCCACCTGGGCCACGTTGGTGGCCGCGGTGGCGA
>Ga0315281_10013960_pt1 | contig 10842 bp, 9 predicted proteins | sample YL17G07_0_MG_FD_204540 | JGI IMG/M metagenome (GOLD analysis project Ga0315281, IMG submission 204540) | Sediment microbial communities from Yellowstone Lake, YNP, Wyoming, USA - YL17G07_0 | ecosystem: Environmental > Aquatic > Freshwater > Lake > Sediment | place: USA: Wyoming | collected... | reverse complement strand
CGGCAGTTCAAGACCATGTGGGATCCTTTTTCCCCGGACGCCGTGGTCCTGAGGAAAAGTGTGCCCTGCGAACTTTGCTTCCAGGCGGAATGCGAGCATGGGTCCTGCATGGAGGCTATTTCAGTCGATGAAGTGTTTGATGCCGTTACAAGCCATTTACCCCAGGGTCAGAAAGACTTTTCCGGTAAGGTATCTAGAGGGACATAAAACTCTTGAAAATTGCGGTACCGCCAACTGGTCAGGCTACGTCCTTGAGGTCAAGATTGCTCCAGGGGTTGGCGGCCATTTTCTCAGGCCAGGTGATCCTCGCCGCAGCAAACCTGCTTCTCGTCCCGCTCTACCTCACTTCCTGGTCCGCGCCGATATATGGCGAGTGGCTGGTGCTGTTTTCTCTGGTAAGCTATTTGTCCGTCCTTGACCTGGGCATGGAAATGGCGGTGGGGAACCGCTTGACCCAAGCCTTTGCTATCGGAGACCTGGAGGATTATGCCAGGGTGCAGCATTCCGCTCTCGCTCTTTACCTATCACTGGCTGGCGGGGCCTTCCTGCTGCTGGGTGTGGCTGCCTGGGTTTTCCCGCCCGCCTGGATAGGTTTAAAAGAGACGCCGGCGGCGGTCGCCAGCTGGGTTCTGTGGCTGTTGGGTTTGCAGATTATATTAGCACTCCCCATGGGTCTGATAGGTGGTATTTACCGGACCACCGGTAACCTGGCTCGAAGTCAGTGGCTGGCTAATTGCCGGCAGGTGACCGGCTTGGGGCTGTTGGCCCTGACCCTGCTGCTGGGCGGGGGCATGGTCGCGGCTTCCCTGGTCCAACTAATTCCCCTTCTGTTAATCCCCATATATGTAATGTGGGATGTGAAGAGGCGGTTCCCTCCCCTCATGCCGGGACTGAAACGAGCGAATCGTCAAATTATACGAGAGATGATCAATCCGAGCCTGCATTTTGCCTTGTTTCCCCTGGCCAATGCCATCATCTTGCAAGGACCGGTGATAATTATCTCCACGGTTCTTGGAGGAGTGGCGGTCGCAGTGTTTGCTACTACCCGGACCTTGGTGAACTTTATACGGCAAATCATGGGGAGCCTGACAAATGCCCTGTGGCCGGACCTTACCAGAATGGAGGCCCGGCAGGAGTTTCTCCGACTTCGGGTAATGCACCGGGTGCTGGTCTCGGGTTCAACCGCCCTTTGTCTGGGGGCAGCCGCCGCCTTGTGGTATGAGGGTCCTGAAATCATTGCGGTCTGGACGCGGGGCAAATTGCCGCCGGACCCCCTATTGCTCCGGATTTTATTATTGATGGCTGTCCTGCAGATTCCCTGGCTCACCAGCGCTACCTTTACCGCAGCCGCTAATCACCATCACAAGATTGCCCGGCTCTTGCTGGCCTCGGCGGTGCTGGGGGTAACGGGAGCGGCGGTGCTGGTGCATTGGTGGGGTCTTTGGGGTATTCCGGTGGCTCTCTTGGTAGCCGACGCCCTCACCTGTGCCCATTTCGTTATTCAAGATACCTGTGTGATGTTGGGAGAGCCTTACGCCCCCTTTGCCTTCCGCTTGTGGGGGGGATTAGTTGTTGCGGCTGGTTTAAGTTTACTGGCGGGATGGGTGGTACATTCAGCTTTGTCCCAGTTTATGATAGTACGCTGGCTCGGCGTCGGCATAACGACTTCCCTGGTGAGTCTTGCCGTGGGCTGGCGCATCTTCCTATTCCCGGTAGACCGGGTAACGGTCATTGAGCAACTGCCTTTTCTCAGGGGCAGATTGGGGATGTGCCGAACAAATTAAATTATCAGAGCATAGTGAGCAAGCCTTTGATTCTGTGGAGAAAAAGGCTTCCGACGGCGCAAAGACTCCGATAACATTACAGGTAAAAATTTGTTTTCCAAACCTTAGTCACAAATGGTTGAGTGCGCTTTTAGAGCCCGAAAAGTTTTGGTGGGAGCCCTAAACCCTGATAGCTATCGACAGGGCCACATGGAATATCAAACAAACAGGTGGTGCCCTTTGCGTTTAGCCGTCGTCGACACGCACCCCATCCAATATCGAGCCCCCCTGTTTCGGAAGCTGGCTAGTAGGGACGACGTGGAGGTGCAAGGCTTTTTCTCCTTTCCCGGAGAAGCGCTGGGAGGAAGGGTTTGAGAAAGTAACGATTCTTAATTACTGATAAAGGGTTGATGACATGAAACGCTTCGATTGGCCGGAGATGATGGAATATTGGCGTACTCACAGTCGCATCTGGGGAAAAATCGATTACAGCCTGGATCCTTCCGGCCTCGGGAATGTTTGCCACGCCGGAGCCCCGCTCTGGCTAAATCAATATTATGCTCACTTTCAGAAAATGGTTTATAAAAAACTCCTTGCCCTTCTCCCCGCATTAACTTCTGGGGCACGTGCTCTTGATGTTGGTTGCGGGGCAGCAAGGTGGTGTGAATTTTTATCATCACAAGAATATAAAACAGTGGGGATTGATCTACAACCAGATTTAATAAGGGCAAACAAGAGCATCTATCCGAATATTGATTTCTATTGTGCCTCTATTCAGGAATTCGATAGTGAAGTATTATTTGATTTAGTTTCGTGCGTAACAGTCATTCAACATATTCCATTTAAAGAACAATATATTGCAGTACGAAAAATTAGAGAATTGTTAAAAGAAAATGGACATGCTATAGTGTTAGAGAATGTTCACGATCAAGCACCCCATGTTTTCTCACACACTATTGAAGAGTGGCAGAAAATGTTTGAAAGCAGTGGTTTTCGGTGTAAAAAAATATGGCGCTACGATTACAGTCCATTTTTAAGAGTATATTCTTTGTTGAAGAACACCATTAGAAAAATATTATTAAAGCATATGGAAGCTACAAACAGCTTCACCTTCTTAAATCAGCGAAATCAACTCGGCAGGCCAGATGAGATAAGAAAATTGTTATATATATTAAATATCTCTTTACTGCGTATGGCGTTGCAAGTTGATAAAGGTATAGAACCAATATGTGTTCATAATAACTTTCGTATGCCTACTGTTCATTGCGGTTTTCTTTTTCAAGCAAGATGATGGAACTATCCAATATCCAATAACTGATTGCCTTGGTGGGGGCAAAGCTAAACTGTAACTACGACAACTCGCGGGGCTACGATCCGAATAAGCAACTATTTTTGGCGAGATGGTTGATTCAGTGAAGATTATCTAATAAATTTTACACTGACCTTGAATGATAACCATACCGCTATGAACCATTAATCCTCACCAAAGGGCCACCAGCAACTTTCACTTTATTCAACAGTCTTAACTTATTGGCCCAGGAAATGATCCCAGATCATATGCACCACCCGCGAGAACAGTCGATTATGCCATGGCAAATCCGCCTGGCGGTTATCGACACGCACCCCATCCAATATCGCGCCCCTCTGTTTCGGAAGCTCGCCGGCAGGGACGACGTGGAGCTGCAATGCCTCTTCTACTATGCCGGAGGAGCCGGGGGACCGGTTTTCGACCAGGGTTTTGGCCGGAGAGTGCAATGGGATATTCCCCTTCTGGAAGGGTATTCCCAGGCAATCATACGGGCGCAGGCCGATGCGGAGTTCAGTGTGAGGGAACAATTATCGGCAGCCTTTTCACTATGGAAAAAGTTAGAGGCATTCTCTCCGGAGGTGGTACTGCTGATCGGGATCAGGCCCTTACTTTTCTACTTATTTCTCTGGGGCAGGTTGGCTCGAAGGAATATCCCCATGATATTCATGGGCGAATCCACCCTACAAAGTCGGTCTGAACCCGACCGTTCCTGGGCTAATCGGGCGGTCTGGCGTTTCATTCTGAGAAATTTCTCTGCCTGCCTCTATATCGGCCGCAAGAACCGGGAGTTCTTGGAAACATATGGGGTCCCCCCAAGCAAGCTCTTTTTTGCCCCCTACGCCGTGGAAAATGACCGGTTTCAGCAGGTGCATCAAGAGACTCTCCCGGAGCGCTCGGAAGCGCTGGCTCGCTTAGGACTGCCTTCGCAAAGCCGAGGGTTTCTTTTTTGCGGGAAATTTACTCATAAAAAGCGGGTGCGGGAGATTCTCCGGGCCTATGCGGCAAGCGGGCTGGGGCAGACACACCATCTCATCATGGTGGGCTCCGGTCCCCTGGAGGCCGAACTGAAGCGCATGATGGCGGAACACGGGCTGAGGCTGGTCCGGTTTCTAGGTTTCGTCAATCAATCTGAGATGCCCAAGGTTTATACGCTGGCGGATTTTCTCATCCTGGTCTCGGACCCTACGGAAACCTGGGGGCTGGTGGTGAATGAGGCCATGGCCTGCGGCCTCCCGGCCATTGTGGCGGAGAGTTGCGGCAGCTCTGCCGACCTGGTCCTTCCCGGCTGCACCGGCTGGCTGGTGCCACTAGATGACCAGGAATCCCTCGTGGCAACATTCCGCCAGGCTGCTAGCCTCCCGGAAAAAGAATACCGGCTGATGTCCCTGACTGCTCAAGGGCATATTGCACAACATACGTTTGACGCCATGGCCGCAGGGATTATGGCCGCGGCCCGTTTTGTCAGCTCTGGCCAAAACTCATGAAAATACTGTTTGTCGGCAACCTGTCCGAGAAGTCCACTTCTCGACAGCGCTTGGGATGGATGCAACGGCTAGGGCATGAAGTTTTCCCGCTAGACTCCGAGCCATATTTTCCCTTCAAGAGAGGCTGGCCACTGTGGAAACGGGTGGAACAGCGCCTGGGCTATGGCCCTAGTTTCCTGGCAGTTAACCGCGAGGTACTGAATGCGGCGAAAAGGCTTAAGCCGGAGTTGCTCTGGATCGAAAAGGGGGTGTTCCTCTTTCCACGGACGGTGGCGGCGTGCAAGAACTGGTGCGGCGTTAGCGCCTCTTTTCATGTTGATGATCCATTTACCCAACGGAGTGGGAAAATCTGGCGGCACCACCTGGCCGGCATCAAGCATTACGATGTCTGTTTCGTGACTAAGCCAGCAGTGGCCATGGATTACCGAGGTTTAGGGGCCAAATATACCTACCAGGCTTTCCATGGATACGATCCGCTGGTGCATCGCCCCCTGTTAAATGACCTGAAGGTTTCGAATTTAGAAAAATCAGTTATCTTTGTGGGTCATTATGAGCCTGAGCGGGTGCCGATGATGGAAGCCGTCCTCCAGCACACACCCAGGCTCTTCGTTTCTGGCTGGAATTGGGGCCAATGTCGGAGTTTGGTTTTACAAGAGGCGGGGGTGCTGCATGATGAGGGCCTATGGGGCGATGATTATGCTGCCGCCTTCTCCCAGGCCGGCATCGCCCTGAACCCTTTAACCAGGAATCATCGTGACCTGTCAACCCAACGATCATTTGAAATTCCTGCCTGCGGTGGGTTTATGCTGGCGGAACGCACCGTGGAGCACCTCCTGCTCTTTCGGGAAGGGGTGGAGGCCGAATTTTGGGGAGATCTGGAAGAGTTGGTGGACAAAGTGAAATACTATCTGGCCCACCCGGAGGAGGCCAGGGCTATCGGGCAGCGTGGCCGTGAACGCTGCCTGAAGAGCGGCTATGGATATGACAAGTGCATTCCCCGTTGGCTGGAATATGCTATGAATCCCAAAGGGCGTATGGTTTCAGATTTTGAAGGGCTTTTCAAGAATTGACGCAAATGACTCCATATCGAGAAACTCTTTATGAAAGATACGCCAGCACCCAGGCCTGCCGCGAGAGCGGGCCCTCGTTGCCTAACTTTCGCAGGCAGGCACAATACCTCTCCTGTTTACTCAAAGATTATCTGCCGCAGGACAAGACTACTCCTTGTCTGGACCTGGGGTGCGGGGCCGGCAATTTTCTATTTTTTCTGAAATCTGCGGGATTTCAGGATATCTTGGGAGTCGATATCAGCCCGGAGCAAGTGGGCCGGGCGCATGAACTGTCTTTGCCGGCAGTTCATGATGATCTATTTGCTTTCTTAAAATCTTCCGATAGAAAATATGGCTTAATTTCGGCCATCGACCTGATCGAGCACCTTACTAAAGAAGAGGTTGTGCAACTGCTGAATTTGGTTAGAGAGGCGCTGTTGCCTGGAGGGCTTTTCATGGCACGCAGCCCCAATGGCGGCAGTCCGTTGGCCGGGGGTGTTTGCTACGGGGATTTTACTCATGAAACGATCCTTACTCCGAACAGCGCCACCCAATTATTGCTGACTGCGGGTTTCCGGGAGGTGCGCTGCTTTGAACAGAAGCCGCTGCCCATAGGATTGATTGCCAGTATCCGTAGCTTGCTGTGGCCGATAATCCGAATGGGGTATAAATTTCTCCACGGGGTTGAAACAGGCGGCTTTGGTCAAACAGTCATGACTCAAGTCTTCTGGATTGCCGCGTCCAAACCCTGAGCATACCAGGACCTTTAATGAGAGAACGGCTCAAGTGCGCGGTGCTCTCCAGCACCCGATTCCATATGTTCGATCTGGCCCGGCAGTTGAAGGCCCAGGGTCATGACGTGACTCTATTAACGGGCTATCCCAAATGGCGACTGGACTATGATCTTCAGGACATCGCTTTTGTAAATCCTTGGCTGGTTACCCCGCTGGTGGCATTGCCTCGTTGGGGCATTCCTCTACCCGGCGCTCTGCACTGGGCCTGGGAGCACTGGGCGAGGCGTCATCTTTCTTCCTGGGCGTGTCGCCACTTGGCGGGCATCCAGGTTCTGGACGCCCTCTCTACTTGGGGACTGGAAGCCGGTAAATTTGTGCAGCAAGCTGGTGGAGTTCACATTTGCAATCGCGGTTCCAGTCACATCCTCTTTCAGAAGGAGATCCTGGAAGCAGAATTTGCCCGCTGGGGAGTCCCCCCACCGGATGGTTTACCGCCATGGGTGATCGCTAGAGAAACCGGCGAATATGCAGCCTCCGACGCCGTCGTAGTTCCTTCCCATTTTGCGCGGCGCACCTTTGTGGGAAAGGGGGTTCCTGCCGAAAAGGTTTATGTCTGCCCTTATGGGGTGGACCTTTCCCTGTTTCGTCCCTTTCCCAAAGGCGATCACAAGTTCAGGGTTCTCTTTGTGGGGGCCTTTTCCATTCAGAAGGGGATCGGCTACCTGTTTGAAGCCGTGCGCCCATTGGTGCAAGCGGGACAGGTAGAATTGTGGTTGATCGGCGGACCCAGCCCCGAGGCTAGGGAGATTCTCGCCAGGAATCAAGATTTGTTTATCAACCAGGGCTTTCATCCCCGGAAAGATCTCGCCCAGCTTTACAGCCAGGGGAGTGTGCTGGTTCTGCCCTCCATCCAGGAAGGACTGGCCCTGGTCCAGGCCCAGGCCATGGCCTGCGGGGTGCCGGTGATCGCCACTCCCAACGCCGGGGCCGAGGATCTGTTCACGGATGGACGGGAAGGCTTTATCGTGCCGGCCCGTGACCCGCTGGCCATCCGGGAAAAGATTGAATGGCTGCTCGCCCATCCGACCGAACGTGAGGAGATGAGGGCGGCCGCCCTCGCTCGCGTACAAGGACTGGGAGGCTGGCAGGTATACGGCGAGAAGTGTAGTGACATTTATAGACAAGTATTGGCCGACAAATCCAGGAGCAAGTTATCTTGAGGTTGGAAAAGAAACAAATAAATACGATAAGCCGTCCTGGAGCCTTGAGGCTGGTGTGGATTGCGGCAATAAGCCTTTTTTGCCTCAGTTTTTTAATATCCTATCCGGATCACATCCTCTACTCGCTGGCGGTGGCCTGCGGTGCGCTCGTATCGACCTTGATTGCCTTTCGCTGGCTGTGGAGCCAGCAGCATAGCTGGGATCATGAGTTGCTAAGCATCCGCCCACTCTTTCAGAGCATTGCTTTTATTTACATCATACTCGGACCGCTTCCAGCCTTATGGGGAATGGACATGGCGGTATACAACTGGGGGAGCCTTCCGTATTACTGGATCCTCTACCTCCTCTCGCCCCTTGCCTTCCTGGGCTATGAGGTCGGTTATCATTATGGAATCGGCAATTCTTCCGGCCAATCATTTGAACCAAATTTCGAAGGCATGGCATCAGCTGCGCGGCCCATTGGCATAGTCGCCTTTGTCCTTACCTTTAGCTTATTTATTTATTTTTCCAATCAATATGGCCTTACTGGCATTGGTTTTAACGTAGAAGAGATAAGCTTCGCAGGAGAATTTCAAAAGGCATTAACCTACCTATTCTCTGGATTTGCCATATTGGCGATCGTTGTTCAGGTCGTCGATCTAACAAACAAATCAAAATTAATTTTTAAACCTCTTAACTTGTTTATTTTAATAATAATATTATGCATTGTATTACTTATGAGTTCCAGAACCAGAATTATTCTTTTTGCCATAACCGGTATCGCCGCCTATCAATTAACCCGGAAGGTATCTTTAACAAGAATTATTCCTGTCGCTTTGCTACTGGCCGCTCTTCTCTATTTCGGTGTGACTACGGTACGTCAATCCGCCTTACCGGAAAGTCAATACTTGCACAAACCTGGTGTATCATTCCAACAAAGGCTTAATATTGCTAAAAATGCATTCCTGGACCCAGTGACTAAGGAGCGGGTTGAAAGGAGTGCCTTTACAGATCTGGGGTATCGGATTAATGCCATCGAATGGCCCGCCGCTATTTTGAGCAAACACGACGAAAAAGATATCCCTTATATGTGGGGGGAATATCTCGTCTGGGGTTTGTATGGCATGATCCCTAATGTCTTTATATCGATGCCCAAACGAGACACCGAGGAGTTGGCGGCCATCCATTTCAATATGACCGACGTTGATGATCAGAATGCTACCCTGTTTGGTTGTGGAATAGCCGATTTTGGACCTTGGGGGGTCTTTCCCAGCTTTTTGATAATCGGCTTTTTCCATGCTATCCTCTGGCGCTATAGCTTTCTTCGGCAGTCGTCTATCGCGCTTAAATTTGCTTTGTTCGCCCTCTTGCCGGAGTTACTCATTTTTGAATCAGGCTTGGGACAAACACTGGGAATGTCAATTCGGCATGGCATCATATATTTTATCTTTATTTTATTGGTTATTAAATTTTCGGTTAAATCTGCGTCTCCGGCAAAACACATGAAACCACGATTTATCCTAAGAAATAGCTCTCCCCCAAGAGCGTAATGGCGGACCAGGGATGAGGATTTTGCATATCACCCCGGCCTATCCACCTGCCTGGCATCTTGGCGGCGTGGTGCGTAGTGTCAGTCAGCTCTGCCGCGGGCTGGCCCAGTTGGGGCACGAGGTGACGGTCTTCACCACCGACAGCGGCGGAGACCGGCGGATGGCGGTGCCCACCGACCAGCCCATAGACCTGGAAGGGGTGCGGGTTAACTATTTCAAAACCAATTTCTTCCTCAAATTCTGTTATTCTCGGGCCTTGGGAGACGCATGCCGCCGTTACCTCAAAGAGTTCGACCTCGTCCATATGACCTCATTCTGGAGCTATCCCGGCGTCTCCGGGACCCGGAAAGCCCGGAGGTGGAAGGTGCCTTATGTGGTTTCCACTAGAGGGACTTTGGTGCCATATTCGATGGGTCAGAAGGCCTGGAAAAAACGGCTTTACTTCAAGTGGGTGGAGCAGAGAAACCTGCAATCTGCTGCCGCCATTCATTATACGGCCGAACTGGAAAGGGAGGAGATGTCTTCCCTGGGGTTGACCCGGCCCAGTTTTATTGTGCCCAACGGCCTTGGTCTGGGTGAGTTCAGCCAGTTGCCTGATAAACTTTCAGCCCGTAAGCAGTTGAAACTTCCACGGGACGCCCCCGTGGTGCTTTTTTTAGGCCGTTTACATGCTCGTAAAGGCCTAGCTTTTTTGCTCGAAGGATTCTCCCGATTAGCAGTTTCACAACCTCAAGCCTTATTACTACTGGCGGGCCCCGATGCGGGCGAAGAGTCAAAGCTAAAAGAAATGGCCCGGTTAATGGGGGTTTCTTCCCAGGTCAGCTTTCCGGGTTATATCCCCCCGGAAAAAAGAAATCTTTACCTCAAAGCTGCGGATATGCTGGCCCTGACAACCCATTCGGGAGAGAACTTCGGCAATGTGGCAGTGGAGGCTATGTTGGCCGGAGTGCCTGTCTTGGTCTCGGAGCACGTGGGGATCTGCCGAGAGGTTCAAGCTGATGGGGCGGGGATGGTGGTGCCCCTGGAAAGCAGGGCCATTGCCGGAGCTATCGAACAAATGCTGGCCGATAAGGAAGGGCTTCGGGCCATGGGGGAAAAAGCCGCGGCCTCGGCTCGGCGGCGGTATGACATCGATCTGGTGGCCCGGCGGATGGCCACTGCCTATGAGGATATTCTCACCGGGCGGCGAAGTCCCGCCTTATCCTGGTCGGATGAGTAAATAAAGGATGTTTGGAAAGAAAAGATGGAAAAGGCGCCGGTTTCCGTAATTATCCTGACATATAACGAAGAGGCCAACATCCGGGCTTGCCTGGAAAGCTGCCGAGATTTGACCGAAGAAATTTTTATCGTGGATTCCTTCAGCACTGACAGGACCATAGAACTCGCCCGAGAATACACCGAGAAGATTTACCAGAATGCTTGGGTGCATTGGGCGCATCAACGAAACTGGGCCTTAGATAACTTGCCGATATCTTATGAATGGGTGCTTTTCCTGGATGCGGATGAACGTTTGACCGATGCATTAAAGCAAGAGATTGCTAGAACTTTAGTTGACCGCAACCAGTCAGTCGAAGGATATCTTATTAAGAGAAATTTTTATTTTTTGGGAAGATGGCTTAAACATGGAGGTTACCAGGCAGACTACATCTTGCGACTGATAAGAAGGAAGCAGGCTCGCAGCATTGGAAGTGGCGCTAGAGAATACGTAACGGTTCTGGGAGAATTGGGGCGACTCAAAAATCCAATGATCCATG
>Ga0315281_10013959_pt1 | contig 10843 bp, 9 predicted proteins | sample YL17G07_0_MG_FD_204540 | JGI IMG/M metagenome (GOLD analysis project Ga0315281, IMG submission 204540) | Sediment microbial communities from Yellowstone Lake, YNP, Wyoming, USA - YL17G07_0 | ecosystem: Environmental > Aquatic > Freshwater > Lake > Sediment | place: USA: Wyoming | collected... | reverse complement strand
ATATATTGGGCGAACGGGCTGACCACAATGGGATACCCCAGGTCGCGCCGCACCTGCGCGGCCTCGTCCATGATTTCGGGAAGGCGGTGTTCCATCTGCATCACCTGCAGCTGCGACTTCAGGTTCGATATCATTCCGCCCGGCACCTGGTGCTCGTACAACGCCGGGTCGTAGCGGGCGACCTGCCCGCGCGGCTTGTCTTCGCGCACGCACAGCCACGAGAAGTAGTCCGAAACCTCGGCCAGCGCGCCGGGGTCGATGCCGGTGTCGTAGCCCAGTTCGCGCGCGCGGCGCGACACTTCTTCCGTCGCCGGCAGCGAGGCGCCGTTGGCGAGCGGCACCGACGCCGTGTGGCCGAAGCGGAACCCGCTCTGGATGGCGACCGCATAGACCTCCGGCGCGAGCCCCGACTGGCAGTGCGAATGCAGCTGCAGCGGAATCGCGCCGGCGGCGCGCACCACCGCGGGAAACAGCGTCCGCGCCCGTTCAGGGGTCAGGAGCCCGGTCGGGTCCTTGATCGAGATGAAGTCGGCCTTGAGCTGCACCAATTCCCTGGTCCGGGCGACGTAATACGCGTCGTCGTGCACCGGACTCAGCGTGTAAGTCATCATCGCATTGACCTTCATGCCGGCGTCGTGGCCCGACACCACCGAGGAGACGATGTTGCGGTTGTCGTTGAGCGCGTCGTAGACGGTGAGCACTTCGATGCCGCGGCGCGCGAGCGCCTGCGAGTTCAGGGACACGATGTCGTCGGGGAACAGTTCGAAGGTATACAGGCTCTGCCCGCGGGTCAGCCCGTCGCAGGGCGTCGCCAGCCGTTCGCACAGCAGTCCCACGCGCTCCCAGGGATTTTCCTGCAGGTAGCGCACGCAGACGTCGAACACCGCGCCGCCGAGGATGTTGATGTAGGCGTAGCCCACCTCGTCGATCTTCGACAGGATCGGCGTCATCATTGCGGTCGTCATGCGCGTGGACCACAGGCACTGGTGGGCATCGCGCAGCGTGACGTCGATGAAGCCGAAGGATTTCGCGTCCGCCACCGCTTTTCCTGTGCCGCTCATCTGCCCTCCCGCGCCGATTTCACGCGATCCGTCACGCGATCCGCCCCGGCTCGATCACCATCAGGTCCTGCCCGTATTCGACGGCTTCGGCGTCTTCGACCAGGATCCGGGTGATCACGCCTTCATGCCCGGCGGGAATCGAGTTCATCAGCTTCATCACTTCGATGATGCAGGTGACGGTATCGGCCTCGACCTTCGATCCCACCTCGACGAACGCCTTGGCGCCGGGTCCAGGCGCGCGGTAAAAGGTGCCGACCATCGGCGACTTGATCAGGATCGCGCCGTCGGGATGATCCTGCGCGACGCGGCGGCGAGCGACCCCGTCCGCCGGACTTCGCGGCGCCGCGGCATCGACGATGCCGTCCTCAGCGGTCCGCAGGCTTCCCTGCGACGGCCCGCTGCCGCGCCGCATCTCGACCTCGATGTCGCCGACCTTGAGGCGAAACTCCGCAAACTGCGAGGAGGACTTGATCAGATCGACGATCTCAATCAGGTCCTGGTACGTCAGGTCACGATCGCTCACTTCCTCACCCTTTGCGTCTCAAGCCGCAGGAAAAAAGATTGTACCGTGAACCGTCGATTACAATATTGGCATGAATCGTCACCCCGAACGGAATACAGACACCGGCGCAACGCTTCGCGACAGGAGGGCCTCATGACAGAACCGGTCATCATTACCGTCGCCATCACCGGCGCCGTGCCGCGCAAGAAAGACAACCCCGCGGTGCCGGTCACGCCGGCCGAGCAGGTCGAATCGACCCACGAAGCGTTCGAAGCCGGCGCATCCCTGGTCCATGTGCACGTGCGCAACCCGGACGAATCGCCGGGTTCCGACCCGGAACTGTTCGCCCGCGTGCAGGAAGGCGTGCGCAAGCACTGCCCGGGCATGATCGTCCAGTTTTCGACCGGCGGGCGCGGCCGCGATCAGGCTGCGCGCGGCGCCATGCTGTACCTGAAGCCCGACATGGCATCGCTCGCCACCGGCTCGGTCAATTTCCCGACCAACATCTACGAGAACGCGCCGGACTTCGTCGAATCGCTCGCGAGAACCATGCTCGACAATGGCATCAAGCCGGAGGTCGAGGTGTTCGATCTAGCCATGCTCTACAACGCGGCCAACCTGGTAAAGAAAGGGCTGCTGGACGGCACGCCCCACATCCAGTTTGTCCTCGGCATCGCCAACGCCCTGCCCGCAAGGCGCACGGTGTTCGATTTCCTGCGATCGGAATTGAAACAGGTGCTCCCCGGCGCCACCTGGGTGGCGGCCGGCACGGCGCGCCACCAGTTCGAGGTGAACCAATGGTGCCTCGAGGCGGGTGGGCACTGCCGCACCGGCCTCGAGGACAACCTGCGCTTCGACCCCGGCCGCCTTGCGACAAGCAATGCCGAGCTGGTCAAAAAAATCGTCGATGTTTGCGAACGCTACGATCGCCGCCCGGCGACCGCCGTCGAAGCCAGGCAAATCCTGCGGCTACGGACCGCAGCCTAGCTCGATGACGCGGTGGCGGTGCCGATCTGCCGACGGTGCCACGGCGTTCCGGCAAACCGGGAACGAAAAAAAGGGGCGCCTGCGTGGCGCCCCTCTGTTTTCTGCAAGCGGTCACTTGCCCATGATGTCGCCGAATCCCACCCACTGCTTGCCGTCGAACTTGATCAGCTGCATGGACTCGATCGGCGCGAAATCGGTCGCGCTGGTATTGATCTTGATTCCCGGGAGCAGGGCAGCGAGGGCGAAGTCCTTGAGGCTCGCTGCCTGTTTCATCACGTTCTCGCGCGTCAGGTTATCCCCGCACTGCTTCAACACCTGCACCATGGTCTGCGCCACCGCCCAGCCGTAGAAGGGGTTGGCGTCGAGCAGGTTTCCGTCCGCATAGTACTTCTTCATGAACGCGGTCCATTCGACGATCGCCGGGTCGTTCGCAAAGGACTTGTCGGTCGGGTCCTTGAGATACCGCGTCGAGATCAGTCCGGCCGACTTGTCCAGACCGGCGGGCACCAGAACAGATCCGACCGCGGCCCCGACGTTGTTGAGATAGTGCGTGGGCTTCCATCCGCTGTCGTAGGCCTTGCGGATGGCCATGGCGGCGAATTTGGGCGTGGTGATGTTGATGAAGGTATCCGCACCCGCCGACTGCAGCTGCACGATCTGCGAGTCCACGGTTGGGTCAGTCACTTCGTACGTCACTTCCTTGACGATCATGCCGCTCTTGGCGCCCAACCCGTTCTTGAAGCCCGCGAGCACATCCTTGCCGTAATCGTCGTTCTGGTAAAGGATGCCGATCTTGGCGTTCGGCGCGGACTTGAGGATCTGCTGGGCGTAGATCGTTCCCTCGGTCTGATAGTTCGGCTGCCAGCCCATGGTCCAGGGATTGTTCGCCGGGTCGTTCCACTTGGTGGCGCCCGTGGCCACGAACAGCTGCGGCACCTTCTTCGCGTTCATGTACTTGTGGATCGCCGAATTGGACGGCGTGCCGAGCGACTGGAAGATGAACAGCACTTCGTCCTGCTCCACAAGTCTCCTCGCCATCTCGACCGCCTTGGGCGGGCTGTAGCCGTCGTCGTAGGTGATGAAATTGATCTTGCGGCCGTTGATGCCGCCTTCGTCGTTGATCTTCTTGAAGTAGGCGCCGATCGCCTTGCCGATCGCTCCGTACGCGGACGCCGGCCCGCTGTAGGGGTTGATGTTGCCGATCTTGATTTCGGTGTCGGTCGCGCCGGTGTCGTACTTTTTCTGCGCCAGCGCCGGCGATGCGGCAAGCGCCGCGGCGATGACCAGTGCAACAGGAACAAAACTGCGCTTCATGATGGCCTCCTCGGTTGGAATCGCCGGCGGATTCAGCCGGTCGCGTTTGAACTGCCTGGTGTCTTGGCGCCGGCCGCGCTGTTTGTCGCCATGCCGGCTGTGCCGGAATCATTCTGCGCCTTGCGGGCAAGCCGCGCCAGCAGCATGCGGATGGCGCCCGCCACGCCGAACGGCATGACGTAGACGAAGGCCAGCAGGAACACCCCGAAAATGGCCCACGGCGCGGCCTTCGAGATCTCGTCCGCGAAATTGGGCACGAACTGGATGAACAGGGCGCCGTAAATGGCGCCCGAGATCGACGCCAGCCCGCCGATCACGACGCCGACGAGAAAGGTGATCGACAGGAAAATGTTGAAGCTGTCGGGGGCGACGAACTGGATCGCGATCGCCCCCAGCGCGCCCGCGATGCCGGTATACATCGCGCTTACGCCGAACGCGAGGGTCTTGTAGAGCGCGCTGTTGACGCCCATCGCCTCGGCGGCGACGTGCTGGTCGCGGATGGCGATCAGCGCGCGCCCTACCCGGCCGCGCAGCAGGTTCCAGGCAAGCACGAACATCAGGATCATCACCGCCAGCGTGAAGTAATACAGCCACTGGTCCGGGCTGAGCCGGAGGCCGAACGGCGGATCGGGCTTGACGATGACGATGCCCTGCACGCCGCCCGTCCATTTCTCGATCAGGTGGTATTTCAGCAGCTGCGGCATCGACACGCCGAGCGCGAAGGTGGCGAGTGCAAGGTACAGTCCTTCCAGCCTCAGGGCCGGCAAGCCGAACAGGAAACCGACCACGAAGCACACCGCGCCCGCTGCCGGCAGGGTCGCCCAGTAGGGCACGCCGAACTTGTCCATCAGGATCGCCGCGCAATAGGCGCCGATGGCGTAGAACGCGCCGTGCCCGAGCGAAATCTGGCCGTTGTAGCCGGTGAGCAGATTGAGCCCGAGCAACGCAATGGCGTAGACCAGCACCATGGTGAACTGGAACACGCGGTAGTTGCTCACCACCAGCGGCAGCGCGCAGGCGGCCAGCAGCACTACCGCGAGGACGATCAGAACGCGCCTGCTCATACGCGGCTCACGTGGACTTTGCCGAAGAAGCCGGTCGGTTTCACCACCAGCACGCCGACGATCAGCACCAGCGCCACCGCCAGCTTGAGCTCGTTGCCGATGACGAACGCGCCGAGCAGGTTTTCCAGCACGCCGACCAGGAAACCGCCGAACACCGCGCCGCCCGGGCTGTCGACGCCGCCGACCAGCGCCGCGGCGAAGGCGTAGAGCAGGATGCCGCCCATCATGTTTGGATCCAGGAATACGACCGGCGCAACCATCATTCCCGCGACCGCGCCGATGGCGGCCGCCAGTCCCCAACCCAGCGCCAGCATCCAGCCGACGCGGATGCCCACCAGTTTCGCCGACGCCGGATTCTGCGCCGCCGCGCGCATCGCCAGCCCGAGCGGCGTGTAGCGGAAAAAGGCATATAGCAGCAGCAGCACCACCAGGGTCACGCCGATCGACCCGATTTCGTGCGAGGACATGTACTTGTTGCCGAAGAACGGCTCGGCCGGGAACGGGCTGGGAAACGTCTTGATGGTGTAGCTGTAAATCCAGCCGGCGATGCTGTTGAAGATCACCAGCAAGGCGATGAACACGACCACCACCGCGAGCACCGGCGAATTCTCGACCGGCCGCACGATCACGCGCTCGATCAGCACGCCCAGCACAAATGCCAGCATGACGGTGATCAGGAAAGCGGACCAGTAGCCGAAGCCCGCGTTGATCAGGCTCCACGCCAGGTAGGTGCAGAACATCGCCAGCTCGCCCTGTGCGAAATTCACGTGGTGCGTCGCCTGGTAGATCATCACCAGCGCCAGCGCGACGCTGGCGTAGATTCCTCCGGTGGCGAGGCCGGCGAGAAACTGGTGGATGAATGCGTCCATGGTCAGTACCCGAGGTAGGAGCGGCGCACCGCTTCGTTGCCGCGAATTTCGGCGGCACTGCCGGAAATGACGATGCGGCCGGTCTCCAGCACATAGGCCCGGTCGGCGAGCGCCAGCGCCATCGCTGCATTCTGCTCGACCAGCAGGATCGCGACCTTCTCTCGCTCGTTAATGGTGCGCATGATCTGGAAAATCTGCTCGACGATGAGTGGCGCCAGCCCGAACGAGGGTTCGTCGAGCAGCATCAGCCGCGGCCTCATCATCAGCCCGCGCGCCACCGCCAGCATCTGCTGCTCGCCGCCTGACAGGGTGCCGGCCTGCTGCCGGTGGCGTTCCTTGAGCCGCGGGAAATAGCCGAACATGCGCTCGATGTCCTCCGACACGCCGGCGCGGTCCCGTCGCGTGTAGCCGCCCAGCCTGAGATTTTCCTCGGTCGACAGATTGAGAAACGTGCCGCGCCCGTCGGGTACGTGCGCGATGCCGCGGCGGACGATGTCTTCGGTGGCGCGGCCGTCGAGCCGATGCTCGCCGAAACGAATCTCTCCCCGCGTTTTCACCATGCCGCACAGCGCGCGCAGCGTGGTCGTCTTGCCGGCGCCGTTGGCGCCGAGCAGGGCGGTGATCGACCCTTCCTCCATGCCGAAGCTGAAGCCGTGCAGCACCTTGGTTGCGCCGTAGTACGCTTCCAGGTTGGCGACTGCCAGCAAGGATGGCATCAGTGCGCCGTGCCCAGGTATGCGGTGATCACATCGGGATGCTCGCGCACCTCGGCCGGCGTGCCCTCGGCGATCTTGCGGCCGAAATCGAGCGCGATCACCTTGTCCGAGACGTTCATCACCAGATTCATGTGATGCTCGACCAGCAACACCGTGACCTGCAGGCGGTCGCGGATATCGCGGATCAGCGCCGCCAGCGCGTCGACCTCTTCGTGGTTGAGCCCGCTCGCAGGCTCGTCGAGCAGCAGGAGCCTGGGTTCGCTCGCCAGCGCGCGCGCCAGCTCGACGCGCTTCTGCGTGCCGAACGGCAGATCGCCGACGCGCAATCCGGCGACCCCGTCGAGCCCGAGAAAGGACACCAGGCGCGCGGCATGCGCCGCCGAGTCCCGCTCTTCGCGCCCGACGCCCGGCAGTCGGACCGCATTGGACGCGAAGCCGGTGCGGGTGCGGCAATGCCGGCCGAGCATGACGTTGTCGAACACCGTCATGGTGCGGAACAGCGCGAGATTCTGGAAGGTGCGGCCGATGCCGAGCGACGCAATCCGGTGGCGGGGCATGGCAAGCAGGGATTGGCCGTCGAATTCGATGCTGCCCTGGCCGACGTCATACAGGCGGCTAAGGCAGTTGAACAGCGTGGTCTTGCCGGCGCCGTTGGGCCCGATCAGGCCCGCAATTTCGCCGGCATCGATGCCGAAGGACACCGCGTCGAGCGCGACGATGCCGCCGAAGCGCACCGACACATTGTCGATGCGCAGCAAGCCTCGATTATTTCCTCCTCCAGCGACAGCGGCCATTCATCCCCCCGGGACATTGCCGGAAAGTCATTATGTTGCACTGCGACCTGCCGGAATCCCGGCCCTGCCCTGTGAGGACATTCGCGGTTTGCACAGCCGGGCCTTGCGCAGCGTCGCGAGATACTTCCACAAAAGCCTGCGCAGGTAAAGCGCCGCAGCGGTCTATATCGCTGCCTGAGCCGACCCGGCGCCGTTGACCGGGCGCAGCGGAAAAAGCCTGGCAGTGTTGGGGGACCGGGGCGGTCATGGCCGCCGCCCCGGGACGGCGCAAGCTAGAAAAGCTGCGCAAAAATCATGATCAGCCCGACCGCAGAGACGCCCCAGATGCCGGTCCGCAGCCACGGAATGCCGGCGCAATACACGATGGCGTAAGCGACGCGCGCCGCAAAAAACAGCTGCGCGCCCAGCAGCGTCGTACTGTTGGTTTTCCCCGCAACGACCGCGACCAGCACCAATGCCGCGAACAGGACGAGGTTCTCGATCATGTTGGCGTGCGCGCGTTGTGCGCGCCCTGCCCAGCCCGTCATTTCCGGCAGTTTCTCGCGATTGCCCGCAAGCAACGGAAGGCCGACCTGCAAGGTCGCCCCGGTGACCGCCACCAGCATCTGCAGAAATGTCAGCGCGACCGACCACACCAGCAAAGTCAATTCCGGTTTCATGTTGTCTCCTCCCATTGTGCGGAAGCAGCAACTTACGCCCGGCGCGCGGCCGCCGTCAATCGCGCGGGGCAAGCGGAGGCGGACTGATTCCAGGCGGGGTCGCGGGGAACGTGCGTTGCCGTTGGCGTGGGCCCGGTCATCGCAGGAACCCGCTATCAACGGCGCATGGTCTTCCCGGGAGGCAATGCGGCTTTGGTGCCCGGTTGATCCCCGGGGAAAGCCTGGTGCAGAGCGGTGGCCCGCCCATCGAACCGCATTGCGGCATCATCCGCCACCCGCCGGGCTCGCCGGCCGGCGCGCCAGCCGCCGCAAAAATGAAAACGGGCGCTGGAACTGCGCCCGTTGTAAAGATGAAGCAGTGCTACTTATATTTTTTTGGCTTTCTTTGCAGCTTTTTTAGGGGCCTTTTTAGCGGCCTTTTTTGCAGGTTTCTTCGTTGCCATGCTGACTCCTTGAGTCATTCGTCGCATTTCGCCGGTGGCGACGCTTCACCGTTCTCGCATCCCGCCCGCAAACTTCACGCACGGGAAGCAATCGATAAACTTGCAACTGATCCGGCCGGCCTGTCGAATTTCGGCGATCAATCCATCCGCCGCATTCAACGCATTCTAAACTCTTTCCGGCCGCATCGGCGCCATCATAACGTTCAACGCTTGTGTTGCGCCAGTATTATTTCCATATCGTCCATGATTTTGTTCATGCGCGCCGCGACCGCCCGGTAAGGCGCGGGTGACGCGAGGTCGACACCGGCGTTCTTCACCATCTCGTACGGATAGTCCGAATTGCCCGCGCGCAGCAGGTTGAGGTAGCGATCGCGCGCGCCGGCCTCGCCTTTCAGGATCGCTTCCGCGAACAGCGAACTCGCGGCGATCGAGGTGGCGTACTGGAAAACGTAGAAGGAATTGTAGAAATGCGGGATATAGGCCCACTCGACGGTGTAGAGGTCGTCGATCCTGACCACGCCTTCCTTGTCGCCGTGATAGCGGCGCAGGATGTCGCCGTAGATCCTGGTCACCGCCTCTCCGGTCAGGGACTCGCCCCGGTCGACCCGGGAATGGACCTCATGTTCGAACTCCGCGAACATCGCCTGCCGGAAAAAAGTCCCGCGCAGCGTCTCCAGGGCGGAACCCAGGAACAACAGGCGTTCGTCGCCGGTCTTCGCGACCTTCAGCATGTGCTCCAGCAACAGCGCCTCGTTGAACGTCGAGGCGATCTCGGCGATAAAGGTCGCGTAGCCTGACGTGGCGTAGGGCTGCGCCTGGTTCGACAGGTCCGTATGAATCGCGTGGCCCCACTCATGCAGCAGGGTGGACAGCGACTCGTAGTCGTCGTTGTGGTTGAGCAGCAGATAAGGATGCACGTCGTAGGCCGCCCCGGCCATGTGCGCGCCGGACAGTTTGCGCGGGCGGGGGTACACGTCCATCCAGCGATCCTTGAGCCCTTTCTTCACCACGGCGACATAGGCATCTCCCAGCGGCTTTACCGCGTCCAGCATGATTTTCTTGCTGTCGCCGATCGGATATTTGAAATTGCCGCCCACCAGCGGGGGGTAAATGTCGTAGTAGCGCATCGCCTCCACGCCCAACATCCTGGCGCGCAACTTGAAGTAGCGGTGCAGGGTCGGCAGGTTGGCGTTGGTCTCCTTGATCAGCGTGTCGTAGACCGCAGCCGGCAGTTTGTTGCGGTCCAGCGCGCGGGCACGGGTGTCGGGATAATGCCGCACCTTGGTATACACGGTATCGGATTTGAGCGATTCGTAGAAAGTAACGCCAAAGGTCCGCTCGAATTCCTTCCATTTCCCCCAGAACGCATCAAACACCAGCTTCCGGTCGGCGCGATTCGGCACCGCGCGGTACCGGGTGTAGGCCGACTGATCGAGGCGCACCTGCTTGCCGTCGGACAGCGTGACGGTCGGCCACGGCAGGTCGGCATTGGCGAGGATGGTGTAGACCGAGTCGGCGGCATCGGTCGCGAGGCCGAACGTCGCCACCAGCGCCTCGCCCTGCGTATCGAGCGTGTGCGGCGCAGCACGCAATATGTTGTCCAGAGGCTGGCGGTAGATCTTCAGCGCCGGATCTTCCGCCAGGAAGCGGCCGACCTTGTCCGCGCCAAGGCTCAGCACTTCGGGGCGGACGAAGGAAGTGGCTTCGCTGAACCGGTTGCCCAGAACGTCGGAGCGCTGCTCGAGTTCAAGGCTCGCGGATACCCCGGTATCTTCAGCGCGCTGCTCGGACGCATACACTCTGAGGCGCGCATAGCGCCGGCGCAGATCCGAACTCAGTTCGAGGCAGGTCCTGAAACGCTGGACCGAATCGCCGAGGTGGCCGCGGCATTCGCCGAATTCCTTGAATTTCGATTCCAGGATCGCCGCGTCGGCGTTCCATGCAGCGACGGAGGGATAGAGATCGGAAAGATTCCACCGATCTTCGGGTGTTTCGGCTGCTGCAGCGGAAAAACCCAGGCAAAAAAATGTGAGGGCAAGGACCGATCTTCGGTGCATCACGTCTCGCTGGAGGCTTCGACGAAGCGATGGCGCGATTATGCAACCAATCGGGAGAAAATCGCAATCCCTTTCAGCGAGGAAAATTTCATTCGTCGTTCCGCGCCGGCGTGGCCCGGACATGGTGGTAGACTCGCCGTTTTTCTGCGCGCCAATCTCCGATGAAACACATCCTGAAATGGTTCGGCCTGCTGCTGCTCGGTCTGCTGCTGCTCTCCGGCGCCCTCGCCGCACACACTTGGTACTTCAAACCGCTGTCGATCAACTGGTTCTACGCGCGGGTGTTCCTGCGGTTCGCGCTGGACAGCCCCGAGCTGCTGACGCAGCTCAGGATCCTCGAGCCGGCCGGCATCCGTTCGCACAACGCCAAACTCGCC
>Ga0315281_10013957_pt1 | contig 10845 bp, 11 predicted proteins | sample YL17G07_0_MG_FD_204540 | JGI IMG/M metagenome (GOLD analysis project Ga0315281, IMG submission 204540) | Sediment microbial communities from Yellowstone Lake, YNP, Wyoming, USA - YL17G07_0 | ecosystem: Environmental > Aquatic > Freshwater > Lake > Sediment | place: USA: Wyoming | collected... | reverse complement strand
ATGCCAATAGACCCAATATTAATATCCATATACAAAATTTCCGTATTCGGTACAGGTATAGCCGCAGTCGTGTGTCTCATACTTTACATAAAGGTGCTGACGAGGAATAAGGAAATCATAAAAGCACGCCTGTTCCTGCGTTATAAACAGTATGTTAATATATGGAAGTACGGCAGCATACTGCTGGTTACGGTGATACTTGGAAGTATAGCATATACCTTAATTATAGGTCCTGAGAAAATATCCGAGGGGGTTCAGGCCCCTTACAGTCTATTCGTTCTGGCAGTCAATATGGTGGTGACGTACGTGGGCTTGATAATATACAGCGTGCTGAGGGGTGCTTCAGGCAAATGACAGACCCAACAGTTCTAATTTTGACGTATTTTAACCTTGTTGCAGGACCTGTTTCCGTATTAGCGATAGTACTGGTTGTCACAAGTCTCTTCAGGACAGGGGAGATTGCAAAGGCAAGATTTTTCCTCAGGTTTGACCGCCTGCATAGAATGCACAAGGTGGTCATCATGGTAATCGCAATTGGAGTCCTACTGCACCTGGTATATCTCGCTACCGGCAGGTCCACACTATTCGAGCCGGAGATGTTCATGCCGTTCGGCGCCGGAGTGCTCGCTTTTCATATCGGCGCCATCATAATTTCTCTGGCTGTTTTGCAAATACTCGGAGTGAAGGAAAGTACAAAATAAAACTACGGATGCATCGCTTCCAGCACCAAATCCGTCAGGTCTTTTACTTTTATTCCTTTTCCTTTATTTACTTCTATGAAACTGTACTCACAAAGCGCACAGCATGAAACCAGCGTCTTTGCACCGCTTTTTTTTGCCTCCTCAAGTCTTTTTTTGGCTAGCGCGTCGGCAATTTCCTTGTACGCGGAGCGCACGCCTCCACCGCCTCCGCAGCAGAGTGCATTCTCTCTTGAGTGCTCCATTTCGACGAGCTTCAGCCCGTGGATTGCCCTCAGAACATTTCTCGGCTCCTCGTATATTCCGAGGTGGCGCCCGATGTGACAGGGGTCATGATACGTGACGGTTTCATTTATGGGTTTTACAAGTTTTATTTCGCCTTTTCTTATGAGGCGGTCAATGAACTGGCTTATGTGCACCGCCTTCAGGTCATAATCAATATGCAATTTCTTCGCCCACGCAGGATAGTCTCTGGTGAAAGTGAGCATGCAGCCCGCGCATGAAAAAATGAGAGTTTTTATTTTTCTCTTTTTTATTTCCATTATGTTGTGTTTGATAAGTGCCTTCGCAGTTTCTTCCTGTCCTGTGCGGAGAAAGGGGGAGCCGCAGCAGTATTCCTCGGAGCCGAGAATGGTAAAATCAACTCCAGCCCTCTGCAATATCCTTACCGTGTTTTTTGCCACTCCTTGCATCCTGTAGGACGCAAAGCATCCGGCAAAGTAACCGACTTCCGCACTCTTGTTGTTTGGGGTTGACCCCAAAGGCAGCCATGCAGCCCTCTTCTCAGGCAACTCCCCAAACGGGTTATATGTATCTCCTGCATTCTTTGCCATTCTCCTGTGCGGTGCAGGCGCGACACCCGCATCAACGAGTTTTGCCCTTGCCCTCTCGATTATAGCGTCTGCTTCCACTCCGGCAGGGCACTCAGTCCAGCAGGCTTTGCAGGTGGTGCACTGAAAGAGTCTTTCTGCGACGTCTTTCATCGTGAGTTCTTTTTCTGCGACGCCCTCAATCAATGCAAGTTTTCCTCTCGCAGCATATGAGTCAAGTCTTGTCAAACCGAAAAGCGGGCAGACTGCCCTGCAGAAGCCGCACTTGTTGCATTTTATCTCGGCAAGCAGTTCTTTCATCGAAACACCTTATCGGGGTTCATTATGTTGCCAGGGTCGAGCAATTTCTTTATGCCCTTCATTACAGGAAGTGAAGAGCGATGCTCTATACCAACGAGGTCTGCCTTGTCAAAACCGATGCCGTGCTCGCCGCTTATTGTTCCCTCGAGGCGAATAGCCGTTATGAAAAGTTCTTTCATGGCTTTCTTTGCCATGCCAAGTTCGCTTTTATCTCTCAGGAGAAAATTCGGATGCAGAACCCCCTCGCCTGCGTGACCGAAGGTTGCGGTGCGAATTCTATATTTGCGGGATATCCGCCGTATTTCCCTCAGGAGTTCCGAAAGTCTTGACACTGGAACGGTCACATCCTCGGAGAGCAGCAGAGGAGAGCGCCTGGCGAGGCAGGGATACGCAGCCTTTCGCGCTTCCCAGAGTCTGTCGCGCTCGACGGCGTTCTTTGAGTATTCTATCCTGGATGCCCCGGACGCCTTGCATATCTCGGTTGCCTTCTTCACCTCTGTCTCCACATCGTCGCAGAATCCGTCTATCTCAAGGAGGAGCATTGCCTCTGCCTCTGGCAACTCGACTTTTGAGAACGACCTTATGGTCTGCAGTGCAGCGCTGTCGAGAATTTCAAGAACTGAAGGTCTTATACCCTGTTCTATCATAGACGGGACAGCATTTGCGGCATCTTCGATGGAATTAAAGGTCATGCGTGCGGTTGAGAAGTGCGTTGGCTTTGGCACTATATGAAGCGTGAGTTCCGTGAAAGCCCCAAGCGTCCCCTCGCTACCGACAAACAGGTTTTTAATGCTGTATCCTGAACTTGTCGTTCTCGCTTTCGAGCCAAGTCTCAGGACTTTCCCGCTCGCAAGAACGACTTCTATCGCCAGCACATAGTCTCTCGTTGGTCCGTACTTTACAGCACGGATTCCTGTCGCATTCGTACCCGCCATCCCGCCCACGGTGCAGACTTTCCCGCTTCCGGGCTCGGATGGGAAATAGAAGCCTTTCTCGGCAAGAGCCTTGTTCAGTTCATCATAAACAACACCTGGTTCGACGACCACGAGCGAATTTTTCGTGTCTATTTCTTTTATGCGGTTCATCAGGGAAAAGTCCAGCACTATCCCGCCGCGCACAGGCACGCTTGCTCCTGTGAGACTCGTGCCAGAACCTCTCGGCACCACAGGAATGCCTCTCGCAGATGCGAATTTTAGCGTCTTTACTACCTCCTCCCTGCGGACAGGTCTGACGACTGCGAGTGGCATGTGCCTCAGGCGGGTTGCATCGTATGAATACGTGTAAAGTTCGCTTTTTTCCGTGAGGACTCTCTGCGGATTTATGAGTTTTTTTAGTTCGGAGAGCATCTTGTTTCTCTATCTCTTTTTAAGTTAAATCATTTGTGCACCTATTACAACGTTTCAACTCAGGCGAAACATTTATATACCAGAAGAATAATAACGTTATGATGTAGTTGTAAAGACTAAAAAACGCAGAGGAGGTGCTAAAAATGGAAGAAGAAGGAATAAGCTGGTATGACAAGGTTTCGGATGCAATGAACGAGGCCACCGAGAATGTCAGGGGCGCAATCAACGACGTTTTTGACAGAATCAGTGGAAAGGAGAGTTCAGTCTCAATAGACCTTGAAGATGTAGGTCTGAACCTCGGAGAGGACAAGAGGTACACTGCAACCGGAAGCATAAAAGTCAGCCTGACGACATTAAAATAAACGGAACAAAGAAATCTCCCACAAACTGGTTTTGAGTCCCCCACTCGTCCCTCCAAGAAGTGGGAGATTTCTTCCTTTTTTAAATTTTTCACGCTTTTTAGCGTTTTTCTATAAGTTTAACAAATTCATCAAAAATGTGCTTATTGTCCAGAGGGCCCGGAGATGCTTCTGGATGATGCTGGACGGATATCAGAGGCAGATCTTCGTGCGCGATCCCCTCGATTGTGCCATCGTTTGCGTTTATCATTGTTACTTTAAGACCGGTATTACCTATTGACGCTGCGTCAACCGCATACCCGTGATTCTGTGTACTGATATAAATCCTGCCACTTTTAAGGTCCGTTATTGGATGATTTGAACCCCTATGACCGAATTTAAGTTTGTATGTTTTTGCACCTGCGGCGATAGCGATTATCTGGTGCCCGAGACATATTCCTAGGGTTGGCATTTCTGCAAGAAGTTCACGGGCAGTTTCATGAATATTGGTAAGAGTGGATGGGTCTCCGGGACCATTTGTTATAACCAGTCCGCCTATATTCCCCCGCAGAATTTCGTCATGCTTTGTGTTTGGCGGGAAAACTATAACGTTTATTTTTCTGGAGTTGAGTTCCCGTATTATATTGAGTTTGACCCCGCAATCAATCAGCCCGATTGTTTTATTCCCTCCCACATTATACCTTTCGATTTTTTTTGTGGCGACTTGTGAGATAAGGTCAATTTTACTGATGTCAAATTTTTTTGCTTTTTTAAGCATTTCCGGTACATCTGGCTTTCCTGCATCGTCTTCGTAAGTTGCAAGCACTCCCGGCAGCACCCCGTATTCCCTTATTTTTCTTGTGAGCGCCCTCGTGTCCACGCCCTCGATACCTGGAATACCCTCGTCCTCCAGCCATCGTACTATAGTTTTATCTGACTGCCAGTGGCTCGGCGTCTTGCAAGCCTCTTTAACTACGAGCCCCTCCACTTTTATTCCGTCTGACTCGAAAAACGGGGGAATGCCATAGTTTCCAATCAGCGGAAATGTGAGCATTAGTATCTGTCCTTTGTAAGACGGGTCCGTGAGTATTTCGGTATAGCCGGTCATGCTCGTGTTAAAAACGACCTCCCCCACTACCTCTTTAACTCCACCAAATCCCTTTCCTTCAACAATGGTTCCGTCAGCGAGTACGAGAATTGCCTGCATTTTTGTCTTTTTTGTAGGAATACCCTGCGGTTATATCAATTTTGCTGAAAGTTTTATAACACCTTCTTCCACCTTAGATAAGTCGGGAAATCAATATACTTCTTATTCTCCAGCGCGCCCTTCACCGCCTTCACCCCGCTTTCTTTCTCCACCGTAAACGCCACCGCATCGCTCGTCCCGCCGGACGCATAGGAGACCAGAATTATTCTCTCTTTCGGCTTCGCATTCTCAAGCACGGAAGCGAGCCCAAGCAGTGTGGTTGCCGCGCCTGCGTCTCCAACCTTCGATACTATAATGTGCGCCTGCTTCTCATCCATCCCGAGTTTCTTGACCACCCTCAGCGGAGTCCTCGCATCCGTCTGCTGAAAGATTGCATGAGTGAAGTCCTTCGCCTCCAGTTTCATCTTCTTCATCAGAGTTTTTGCGGCGCCTGCAACGAGAGTCTCGTACTCCATGCGCGAGAAAGTCGCGACGCCGAGTTCGGTTATCTTCCCGTCTTTTTCGAATCTCCCGCCGCCAACCTCCTTCGTGAAGGATGCAAAGCCGCCTATGGATGCGATGCAGTTTTTGCTGCCAAGTACAAATGCAGCGGATGCTGCGCCGAAACCGTGCTCGACGCTGTCGCCGACTTTTCCGGAAGGGGCATCGGATACGACTGCAAGACCGACTCCGTCCCCGGCGAGTTGAGCGCAGCATATCAGCGCGGACGTGCCTGCTTTCCCGCTGGAGAATTCAAAAGATAGAACATCCGAGCGCAGACCGAGAGCCTCAGATATGACGCTGGATGCAGATTTCTCCCTGGATGCACAGAGTCCGACGCAGAACGTGCTTACTTCCTCCGGCTTGACTTTTGCATTCTCCATGGCGCACTGCGCGGCCTCGACAGCCATGCTTATTGCGTCCTCGTCGTTTTTGAGGACTGCCTTTTCCTCGACTCCTGCTGCTGAAAAAGAGCCGAGATTTTTGACGTACTCCTCCCTCTTTATCCTGTGCGACGGGATGTAAACGCCGTAAGATATTATTCCCTGCATTGAACTATGGTTTATTTATCTCCTCTTGTATTATCTTCTTCACTTCGTCCACGGACAGCCCAATCCAGTCCACGTAGGCATGATATTGCCGCAGGAACTCTCTCAACTTCTCCTTCGGGTTCTTTTCGCTTATGCCTGTTTTTATCCTATCTATGACATTCATCAACTTGTCCCTCGGAATCTCCTGCAGCCCCATCTCCTTCGTTGCCACGTCTTTCAGGATGGACGTCCCGCTGAACTTCCCGAAGACGAACTTGGAGTCCTTGAAACCCAGCAGATGCTTCGGCACAGACTCGTAGATAACGCCCGGATATGCGCCCTCGACTTCCATGACTATTGCAATCGCCCCGCCTGCGTGTATACCTGACTCGTGTTTGAAGCAGTTCGCACCGACGATTGGTTTTTCCATATGTATGGGTATGCCTGTTGCCTGCTCAACGAACTCGCAAAGTGGTGGAAGTTTCTCCAGTTTTATGTTTGTTTTAACGCCGTAGATGAATTCAAGTGTGCAGACTATCTCCTCCAGCGGGGCATTTCCGCATCTTTCGCCGATTCCGTTTATGCTCCCGCTTATCCCCATCGCGCCGCCCATCCAGCCCGCAATGGAGTTCGCCGTCGCCATCCCGTAGTCGTTGTGGCAGTGAACTATTATCGGGAGTTTTATCCTCTTGCGGAGTTCCCGAATCCACCAGTACATCGCAAGCGGCGTCATAAAACCTGTCGTGTCCGCGGGACCTGTGGAAGTTGCCCTCCTCTTCGCGACCTCCTGGAACTTGTTTATCATAGTTGCCAGATAATCTATGTCCGCACGCGAGCAGTCCTCTATTCCAAAAGCGCATGCCAACCCGTGGTCAACAGCGTACTGTATATGCGTCTCTATGAGTTCAAGATTGTTCTTCCGCGCTTCCTCTATCGTTTTCCCGAGTTTCAGATGGTATATCATCTTCAAATCAGACGAGGAAGTGAATATATCCACGGTGTTTATTCCGGTATCCAGCACCGCATCTATATCGCTCTTCACCATTCTGGTCATCGCAACAGGGATTATCTTCAACTTCATCTGCGCAATCGTTTTGCATACTTCTTTTTCCTCCTTGGAAACCGCAGGATAGCCAACTTCTACGCCGATAAATCCTACATCGCTCAGCATCTGCGCCAGTTTTAACTTGTCCTCCACTGTGAAGAACACGCCTGGCATCTGCTCCCCGTCCCTCAGCGTGACATCTGCCACCCCTGCCGCCCTGGGCGTTTTCATCAGGTCTTTCACGCTTATTACATCCTCGGGGGCTGTCTTGTCCATCGCCTCCCTCGTCCAGTTGTGTATCATGTCCGGAAACAGTTTTGCCATTTTAACCTCCCGGGGTAGACCCCAACCCCAACACTTCCTCTGCCAGTTTAATTCCTCTATCAAAAGCACGCATGTTCATCTCGACTGCCTTTGGCGGCACGGATGTTTTCACAACATTCCTTGCTGCATCAAGCGGCAGGAGACCTGAAATCCGCAGGAATGCCGCAAGCAGAATGACGTTCGCAACCACTGGCGCATTGAACTCGTCCATCGCCACCTTCTGCACAGGAACTTCGTACAGTTTGGCGTCTTTCTTCACAGGAGGTTTCTTCACAGTCGTCGGGTCTATTATGATTATGCCGTTCGGCTTTATATCCCTGCCAAAAACGGTTGCGGCGCTCTGTGAAAGCGCTATCAGATAGTCCGGCATTATGACCTTCGGATAGTCTATCGGCTCCTCGTCGTCTATCACTACCTCTGCCCATACGTCCCCGCCGCGGGACTGCGGACCGTATGCGTCTGTCTGCGTTGCGTACTTGTTCAGTTGCAAAGTTGCGGTGGTAACAATAAGCATGCTCAATGTGACCACCCCCTGTCCACCGTATCCCACTATTCTGAGTTCTTTTCTCATTTTCCCTCCTGCGCTGCCGTTATCAGTTTACGATACATCTCGCTCAACTCCGGGCGCTCTCTCTCGACGAACTCCCCGATTAGATACTTGCCTGCGAGTTCCTCTTTGCTCATCCCCTTCGCCTTTTCTATCTTGACCGACTTGTCCTTTATCCACCTGAAAACATCGATGGGCTCTGCCATCTTGTTCTTCCGTCCGAAGTATGTCGGGCACGGGCTCACGATTTCTATGAAAGAAAGCCCCTTGCGTTTTAACGCCTTCTTTATTGAAGTCACGAGTGGCTGCACCTGGATTGATGACCATCTGGCGACATACGTGGCGCCTCCCACAATTGCCAGTTCGCATGCATCAAAAGGTGTCTCTGCATATCCGTATGGTGCAGTCGTGGCTCTGAACGTGGTCGGTGTTGTTGGCGCAACCTGACCGCCTGTCATGCCGTAAACATTGTTGTGCAGCAGGATAAGCAGCATGTCAACGTTTCTTCTGCAGGCGTGAAGGAAATGGCTCGTGCCTATCGCAAGAAGGTCGCCGTCTCCTGAGATACCTATCGGCTTGAGTTCCGGGTTCGCAAGTTTCATTCCAGTCGCAACCGCAGGAACTCTTCCATGGAGGACCATCACCGAGTACCCTGGAAGAACTGCCGGCAGTGCTGAGTAGCATCCGATTCCTATAACAAACGGGTATTTCTTTCCGTCCAGTTTCTCGTCGATGAATACTCTCGTCAATGCCTGTGCAATCGTTCCGTATCCGCACCCTGGACAGAAGATGTGCCTCGGCTCACCGAGAAGCCATCCTGTATAAACATATTTCCCAAGCGGATGCTCGGGTTTTTCTGCAACTCTCGGTATCATTTTGCCACCTCCTCTATCTTGCTGAGAATTTCTTTTGGCTCGTGCAACTTCGATATCTGCGGAACCAGATGTGCAGGGACGCACTTCTTGGCTGCGGCTCTCTCAATCTCGATAAACATCTGTCCGAAGTTTATCTCAGGAACCACTACCGCTTTCTTTCCTTCCACTGCTGCGCTCACCGCTTTATTTGGAAACGGCCAGACTGTCACGAGACGCAGGAGACCTGCCTTTATGCCTTTTTTTCTTGCCTCCCGTACTGCGCGAAGGGAAGTTCTGAACGGCAGACCGTATGCTACCACGACTATGTCAGCATCGTCCAGATAGTATGATTCTGTCTTCACAATTTTATCCTCGTTTTTCACTATCTTGTCACAGAGTTTCTGCACCATCTTGTATGAACCACGCTCGTCCAGTATGGGTATGCCCCTCTCGTTGTGTGTAACGCTCGGCATCCATGCAGGAAAATATGGGGAGCCCATCACAGGCGGTGGAGGAATAACCAGCTGTCCCTTGTCCTCGTACGTGAACGGTACGTACTTCGCGGGTTCGATTGTCGGCTTCCTCCTCTGCACGACTCTTTTGTTAATCTCGTCTGCCGACGGAATCACGACTTTCTCGAGTATGTGACCCAAAAACGCATCGCTCATAACTATAACTGGCACTCTCCAGATTTCCGCATAGTTGAATGCGTCTATCATCATATCAAAAAGTTCCTGGGACGACGCAGGTACAATTGTAATCACCTGATAGTCGCCATTTCCACCGAATCTCGCCTGCATCATGTCCCCGTGGTGCGGAAGCGAGACTATTCCGGAGCCGGGACCTGTCCTCTGCACGTTTGCTATAACCAGAGGAATCTCAACCGAGGCTGCCCAGCTTATGCACTCCTGCTTCAGGCATATTCCAGGACCCGAGGAGGAAGTCATCGCCTTCACTCCTACAAGTGATGCACCTATGCATGCGGCTATGCTCCCAATCTCGTCCTCCATCTGTATGAACGTGCCTCCTGCCTCGGGCATCCTTTCGCTCATCCTCTCAGGTACTTCGTTCTGCGGCGTTATGGGGTATCCCGCAAAGAATCTGCAGCCGGCTGCTATTGCACCCTCGACCATCGCATGGTTGCCCATCATCACGTGCGTCCCTGTTAGAATTGCTTTACTCATAGATGCCACTCCCCCTCTTTTTTCTCTTCTTTTACCTCTTTGGCTTTATCAATATCAACGACATAAATTGAAAAATCCGGACAGATGTACTCGCAAAGTCTGCAAAGACTGCACTCCGCTCCGGAACGGACTGTGGGCGGATTCAGAAGTCTCTCGTTTATGGTGCTTGATTTTTCGAGAGTGTTTTTGGGGCATACCTCGATGCAATATCCGCATCCTCCGCATCGGTTAAACTGCAGGAACAGCCTTTTACCTTTACTCTCGTCTACGTAAATTTGTGGCATATAAGTTATGCACAACTCACCCATTTTTAAATGTTTCCATTAAACGTGAACGTTTTCATTTCCTGCTGGCGGCGAGCCTCTCGCCCAGAATTTTCTCGACCTTCTCGATTTTCTCGTCGTCTATTTTCTCGAAAAGGATTTTTGGAGCCGCAAGAGTCTGCCTTGATGCGAGTTCTTTCTTTGCATCGTCCATCGATGCTTTGCTTATATCGCCTTCCATTCCAAGCTGTTTCCATGCCTCTTCCATCTTGGCGGGCATTACGGGCTCGAAAAATATGCAGAGCGCCTTGATGAGTTGCATGCAGTTCTTGACTATTTTTTCAGCCCCCTTCTTGTCTTTCTTGATGAGGTGCCACGGCTCCTTTGACTGGAACTCTGTATTCCCTGCTATCGCAAGGTACATCGCAGCATCGGTCATCTTTTTGAAATCGTATTCCTCCAGCGCGCTTTTTATGTCTTTCTCGACTTTCTCAATGGTTTCATAAACTGCCCCGTCAACCTTGCCGTCAGGCACTTTACCTTCAAAGTTTTTGTAAGCGAAAGAAAGTACCCGATACACAAAATTCCCGAGGATGCCTACGAGTTCATTATTCACTTTTTCCTGAAAAACCTTCCAGGAGAAGTTTAATTCCCTCGTGTGAGAGGTGTAAGAGGCAAGATAATACCTGAGCAAATCAGGATGGAAACCCAGGTCAAGGTAATCTTCCTTTACCCAGACGACGTAACCGCGGGACTTGGAGAACTTGTTTCCTTCTACCGTCACCATTCCGGATGCAACCACGGCGCTCGGCAGGGTGTAGTCCGCACCTTTCAGAAGCGCGGGCCAGAAAATGCAGTGATGGTAGATTATGTCTCCGCCTATGAAGTGGATTATCTTC
>Ga0315281_10013956_pt1 | contig 10845 bp, 8 predicted proteins | sample YL17G07_0_MG_FD_204540 | JGI IMG/M metagenome (GOLD analysis project Ga0315281, IMG submission 204540) | Sediment microbial communities from Yellowstone Lake, YNP, Wyoming, USA - YL17G07_0 | ecosystem: Environmental > Aquatic > Freshwater > Lake > Sediment | place: USA: Wyoming | collected... | reverse complement strand
ACATCGAATGCCGGGATGCGGTGCTCGCCTATAACCGCATTGAGTATGTGACCGACGAGCGCGGCGTGCCGGTCACGCGCTGGGACGGCAGGACGATGAAGAAGCATCCGGTCACGGGGGAGGATGTGCCGGACGAGACGGCGCGCATGCCGGTGGAGAGGTACATTAACCCGCGGAAGGCGGAGTGGCCGCAGGCAGATTTCGTGATTGGGAATCCGCCGTTTATCGGCGCGGGGTCGATGCGTGCCGCGCTGGGCGATGGTTACACCGAATCGCTGCGAAAAACATGGCCCGAGGTTCCGGAGTCCGCGGACTTCGTCATGTATTGGTGGAACCATGCTGCCGAATGTACTCGCGTCGGGGAGCTGCGGCGATTCGGTCTGATCACGACGAACAGCCTGCGGCAGATGTTTAACCGGCGCGTACTGGAACGACATCTGGGCGGGAAACCTCCGCTGTCACTCGCCTTCGCGATCCCCGATCACCCGTGGGTCGACAGTAGCAAGGGCGCCGCAGTACGCATCGCGATGTCAGTCGGAACGCTGCAAACTGGCGCAGGTGCGCTACTGACGTCTGCGGCGGAGTCACCTGTAGGAGACGGCGCAATCGATGTGACGCTCATTGTCAAACACGGTGTGATTCATGCCGATTTGACTACGGGCGCAAATGTTGCCGCCGCCGGTCCGTTGCAAGGGAACGCGTACATAAGTTCTCCAGGTGTGAAGCTACATGGCGCGGGCTTCATTGTCACAAGAGAGGAGGCAAAGCAACTTGGCCTCGGCAGGATTGCAACTCTTGAGCGGCACATTCGAGACTATCGCAATGGGCGCGATCTCACGGACAGGCCTCGAAACGTGCTGATCATTGATCTGTTCGGATTGACGGTCGAGGAAGTACGCATACGCTTCCCAGAAGTCTATCAGTGGGTGCTTGAGCGGGTAAGGCCAGAGCGCGATGCGAAGGGCCAAACGAAAGACGGCGCCGGTTATGCGCGGCTTTGGTGGCTTCACGGTAAGCCACGAACCCAACTTCGACCCGTGCTCGGCGCATTGTCGCGCTATGTCGCGACGGTGGAAACGGCCAAGCATCGGACGTTTCAGTTCCTGCCTTCGACAATTCTTCCCGACAACATGCTGATCGCGATTGGGCTCGACGATGCGCATTTCCTTGGGGTGCTATCGAGCAGTGTCCATGTGACTTGGGCGCTTGCGGCTGGCGGACGGCTCGGTGTCGGCAACGATCCACGCTACAACAAGTCACGCTGCTTCGAGACTTTCCCATTCCCTGACACTAAGCCCGAACTCAAGGCCCGTACCCGCGATCTTGCCGAACAACTCGACGCGCACCGCAAGCGTCAGCAGGCGCAACATGCTGACCTAACGCTGACCGGCATGTACAACGTGCTCGAAAAGCTGAAGACCGGTGAGGCGCTCAACGCGAAAGAAAAAGTCATTCACGAGCAAGGGCTGGTCGCAGTGTTAAAGACGCTGCACGACGAACTCGACCGCGCCGTGCTCAACGCCTATGGCTGGAGCGATCTCGCGCCGCTGCTGGAAGCGGTCAAGGGCAACGCGCCTTCGCCTTTCTCCGCAGCAGCGGACGAGCGAGCAAAGACCATGTCGCGCGAGGACTGCAAGCGTGCCCTCGACGATGCGCTACTCGAACGGCTGGTCGCGCTTAACGCGGAGCGCGCCGCGGAAGAGAAGCGCGGCCTGATCCGCTGGCTGCGGCCTGATTATCAGATACCCGTATCGGGCCAGCCGCAAGCGCAGGTGCCCGAGCAGATCGAGATCGACCCCGGTGAAGCGATTGCCGTCGCGGCCAAGCCCGGCGCGCGCCGTCCGTGGCCGGCCACGCTCCCCGAGCAGGTCAAGGCCGTCGCGGAAGTATTGAACGCAGCGCACGCGCCGCTGGCAGACGACGCCATCGCAGCATGCTTCACCGGTCGCGGTGCCTGGAAGAAGCGCCTGCCGCAGATCATCGACACGCTGGTGGCCGTGGGCCGCGTGCGCAGAAGAAATGATGGACGCGCGATGATTGCGTAGCAGGAGGAGTGGCCTCCGCAGTCCAGCGAATGCAACCCTTGCGCCGCAAAATCTAGCGGGAAACGTGGGTCACAATCCAGAATTGCAGAGGGCAACTGGCCGAAGAGGCAATGAACATAAGCCTTTCTAGCCGATTGGCATGATTGCGGCGGGGCAAGCGTACGGCATCGCCGGCATGCGCTTCGTCTTGGCGTGCGAGGAGCTCGGGCTGTGTCCGTAGGTGCCCGACCGCGGCAGAAGGAGGTCCGAACGCTTTGACCAGAGACCGGTCAGGGCGACAATGAACAATGAAAACCTCGCCTGCAGAGCTTGCAGCTTTGGTAGTGATGCATTTGAGTACCGGTCATCGGCGCTTCGCCACGTCGGACCAAATCACCAAGGCACAGCTGGGCGCGCCTTACAGTTTGGATAGTTCTTTGCATTGAATCTAACGGTTCAATTCCGCCGATTTTGTCCACCACATCGCCGCATGGCGATTAGAATCCTATTTATCAATCGCCGCGAGAACACGCCATGCAGACCATAGACATCTTCGAATGGACGTTTAGCCCTTCTGATTATTTTGAGACGCCTTTCGAAGTAGTGCGTGACGATTACACAATGACGATCGATAACGGTCGGGTGGAAGCAAGGATCGATGCGCTCGTGTTTGACGCAGACCCTAGCATCCGCGATTTGATTCACAGAGGTCTCATTGACCGATTTCTCGGCGCACAGGTAGTTTCGTTTCGACCCTATGAACTCTCTGATCCAAAGAGAACACGCCTTCAACCCGACGGTCGACGAGACACTTTCATCGAACTGAAAGGCGCAGCCGCTGTCGCTTCGGTAGGCACCTTCGACGTTCTCGTTACCCGTCGAGATGGGTCGGTCGCGACGGACTCGAAGCGCGAACGCGTAGACAGAAAGAAGACGCTTGCGGACCTTGTGGCGTTTCACAGTCCGTCGGATGCGGCGCTTGCAGCAATGCTCGTTAGCTATAGCACGGCCATCCAAGATCCCCAGAACGAACTTGTTCACCTCTATGAGATACGTGACTGTCTCTCAACCCGATTCGGAGGCAAAGCTAGCGCCATAGCAAGCTTGGGCTTGCACGCATCGGAGTGGTCGAAGCTGGGCCAGCTCTGCAACGATGAGCCGTTGCGACAGGGTCGTCATCGTGGCACGGCCATGTCTGTGCTCCGCGACGCTTCGGAAGCCGAGCTTCAGGAGGCTCGTAAAATCGCCCGCAACATGATCCAGCTCTATCTGAGTTATCTTGAAAGAATGGCGAGCGCGCGGCCCTGAGCTGCAGGAAATCCGTCCATGGACGGGAAGGTCAACGGGCTTTGCCTGTCGCCTGCCTTTCATGTCAAGTATTGGACCGCGAAATGACCATTTCCTTCCAGAGAAATGGGTTGGCGTCGACACATTCTGCAGCATGTACCTGACCTGCTCACCCATCCCGCGCCGCGCGAAATTTGCGTTTTGTGATGATTCACCGCTGACCAGATTGGACATAACATGATTGGACAGGGGAATTGGAAATCCCGAATTCCTGGGTGCTTTGCTGCAATGACTGCCCCGTTTGGCGTGCACCCGCACGACGAGCGCCGCGCCGAGAAGATGTTTCACCTTGCGATGCGAGAGGGCGCAACAATCGATCAGATTGTCAGGGAAGCAACTCGTTGGCTAAAAGGCCAGGGTGTCGCAAGCGAAGCCATTGCACGCGAAGTCAATAGAATTAGGAGATTTGAGGCAAACCCTTTGCGCAAATTATCACTCGGGTCCGCGTGGTTGATTACTTGGGAAGGAACAAATGCACCGAAAGCGCAGAGGAAGCGAGTAGTCTCTGTTCTAAGCGGAAGAACGTCGTCGGAGAAAGTGCGTGAACATGTCGAGCAACTTCACGTTGATCTTCTCTATTCCTTGCATGAGAAGGTCACTTACGCTCGCGACCGCAAGGCGAACCCTTATCCAGCTGAATTCGTGCGCATAGATGGTGTACAGTGGGCCGGGCGTATAACTTGTGGTCACAATCCTCACTTCGTCGCAAGAAAGGTAAAGAATTTGCGAATCGTTCAGAGCGCACAGGGAGCGGAGGAGCTTGAGTGGCACGAACTGCCGATTCCGAAACGACACCCATGGCTTTGATCCAAGGGCGATGTCTAACGGCACACCTCACTCGGCCCCGTTTCGGTGCCCCGATGGCCCCCATGCGGTCATCAGCGCACGCCGGTCGGCGTGAACGTTTGGTCTAGGTCTCAGATGCAGTCGTTCGATCCGTTCGTCGAGTTGCAGTCTGATTTATTTTTATTTACTGCCGCACATGTTACAGACGACCTCAAGAACGGTGAACTCCTTGTTCCCACAAGCAACGGACTTTCGCCAGTCGAGGGCTATCTCGCGCATGTTGACATTTCGCCAGGAGACTCTAGGAGAGACGACCAGATTGATATCGCCTACTATCGTTTGCGAAGTGAGTTCGCGCAAGCACTGACGCACCATTTCACTGCGATTTCGGCGGAGAATTGCGAGGTGATTCCCAGTGCACTAGAACTGACTGTCTGTTCCGCCTCCGGCTACCCGGCTACCAAGGGCAGGAAGAACGGCGATGTGTGGAGTTCACAGATTTTCTCGGTCAGTGGCGTGGCCGCGTCCGAGGCGACCTATGATGCGCTTGCGCTATCACCCACGTTGAACATCGTTTTTCGCTTCAACAAGACAACTGCAGTTCACCCCGAAGATGGAAAGCCGTTCCCGACACCAGGTCTCAAGGGCATCAGCGGCGGTGGCATATTCGCTTGGCCTCGCGAGGCTGTTGGCATTCCAGACTGGTCAAGCCGACGACTCGTAGGTATTGTTCATACATACAAAGAGCGCGAAGGATTGATCATCGGCTCGACTATGGCTCCGCTATTGGCCGCCACATTACTCGGCCAGATGAAGAACTTCGGAGGCGTCCTGTGAGGAATTCCTAAGTGCGGTTTTTTGGCGAGATGAGATGTGCCCCATAGGTGGAGTGGAGCGTCTGCGTCATTCGCGAGGTTCAATTGGGGCGTCGGACATCAACGGCAATCGAGGTCAGCACGAATTCCCACCTTCTGCACGTCGTGCAGAGACGTTGTTGTCTGACAACACCGTGCCCAAATTCTAGGCCCCTGCATTTATGACTGTCCAAATTGCAATCTGTTCTAAATGCGGTGCTGTCCTGAACGAGTCACCTAAGACCAGTGTCGATGACCGCAAACCGTGCACCAGCTGTGGCTCAAAAGATCGTTCGTTCGAAGTTGGCATGACGAGTGCCGTAGGTGTCAAGAGTACACTTACGGCGAAAGCATATGAGCTAGGTAGCAAGGAGCCGTTTCTAGAACATAAGAGCGGCGACAGCTTTTTCCAAAAGGCCGCAAAATGGGTGACACGTGTTATGCGCATTGACCGCCGTGGAGACCGGTATACAGAACATATTTATGATCCAAAAAATGGCGAGACGATTCATCACTGTGACGAACCATTGAGCGAGCATCGCGGGCATGGCAACCCTAAGAGACGGGAAATCTAGGAGTCAGTTCTGGGGTATTAGGGGCGAGCGAGCGTCCGGTCATTGCGCGACAACCAGGACGTAGGGCGAAGCAGCGAGGTGCCGATGTTGGCTAAAGTCCCGTTCCCCAATGAACCCGTTGCTGAGTGGACTGTGTTTCGTCCATTCACCGCCCCGGGCATGTTCGGCTTCCGGCACATCCAAGCCGACCAACTACTCCAGTTCCCTGATTTTGGTTCAGGTACTCTGACCGATGAACAGCGTCGAGAAGCTCTTGATCGCGCTGTCACTTTCCATCGTCCACTAACCGCGCTTGTGATTTTCCTGAATGTGGTGGCACTTGAGGATTTCCTGAGGGACCTAGGCGCTCGTCTTGCGGACGTCGACGGTTTGTCGGCCTACTTTCCCAAGATCGATCGGCTCCGCCTTGTACCCAAGAAGCCTAACCCAGGTAAGCCCTCGGCGCGTCTTGATAAGGAACAAGTCTCGTACACAGACTTTGACGCAGTCAATGCGCTTTACTTTGAGGCCGTCGGCTTGGAACCAGTCTTGGCCGCCGAGATTCCCCGACTCTGCGACCTTGCTATTGTGCGGCACACCATCGGCCATCACGGTGCAATCGTTCGTCAGATTGACGTGCCTCGATTTCAATACTACTTGGTTACTCCAGATCAACTGATAAATCCACCCGTTACCTTCGTCAAAGAGACTTGCGCCTATCTTTTTTCGATTGGCGACAGATTTGAGACGGCCCTTCGAAACATGGTTATGTCCCAAGTCGTACCCAAGCTTGACCCCTCTTGGGTGACCGCTCCACCCAAGCTACTCCTTGACCTCATTGAGTTGTTTAACTACTTTGGCAAGCTGATTACTTCATCAGGGCCACCCGTCAAACCCATTCGGTCGTTCGACGATGTTCTTGCCATCATCAAGGAGGAGAGCGACAAAGTGAAGAATGACCTAATGGCACTTTGTCTTGAAGAACTCAGGATTTCGTATTCGCCGCGAAAACCTGCACTCTGATCGTCTCAACGGAGGCGCTTTCAGTATGTCGCGCGCCGCTAATGAGAACCCGCGCGCAGCAAGTCAACTGGGGGTGAATTCAAACTCTGGTACTGCGAAGTCTTCACCTGAACAGGGAGTGTCGACCCGCAAATGTCATAGGGCAAATGGCTGGAAAGGCAATGTACATCCGCGTTCCAGGCCGATTGCCATGCTGCGGAAGGTATCGACAAGTGACATGTCAGGCCGTCTCCCCGCACACCTCGGCATCGTGGACTTTCATGCGGCAGGGTGTTCAGTCCTAACCTTTTGCACCGGTGTCTTTCGGCTCCACCTGATCGGTTGCGCCTTCAGCGGGCGCGCCAACGCACCTTGCTGAACCAGCACCTGGTCGAATGCCTTGCCGCCTTCGTCCGCCAGCGCCGCTTCGCGTGCCTGTCGGATCGCAGATGCGCGTTCGGCTGAGTTGGCAAAGGTTCCTTCAATGATCAGCTGATCGAGGATGTGCAGCAGGTTCGCCTTCGCACCTTCGTTGGTCGTGCCGTAACCCTTGATCAGCCGCCCGCAGAGCGCGATCTCGTTGGCAAGCGACCAATCTTCGCGCCCCGCGTTCTCGATCGCGGACAGCCAGGTTTCGATCAGCGCCTGCTCCTCGGCATAGCGCGCGCCGCGCCGGCGCAGCCAGCGGAGGCTTGCCAGCACGCGCAGCAGCAGGAAACCGGATACGCTGTCGGTGCGCAGGTGCAGGGCCATGGCGAGGGTCGGTTTGCCGCGTGCCTGGCGTCTGAGGTCCCAGGCGATCAGCGGCCCGGCGATCATCGCCGGCAGCAGGGCGCAGAATTCCGTGATGCCAGGTTTGAAATGGTCGACAATGCGCACAATGTCGCCGTCGCCTGCCGCGACCTCGCGCCGCACGCGGTCGAACCGGCTCGTCCTGCATTTCAAGTCCGCGACACGCACGATGTCGTCGAACGCCATCCACAGCGCGAGGAAGCGGGCCGTTTCGCGCGTCAGGGCAAACTCGTTCGAGCCGGCGGCGTCGCTTTGGCGTTCCACGGCGAGCACGCGCGATACCCGTTGCAGATAGAGTTCGGCATACGCGGCGTCCTGGAATTCCGTGACACGCTGATAGCCGGCATCGACGATGTCGAGGGTCGACGGCGGAAACCTGTCTGCGAGAATTGAACGTTCCGCTACAGATGCGGGTGTGCCGGGCGATTCGGCGTTCGCTGCGCGGACCGGCGACGGCGAATGAATTGCATCCCACGCGCGCGCAAATCCAACGAGGCTCGATTCGACGCCGACGCCTGAAGTGCGGATCACCGCCTCGAACTGTTCGCGCGTGAACGGCAGCACGCCGCTCGCGGCGATCGCGCCGAACATTACCGCACTTACCACCGTTCCGCGGGCCATCGCCTCCATGTCCAGCGCGATGAGCCTGCGGCTGTTCTCCTGCGCCGCCGCGAGCAGCCGCTCCGAATCGAAGCGGCCGTCGCCGAGCGCGATTTTTTCTGCCGTCGTCAGCGTGCGGCCGGTTGACGTGACGACCGTGGTGCGCTCCGCGCTTGCCATGCCGTGTTGCACGGTGCGCGCGCATTCCAGCAATTCGGACGCGACCAGCAAATCGATGCAGCCGGGGACCGGCAGCAGACTCAATACCGGCACGCGCCCCGCGAGCGCTGCGATCTTCTCGGGATAGATCTCGACGTAGTAGGTGGTGGCGCCGGTGCGCTGGGCGACACCGGGGATCGAGGTGCTCTGCGCGGGATAGCCGGCCTCGGTTGCGGTCTCGACCAGCCACTCGGCCAGCACGCTCCCGCCTTCGCCGCCGAGCGCCGCGATCAGAACGGTCATCGCCTGTTTCATGTCTGCGGCACCGGGAACATCAAGTTGGCATGCATGGCGGCGTCACGCCGGCTGGATGAGCCGGATCACGCCGCGTCGCACGGACGCGAGGAGACGGTCCCACAGGTTCGGGTTCTGGATGACTTCGCCGCGATAGAACGACGGGCACAGCGTCGCCGCGTGCGCGTTTTCCCCGCACAGGCCGCAGCCGACGCAGCCGTCGATGACGGTGGCGACCGGATCCACTTTCAGCGGATCGCTGCTCTTTTTCAGGGTGAGCGTCTGGCAGCCCGAGAGCCGGATGCAGGAATGGTCGCCCGAGCAGGTGTCTTCGTCGACGCCGTACTTGACGCGCACCACGCGCTTGCCCGCTTGCAGCAGGCCCGTGCGCCAGGGCCTGACCCGGCGTTGCCGTTCCAGCTGGCATTCACCGGCGGCGATGATGACCTTGAGCCCGGGCACTGCCGTGGTGAATGCCTCGTCGAAGGTGCGCCGCATTTCGTCCACGCGGTAGCTGTCGACGGTGCGCAGCCACTCGACGCCGATTCCGCGCAGCGTGCGCTCGATGGTCTGGTTCTCGCCGACCACGCTTTCTTCCTTGTCGGCCGCCTGCGCCTTGAACTCGCTGTCCGGCGTCGAAATGATGTCCTGCGTGCCGGTCGCCGAGGTATAGCCGTTTTTCAGAATCACCAGCACCGAGTCGCCGCCGTTGAACAGGGCCGATTGCACGCCGGTCAGCAGGCCGTTGTGCCAGAAGCCGCCGTCGCCCATCACCGCCAGCGTGCGCCGGCGCATCATCGGCGATACGCCGGCGCGGCTCGCGAGCCCCATGCCGTAACCCAGGATCGAGTGCCCCATGGCAAACGGTTCGAAGGTCGCGAACGAGTGGCAGCCGATGTCGCCGGCGATATGCACCGGGCCGATGTCCTGCTGCGCGAGCTTGAGCGCCGCGAACACCGGGCGCTCGGGGCAGCCGATGCAGAACTGCGGCGGCCGCGCCGGCAGTGGCGCCGCGAGTTGCGCGGCGACCGCTTCACGGCGCGTCGTGTTTTGCGCAAGCCATCGGCGCCCAGCGTCGAGCGGCAGGCTGGCGTCGTATTGCGCGACGAAGTCCGCGAGCCCGCGGGCGATGATCTCGACGGTGTATTCGCCCGCCATCGGCAGCAGATCCTTGCCGTGAACCGGCGTATTGACCTCGAGACGCCGCAGCGTTGCCAGGATTTCCAGTTCGATGAATTCGGGCTGCCCTTCCTCGACGATCAGCACAGCGCGCTTGCCAAGGCAGAAGTCGCGGATCTGGTCCGGCACCAGCGGGCAGGTCACGTTCAGCGCCAGGACTGAAACATCGCTGCCGCCGAACTCATCGGCAAGCCCGAGTTGCTGCAGGCCGCGAACCACCGAGTTGTAGAGTCCCCCCTGAACGATCAGGCCCAGTTCAGGCCACCGGCCTGCGAACAGTTCGTTCAGGCCATGCTCGACGATGTAGCGGCGCGCTGCCGGCAATCGCCGGTCCGATTTGAGCTTCTCGTGCCGGTAGGTGGACGGCGGGTGCGAGAGTCTTTCGTAGTCGAACGCCGCCGGCGCGTCAAGCAGGTGATTGGGGGAAATCGCGGGCGGCACGTTGTTCCTGCAGACAAAAGTTCCGCGAAGATGGCAGGCGCGTATCCTCAGTTGCAGCATGACCGGGGTGTTCGACGCCTCCGACAGGCCAAAACCTGTTTCGACGAGGCTCACCATCTGCGAAAGATCCGGCCGCGGGTCGAGCAGGATCAGCGACGACTTCAGCGCGAACGCGTGGGTGCGCTCCTGGATCACGCTGGCGCCTTCGCCATAGTCTTCGCCGATCACGATCATCGCGCCGCCGATCACGCCGGGCGAGGCGAGGTTGGACAGCGCGTCCGCGGCGACGTTGGTGCCGACGATGGATTTCCAGGTCACCGCGCCGCGCACCGGGTAATTGATCGAGGCGCCCAGCATCGCCGCCGCGGAGGCCTCGTTGGCGCAGGCTTCCACGTGGACGCCCAATTCGGCCAGATAGTCCTTCGATTGCACCAGGACGTCCATCAGATGCGACACCGGCGCCCCTTGGTAGCCGCCGACGTAGGCGACGCCGGACTGCAGCAGTGCCTTGGTGATGGCGAGAATGCCTTCGCCATGAAACACCTCGCCGCGCCCGCGGCGCAGCATTCGTGCTTCTTTGCTGAATGAGACTTCCACCACCGCCCCCCGGGCTCCGATTGGCCGCTGGCGGGAATCTAGTCGGCGGCATTGCATTTGTAAATACCACACTCGCGGTGATGATGCCGGCGCGGTTTTCGTATTCATTCACGCAGACCGTCGCCTTCACGCTGTGGACGCCCGATGCCGGCCTGCCGGCGTTCGACGGGTCCGTGCAATGGTAACGGCGGTTCCCGGGAGGGCCGGCGATTCTCC
>Ga0315281_10013954_pt1 | contig 10846 bp, 13 predicted proteins | sample YL17G07_0_MG_FD_204540 | JGI IMG/M metagenome (GOLD analysis project Ga0315281, IMG submission 204540) | Sediment microbial communities from Yellowstone Lake, YNP, Wyoming, USA - YL17G07_0 | ecosystem: Environmental > Aquatic > Freshwater > Lake > Sediment | place: USA: Wyoming | collected... | reverse complement strand
GGGAGAGTCCCACAGCACGAACCACTTCAAAGCTCCCGAGGTGCGACCCCAAGAGCACACAGCCATGGCCTTTCGCTAGCTCCCGGTCGAGCGCGTCTAACCCATGCACCTGAATCTCGAACAGATCAAACCGGCCGAGCAGGAAATAGACCCGGTCAAGGATCGTTGAGGCAAACGCATGATAATGGCGAATGAGATCGCGCCAACTGACGGGACGACCGAGGGCCTGCTCGCGAAAGCGCCCGATCGCCCGGCGGGCTGCTCCTGAGCCCAGGAGAAAGTAGACACATATCGGGTGCAGCAGCGCCCGCGCAACCGGGCGGCCAAGCGACTGCGCCACCCACGCCATCATCCGAATGCTGGTGCGGCTGCCGCGCTCCTGCTGCTGTTGCCAGGCGAGACTCACACCCGTTCCATGTGCGCCACTGTGCCTGGGGTAAACTCGATAGCGCCGGACGCAACGAGACGCGCATCCACCTGGCAGGAAAATGTAGCCCGACCTGCCCCCTCCTCATCCACGTGAATCGTCACGACCTCGCCCGGCCTGAGTGGAGAGGAAAACTTCACCATGGGCAGACCTATCACCACCAGTGATGCCGCCGATCCACGACGCAGCGTCTCGAGGACTTCGTTCAGTAGCACGACACCGGGCACGACGGGATAGCCGGGGAAGTGTCCCGCAAGCGCCGGATGGTCGTAGCCGATCGACAGCACCCGCTCATGCACCATGGCGCTGCCCTGCCAGCCACTGCCGGACCAGCTCACTGACCGATTCACGTGGTAATTTACCGGTGGCATTCCGGGGCAAACTGGGCACACAGACTAACGGACGAGGCAGAAACACCGGATCGATGTGCGTCCGCAAGGCGCGCTGAATCTCCTCGCTGGTCTTTCCTGGAGCCACGACAAACGCCATCAGCCTAGTAACGAGATCGGCCCCCTCCTCAGGCAAGAAGAAGACACCGTCTTTAACACCGTCGATCTCCAACAACTTTTGATTCAAATCGCCGAGCGACACACGATGACCAGCGACGTTCACCTGATCCGCTCCCCGACCGTGGACGACGAACATCCCCTCCGCATCGACCGTGATGCGATCCGGGACCGGGACCGGAGACGGGAGATACGCAGCATGGACCATCCGCGACGTCCGGTCCTGCACCACACGCACGCCGTCTAATGGTCGCCACCGATCGCCGTTAATTGTACGCCGTTCGGCCACACTGCCGGCTTCGGCAAATCCGAAAATTTCGTGCACTTCGGTTTGAAAGTGCCGCTCGGCCTCTTGCGCCAGGCTCCGAGAAAGAGGAGCGGTGGCGGACAAGATGAGCGCAACGGGTGGAACTCTCACGCCTTCGGTGACACAGGCGCGTAGATGCAAGGGCGTGGTCACGAGGATCCGTTGACCCGTCACATCGGCCAAGGCGCTCCGGATGTCGGCGGGAAAGAGCGGCCGCCCAGCATGCATGACCAACCCATGCATGATCGGCAACATCACGGAGGCCTCCAGCCCAAACATATGTTGATGCGGAACGGTTGCCACCACCGCAGCGCGATCGCCACCTTTGATGCCGAGCCTGGATCCAGTTGCGTGGGCCACGGCAGTCAACGCCCCCCATGTTTTCTTGTTGGGCATCGGCTGGCCCGTACTCCCCGAGGTGAAGGCGATTGCCACGACTTGATTCAACGGGACACGTGGAATCTCCCCTGGCCAGGGAGCCCGGCCGTCCCGTGGTTGGATCGAGACGGACTCGATCCCCTCAAGCGTTTCGCCCCGATCTGTCAGCCCGTAGCTATCGGGATAGTCGCCGGCAATGCGGAGAAGGGTCTGGGGTGCCCGGCTTTGCGGAAGCAACGTCAACTGACGCCGCAGAATCGCGGCGGCAAATCCCACTAAAAAATTGTAGCGGCTGGTCGCGAGATTGAGCACCGTGGGCCGATCGGGCAGCGACTCCACGAGGCAGGACACGTCGGCCAGAAACTGTCGGGCGGTGCGTGGACCATCCGGCTCCCAAGCCAGTATGTCGTCCGGATTGTAGGGGCCGATCAAGAGGGTGTCGTGCATTGCCCCACCCGCAGTCACTTCGTGCGGTTCTTCTCGATCGCTTTGGCCAGCGCCCGCAGGGAGGAAAAGATCGCTGTGATCTCTGGATCGCTTGATTTGAGTTGATATCCGTATGTTTGGGAAATGGCCAGCGAGAGTTCTAATGCATCGATCGAATCGAGGCCGAGCCCGTCGCCGAACAGGGCCGCCTCCGGCTGGATCGTAGCCGGATCGACCTTGAGCTTGAGTGTCTGGACGATCAGCTTCGCGACCTCTTGTTCGAGTAGCAATGACTCTGAATGTTCCATCTTTCGTGCTAGGCTCTAATGGCTCGGTAGTCCCGCAAGAGCCCATTGAACAACTCGTGCAACGAACAATCGGTCAACCCGACCTCCTGCAACGCGCCGAGAATCGTTTCCGGCGGTACACAGTACTCGGTCGTATCCCACCAGTAGGCCATCAGGGTTTTCATTTCCCGATTCCCTGTCGAAGCCGCGAAGGCGATGCCCATCACCGTTTTGATGTAGAAGCGCGAGAGGGACAGCAGCAGCGGCGACCGTGGCCGGCAGATGTCTAACAACAGCACAATCCCTCCAGGCTTCAGCACGCGCCGATACTCAGAGAATGCGGTCTTCAGATCGGAGACATGTCGCATGGCGTAGCCCATACTCAGGAAATCGAAACTCTGATCGGGGAACGGGAGCTGCTCTCCTATGCCTCGCACCAAATTCCGGCAGGGGCCCTTCTGCGCCTCCCGCAACATCCCGATGCTCGGATCCAGGCCGATCACCCTGCCGGACGGGCCGACCACATCGCGAGCACATTGTGCCACCAAGGCCGGCCCACAGGCGACATCGAGCACGTGCATCCCGGCCTTGAGACCGGCCTCTCGGAGCGCCTTTCGTCGATACCAGAGCCCGGAGCCGAATCCGGTGGCCTTGTCGATATTGCGATACTGATAGGCGGTACGGTTAAATAGCTCGTTCAGAAATGCTTGCCGTTCCGCGTCCTCGGAATAGTACCGCCGCAGCGGAGGATGGGGTGCCACAGGCACCATAGGCACTTGGGCCGCGGGACGTTCACCGGTTGGGTCTGTGGTGTAACTCATGGTAGGCCTCCGGAACCCTTCGGAGCCACACTTGTAGCAGGACTCTTTCGGGTGGGCAAGGGGGGAACTGTTGTCTCAGAAGAATGCTTGGATGGAAAAGACGACGTCGTTGTCCCGGTCGCGGTGGTTGTATTCAAGGCGGAGCGCCCAATTCTGCGCGAGTGTGTAGCGCGTCCCGGCATACCAGCGGATATCGTCGGACTTGTCTCCGAGCGCATACCGGAGATAGGACCCCGACAGCATCAGCTTCCAGCGATCCGTCACGTCAGCCAGCATCCCGACTGTCCCACCGCCCCCGATCCGATGACGCTCTTCGTAAGCTCTGCTGTAGTTCGCTTCGGCGTCCGCAAATGCAAAGTAGACCTCTCGCTTGAATAGCTGGGTCTCTGCCGCAGCGCCGATTCCTCCGCTGAGCACGCCATTGCTGCAGAACTGACAATCGCCGAAGCGGATCGTGTTCATTCCCACATTGACCTTCCACGATGGAGCACGGAAGAGGTCATCAATTGGCGAGAGCGACATCACATTGACCAACGTGGCCCGTTCAACCCTGGTCTGATCGGCCCGGTTGTAATGCCGTACGCTGAGCGATGCAATTTCGACTTGCGCATCCTGTGTGTGGCCAATTTCAGGATCCAAGAGATCATGGTAACCGGCACGGATCGACAACTCCTCAAACGTATCGTTGTTGCGCCACCCGGTCCCTACACTTGCACGCGATGTGCCGTGACCAAGATCCGGCTGTTTGGAAAAGGGTTCGATTTTTACATCCTCTGACGGAATTCTGAGGGCGCTCCGGGCGGCGAGAATAGCTCGGTTTTGCTCTTTGTAAACGGACGCGTGGGATTTGTCCGTCTCACTTCGATAACGCAGATAGTCGGACGTGACATCGAGAATGAAGGCTCGTCTTTGGATCGGCAATCTAACGAATCCCTCCTGTTTTATCGACCCAACGTGTTCCGTTATATCGACGAACAGTCGATGTTCTTCACCTGAAAGCCATTCGCGCTTCCGCTGAATCACTGTTCTTCGTGAGGGTCGGTACATCGTGTCCTTGACAAGGACTGGCTGAGCCGCTACAAGCCGAACGGTATCGGCAGGAACTGTCCACACATGAAACTGGTCCGTGAGATGCAACGTTGGATCAGCGTATTCCAACAGCGAGAGAATGTGATACGAACAATTCTCCTTGAAGAAGAAGTAGTCAAAGTACGTGCTCCCCAATTCCCACGCGTGCTCAAGCAACCGCCGTACTTGATGCTCTGAGAAGTGCAAGCGATATTCCCAGATGTCGCGATTCTCGATGTCCCGATACTCCAGTACCTTGAGATAGTAGGGAGGGGTCATGAAGGAGCCTTTGAAGCCTCCAAAGATCCCCTTAATTGGATACAAAGCGCCTTCATCGGGAGGGACTTCCGCCGCATAGTTGATGGTGTACGCCAGTAAGCGCGTTTGGTCTGTCTGTCCCTTCTGATCGACCCGAAGAAACGTGTGACCGAACATCGAAGCTGGGTTTTCGAGGAAAGCCGAGGCGAAAATCAGCGTAACCGACTCAGCATTGAGTTCGTTGACCCACCGGTCAAATCGTTCACAGCGAATCGCCGGCAGTTTCCTCTCGTCGATGGCGAGACGGTCTTTCAGCCAATGATAGCGGGCAATAAACGAGCATTGGGCCGGCTGTTTGGAACTTCCAACGGGCTCTTCGGAAAACAGCGATTGGATCGTGCGTTTCAACTCAGCATGCGAATCGGTCCTGCCGAGGGGGGACAGAAAAAAATGCGGGTCGTCCGCTTCGCTCATATAGCCGCCAAATAGGTTTGGCCGGTAGTGAAGAAGCAGATGCCATTCTCGCTTGTCAGCGAGCTGCAACAGGACAGCCTGACTGATTAGTTGAGCCAGGTATGGGTCGCCCTCTGCCTCCTCGGCGTTTACCGATGAGGGATGAACGAAGAACAGGCTGATAAGGATGAGAACTACGCACAAGCAGCGGACAAGAAAGACACAGGGCTTCGACCGCACGGTCGAAGCCCTGTGCTGATTATTAGCGAGCAGAAACCTGGGCGAGCACCGGATGGGTCGCGATCGCATCGTTCATCGCCTTCACCATCGCGACTGGGGAGGCTTCCCCTGCCTTCACCAAAAAGGTTCGATCCTGGGTCACGGCGAAGAACTCAGCCTGATGCTCAGCTGGTACACCCATCAGGGTCGCCAGCGAAGCCAGGTGCTCGCCCTGTCCCTGGGCCATCTCCTGAGAGAGATTCTCGAAGTTGATGGCGGCAAACATACTCGTCTTTTCCTCGGCCCACACCTTACCATTGTTCTTGCAGCCGAAGATTCCGGTAGTGATCCCAAATGCCTGCCATGGAAGGATAGTGTTATTCGTTGTTGAGATTAAGAGTTGGGCTCCTACTGTGTTGGTATCGATTCTAGACCCTTCCCATGCAACTTTACCAAGTCCGCAGCCGGGTCCGAGATCAGACGTCCCACTCGCTAACGCAACTCCCACTTGGGCAACAAGATCCGCACTATATCAAATAAAATGGAAACCATGACCAGAGAAACTTTCGTAAACGCGAGAGATCCCTGGCCACAGATCGTCAGACAAACACTCCCCTGACTGGATCAGTGACTGATCTGCAGCTTGGCGAGGAGAGAATGAGCCGCTATTGCCTCTCGCAGTGCCTCCTGAACCACAACTGGATCATCTTCTCCAAACATAACCAGAGAAGCATAGCGTTCTTGGGCCATCGCGAAGAATGCAGGCTGGTATTCCAGCGGTACGTGCATGACCGTGGCCAGCGACGCGAGATGCTCGCCGCCTCCACGAGCCATATCCTCTGTCAGACTGGCGTAATTGATTCCAATGAACAGGCTCGCTCTCTCGCTATCCCAAATTCTGCCGTCATGACTACAGCCAGAAGTTCCTGAACTGATGGCAAATGAATAACTGCCGGTCACATTGGTGGTGGCCATGAACATTTGTGGTGCAATCTGTTTTTGACCTTTCCAGCCCTCCCACAACTTCTTGCCCAGCCCGCAGCCAGGACCCGTGTCCGGATTCGGTGTGGCCAGCGCCACCACGGGGCACAGGCTGATGACCGCCATTGCTATATGAATTCCCACACGCTTCTTCATCACCAAGAGCTTCCTTTTCTAACATTCGTCATGTCGGTTCTCTTTTCTCTATGAGATCGGCACCATCTGCCTCACCACTGCTTGAGACTTCCGCTTAGACTGGGAGGCTGCCACGAAACAATTGCCGTTCAGCTAGGCGATTCCTCCGTATCCGCGGAGCTGGGGCTCCGACCTCGTTCGTCCCATTTAATCGATCAGGGCGTACCCTTCGCAAACTCGTGCTCCGTTCATATGTCCTACAGCCGGATACCATGCGACTCCTTCTTTGCTTCACTTATCGCGCAATCGGACCGTCAGCGGCAAGACTTTTCCGTTTGAGATGGTTAATATCCCGATACCGCGCGTAACGGAATCATTTTCGGGCCCGCAGAGCTAGGATTGAAGGGCAGCATCTTGCCGAACCATTCCACTCTCGGCTGATGAGTGTGAGCAAAGACGCGGATGTCTGCTTGCTCGCGATCCAAAAAGCTCGTCCGTCCTTCGTGAGCTTGCCGCCTTCATACAGAATATGACGGATGGCGATGTGGCGGCCTGCCAGTTCGATCACGGCCTCTAGTGAAACCCCACTCTGCTCGAACCCATCGACATTGCCGGAGGCCACTGTGACAGGGGCTCGGCATTGTCTTTGACCTTCAGGATGCCGAATCCTTGGAGCAGCTTGAACCGCCGGTGGTCAGTGCAGGTGAGGCTTACCAGAGAAGGGCTTTCTTCACCCTCATAACCCTGCTCGATCCGCGAGCGCGCATGGAGCAGCCGGTCTGAGGTCCACAATTCGCAACCCGTGAGCAAGACCGACGCAAGCAAATGCGCATCTATCCACCCCAGCCCTTGGCCGTACAGCCGCTGAAAATCGATCAGGTGCAGGATTCCGGTATGATCGGCAACGGGAATTCCCGGCAGCACTTCCAATAGGTGAAGGACCTCGTTGTGGTTGTGCAGGTTACCACAGGCTAACTCACCGATCACAAACGGATGACCCAGGACTTGGTCATCTCTGAAGCAGAGACCTGAGACACTCATTCCCCATCCTCAGGTGATCGATCCACGCTGAAGTGTCGACACAAGGATCACGCGCTGCTCGAACGCCGGCGCCGAACAGGCTGTAGGGCCTTTCCCGTGCCACCCAGTTCAGCAAAGCGCCGAGCCGACTGCTTGGCCATCAATGCCTCGAGCCCTAACCGTACCAATGTGGTTTTCTCTTTGAGGCCAGTGAGCTTGGCAGCCCGATGAAGAAGACTGTCATCAATGTTCAATGTTGTTCTCATATGCAGATGATCATGCCCACCTCATGCATATCTGTCAAGGTCCATGGTAGCATTCTCCTCATGCACGCGCGCACCCAGAGGCCGACATCGAGAGGGATGGCATTCATGATTTGGCGCGACGGCGCTGGAGGAGCGTACGGAATTTCTGTCCTGTGTTGACAGACAAGTCCGCTGGGCTGCCTGAGACACATCCCAAGTAGGATTTCATGGCTTCACGCGGCGTCGCCTTCGTCCGCCTATCATCGAGCGGGATGTGCTTCGGGATTATTCCCTGTCTCGCAAGAACAAGGATGCCCAGGCACCGTGGGAGCGTGAATCGTTTCGGTCCGGCAGAACCAGGATTGAAGAGCAGCGTCTTGCCGAACCATTCAACTTTTGGCCGATGCGTATGACCAAAGAGGCAGAGGTCTGGCTGGTTTTCTTGGAGGAACGCTCGCCCGTCCTTCGTCAGTTTCCCGCCTTCATATAAAACATGACGGATGGCGATGCGACGGCCTGCCAGTTCGATCACGGCCTCGGACGGAAATCCGCTCTGTTCATCATCGTCAATGTTGCTGGAGACGGCGGTGACCGGAGCGATCTGCGTGAGCTGTTCGATCACGGACCGATCGCCTATGTCCCCGGCGTGGAGGATATGATCGACGCCTTTGAAATGTCGTCGAACCGCCGGATCGAATAGGCCATGGGTATCGGCAATCACTCCGATCCGAATGGCGCTCCGCTGGTTCATAGGGCTGCTACCGGCCAGGAGTCTGTCCGCGTAATCCATCGTTGCGAGGCACAACGAGCTGTTGGCAGATGCAAGGCCGCATGTTCCAAGAAACCGGAGGCGTATTCTCTGCAATACGTCGAGGATTTCTTGGGACCGAGAACGACTCAGATGCCGGCAGATCGTTTGCCGCAGTAGACTGGCATTACTCGGACAGACTCCTAGGATCCGAGTGAGGTCTGCACCTGTTTCCAGTCGAAGGTGAACGGCTCCGGCAATTTCTTCGGCAAGGCGGCGAGTTCCGCTTTCAATCGTTCGGCCCTGGCTGTGCTCATCGGATGCGTCGAGAGCCATTCCATCCGACCTTGGTCTTTCTCCGAGAGTCGTTCGAAAAACCGGATCATGCCGGAGGGATCGATCTTCGCCCGCTGGAGCAATTGTAATCCCGTCAGATCGGCCTCGGTCTCCTGCTCCCGGCCGAACTTGAGGGTGAGCAGTTCGACACCGAGCTGTTTCATCATCCCGACAAGGCCCTGTTGATTGCCAAGCACAATGGCCACCACCGTCAGCAGTCCGAGACTTTTCACGATCCGTTCAAGCCCATGCCGCTGCAACACGTGGTTCAGTTCATGGCTCAACACGCCCGCCACTTCTTCGCCGCTTTCTGCTTTTTTCATGAGTCCGGTGAACACCACCACATACCCACCGGGCAGCGCGAAGGCATTGACGACGTCGCTCTTCACCACGGTCACGTCAAACTTGTAGGGATTATTTGGAATCTGTTCGGTCAGACGTTGCGTCATCTCTCCCAACGCTGTGACCGCGGGGCCGTCTTTCATCACCTCCTGATGGCTGAGAAAATCCCGATAGGCTGATTCTCCCAGCTTGTGTTCCCACTCCACCGGAATCCGGCTCACGGCAAGCTCGACCAACAGATCGGCTCCGAACCAGAGCCCCAGCACCGTGGCCAGGATCGCCCCGCCGACCAGGCCCCAGACGAACCGGCCCCGATGACGCACCTGACGTACCCGCTCCGCGGCCTGAGCAAATGGAAGACTGAGATGGTCGGGAACCGACTCCCGGAAAGCCCGAATCACGTCAGGATTCTTCAGATACAGCGTCCGTTCCCCTTGCGCGCTAGTCCATTTCACCACGAGATGGTCATGGTCGAGTCCGCCTGCCGAGATGGTGAGCGCAGAAAACGGCACGGTCTCTTGTACGCCGTCGCCCCCCTCAGATCCGAAGGTGATCGTCAGCCCCTCTCCATCGACTTGCACGAAACAAGGCGACCCGCTGGCGGGAAACTCGGCACCGAAACAGAGCGCATTGGAAGTCATAGTGGTCATCTAGGGTCGTACGGCTGCTCAAAATGGCCGCGAACGAGGCCGCAGACGAGCAGAAACCGGAGGCGTGATAGTTTCCACCCGCCCTCCCCGAGCTGCCAAGACAGCTCCTTCCTCATATAGGGTACGTTGAGGATTTCCTGCGAGCTGAGAACGAAGCTTGGGAACTGGAGCGTCTTGGCGCGACTGGGTTGGGCGGGTGACAACGTAGGCATTTTCAGCAGCCGTTATTCGGAGACCGGGATGAACTGCCTGATCCACGCTCCAAAACTGCCCGGGTTCCGGCTTTGAATGTACACAAGTCCAGGCCCCCGGAACCGGCAGACAAATCCTTCGCCTGAGGTGAAGCTGGAAACCCAGCCAGAGGTGGCTTTTTCGATGTTGTAGGAGGTTGTGGTGGACCAAGCCACCAAGTGGCTATTGTCCACGATGTATTCCTGATCAGGCTTCAACTCAATCTTGTGAATGGCCCCGAAACTGTTCAGAGCAAGCATCCCTTTTCCGCTGATTTTCAGAATGAAGAAACCCTCCCCGCCCAGCAATCCACGGCTCAGGCTCTGCATTTTGCTTTCGATGAGGATCCCGTCGGCGCCCGCGAGGAAGCCGTCCTTCTGCACCATGTACTCGTTCACACCATCGAGTTCCAAGATGACAATTTCGCCGGGCACCGTCGGAGCCAGCAACGCTTCGCCGGGGCCTCGGCTGGCGCGCAGCGTCTGGAAGAAGAACTTCTCTCCCGTCAGGAATTTTCGCGACAGGGCTCCGAGAAAGCCGCCCTCCATCTTGCTCTCAATATCGATGGTCGGTGAACACGCCACCATCGCACCTGACTCGGCCTTGATATGCTCGCCCGCTGCCAGGTCCACCCGCACCATCGGAAACGCCCCGGGATAGAGTATCTCGCTTTTCATCTATTGAACCTCCTAGCTGACGTAAGGGGTTAGGCGTGAGGCGTTAGGCGATACAGACTGACATAGATCAAGGTCTCACAGCGACGTTTTTCACACCATTCGCTTTCTGATGACGGATCAGGCCACTGAGCATCTTGTCGATCCGCTCAACTTTTCTATCGAGCATTGCCCAACTATCCTGCACAAGATATCCCAGCCTCCTCGCAAGTTCGAGGTGAGTGTCTAATTCACTGAGTGATCCTTGTGCCATGTGGAGATAGTTGATGAACTCCTTTTTCGTTTGCCGACCAGCTCCCTCGGCAACGTTGCTGGGAACACTAGAAACAGCCCG
>Ga0315281_10013951_pt1 | contig 10848 bp, 7 predicted proteins | sample YL17G07_0_MG_FD_204540 | JGI IMG/M metagenome (GOLD analysis project Ga0315281, IMG submission 204540) | Sediment microbial communities from Yellowstone Lake, YNP, Wyoming, USA - YL17G07_0 | ecosystem: Environmental > Aquatic > Freshwater > Lake > Sediment | place: USA: Wyoming | collected... | reverse complement strand
ACCGGGGCCGTAGTGGAAACGGCAGAACTCAATCAACTTCCTCGTAAGGAGGACTGGGATGTTATCATGATGTCCCATGTCCTTGAGCATCTGCCTCGTCAGCATGAGACGTTCGAGGAAGTCCGTGTTCGGCTGCGCGTCAATGGATTGTTTCTTGTCCGTGTTCCCCTTGTGGATTCTGCGGCATGGGAGAAGTACGGAGTGCACTGGGTTCAACTTGATGCACCCCGTCATCTATTTCTCCATACCAAGAAGAGTCTTGCAATCCTCTCCTCCAAGCATGGATTTGCACTGCAGTCAATTCGGTACGATTCGGACGCTTTTCAATTTTGGGGGAGCGAACAGTATCTGAAAGACATTCCTTTGATGCACGAGCATTCCTATGCACGGAGTCCCCAGGGATCTCCCTTCGGGGCTGGCCAGATAGCCGCGTTCAACCGGCGCGCACTCGAGCTTAACGCACAGGGATTGGGAGATCAGGCATCCTTCGCATTCCGGAGGATGGACTGATGACGAGCGTCATATCTGGCTCTCAGAAAAGGATGTAATGTGACTCGCCACTTTTACTTCTCACGAACCTTCTCACTAGTGTTTACTCTAGGCTTCGTAGGCCAAATTCTGATTTTTGTCGGAAACGTATACCTTGCGAATGTTCTGGGGCCGTTGAGCTTTGGGATCCTGGCCTATGCCCAAACAATAGTGCTTTATTTCACGGTGATCGCGGACGGCGGACTGCAGACTATCGGCACCCGAAGGGTTGCCCAGCCGAACGAGCAGGTCCCTGTCGTCCTCCAAGAAATTCTGACGTTGAGAATCCTGCTTTCGTTTGCAGCCTATGCGCTCTTGATTCCTGTTTCCCTGTTCCTCATTCCATCGGGTGAGGGACAATCGTTGACGCTCGTCGTCGGTCTGAGTATCTTCCCGCTCGGATTCCTTCTTGAATGGTTCTTTCAAGGCCTCGAGCGGTTTGCAGTTGTCATGGTTTCGCGGCTCGTTCGCGGCGTAACATATCTGGGCTTATTGGCGTTTTTCGTGCGTACGAATGCCGACGTGATGCAATCGGCAATCGTGTTCGTTGCGAGCTATTGCCTCCCCGCACTGACGCTCTTGTGGCTCTCGAGGAGGTGGCACGGGGCGCAGCGTTCATCGGGTGGCCAAAAAACCGTGAACCTTTCACTCCTTCTCATCGCTTTTCCGATAGGGTTGTCAGCGCTGTTGAACCAGGTAAACTTTAATTTCGGGACTCTTGCAGTTGGAATATTCCATACGCATGTCGCTGTCGGTGAATACAGTGCAGCCAATCGCATCATACTGTTTGTCGAAAGCTTTATTGCAACCAATGTGGTTGTTGTTCTTCTACCATTGTTATCCCGCAAATTCAAAGAGTCGAAGAGCGATTTTACAGAGATCATCAGATACTTAGTACGCATGGCGTCAATGGTTGCCCTGCCGATTGGCATTGGCGTTTCACTCCTGGCCGCCGGTCTTCTGCATGTGCTCTATCCTGTCGGTTATGACGACGCAATTCCGGTATTCCAGATCTCGATTTGGGCTGCGATGATTGTCCTGGTACGCTCTATCTACGATACATGTCTCATCGCCGTTGAAAGACAACGCCAGTTCCTTACCTCCGCACTGATTGGCGCGTGTATCAATATATCTCTCAATGTGCTCTTTGTCCCGCACTACGGAATATCGGGAGCGGCATACGCAAGCGTGGGCACCGAACTCTCGATGTTTGTCTATGTGTTTTCCGTGACATCCTTCCACCGCATCGGCGATCTTCTCAGAGCTGCTGCAAGACCGCTTGCGGCTTGTGCGGTGATGGCTCTCTTCCTGCTCGCGCTCCATTTGAGCCTTCCGCTCCAAATTTTGTTCGGTGCGGTCATCTACGTTTTTACACTCTACGTGGTAGGTGGATTTCGGGAGCTAAGGTTTGGAGGAGCGATATGAGACTAAGGTCTGTGGCTATCATTGTCCTGAACTGGAACAACTACTCTGAAACGATCGAATGCTTGAACTCACTCGAAAAGATGACCTATCCGCGATATGAAATAATTATGGTGGACAACGGCTCAACGGATCGATCAGAGGAGATCATCCGCGAGCGATTTCCTCGGTTGACAATTCTGCAGACGGGGAAGAACCTCGGATTTTCCGGAGGCAATAACGTTGGAATTCGATGCGCCTTGGAGAAAGAGCACTCATACATACTCCTGCTGAACAACGATACGCTCGTTGAGCCTGAGTTTCTCAACAGCATGGTTCAGCAGGCAGACGAAGACCCTGCTATCGGGCTAGTAGGTCCTAGGATCTTGTACAACGAACACCGCGGGATCATTTGGTTTGCGGGAGGGAGCCTTCCTTGGTGGAGGGCCGGTGGATTTCATGACGGTTTCGGGGCTGACGACAACGTCCGCTGGAGGGTTGCGCATGATACGGAGTTTCTCACCGGATGTGCCCTCCTTATCCGGAGGGAAGTGTTCTCCAAAGTCGGATTCCTCGATGAAGATTTCTTTCTCTATTGTGAGGATGTCGATTTTTGCTATCGCGTTAGGAAGGCCGGTTATCGTCTTCTGTACGATGGCAAAAGTACGATTTACCACCGGGTAAGCAACGCGACAGGCGGGATAATGTCTCCCCTCTCGCTTCGATATACGTTCAGGAATCGTCTTCTGTTCGCAAAGAAGAACTTGTCATCGTTCCAGTACGTAGTCGCGGTCGTGTATGTTACTGCGGCGGTGACGTGGAAAGGTTGTCTCTGGGCGCTCTTCGGTCATCTTCCCGATGCAATAGCCATTGCGGCGGGGCTTTCTGATTATTGGGCCTCTCGTGTCGGCAAAATTGAGGAGGTCGCATAAGCATGGCACTGACTCACATAAAGCTGCGATCTTTCCCGGTATACTTCAACGCTGCAACCGTGATCTACTTGCTCGCCTTCGTTTCGTGCGTCGTCATCAGTCTTTTCTTTCCACGACTGCTGGGATATTCTGAAGACACTTGGGCTGGCTATTACATCACAATCGGTAAGCTTCTCAGTATTTGGGGAGCGTTCTTCGGAGCGGTGATAGGGATCGTGGCTTTCTATGTGGTTCTTCGAGGTCTGCGTACGGCTGGGGGAGAATCGTCTCTTTTGTTGCGAATGAACCGCTTGGAGCTAGTCCTATTGCTCATCTTCCTCTATAATCTGATTTCGTTCGTCGTTGGCCTTCTCGCAGGTTCCCCCTTGAATTATCTCGTCGGTGATACGTTCAAGGGAGCACTAATTCCGTTCCTCTATTTTATTACAAAACGTAATTTCATTTCCCCCGGACGTGTTTGGTCATTCATGATCCTTCTCCTCGTCGGAGAAACCTGTATCATGGCCGTTCCGGGGCTCATCACTATCAATTTCGCCGGGAGAACTTTTCTCTACACCCTTTTCTTCACTTTGTTCTACGAGGAGAATAAGAGGGGAAGGAAACTGCTCTTTCTTGCAGGGACGGTCTATGCGCTCTATATCGTCGTTGCGACTGCGGCATTCAGGGGCACGATAATCATATTTTTCGTCATTGTGGCGGCGAATATTTTGTTAAGTATACGCGAGGCGAATATCCTCAGACCTTTTTCCTGGCTTGTTGTCGGCGTCGCACTCTTCGCAGTCGGCACGGGTTTCTTTGGTCTAGAACTCGAGAAGAACATCGAAAAAGTGTCCGGGAGGTTCACCTCGACGCTTTCAGGGAAAAGAGAACAATTCGGTTTTGAAGAATCGGTGTTTCAACGGATAGGAGAGACCCTGAACGTGATAGAGTCCCTCAAAAGAGCCGGAGTTGTCGGTGAGATGGTTGGCCTCGGCAATGGGGCGGTGCTCAATAATACATGGATCACCCCCTCCGAGAGGGCCATCTACAAAACACAGTTCAAACATAACATCTATATAACGCTAATCTCGACGTTGTTCCGCCAGGGTGTCATCGGCGTAATCCTCTACCTTCTTCTCTACTGGTATATTCTGAAAAGAGTGTTCCTGTTCCGAAAGAATTTACCGTATGTGATACCAAGAAGGGAATACGTCTATCTGAAGCTTCTACTTCTCTATCATGTTAGCGTGATATTGTACGGTTTCGTTGCCTATGTATACATTGGAAATTCGACGGTTGCCTTGACCCTATCAGTACTCTCTTACTACAATGCCCAAATGGAACGGGAGGCCAGCGAAAACCGGGGTCGCGAGCGATTGCAGCTTGCGCCGGGAACGACTACTTGATCATCGAGGGGCCGAATCCCGCTGCTTCGAAGCGCACGGGAAATCTTGGAGAATTAGTAATTTTGAATTGACTTCTATGCGAGTTGTGCTTAACACGGTATTCCTGACGTCGGAGAACTTTGGTGGAAGTTGGACGTACACGTACAATCTAGTTCGTTCGCTGCAAAAGCTCCACAAAGAGGTAGAGTTGATCGTCATGGCGAGCGCGAGAATGGTTTCCCGTTTTGCGGGTATTGAGTCGCCGATTGTTGCCGTCAATCCTGGCGCCGACTCCCGGATCATGCGAGTGGGATGGGAGCAGCTGGTCTTACCCCGAATCCTGAAAAAATATTCTCCGGATGTTTTTCATTCGACAGGAAATGTGCTTTCTTACCGCGTCAAGCGCGCGTCGGTTTTGACTATGCATGATTTTCAGTATTTTTACTACCCTGAGAATTTTGCCTGGATTAAGAGACAATATCTGCGCTTCGGAGTTCCGCATTCTGTACGCCAGGCGACACGAGTAATTTGCGTCTCCGAACAGACTAAGCGCGACGCGGTGCTCCTCTGTGGCGTACCCGCAGAGAGAGTCGCGGTTGTCCATGAGGCGGGACTTGCAGAGGGACATGAACCAAATGCGACAGGTAGCGAGACATTGAAGAAGAGGTACGCGATCAACGGGCCGTTTATTATGTACGCAGGCTCATCGATGCCGCACAAGAACCTGCCGCGCCTCATCAAGGCGTATGCCCAAGTGTCTGCCGAGGTTCGTCAGGATCTTCTGATCGTAGGAGAACCTTTCGGGTTCGGCAATGATCTTGACAGGGTCTCCGCCTCGGCTATGGGAGCGCGTCGGCATCGCGTTCGTATGACAGGATTCGTCTCCAGAGAAGACCTCCTCGGGTTGTACAAACTTGCTGACGCGTACGTTTATCCATCGCTCTTTGAGGGATTTGGAATTCCTATTCTTGAAGCGATGGGGTTTGGATGTCCGGTCGTCGCAGCACGAAGCACATCGGTGCCTGAGGTCGCGGGAGATGCAGCAGAATACTTCGATCCGATGTCGGTCGAGAGCATAGCAGCCTCCTTGAGGAAGATATGTCTCGATAACGCCGTTCGCGTTTCTCTGCGGGATCGAGGCTACGCTCAGGCAAAAAAATTCTCTTGGGACAAGATGGCGATGGAAACGCTGGCGGTGTATAAAGATGCGATCAGTTCCTCATGATCAGGAGACATAGTCATTGTGGCGGCAACCCAGGGTAGGCCGACGTGTTCTCTTTGGCCCCCTGGGCTCACGCACTGACAAAACCGCTATCAGCAAGGTCGCGCGCACTGAGTCTAAAAAAATCATGGATGACACTCTTAAACTAAGAATACTATCGCAGTATTTTCCTCCGGATGTGGCGAACACAGGTCAACTCCTCTTTGAGCTCGCAGTCGGATTCGTAGGCCGGCAGATTGACGTCGAAGTCCTGACGGCGCTTCCGACTTACGGGAGAAAAATCGAAGCAACCAGGTCAGAGGTTCTCAACGGCGTGAAAGTGACACGAGTATGGTCGACCCGCCTGGACAAGAATCGTCCAATTGGTCGTATACTTAATTCTGTAACTTACTTTCTCTCGGTATTCTCTCATGTTCTCCGATCATCGTCGGACGATGTGCTGCTCATTGTCTCCAATCCCCCCTTTCTACCGCTTGTCGGATATTTCCTTAAGAGACTGCGGGGTAAATCGTACATCTGGCTAGTACATGATGTCTATCCCGAGATTGCTGTGAAGCTTGGATATTTGAAAGAAGGGGGAATTCTCTCGTGGATATGGGATAGAATGAACAGAATTGTCGGAGCGCACGCGTGGCGCGTCATTGTCCTGAGCGACTCGATGAAGCAAGTCTTTGTCCAGAAACTCGGCTTGGCCGGCGCGAAGAAAGAGGATGAGAAGATTAGGGTAATTCACAACTGGGCTCGGGAGGATTTTATTGCGCCGATTCCGCGTACAAAAAATGAATTCCTCAAGTTCCATAATCTTGCCGACAGGTTTGTGGTGCAATATTCGGGAAATCTTGGATTGTTTCAGGAGCTGGAAATTGTCATTGAAGCTGCTCGTATGATGGATGACCCGGGCTTCTGTTTCCTCTTCATCGGCGAGGGTGGGAAAAAAGAGAGGCTGATAAGCCTCGCCCGGAAATATAACCTCGACAACGTAAAGTTCTTGCCGTATCAGGAATACTCAATGCTCCCGCACTCTTTGACATCGGCGTCTGTTGCAATTGTTACCCTCGAGCGTGACATTGAGGGTTTGGCTATGCCAAGCAAGCTTTATACGGTTCTTGCCTCCGGAACGCCGATTGTTGCCTTTTGCGATGAAGGTTCTGATATTAGAAAGATCGTCCTCAGTGCCAAGTGCGGTTTTGCTCTACGTCAGGATGACCTAATGGGATTCGTGGATATTCTTCGCAGCTTGAAAAACGATCCACGGCTTCTTCGGGAACTTGGCGCAAATGCGCGGCGCCACTTTGAGGAACATTACACGTTCGTCCATGCGCTGGACAAATACGAAGAACTCTTGAAAACATTATCTAGGCCGGGAGCTCCTGCCTCACTTAAAAAGTAAACGACGGACGAAACCGGAATTTATGATGAAAGATCAAGATTAGGACTCGGATGAAGAAAAGGTTCGACGCGAAAAATATTGCAATAGACTTCGTGACGGTTAATCTCGCCTGGCTCCTTTACTACCTCTTCAGGGTTCGCAGCGGTATCGTGGCGCTAAATCTTGAGCCCGACTTCTGGATACCGATGATTCTTATCTGGCTCTACTGGCTTGTCATCTTCCTTTTCTTCGGGCTGTATCGTCCCTGGCATGCGGCTTCTCGCACCGACGAAGTCACGACGATGATGAAGGCAGTCAGTTTCGGCTGTATCCTTCTTTTTTTCGCGATCTTTGTCGATGACACAGGCGTCCAAACGCGGAACAGTTCTCGGATGCTTATCGTTGCTTATTGGGGAATTATGGTTCTGACCGTCGGGACGGGGAGAGTTGTCTATAGGACGACGCGACGTCGATTATTGGCCGCTGGCGTGGGTCTGCGCAATGCTCTGATCGTCGGTTGGAATGAGAAGGCAAAAGATCTTTTCGACCGTGTGCGACTCCACCCAGCTCTGGGTTACCGAGTGATTGGATTCGTTAAAATCGACAAACGTAAAGGCGGTATCAGCTACAAGGGGAAGCGCTTACTCGGCAGCACCGACGACCTTCCGTCGCTTATTGAGAAATATTCCGTGGAGGATATTCTTATCGCTCTCGAATCAGCCGATCATGACAAACTGCTCAACGTGATTGCACTCTGCGATGGCCACGATGTCAGCATGAAAATATTGCCCGACATGTACGATATCATCAGCGGTCAGGCGCGGACCAATCAGATTTACGGGTTCCCGCTCATTGAGATCATGCCCGAGATCATGAAACCATGGGAACAGAGCATGAAGCGACTCATAGATATTCTGGTTTCCTTTTTTGTGCTCACACTTTCCTCGCCGCTATGGATCGTGATTGCCATTGCGATAAAAATGGATACGCCGGGCCCAGTCGTGTACAGCCAGGAGCGGGTTGGAAAGGATGGGAGGGTCTTTAAGATGCACAAGTTTCGCTCAATGCGTGTCGACGCCGAAAAGGACTCCGGACCGGTTTGGGCGCCCAAGAATGATAGGCGGGTTACGAAGGTGGGAAGGTTTTTGCGCAATGCCCGGCTCGATGAAATCCCGCAATTTATAAACGTGCTCGATGCCGATATGAGCCTCGTCGGACCGAGGCCAGAACGTCCGTTCTTCGTCGAGAAATTGTCCAAAGAAATCCCGCTCTATCATCGGCGGCTGAAGGTTCGTCCGGGGATCACCGGCTGGGCGCAAATCAAACAAGGATACGACCGATCGATTGAGGATGTGAGATCCAAGGTGCGTTACGATCTCTTTTATATTGAGAACATGTCCTTTCGCATGGATATCAAAATACTTTTGTACACCTTTTACATCATGCTGATGGGGAAAGGCCATTGATACAGGTGAATCGCACATGCCCAAAGCACTCGTCATAACGCCGACATATAACGAAGCGGTCAATATTCCGCAACTTGTTCCGAAAGTTCTCCGTCAATCGACCGATATTGAGATTCTCATTATCGACGACAATTCGCCCGACGGAACCGCGGAAATTGTCAAAAATCTAAAGCGAACAAATCCGCGCGTTCATCTCATTGAACGACCTCGAAAAATGGGATTAGGCACCGCATATGTTGCCGGGTTCAAGTACGCTATTGAGCGGAAGTACGATTATATCTTTGAAATGGATGCGGATTTTTCACACAATCCCAAAGAGTTGCTCAATTTTCTTCTGAAGATTCAGGACTACGATCTTGTCATCGGCTCGAGGTACATACGAGGTGTGAGCGTGGTGTACTGGCCATTCCGCCGGTTGCTCCTCAGTTATTTCGCGAATCTCTATACGCGAATTGTCACCGGGTTGCCGGTAAAGGACGCAACAAGTGGATTCAAGTGCTATCGTCGCGCAGTTCTTGAGAGCATAGATCTTACCGAGATTCGATCCAACGGCTACGCGTTTCAAATTGAAATGAATTTCAAAGCATGGAAGAAGGGATTTCACCTGTGTGAAATCCCGATTATTTTCGTCGATCGCGATAAGGGTGAATCGAAGATGTCGAAGAACATCGTGTACGAAGCTGCGTTCATGGTGTGGAAGTTGAAGCTGCGCAGCGTGTTTAAATTGTTGTAGACCCGCATCATGGACATTTCGGTCATAATTGTCAACTACAACGTCCGCGATTTCCTGAAGAACGCACTGGTCTCTGTGTTCAAGGCTCTCGCAGACCTTGAGGGGGAGGTTTTCGTTGTTGACAACGCCTCGGATGACGGCAGTTGTGATATGATTCGCCAATCGTTTCCACACGTCCATCTAATTGCCAACAGCGTCAACGTCGGGTTCGCGAAGGCGAATAACCAGGCGCTTGTCCGCGCGGGAGGCGACTACCTGATGCTGCTAAATCCCGACACGATCGTCCAAGAAGATACATTTCACACTCTGATTAAATTTTTCAAGGAGAACAGCGATGTTGGGATGGCGGGGTGCAAGATATTGAACCCAGACGGGTCGTTCCAGCTTCCCTGCCGCCGCAGCTTTCCAACTCCTTGGGTTGCGTTCACTAAAGTCTCTGGTCTAAGCTCGGTGTTCGGATCCACGAAGCTTTTCGGTATGTACAATCTCACGTACCTCAACCCAGATGAAAGTTACGAAGTAGACGCTGTCAGCGGTTCATGTATGATGATGCGCCGCGAAGTGTATCAATCCATCGGCGGACTCGACGAAGATTTTTTTATGTACGGCGAGGACCTGGATTGGTGCTATCGCGTCCAAAAATCGGGATGGAAGGTGTTCTATGTGGCGGACACAAAGATCATTCATTACAAAGGGGAGAGCACGCGGCGGAGCGATATCGATGAGTTGAAAATTTTCTACAAAGCGATGCGTCTTTTCGTACGGAAGCATCATCAGGGACCTCTCATCTTCGAATCTATTATTGAATTCGCTATCGATGCTCGACGGTTGATCGCGGCCGTGGCACGCTTCGGCAAGCCGTTTTTGGTATCGCTAATCGATTGCGCGTTTGTCATAGGGACGATTCTCATTGCTACGTACGTTCGGTCCAATAAATTTTCGTATCCTCCCTATGCATATCCGTGGGTATTTGTCGTGCCGTCACTGATCGTGGTGCTCTCATTGTATTCTGCGGGCGTATATTCGTATCGGAAACTCTCCATTTCGCGATCGTTCAGCGCAGTGCTAGTGGCCTATGTCGTTATCTCTGCTCTCACGGCGTTTCTGAAACACTACGCGTTCAGCCGTGTTATCATGGTTATTTCTGGAGGGTTGAGTTTACTGATGATTCCAGGATGGAGACTAATTGTTCGCTTGATGGGTGCGAGCGCTACGCCATCCCGCAAAACACTTTTTGGAAGGCGAACGCTCATTGTCGGTGTGGAGAACGCGGGGCAGGAAGTGATGAGAAAACTGCGCAACAGACCAGGTGAAGGATACTCTGTCGTCGGTTTCATCGATACAAACCGGCAGCGGCTAGGACAAAAACTCCTCGGGGTGGAAATTCTCGGTAGCGTTGATACGATGGGGAAAGTGATCAAGGATTACAGGATCAGCGACGTTATCTTTTCCGCCGACACGATTCCGTATTCGACAATCCTTTCTGTGATCAGCAGAACCAGAAGCAGAATGGTGGACTTCAAGCTCGTCCCGAATTCGCTGGAGGTCATCATCGGTAAGACGCGCATCGATCAACTTGATGAGATTCCATTTATCGAGTTACAATATAATATTGACCGCACAGGGAACCGAATTACCAAGCGGGCGGTCGATATTCTTGTCTCGCTTTTTCTTTTGATTTCGTGCGTGCCTTTTGTATATTTCACCCGATTGTTTTCACGCTCACAACCATCCGCTTTTTCATCAGCAATGCTGGCAATGCCGAAGGTGCTGCGCGGTTCGATGTCTCTCATCGGACGTCCGCACACTGGAACCAATGTCGTTCCCTCGTCA
>Ga0315281_10013950_pt1 | contig 10848 bp, 9 predicted proteins | sample YL17G07_0_MG_FD_204540 | JGI IMG/M metagenome (GOLD analysis project Ga0315281, IMG submission 204540) | Sediment microbial communities from Yellowstone Lake, YNP, Wyoming, USA - YL17G07_0 | ecosystem: Environmental > Aquatic > Freshwater > Lake > Sediment | place: USA: Wyoming | collected... | reverse complement strand
TGTAGCCGTCCGTGATATGCCCGCGGCGAGCGTGACACTGCGCGCAGGTCTCGATCTCGCGGCCGGTGGTGCGGGGAGCGCTGCGTTGCGCGATGCGGGCAGTGGAATCCAGTGTCCACAGGACATTGCGGCGTTCGATGAGTCGAGCGGGGAGGCCTGTGTCATGCCAGATGATGCGCCGAACCCAAGCTGGATACGCCATTCGCGACACGTGCGTGGAGCCGGGGCCGTGGCACTGCTCGCACGCCACTGTGATTTCCGACCACGTGGTGCGGAACCAGTCGGTTGCGGCATCGTACCCTTTGCGCACGCCGGTGGAATGGCAGTCGGCGCACATGTGGTTCCAGTTCCACGCGCGTCCTGTCCAATGCATGTCCGGCGGTGTCTTGCCACCGGCCTCAAGCGAAAACCATCGCTGACCTCCGGCTGCGGCTGGTCGGGCATCCCATGCGAGCGGCAACGTCTGAATGCGGCCGCGGTCAAACTCCACGAGATACTGCTGGAGCGGCCAGACACCGAAGGTGTAGCGGACCTCGAAGTCGTGGAGTTTGCCATCGGCGCTGTCGGTGCGCACGACGTATCGGTCGCCGCGGCGGAGGAACGTGGACGTCACGCCACCGGCGCCGAAGCGGGTGCTGTCAAACCGGCCGAGGACCGTGGATGGCCCGGCGTCCTGCATCGCCGCGGAGTGCTGCGATGTTTTCCAGGCCGCGTATTGCGAGGCATGGCAGGTGGCGCAGCTGGCGGCGCCAACGAACCCTGCGGGCGCGCCGGCCGCTGGCTCGCCCGGATGGAAGCGACCCCAACGCGCGAACAGAACGATCAGCGCGACCAGTGTAAGCGTGGTCGCAACCAATGCCGTCATGACCACCGATTGGCGCGGGAAGGGCACGTGGGCCGTCCTCGATAGTGGAGCCGACCGCGCTTACTGAAGCAGAAGCTCGAACTTGGCGGTGAAGTGCCTCAGCTCGGCCGGCTGTTCCACGATTCGTACCCCACGAATCTGCTTTGCGACCGTGTTCATGTGCAGCAGCACTTCGGCCACGTAGTCCATGTGGCTCTGCGTGTAGACACGGCGGGGAATGGCGAGGCGCACGAGCTCCAGGTCGGCAGCGCGCTCGCTGCCGTCGGGCTGCCGCCCGAACATCACTGAGCCGATCTCGCACGCGCGGATGCCACCCACGACATACAGCGCCACGGACAGCGCCCATCCCGGATACTGATTCCGCGGGATGTGCGAGAGCCAACTGCCGGCGTCGATATAGAGCGCGTGGCCACCCGGCGGACGCACGATGGGAATGCCGGCTGCGATCATCTTCTCGGCGATGTACTCCACCGACCGGACGCGGTAGCGGAGGTAGTCCGGATCGAGTGCCTCGTACAAGCCCACCGCGATGGCCTCGAGGTCGTAGCCGGCCAGCCCGCCGTAGGTGGGGAATCCCTCGGTGAGGATGAGGGAGTTGCGACAGGTGAGCGCGAGCGCGTCGTCGTTCATCGCGAGAAAACCGCCGATGTTCGCCATCCCGTCTTTCTTCGCGCTCATGGTGCAGCCGTCGGACAGGCGGAACATCTCCTGCGCGATCTCCAGCGGCGTCTTGTCGGCATAGCCCGGCTCGCGCGTCTTGATGAACCACGCGTTCTCGGCGAAGCGACAGGCGTCGATGAAGAACGGAACACCGTGCGTGCGGCACAGCTCCGACGTGCGCCGGATGTTGTCCATGCTCACCGGTTGCCCGCCGGCCGAATTGTTGGTGACGGTGATCATCACCAGCGGCACCTCGCCGGCGTGCTTCCGCAGCACGTGCTCGAGCGCGGCGACGTCCATGTTCCCCTTGAAGGGGTGGATGGCCTGCGGATCTCGCGCTTCCGCGATCGGCAGATTGAGGGCGACCGCGCCGCAGTGCTCCACGTTCGCGCGCGTGGTGTCGAAGTGGGTGTTGTTGGGGACGATCGAACCGGGCCTGAGCAGCGCGCGAGATATGATGTGCTCCGCGGCACGTCCCTGATGCGTGGGCATCACGTGCCGGAACCCCGTGATCTCCTTCACGGATTTCACAAACGCGCGAAAGGACCGGCCGCCGGCGTACGACTCATCGCCCTTCATCATGCCAGCCCACTGGAACACCGACATCGAACCCGTGCCCGAGTCGGTGAGCAGGTCGATGAGCACGTCTTCGGCTTCGAGCTGGAAGATGTTGTAGTGCGCCTTCTTGATCGCCGCCGCGCGGTGTTCGGTGGTGGTTTGCCGGATCGGCTCGATTGTCTTGATGCGAAACGGCTCGATGATGGTCTTGAAGTTCACGTTACAGCTCCCATCCCTTCCTGTACTCTCTCGTGAGGAACTTGTTGGCGTCGTCGCCGTTCGTGAACCGCATGTTCTCGGCGTCGTAGTACAGCTTGCGGCCCTGGCCGGCTCGCAACGCTGCGATTCCAAGCACCATCGTTTCGTTCAGTGCCGCGCCATACTCGAACGGCGAACTGGCCGTCGTCTCGCCTTTGCACGCGCGCACCCAGTTCGTGGTGTGGCTGTCGGTGATGCGCTCGATAGTGCGCGGCACGGCGGCTGCGGCCTCGGCGACCGACACCGGGAAGCAGCGCGGGTTGTCGCCATACGTCTCATGCACGATCACGCCCTTGTCGCCAACGAGGATGCCCCCGCCCTCTGACACGAGCATCACTTCGTCCGGCAGCGCGTCAGGGCGCGGCGGATACAGCCCGCCGTCGTACCAGAAGAGCTTCACCGGCCCGCGCGAACCCACGGCGGGAAAGTTGTAGTGCACCGTGCTCGCCATCGGGTACGACACCTGCCGCTGCGTGGGACGCACGTCGGCCGCCGAACCCGCCGGCGGCGGAATGGTTTCCGTGCCCCACAGCGACGACGTGGCCTCGATGCTCGTGGGCTGCGTGAGGTTGAGCGCCCAGTACGCCTGGTCAATCAAGTGCGCACCCATGTCGCCCAGTGCGCCCACGCCGAAGTCGGTCCAACCGCGCCACGTGAACGGGTGGTACACGGGGTGATACGGCACGTCCTCAGCCACCGGGCCGAGGTAGAGATCCCAGCGGAGGCCGGTCGGCGGCGTCATGTCGGCCGCGGCCATGGCATTGGCGAGCGCGTTGCGTACTGCGCCCACGTTGCCGCTCTTGAGCATTGCCTGCGTCGGCGAGGTCGCGGCGCCACCGGCCGGTGCCAACTGCACAGTCGCGGGGCGGGGGAGGCCCTGCGCCCAAAAGCGTGCGGGACGATCGGTGAAGATGTGCACTTCTTTCACGTCGCCGATCACGCCGGCCCGCACCCATTCCACCACGCGGCGCGTGCCTTCGCGTGAGTGGCCTTGGTTCCCCATCTGCGTCACGACCTTGTTTTCCTTGGCGAGTTTCTTGAGCAGGCGCGACTCGTACACGCTCCACGTGAGTGGCTTCTGGCAGTAGACGTGTTTCTTGGCGCGCATCGCCGCCGCGGCAATGGGGGCGTGCATGTGATCCGGGGTCGCGATGATCACCGCGTCCAAGTCCTTCTGCTTCGCGAGCATCTCGCGGAAGTCCACGTACTTCGTGGCCTTGGTGTATTTGTCCTGCAGCAACTTCCGCTCTGGGCTGGGCTCGCGCGCGGAGCGACCGTCGCCCATGACGTTCCGCTCCATGTATGCCGGGTCCACGTCGCAGAACGCGACGAGATTCTCGGCGGCGAGGTCCTGGGCATTGCCGCTGCCCTGACCGCCGCAGCCCACGACGGCGATGTTGAGCAACGAGCTGGGCGCGGTGTAGCCGGGTCCGCCAAGCACATGCCGCGGCACGATGGTAGGGAAGCCCGTGACAGCTGCGCCAGCGGCGAGCTTGCCTGCGTCAGAAACGAAGTCGCGCCGCGTGATCTTCTTGCTCATCGAGATCTCCCGTTCGGATTCGCGAGGTAATAGAGGGTGCGTCCCAAAGCATCGCCTGAGCGCAACGATACGTCAACGCGCGCGGGCTTTTGATACTGGTCGGCCGAGCATAGGTTGTACCATGGAGGCTCACCATGATGGGAGCCGCCGTGCCTGTGACAGCCAGACTCTCCAAGCGGTTCTATGATCGCTTGGGCGAAGACGTCGCCAACGAACTCGTGGAGTGGTTCAACGCCGTGGACGCAACGTATCGCAACGACCTGCGTGAATTGAACGAGCTGAACTTCGCGCGATTCGATGCGAAGCAGGCTCAGCGTTTCGCTGAGTTCACAGTCCAGTTTACCGTGTTCGAAGCGAGAATCGAGCGTCGCTTCAGCGAACAGACTCGCTGGTTCTACTTGGCGTGGGCCATGCAGTTCGCGGCGATCATCGGCCTCTGGCTCCGCTAGTCAGTCGGAGGCGAGGCCAAGCGGGGAACGCACAGGTAAGACACCTCAGATGCCGTGCGCTTTCTCCCCAACGGCCTTGAAGAACGCGTAGCAGAACACGCCGTGCCTCGAATCTCCACCGACTGGCTCCGCGGTGCGCGAGAAATCGCGCTTCCGATCGTATTCGGCAAGCTGCTCGCGAGCATTCGTCGCCTTGCGCGGTGTCATGCTTGGAAAGTTATGGCACTCGGAACGCGGCGGTACGAGCAGTGCGCCAATCGGGGACGGGCACCTTCGGAACCTTCTTTCGCCTACCTGGCTCGCAGCACCAGCGCCGCAACCAAGGCGATAAAGCTCGGCACGAAAATTCGGCCGACGGAAAAGCTACCGACCACAATGAAGCCGGCGTAGCCGAGAGCGCAGGCGAGTCGCACCAGGTTGCCGACCTTTCCAGCGCGAGATGCAAGGGCCGCCCACGTTAGTAGCACGGGCACCAACACCAGGAAATTCGCACCAATCCGCAGCGCCAGTATGGACGCCAGTGCCGCCAACCCGAACGCGTACCATAGCGCCTGTTTAGAAAGATCTGACATCGTAACAGGCCCTCTGCCATGCTCGTCCGACATCGACGCTGGCTGGCTGGCAGTTCGTCGGAATGCCATTACAGGGGCTCGGATTCGAGCCACAAAGGTACACCACTGAAGGGCGGTTGCGGCCAACCTCCGTTCGTCTGGTAGTCATTCCCTCCTGGTTTAGCCGCGGAGTGTAGTCTCCTCTGGCAACTGCCAACTCGCATGTCAATGGGTCGTATCCAACGAGGCGCTCTGCGATGCGTTCGCCACGCGCAAGACGTCGTTCACCGCCCCAAGAACAACCGCCTTCCGAATTCCGAAGGCCCTGAGTCGCGTACTGTGTCCGATCGGTAAAGCGTGGACTCTTGCCCAGGGTGACGAAGCGCACAGGTAGCTTGGCACCGACTTGGTGAAAATCAAAAACCTCTTGCGGTGCCAGTCCCGGCTCCTTGCAGCCAGCGAGCAAGACAACAACCAGCACCAACCAGTCACGCGCGTTCTTGTTTGTGGCGATCATGAGAAGACTCCTTCGGTGGGCAAATTGACCATTGAGTACTATTGTGACAGCTCACGATCGTCAGTCACGCAACTTGCTTGTTTTTCAAGGACGCGGTGGCATGAAGCCCGGGAGTGTCCCGCACCAAGATCGGCACACGATTGAGCTGCAATGAGGGAATGTCAATACTTCAATCAGTTAACATTTGACTTCGAGTCACAGTGTGCTGCAGCAGCATTGTGATATCTTAATTGTCCTTCAGGTCGCAAGCTTATCCGTCAAGCAGGCAGTTCGAAGGTGGACTGCACTCTGGCGGTACGATGCTCGAACGAAGCGCGGCGGCCATCACCTGCCCAAGAAACCGCAATCGCTATTTCTGTTTGTTCAAGGCGATCGGCCCAACGAGAGTCTGCGCGGTAAGGCCGGCGGCGCTCACGGCAAAACGAGCGCCCGTGCCCGTGCGCGCATCGAACGAGCGCAGCTCTCCATTGGCGCCTGCAACAAGCTCCACCGGCGCGTAGGGGCGGGCGCCGAGGTCCATGATTTTACTTTCTGAGTCCCACGTGTAGATGTTGGTCGCGCCACCGCGATCGAAATTGAGGCGCACCGTGGTTTGAAGCCCGCCTTCAGGCCCGGGAATCGTGCCGAGGACGTCGATCGACTTGAACGCGCCGAACCGCTCGCGACGCCCTTCCATCATTTGGGATTCCTGCTGCGCCATGTCGGCGGAGTCCGGACCGCCGGGGCCCATCGACTTGTACAACACTGACGCATCGCCCTTCACCAGCGCCTCGACGATCGTACGTGATCTGGCGTTGAGCGTCGCGGCATTCGGCGGTGACGCGGTGTCGCCGGACGCGAGCAGCTGATACGCCTGTTGTCCCACGGCCTCCGCCATCACGCGGTTGTCCTGCGCGCGAATCACGAGACGGCTGCCGTCCGCGAGCGTGTACGTGCCTGCGGCTGCCGTAGCGTCGGAGGCCGACGCAGCCGACGCGACCGACTTCAACGGTGGCAGGTCGTACGGCTGACCAAAGACAATCGCGGCAACCACACGCACCGCGCTCGACGCCGTGTTCTGCGACACCGTGGACGTCATGAAGATCGTCACGCGGTCGTCCACAAACCGGAGCAACTCGGCGACGAACACACCGTTGCCGCCATTGTGGGTCACGAGCCGGGTGCCGCGCGATGTCTTCATCACGGCCCAGCCGTACGCGTATTGCGACCGGCCTTCGGGTCCCTCGTTCACATAGCCGGTCATGAACTTGCGTCGGCTGGAATCGGTGAACACGCGCGCGTCGTTGAGCGCCGCGTCCCACTTGGCGATGTCGCCAAGCGTGGTGTGCAGTCCGCCGTTGCCGCGGAGCGCCCAGTAGGGCGCGCCATCCATCGCGATGCGATCGATGATGGTGCCCCAGTCGCGGCCGTCCTGATATCCGTGCGCGATGCGCCTGGCGTCCCACGCCGGCGCCTTATAGCCGGTCTCGAGCATGCCGGCTGGGCGCAGCACGAGGTCACGCAGCGCGATCTCGTAGTCCTTGCCCGTCACTACCTCGACAATTGCGGCCAGCAGCGAGTAGCCGGAGTTGGCATATGAGAACGTGGTACCGGGTCTACTCCTGAGCGTCGCCGCGAACATGCGGCGCACGTATTCATCGCGCGTGGTGGGCTCGTAGTCCGTGGGTGAGTAGTCGGACGCGAAGCCCGCCGTGTGCGTGAGCAGTTGGTGCAGCGTGATGCCGCGTTTGTCGGCCGGCGCGTTGGGGAAGAAGCGCCCCACTGTGTCCGTGGTGCGCAGCTTGCCCATCTCTTCCAATCGCAGGATCGCGGCCGCGGTGAACTGCTTGGTGATCGATCCCAGGTTGTAGACCGTCGCCGTATCGGCGGTGATGCCGGCAGCGCGATTGGCCAGGCCGTAGCTGCGCTCAAAGGCCGTCTTGCCATCCCGGACTACGAGCACGCCGCCGGTGTAGCCGAGTGATGCCATGCGGCCCATGTACTCATCGACGCGGGTCGCGAGCTGCGCGTCAGTCGGCGGTTGGGTGGGCGATTGTTGCGCGGCTGCCTGAAGGGCGGTGACGCCAATGGCGAGCATTGCGAAGCGGTTCATGGTCTCACAGGAGTAGCGCACCCTCGTTCGTCACGCAAACGCGACGCATGGTTGCCCTCCTGGACGGTTCCTTGCGCGGCCTGGGAGCGGCGTCACTGATCTGCTCCGGCTGCGTTGGATTGTGCTCTGTGGCAGGCTTTCGATACTGCACTGCCGAGAGTATTTTCTATTGTACTGGCGTATGTCAATGAGGAGACGCCAGTGCCGGTGACCGCCAGACTTTCCAGACAGTTCTATGACCGCTTGGGCGAGCAAGTGACAAACGAACTCGTGGATTGGTTCAACACTGTGGACGCAACGCACAGGGCAGAACTGCGCGAACTCAACGAACTCAATCTCCAGCGCCTCGACGCGAAGATCGATACGTTGTCCGCCGAGATCGGCCAGCAATTGCACGCCATGAAGGCGGAGCTCCTCAAGTGGATGTTCCTCTTCTGGGCGGGCACGGCCCTTGGCGGGCTACTGCTCCGCTAGCGCGTTCACAGGCACGGCAGACTCCTCGCGCGTCACGGCCCAGTAGATCGCCAGCGCCGCCAGTGCCAGCACGGCGGACGCAAAGAACGCCGCACCAGGCAATTGCATCGGCGCCGACGGGGACGTGAAGTACGAGAACAGGTGCGATAACAGCGGCGGTCCCACGATGGAGCTGAGCGAGAACAGACTCGCCACTGCGCCCTGCAATTCGCCCTGCGCGTTGTGCTCCACGCGATGCGACAACAATCCCTGTGTCGTGGGCATGACGATCGCCGCAAAGAGCCACGTGGTCTGCCACGCGAAGATCATCCAAGCCTTGGTCGCGGTGGCGAAACCCACATAGCCAACGATCGCAATCGAAATGCCGAGCAGCGCGGCACGCCGCTCTCCCAATCGTTTCACGAGTGGCCGCACGAGCACCGCCTGGCTCAGCGCCATCACGGTGCCGGCGAGAGCCAACGACGCGCCGATCATCGCCTCGGCCCAGCCAAACCTGAACTTGGTGTAGTAGGTCCACACGGCCGGCATGACCTGATGCGCCACCATCCACAGGAACAGCGCGGCCAGCAAGCCAAGCACGGCTGGTCGTTTGCGCATCTGCAACAACGTGCCCAGTGGATTGGCACGCTTCCAGTCGAAGGCCCGCCGCCGCTCTGCCGGGAGCGATTCGGGCAGCACGAACACGCCGTACGCGAAGTTGATGAGGCTGAGCGCGGCGGCGGCGAAGAACGGCGCTCGTGGGCCGAGTCCTCCCAGCAGGCCGCCGATCGCAGGGCCGGCGATGAAGCCCACGCCGAACATCGCCGCGATGAGTCCGAAGTTCTGCGCACGTTTCTCTGGCGGGCTCACGTCCGCGACGTACGCGTATGCCGGCGTGAACGACGCGCCCGCCATCCCCGCGACGACGCGGCCGAAAAACAACCAGCCGAGCGTGGGCGCCAAGCCCTGCACGATATAGTCGATGCCCAGCGCGCCGACCGCAAACAGCAGCACGGGTCGCCGGCCGAAGCGGTCAGAGAGGCCTCCGAGCACCGGCGCGAACACGAACTGCATCGCCGCGTACGCGAAGGCGAGCCATCCGCCATAGATCGCGGCGCGTTCCACGCTCTGGCCCGTGATCTGCACGAGCAGTGCAGGGAGCACGGGCAGGATGAGTCCGAAGCCGACGGTGTCGAGCAGCAGCGTGATCGCGACAAAGACCAGCGCCTTCCTGCCCGTGGGGCGTTCCGTCATGCCGCGTGCAGCTACTTCTTTGCGCCGGCCGCGGCGGCGGCCATCGCCCGCTGACGGGCGCGCTCCTCGCGTTCGCGCGTGAGATGCGGCACCAGTCCGATCATGCGCTGGAGGAGCATGAGCTGCGCGCGGTGGTGCATCTCGTGCTCCTTGATCGACATCAGGCCTTCGAGGCGCGTTTTGGGGTTTTGGCTCATGACGTCGGTGAACGTTTCGTTGAGGTACGCGTCGTTGAGCGAGCCGAGCCATTCAGCCAGGCGGTCACCCTCGGACTTGAGCAGCCCGACGATCTGCGCCTTGGTCATCGATTGGCGCTCTTTCTCCGCTCGCTTGACGAAGATCCCGGGGAAGTCGTAGCCCTTGAGCGTTGTGAGACGCTTGGCGCCGAACATGTCCTCGTATGTCATCGGCGCCCAAGCGATGTGTTTGAGGAGATCACCCAACGACCGCCAGCCGGTCACCGGCACGAAGCCGTATTTGTCCTCCGGGATCTCCTCGGCGATCACGAGCGTGTTCTTGCGGACCGTCTGGAATGAGGCCGCCAGTTCCGCGGCTCCGTAGTTGGTCATCGGTTCTCCTTGGGCGATCCGCGGCGCTCATAGCGCAACTCGACGACGCCGCTCGGGTAAGTGTGGGTCTTTACCAACTTCAATCGTAGCTCAGCAGGGGTGCGCTGCGGGAACATCGGCAGCCCAGCTCCAAGTAGGGTCGGCACAAAAGCCACCGACCAGATGTCGATGAGGTCTGCATCGGCAAAGGCTTTCGTGACGCTTCCGCCGCCCATGAGCCAGATGTCTTTCGGGTGGCGCTCGCGCACCTGACGCACCAGGTCACGCAAGTCGCCGGTGTATGGAACCACGGCCGACGATGGTGGCGCGAATGGCCGATGGGTGACGACGTATGCCGGCACGCCGAAGTCGGTGTTCCCCTCTTTCAGGGCCCAATCGTACGTCGCGCGCCCCATGATCGCAGCGCCGATCGTCTTCATGAACGGCGCGAACCCGGCGCGCGCGTCCTGATACGGATCGAGCCAAGCCACGCCGCCGTCCGGCGTCGCGATGTACCCGTCCAGGCTCATGCCTACATATAGATGCACCCGCCCGCCGTGCTCGCGGGCGTGGACCGTCGCCGACTTCCGCCCGCCCGACGCCTTTTTCACGGATCTCGCGCGACTCGGCCTCTTCGGCATGACCGGGAATCTATGAGTCCTGAATCAGGCCGCTTCGGGCTGCGAAACTTCGGTCAGGGCTGACCGCGGTGCCTGCGAGCCGAGCAGCGCTAGGGCTCGTTCGACGGCTTGTAGAGCTTGGCCGTCCCCGCGGGACAACCGACCTTCGGGTTGAAGTTCGAGAAAATCCCGTCGGCGTTGTTCGTCCACGCCCACACGTGCAGGTACCAGTACTTGAGGTTGTCTTCCTGCGTGAGCTTTTGCCCCATGAGCACGGGCGGCACGGAGTCGCGCGAGTAAAAGCGATACGGGAGGATGAATTCGACGCCGTTGAGCTGATACTTGCCGTCGGGCTTCCGCTCGTACAACAGAATCTCTGGGCGCTCGACGTCGAGCTTGGCGTCGACGTAGGCGCGGTTGACGTGATGGAATCCCATCGCGCCGTGGTGCGCGTGCACGATGCAGTCGACAACGGTGAGCGGG
>Ga0315281_10013948_pt1 | contig 10848 bp, 10 predicted proteins | sample YL17G07_0_MG_FD_204540 | JGI IMG/M metagenome (GOLD analysis project Ga0315281, IMG submission 204540) | Sediment microbial communities from Yellowstone Lake, YNP, Wyoming, USA - YL17G07_0 | ecosystem: Environmental > Aquatic > Freshwater > Lake > Sediment | place: USA: Wyoming | collected... | reverse complement strand
GATGAGAATGCAAAACCAAAGCGGCGCAGTAAGGCCGCGAAGAAGTAGGTAGTTAGCAACGAGTCCCATCCGCGACGTTTGCGGATAGGGACACGATGAGTCCCCTTGTTGGAAATAGCCATCAGGGGGCTTCACTAAGTCATTGCAGGCTTAGTGAAGCCCCTTTTTGGCTTCTTTTACCAACAACACAAAGGAGATTCATCATGCCGTTATCTGCTGAAATGTATGTATTTTTTGACAAAGTGGCCAAGAAGAACTTCAGCTTGGCTTGCGATGTGTACTGCGAGCGCCCCTTAGTTGCTCAAGCCGCGAATTGTGTATTGTTTGTAAACAGCACCAGCACGGTCAATAAAGAAATCCTCGTCATCGGTTACGACCAGGCCATCCGGTGACGGGGCAGCCGGCGTAAAGGTTACGTTGACAGTGCAGGTCGCGTGGGCCAGCAGTGGGCCATCACAGCCCGTGTCCGGTGTGAACTGCGTTGATACCAGACCAGAACGCTCGTTGATCGAGATGTTCCAGTCCTGATCATAAGCCGTATTATTGGTGATGTGGACTGCGAGCAGGTCACTCGTACCATAGGGGATGACATTGGTGCGAATCATGGTGGTGACGACGACCGTCACATACGCCTCGGTGTAGGTGATTTTCACGGCGGGCTGCTTGTACACCGAGACGGCGTGAGCGTTGCTGGCGAGCAGCGACAGCAGAATGGCGAGGATTGCATTCTTCATAAAGTAGATCTCCTTATCTGTTAAACTCCGTGACGTAGTGCGTTCAAGGATAGGAATTTCAAACGCACAAATCGAAGTATCCATGACCGCCGCACTTCGGTCAATGCCAATTTTAGGACATCAATAATGCGGTGATCTACAGCGCAACTGCTAATCAAAAGGGTCAGGTTCGGAATAAAAATTGATTGCGCCCCCCAATTTAAAATGTTGCCCTTGGGGTCAGCTTCGCATTGTTTTTCTCTTGAATCAATCATGAATTTCCTGTGCCAGCCCAGCTAGTGAGATCACTTCCATATCTTCCGCCAAACGATAGCGCTCCTGTCCAGGGTAAACAACGAATTTTCTCGCGGGCTTAAGATCAGCGCAGGCAGCATGAAAGCCTCGCTCCACCTTGGGAGCAAGACTGCGCTTGATTTCAATGGCCCACAAGCGATCATCCGGCCAGGCCAGCAGCAGGTCGATTTCGGCACCGCCGCTGGTGCGGTAAAAATAGGCTTGCACGTCACCTTTGCTGCTCCCTTGCGCAGCAGCAATCAGGTTCTCAATAACAAAGCATTCCCAGCTTTGGCCAACTACCGGGTGGCCGATCAGGGCTTCCTTGTCCGGGATGCCAAGCAAGGCATGAACCAGGCCGCTGTCGCGCACATACACCTTTGGAGATTTGACTAATCGCTTGCCCAAATTGGCATGCCAGGGGGGCAGACGGCGCACCAGTAACAAATCCACCAGCAAATCCAGATAGCTGCCAACGGTTTTAACGTCCACGCCCAGATTGCGCGCCAACTGCGCCGTGTTCAGCAGGCCTCCTTGATGATGGGCAAGCATGCCCCAGAAGCGGCGCAGAGTTTCGGCCGCGATGCGTGGGCCAAACTGGGGAATGTCGCGCTCCAGATAGGTGCGGATGAAATCTTGCCGCCAGCGCAGGCTACGGGCGTTATCCGGGGCGAGCAGGCTTTCCGGAAAGCCGCCGCGTACCCACAAGTCATCGGTTGGCAAGTGCCGGGTTTCCAGCACTTGAAAGGGAGAAAGTTCTAGATAGGCTATGCGCCCAGCCAGCGTTTCGCCAGTCTGCTTGAGTAGATCAAGGGAAGCCGAACCCAGCAGCAGGTACATCCCGGCCCGCCTTCCGGCACGGCGGCTCTGGTCGATGAGGCCGCGCAAGGCAGGAAACAGGCCGGGGACGCGATGCACCTCGTCGAGAATGACCAGCTTGTCTTGATGGTCAGCCAGATAAAGTTCCGGCTGGGCTAGCTTGGCCCTGTCCCGCTCGGATTCCATATCCAGGTAAAGTGCGTGCCGGTCGCTGGCGTTGCCTTTCTCCAGCGCCAGCGTGGTCTTGCCCACCTGGCGCGGCCCCAGCAGGGCCACAGCGGGAGAATGGGCAATGGCATCGGCGAGTCGAGCGCTGAGGATTCTTTTAATCATCCATGTAATTATGGAGTTTCATTCCACGAATTGCAAGGATATTAAACATCGGAACTCATTGACGGTTGCTCAAGCAGGGCATTAATCAACCGGCATTAAGCCATATCAACCGCCCCTGTTCCCAGCCTCAAACCAAGCGCTTCGCCTCCACCACTCCATCCACATGATTCACCAGCGCCAGCACGCGGGATAGCTGCTCCAGCCCTGCAATTTCCACGGTGAAGCCCATGCGCGCCATGCCGTCTTTGGACTGGGAGTTGACGCGGATGACGTTGACTTTTTCCCGCGCAAACACTTCGGAGATGTCGCGCAGCAGTCCCTGCCGGTCGTTGGCATCGACTTCCAGATCGGTTTCGAACAGGGCTTTCTGCGCGCCGCTCCAGGCGGCACCGACCACTTGATCGGGGCGCGTGCCTATCAAGCGCATCACGCTCGGGCAATCGCGCCGATGGATGGTGACGCCGCGCCCGCGCGTCACATAACCTAAAATCAGATCGGGTGGTGCGGGTTTACAGCATTTCGCCATGGCGGTAAGCAGATTGCCTACGCCTTCGATCAGCACGGTGCCGGACTGCCCCGTAGCTTTCGGCGGGCGCTGGAATTGTGGTTTTTCGGCTTCGACCTTGGGGGCCAGTTCTTCCTGGATGACGGTCACGACCTGGTGGGTAGTGATGTCGCCCCGGCCCATTGCAGCGAGAAAATCTTCCACCTTGCTATGGCTGAATTTCTGCGCCAGTTTTTCCTGATTGAAACCGGACAGGCCTAGCCGGTGTAACTCACGGTCAAGTTGTGCGCGCCCTTGCGAAACGTTTTCCTCAAAGTGCTGGTACTTGAACCAGTGGCGTATCTTGGCTTTGCTGCGCGGGCTCATCACATAGCCCAGCGTGGGATTCAACCAGTCCCGGCTCGGCCCGCCCTGTTTGGCGGTAAGAATTTCGACCCGCTGGCAGTTGGCCAGTTTGTAATTGAGCGGCACGATGCTGCCGCCCACTTTGGCGCCACGGCAACGGTCACCCAGCGTGGAGTGTACGTGGTACGCGAAATCCACCGGCGTCGCCCCGGCAGGCAGATCTATCACCCGGCCCTGCGGCGTGAACACGAATATCCGGTCTTCCTTGAGCTCGCTCTTGAATTGTTCCAGCAGTTCGCTGCTGTCGGCCAGGTCTTCTTTCCACTCCAGAATCTGGCGCAGCCAGGCGATCTTGTCATCTTGCACGGACGAAGCCTTGCCACCTTCCTTGTAGCGCCAGTGCGCCGCCACGCCATACTCGGCGTGCTGGTGCATATCGAAGGTGCGCATCTGCACTTCCAGCGCCTTGCCTTCCGGCCCGATCACGGCGGTGTGCAAGGAACGGTAGTCGTTGCTCTTGGGGTGCGAAATGTAGTCGTCGAATTCGCCCGAAATCGGCTGCCACAAGTAGTGCACGATGCCCAGCACGGTGTAGCAATCCTTCACATCCGGCACCAGCACGCGCAGCGCACGCACGTCATACACCTCGCTGAAATCGAGGTGCTTCTGCTTCATCTTGTTGACGATGCTGTAGATGTGTTTGGGACGGCCGCTGACTTCACCCTTGATGCCGGCCTGCTGCAATTCATGCTTGAGCTGATCGATCACCTGCGTGATGTAGCGCTCCCGATCGACGCGCCGCTCATCCAGCAGTTGCGCGATTTTCTTGTAGGTATCCGGCTCCAGGTAGCGGCAAACCAGATCCTCCAGTTCCCACTTGACCTGCCACACCCCCAACCGGTTCGCCAAGGGCGCAAAAATGTCGCGCGTAACAATGGCGGTTTTGCGGCGCAGCGCCTCGTCCGCATGGGCCAGGCTGCGCATGGTCTGCGTGCGCTCGGCAAGCTTGATCAGCACCACGCGGATATCCTGCACCATCGCCAGCAGCATTTGCCGCAAACCCTCAGCCTGGGCCTGAGCGTTCTTGCCGGCCGCACCGGCGGTTTCGCCGTACTCCTGGATCTGCCCCATGCGCGCCACGCCTTCCACCAGTTGCGCGATGGCGGAGCCGAACTCGGTACGCAGCTTATCAGAGGCATTTTCCAGGTAATCCGGCACGGCTTGCAGAATGGCCGCAGCCAGTGTTTCCGGGTCCATGCGCATCTGTGCCAGGATTGCCGCAGTACCCAGCACATGCTGCAGCACTGCCTCGCCACTGGGCAGCGTGCGCCCGGCATAGGCAGTAACTGCCAAGTCGCAGGCGCGTAGCAGCAACGCCGCATCGGCTGGCGCATAAGCAGCAGCAACGCCGCTCAGCCAGGTTTCAAGATCGGGGCCGGCTTTGCCGCCGGAGCCGGGAAAAGTTTGTTGGGCTGAAATCATGGGGCGATTATCGCATGCCGCAAAGTTGCACTAAAGAACTCTAAATATTCTGCCGCTATAAACTCTAACGGCCGAAAAATCGGGCGTGGTTCCAATCGAATTCAGGAGGCTTCCATGAAAGCAATTGCAGCGAAATCGACGGAAAGCTCAGCATTCCTCCTCACTTGCGGCCTGTTTGTTATTGCTGAGGTCTGGTATTTCCTGACAACCTGGCTGGCGTAGTACCACCCGCAACGTCCCGCCAATAGCGCCGGTCAACCTGACGGGCGCTCTGCAGTGTCACCCCTTCCGCTTGCGTGAATCGCACGGCGACGGCCCCGCTTTTATCAGTACGATATAGCTGACTGCCCTGTGCACGGTAGCGCTCTACCACACCCTCCTTGGGATGACCGAAGCGATTGCGGTAACCCACCGTGAAAATCGTTGCCGCGGGGTTCACCTGCCGGATAAATTCCTCCGTGGATGAAGTCTTGCTGCCATGGTGCGGCGCGACCAGCACGGTGGCTTGCAGTTTGTCCGGTGTCCGCTGCAACAGCTCGCGCTCCGAGTCTTTCTCAATATCTGCCGGCAACATCACGCTACCGTAAGCCGAGGTAATTTTCAGCACGCAGCCGCGGGCATTGTCTTTCAAACCGATTTCGCTGTAACTCTCCAGGGTGGGATGCAACATCTCGAAACGCACCCCGTCCCAAGTCCATGCTTGCCCGGCGTAACAAGGCAGCGTGCGCGCAAGGGCTTGTCGCGCTGGATGATGCTGCGGCAAGGACGAAGCCAGCCAACCGGTCGGGATACCACCCAGCACTGAAACAGCACCGCCGCTGTGGTCAGCGTCGTCATGCGAAACAATCACACCGTCCAGCCGGCGCACCCCGGCCGCCCGCAGGAACGGCAGCAGGATACGGTTGCCGCTGTCTGCCTCGCTGGAAAAGCGCGGCCCGGTATCATAGAGCAGGGCGTGATGTTCGGTGCGCGCTACCACTGCCAGACCCTGCCCCACGTCCAGTACATCCACCCACAGTGCACCCGTCTCAGGTTGTGGCGGCAATACCAGGAACAGCGGCAACAACGGCACTGCGCCCAGCCAGCGCGCGGGAAAACCGCGCGGCAACAGCATCCAGGCAATGCCAAACAGCGCCGCCAGCACCGTCCAGGCGGGAGGTGCGTGCTGCTGCCACACGGCGTCCGGCAGCCCACTCAACCAGGTGAGCAGCCCCATGCACCAGCCCATGATGGTGTGCGACAGCAACAGCAAAAAATCCAGCGGCGGAATCGCACCCAGCAGGGTCAGCGGCACCACTACCAGACTGATGAGCGGGATGGCGAAGGCATTTGCCACGGGCGAAATAATGGACGCCTGCTGGAAAAGCGCCAGCAACGCCGGGACCAGACCCAGCGTCACCGCCCACTGCACTTGCGCCGCTTCCACCAGCCAGTGCGGCCGGGCGAGACGCCCCACGCTCACATACAGGATCACCGCTACCGCACCGAAGGACAGCCAGAAACCTGGCGCCAGCACCGCCCACGGGTCCAGCAGTAGCACCGTAATCAGCGCCAGTGCCAGCACGCGTGAAGCAGAGGCAATACGACCCAGCCACAGGGCCAGCGCCACCACCGTGAGCATGTACAGCGTGCGCTGCGCCGGCACGGCGAACCCTGTCAGCACCACGTAGGTAAACGCGCTCAAAACCCCGACCAGCACCGCTGCCTTGCGCGCCGGAAGTCGCTGGGTGAGCCGGTGGCTGCGCCGCCACAGCCAGTAGGTGAGCGAGAACAGCAAGCCCGACACCATGGTGACATGCAAGCCTGAAATGCTCATCAGATGGTTCACCCCGGTGCGCAAAAACACCTGCCACTGCTCCTGTGGAATCGCGCTCTGATCGCCGATAGCCAGCGCTATCAATACCGGAGCATAGGGGCGATCTCCCAGAACATGCTGATAGCGTTCGGCGATCAATTCGCGGGTGTGCTCCACCAGATAGCCGGGACGCAGCACCAGAGCGTCCATCCGGTAATTGCCGTCGTCCTTGCGCACATAGCCGGTGGCGCGGATGTTGCGTTCCAGCATCCACGCCTCAAAATCGAAACCGTCGGGGTTGACGTTGCCATGCGGGCGCTTGAGCCGCAGCGTGAATTGCCAGCGTTCGCCGGCGTGGACTCGGGAGGGCCGGGCGCCGGGTGTCTCGGAATCACGATAGCCAAAAGCGTACCAGCTCAACTGCACGTGGCGCGGCACCACGGCGCCGGGAGTAAGCACCCGTTCCACATCAAACTCGAAGCGGGTGCCGCGTTCGTTCTCCTGAGGCAGCGCCGCCACCACGCCGATGAGCTGGATATCCTTGCCTTCCCATGCTGTCGGCAACGCATCGGCAAGCCGCCCATGCGCCAAGGCGGCGGCCCAGAAAAACCCGGCGCCGAGGAACAGCGTCTTGAGCAGCAATTCGCGGGTGAGTGTCAAGGCGAAGCCACGGCCCAGGGGCAGGCGCCACGCCCAGAGCAGAGGCAGCAGCGCCATGGCCCAAAGCATAGTGGGTAAAACGGCTTGTTGCTGCAGCAGCCAAGCGCCCAGAACGAAAGCCAGGATGCCGGTACGCATGCTTATCCTGAGCGCTCTACGGATTTATTTATCATTCCGGAGTACGCAACGCCAGCATCCAAGCGTCGTTCTGACAAGCAAGATCATTCACTGCGTTCATGGCAAAAAAGGGAGCGGTCAGCCATATTTTCATGTCGCCTTACCTCTGCGGTAGAAAAGCACGTTACCCTAAAAACGGTTCACTCACCACAGAGTCACAGCGATTTGGCAGGGAGCAAGTAATCTCTGCAGCACGCGCCGATGCTTAAAATATGCGCATGAAATCATAAGGTAACCGGACACTGTTGTGCGTGTACAATCAAATAAGCGTAACTCGTCTAACCGCATAGAGCGCAAGGACGAATGTGCCGTGCTATCCGTGGTTGTGGTGCAGGAGCGGAGATGTATGGCCCGTGTTGCAGGTACGGAATATGATGGAACCCAGGAGCATAGTCGATGTTGCGCATTACCGTCTCTCCCATCCATTTCGCGGTGCTAGCTTACCTGCTTGGAGCAAGCTTTTCGGCTATTACGTCTGCCGATTCACTTCACCAAATCAGAACAGCGCAGACTGGTAATGGAACTGGCGTCTCCGGGCGGATTAGCCAATCGCCTATGACGCCCGGACCCGAGCGCATAGATCAAGTGCGACAAGCCGCACCATTAGCAAAGGTCAAGGTGCAACTGCTTAACCGCAAGCAAATCGTTGTCGCTACCGCCGTGACGGACCGGGAGGGAAAGTTCGAGATACGAGCATCCCCTGACACGTACACCTTGATTGTTGACCTTCAAGCCAAGTTTCCTCGCTGCGAAAACATACCTGTGACCATCAGACAATCTCAAATGACCAATGTCGAAGTCGATTGCGATAGCGGCATGCGTTAGGCAACATAAGGACTGACACGGTGACCGGCCCGCTTTCATTCCCCCGCATAATCCGTTTGCTGCCAAACAAGTGAAAACGACTCGGTCGTGTGTGACCGAGTCGTTAAACTAAGGGCATGATGCCAAAATATTCAGCGCAGACCGAACATGTGGCTGAACCACGCCGCCTCAAAAGCCGCCTTTTCTCAACTTGCTTTGCGCCGCCTAGTTCCGGCGACTAGGGCCAATCCCAAGAACATGAGCGCGTAAGTTGATGGCTCAGGTACTTGTCCGGGTACCTGTCCGGTGGTGATCTCAGCGATATAGGTATGCCAGATTGAGCGTGGTGTGGTGGTAAAACCAGGGATTATCGCCTGATCATCTGCATATTCGCCAATCGCCCAGAATTTATTGTGATCGGTCGGGTCGATGGTGACTGCAGAGAAATCGCCCCAACGTTCACGGCATGGAGCTGTGGGGGGGGTGGTAACGGGGGTAGTGCAGTGGTAGTTACTCACATCGCTGACGCGCAAAATCGTCTCGATGCCGTCTTGCGTGAGTCCACCTGTTGCACCCACCGTGAAAGCACGCGTCAGAAAGCTGATGTTGCCGTCATCCTTGCCATCACCATTCAGGTCACCCATCTGGAAACCGGAGCGGTTGTAACCAATGACGGCTTCGCCCAGTTCGTTGACGGCAATGGATCCTTCAAAATAATCGAAGTTACCCTCATCGATCTTGCCACTGGAAAGCAACACGCCCGTGTTGGCATCCACCACAGTCCAGCGAATATCGGAGTAGTCGCCGACGGCAGACTGAATGGTGGCCACTGAGTACAATTTGTCGCCCACCTGAACAGAATTGGCCGAGATACGTGGGCTCAGGGTATCAACTGTTCTGGTGCCGTCAGGCTGACGTGCAGGGTTAGCGGCATTAGTGTATTGCGAGCCAGCGATAATCGTTGCTGCGCCCTGTGTGGCGCCAGGCCCATCGACCCCATTGAGCTTGTAGAAAATTTGGGCGTTTTGATCACGGCTATCGGCAATGACCGATGCGGAATTGGTGGCATTACCGTCCCACTTAACCGCAGCCTGAATTGCGAATCCTCTATCGTTAGTACCCGGGGTATAGGGGGTAATAAAGACCGTACGGTCGGTGGAGAGAGGTGTAACACCACCAAACAGGCTGCTCTTCGGAATCGTAATCAGATAGTTGCCAACAAAGTTTGAAGATGAATTGAAATTATTGGTGCCAATATAAACACCCTTGTTGTCCATGCCCAGCGTCGGATAGTCGAGCGTCGTTCCGGCGGGGCCGACGAGCGCAGTCGACTTCCATGGACCCAGAGCATCCGCCGTTACTGAGACGCCAATGTTGATCACATTGTTAGTCGCACCAAAGCCAATCGCTATCCATCGATTGGTGTAGTGATCAAATAAAATGCGCTGATCGCCACCGGACGCACCCTGACCGGCTGCAGTCCAGAATGAATTCATACCGACCCGTGATAGCACCGAGCCATCCGCTTTGTTATATACCGTAACGCTACCGTTCGACGTTTCTACGAACTGGGTTGTGCCAACAGCCCCCATCGTATCGGGTGGGCGAAAACACCCGCCGAGCGCACAATTGTCAAGCTGGGAGGTTCCTTCAAAACCGCGCACGGCGATCACGCTCGCCACAGCCTGTGGCATCAATGCGAGCATCCCAAACGATATTAGGCCTGCGGCGATGGCTGTCCGCGTTCTTGCGCGGTTGTTGACACCAGAGGTAAGCTTTTTCATGGAGTTACTTCCTTTCATTTAGGGTTGTTTTGGGTCCAGCCGCAGACTGGCTGAGGAAGTATCCAAGCGCATGAAGCAATAATTATGCCTATTATTTTATGTTATACGTAACAATAGATTGTTATCCTACCCCCTTTCGCACCAGACTAGTGGTGTAAAGATTTCCGACAAACGTGTAAGGGAAAAAATGGGCTTGGGGCGGTGGTTTTTCTCCACCCCTGACCATACCAATATCTATGGAGAGCGGCTATTCCAGGACATCTGGTGGGGGTTTCCACCTATTACGCCGGGAGCAGGTAGTGGGGATTCGAGGGCGGATTGGGTGTAAAGTTTTCCGACAAAGCCGTGATTTGGACTGCTTTTTCCAGGGACACCCAATTGACTCAGCACAATAAAATAGAAAATCCGTCGCCCCCGCGCAGGCGTGAGCCTAATCAAATCACTGGATTCCCTGCCTACGCGGGATTGACGAAAACTTCAAAATTCATCGTGTCAGACAAACATTCACTCCTAACGCCGCGTAAGCTTCAAACCCTCGAACCAGATGATCACAACCACCCCGGCGCCCGCGCACAGAGCCAGATCGTCCGGATGCAACGTAGCGAAATGGAACAACTCACGCAGCACCGGCACGCTCAGCACCAGCCCCAGAAAACCCAGAGCCCCCCCCACAATCCACCAGATGGCTGCATTCGGCGCAGTCAGGGTCGCGAAAATACTGCGCGAATGCGAACGGTTAGTCAGGATCAAACCGAGATTGGCCAGCACCAAGGTGGTGAAGGTCAAGGCGCGTGCCTCGGCCTCTCCCCTGCCCCAGTGCAACGCTACGCCGTAGACCGCCAGCACCACAACCAATACGCCCAGCCCTTGCAGCAGACTCAACACCAGCATGCGGGCACTGAACAGCGGCGCATCGGGACGGCGCGGCGGTTGGTTCATCACGTCAGCCTCCTCAGGCTCCGCTTCGAAAGCGATGGAGCAGGCCGGGTCGATAATCAGTTGCAAAAATGCGATATGCACCGGGGTCAGCACCAGCGGCCAGCCCAGCAGCAACGGCACAACCGTGATCCCGGCGATCGGCACATGCACCGCCAGCACAAAAGACATGGCCTTGCGCAGGTTGTCATAAATGCGCCG
>Ga0315281_10013947_pt1 | contig 10848 bp, 12 predicted proteins | sample YL17G07_0_MG_FD_204540 | JGI IMG/M metagenome (GOLD analysis project Ga0315281, IMG submission 204540) | Sediment microbial communities from Yellowstone Lake, YNP, Wyoming, USA - YL17G07_0 | ecosystem: Environmental > Aquatic > Freshwater > Lake > Sediment | place: USA: Wyoming | collected... | reverse complement strand
AATGTGCAGGACTCTGTTCAGGCAGACGAGATATTCACCATTCTCATGGGAGACCAGGTTGATCCAAGAAGGGAATTCATCATCACTCATGCCCTTGAGGCGCGGAATATTGATATATAGGCGGCACACAAAGCAATTGATGTCATTCCTCCGCCTCCGCAGATCGGGAATCCTTCTTTTACCCCTCTTTGGAAAAGAGGGGCGAGGGGAGATTTTAAGAATAGATTGTTTGGAAAAATCCCCCTCAATCCCCCTTTGCCAAAGGGGGATGAGAGAAAGAATCCGGCGGACAAGCCAGAATGACAGGGATAAGGTGATTACATGGAATACTCAAGTTCAAAAATGAATAATTCAAAGATAAGGAATTCCTTAATTTTTCTTTTTTTATTTTTCATTTTAGTTTTTTTATCGGCATCCTGCGGTAAGAAAGAAGTGAAGCCGGTTTCTGAAGATTCAAAAATTGCACAAGAAGCATTTAGACTCGCTGAGGTTATTAAAGATGCCTATATAAAAAATGATCGTTCAACCATCGAGAAGAATTCTGCAAAGGACGGCTATAGAGAGATTATTGAGGCGAGGAAAAATTTTGACAGCGCGGAACTTACCTTTACTTTCCGATGGGTTGAGATAGAGGGTTCTACCGTTAATCTTCATGTCGCATGGAACGGGACATGGATTGTAAAAGGGCAAAGAACCGAAGACAGAGGGTTGGCGGTCTTTGTCATGGAAGGCAAACCCCTAAAACTTGCCAAGGTATTACGAGAAAATCCCTTCAGACAACCAGAGTAAATTTAATCCAACAAATCCTCGTAGCTCCGTTTCGGAGTGTATTGTTCTGCCTTGTTTGTCATTCCCGCTTGCCGGGAATCCTTCTTAAAAGATTATGAATGGTCATCAGCAAGGCTATAGGGGCTTGCCCATTAAACGGCGAGTTCAATAAGTCTGGAAGGGTCAAGGGGCTGTTTGGATTCCATCACTTCAAGCCATCCCTCAATAGCTTCCTTTATATTGGCGATGGCTTTTTCGTAAGTCTTTCCCTGAGAAAGACATCCAGGGAGAGCCGGTACCTCAGCGACATAATATCCAGCCTCATCTTTCTCAACTATTACATGCAGTTTCATATAATCTCCTCTTATTAGAAATCCTTACTGAAATTTACCATATGCGTAATCTTCTGTCAAAACAACAAAGGTATTTCGGCATAGATACTTTTCATCAATAGAAGCCCGCACCTGAACCTCCAAAGACCCGCTGCCCGCAATTTAAAAGTAAATTTCTATATAAATTAAGAAAAAGAGTTGGAAGATTTTTTTTGAAATTTGTTAAATTTTTTTCTTGACGGGAAGAGTAATTTTCGATTTTAATAAAGACACGCCTTCCGCAAAAATAGGGGTATCAAACTTACAGATGTCTTGTTGATGATTCCAGGGGGGGAGATTTGTGGAATTGATCCTGCACAGACAGACAGATTTTCTAACCTTATCAATAAAAAAGAGAGAGCGTTAATGAAGAGGCTTGCAATGCAAGCCTCTTTTTTTGGTTGAGGTTATTAACAAATCGTCAGGAGAATTAGAAGCGCATACTTCTTGTGGAGGGAGAAATGAGGGGGAAAATATTTTCAGTTAGAATAATCGGGTTGCTATTTGTTTCTTTGATTTTTTACGCTACTGTCGTTCCCGAGGATGCATTAAGCCATGGACACCCAGCGCATCAAATTATAGCCTGGAAAGCTTGGTTTTTATTGCCCTCTTCTGATGTGAAGACAGCACTTGCTAATTATCTCGGAGCACCTTTTCAACCACCTAATACTAATTATGATTCAGGTAGTAATATTACGGAAGGAACATATGATGAGGATTACCCAGAATATGAAGGGAGGTGGATGAATCATTTTTGGAATACAACTACCACAATTCAAGATGATCCGGCGGTTAACCCCGATTATGGTTTACCACCTGGATATCAAAGTGCTTACAGAAGAGCTCAAAATTTCTGGGATGATAAAGTTATTCCTTATTATATTGGAAAGGACAAAAACGGTAACCCACATGAGGTAAATATAGCATTGTCTTTCTGGTGGTTAGGGAGAGTTGCTCATCTACTAACGGACATGAGTGTTCCAGCTCATACACATAACGATCCTCATGTGGCTTACAATTATGAGACTTATATAAATAAGAAGGCATGTCCGGAGAATGCAAGTTGTGCCTGGTGTTCTGATATTACTGAATGTGGCTCACCAACCGTTGCATGGAGTTTATATGAATTATTTTGGCATATGGCAGAATTGGCTGATGATTATGATAGCGAAAATCAAAATGGTGAATTTGATGGCGGTGCGCGTAGAAACTGTGACATTACGGGAACGATCTGTACAATTAGTGATGAAGACTATGACACGATGGGCGATGATTTATTTCCAGAGGCAATAAGGCATGTCGCCGGCCTTTATCAGCTCTTCTGGGCAGCTAAAAGTATAAGTATGGTTACAACGTGCGATACAACGCCTCTGACTATCGGGGGGGATGCGATATTCGGAGAAATTTCTTTAACAGATTGCACCTCTACGAAACATGGTAATGGTTGGTATGCGGATTTCTACACGTTTACTGGGTCAGCGGGCGATAAGATATCGATATCGCAGCCCGAGGCGCAGTTCACCAGGGATATGGTGCTGTATGGCCCGAACGGACTGGTAGTTCTGGATGCAAATGCAGACTTTCGTATACCAAATGGAAGCGGGTATTACACCCTTCCAGCGACAGGGACGTATACGCTGGAGGTGACTACGTTCTATGCAGGCGAGACGGGGAATTATACTTTGACCTCATTGAGCAGCGACACTACCGCCCCGACCCCAGGCATAGTCACACCTTACAACATGTCATCTGGATCGTTCGTGGACAGACCATTTAACCTGAGGACGACTTTTACAGACAACGAAAGCACTGTAACCTCGTGCGAGTACACTACCGACGGCGGTACTACCTGGAGTTCTGGAGTAGTAAGCGGAACGAAACCAAACTTCACATGCACCAGGACCGGCATAAATGGAACTGACGGGCAGACATTGACATTGAACATGAGGGCAACTAGCGGAGGCGGCACTATCACGGCGGCAGCCGTGACAAGAAAGGTTGATACTCAACCCCCGACAGATGGTACACTCACCCTTATCCCAAGTAACAGCCAGGTGTTACTGAACTGGACACCGGCGTCGGATATTCGTAGCGGTCTCAGGACAACGAACACATACAAAGTCGTGAAAAAGGTAGGTATATCTCCAAACAGCAAGTGTACAAACGGGACGCCAGTATATCTGGGAAATAACAATTCTGTGGTAGATAGCGATTTGATAAACGGAACAGTCTATTACTACAGAGTTTGTGCTTATGATAAAGTGGATAATATATCAACAGGAGCGACAGCAAAAGCAACTGTTAACTGGCTTTCAAAGAAACTCACAAATAACATCGGCAACTCTATAAACCCATCGATTGCTGTTGATGGAGAAAACATATACATGGCATGGGAGGATGATACACCGGGGAATCCAGAGATATACTTCAGGGTGTCAACAGATGGAGGGTATACCTGGGGTGCTGCTAAGAAACTGACAAATAATACGGGCAACTCTGCTAATCCAGCCATAGCAGTAAACGGAACGAATGTTTATGTGGTATGGCAGAATGATACGACCGGCAATCCTAATATGTCCGACATATACCTCAGAATGTCGGCAGATGGAGGGAATACGTGGGCTGCGGCTAAGAGGCTTACAAGTAATGCCGGCAATTCTGCGAATCCATCAATAGCTGTAGACAATTTGAATGTCTACGTAGTCTGGAATGATGACACAACCGGAAATCCTGAAATATACTTTAGGGAGTCGAATAACGGAGGCTCTACCTGGGCGGTACCTCAGAGTCTTACAAGCAATGCTGGAGATTCTTTGAATCCAGCGATAGCAGTTAACGGTTCAAACGTCTATGTTACATGGGAAGATAATACACCAGGCAACTACGAGGTATTCGTGATGAAGTCTACAAACGGAGGAACAACCTGGAAACAGACAAGGCTCACACAGAATGCAGGCGAATCTGCAAATCCTTCGATAACAGTGAAAGGTTCTAACATCTATGTGGCATGGGAAGATAACACACCAGGAAATTATGAGATATTTGTGAAGAGGTCGACAGACGGAGGAACTACCTGGAAGCAAACAAGGCTCACACAGAACGCCGGCGATTCTTTGAATCCAGCGATAGCAGCGAATGGACTAAATGTTTATGTCGTATGGCAAGACGATACAACCGGAGATCCCGAAATATTCTTGAAAGAGTCAAATGATCGAGGAAATACTTGGCAGCAGACGAGAATCACCGACAACGCTGGCAACTCTTTGAATCCGGCAATAGCATTAGATGGATTAAATGCTTACATAGTGTGGGAGGATGATACAACCGGAAATTCAGAGATTTGGTACGGATACTAAGGAGATTAATCGATCTGGGGATTGCAGTTAAGAATAGAAGGACTATGTTCAAGGGCAGGCAGACGGCCTGCCCTTGGTCACTAAAAGAGAAAATGGAGTGTGTAGAATACAATGCGTAATCTGCCGATTGTGGCAAACAGTAAGGAGGAATCTATGGCAAGCTTCCGAAATATTTCCGCAACATTATAAGAGGCATTTCAGACGACCTGAATCAGAATTGGACGCAAGAAAGTGAGATGGATGAAATAGCTAAAAAATTGTTTTTATTCAGAACAGATGATAATTTTTACTCATCGAATCCTGTATTTAGAGTTGCAGCATTTCCTTTGTCTTTTTCGGCTATGGTTAATACCCCGCTATCAGCAATTACCAAGTTTGAGATACCTAAATCTTCTACAGTTAGTTTCTGAAGTAACTTATGCAATTTTATTTCCGCACTCTTCACAGAAAGTAGCGTCTGGAGCTACCTTGTTACCACAACTGGGGCAGTACTCAGTCCTATTTCTGCTGATATGTCTGGTGTCAACTGATTGCGAGGAATTTCCACAATGGGGACAGACCCTTGCCACCTTGAATCTCTTATTCTTGCAAACCTCACAGATAACAAGCTCGCCCTGTGGCCTGCTAAATAGGTAAATGATGAGACCAATCACCCCAGTAAGTAAAATCAGAAAAATCCAACCAACTGAGCTTCCCATTCCCCTGTTTTTTGCATCCTTGGCAACCCACACCAATAGTGCTATGTGTAGGACAAAAACAGCTATGATAATGAAGATAAAAGAGCCACATGCAGTTCCACAAACCTCTCCTTTTGGCTCATACTGAGCCAATGCATCGATTGTTTGAATCACTGGAATTACGAAAAAGAAAGTAAACAAAATATTTTTTACCCATCTTTTAATCTTCATTTTTCCCCCTTTGTATATTTTTTAGCAATTCATGGAAAATCCTCTCCATAAGCTGATGAGAATGGTGAGCACTTTGCTAAGCGAGTAATTGTCATCAGCGTTCCCCTAAAGGCACCGTGCTTTTTAAGAGCCATCATAGCGTAAGATGAACAACTTGGGTTAAACTTACAGGTCACGATACCTTTTAAATGAGGCGAGACAAGTTCACGATATTTTCCAATAGAAAAAATTAAAGCCTCAGCAGTAAACTGGCGTTCAGGAATGCGCGACAAATCAACAAAAAGCAACAAAGACAACGCGAGTAAAAGTACTAAGAATGAATGGGTAGGAGGTCTCGCCAATTTCATAGGGCACATTCTAATTTTTTTACACAATTCTCATTGTAGACTTCACCGTCTTTGTCTGCTTCCCATCGGAAATCGTGGTAATCAAAGTGTAGTCGCCTTTTTCTATATCCTTTGGCATTGTGAACTTCATCGTTGAAAGATGAGTTCCCTGTGGCTTGACAACTTCTCTCTTGGCAAGTTCCAGTCTTTCGTTTCCGTTAACGAGAGTTCTCGACTCGGTTATTTTTATATTTTGCCCAGGATCGGGAGTCAAAACAGTATAGAGAACCGTTGATTCGACAGTTGACCCGGGTGCAATATCCTGAGGTTTAAGATCTGCATTTTCTATCTCAAGTTTCTCTTCTTTGTTGGTGTATTCATACTTCTTTGCAGCCTCTGCCCGAGAAGCAGTCTGCTTATCATAGTAATTACCAATGACTGCCCCGATAATCGCTCCAGCAAGAGCGCCTATCACGGCGCCTTTTGTATCCCCAAGAATTGCTCCAATGATGCCGCCTGCAGCCGCTCCTCCAACCGCTCCTTTTTCAGTTCCAGACATACTTGCACAGCCCATAAGTTGAAGACCCAAAAACGAGACGATTACGAATACAATGATGATCTTCTTCATAGCACATACCTCCTTATTTTTTATTCAACTACAAAGATTACATCCCTTATTCTTTTGACATTTTTAAATGTCTTTGCAATTTCAAATGCCCTGTTCTTTTCTTGAGCACTACCAACTGAGCCTTTCAATGTAACCTGCAGGTCGTCACTAACTTCAGCATTTATGCCCTTTAATCCAGCATTCCTCAATGCCCTGTTAATATCACCTTCAAGTTTAGCCGGGTCTACTTTAGGCGGCGGAGCGGGTGTCGGAGGTGGAACAACCTCTCTCACTCGTATATTGTCCCTTACCTCTTTTATCTCCTTATGAGATCTAGTAATACCTAATGCCCGATCTCTCTCCTCTCGGCTTCCTGCAGTCCCCATGAGAGTAGCCGTCAAACCCGTATCAACCTCCGCATAAATATCGTTTAAGCCTTTGTTTCTTAATGACGTGTTAACCTCTCTTTCAAGCTTTATAATATCGATAGGCGGTTTTGCAGGCCCAGCTTGAGGCATGGGTGGTGGTACAATTTCTTTTCTTGGTTCCGGAGGTCTCATAGGCTTTTCGACTTCTGGTCTTACTTCAGGCGGAGGTGTTACATCAGAAGGTTTAACAACTTCTTCCGGTGGCTTTGTAGGTTCTGGAGGTTTGGATACTTCTGGTGCAATAGCAACTTCACTTGTCTTTTTACTTGGTTGACCAGAAAAGTAGAAATAACTCCCTACACCCGCAATGATAATGATTACGCCTATGATAGTTAGCCATACCCATGTCTTTGAGGGTCTCCCTGCAGGTTCTTTTTTAACTGCAGTTATAGGTGGAGCCGCCTCTTTGATTTGTGGTTGAACAACTTTCTCGGATTTAATTTCTTTCTCTGCCTTTGTAAGTGGTTTTACTTCTTCTTTTACGGGAGGTTTGACTTTCTGTTCTTCAATCTCTAATACCTTCTCTGTGGGTTTTTCTACTTCTTTTTCCGCTATTATCTCTGGTGGCTTAGTTTCAATAATTACTTCTGGTTTAACTTCTTTCTCTTTAGATTCAAGAGGTCTTACTTCTTCCTTTAAGGGAGTCCCATCTTTCTTACAAAACTTTGCTGTTAGAGGGTTTGGTGTGCCACATTTTGGACAGATGATCGTATCTTTTGGTTTGTCAATTTCCGGTGCTTTTTCAGGTAGTTTTTCTTCTACCCTGGTTTCAGCAGTCACCGCTCGTGTTATGGGCTCAACAACTGCCTCTTGCTTAGCTTCTTTCTCTTTGACTTCTGGCTGTTTAACTTCCTCTTTAGAAATGGGAGCAACCTTTTGAAGTGGTGTTCCGTCCTTCTTACAGAACTTAGCAGTTAATGGATAGGAAGTTCCGCATTTGGGGCAAAGAATAACATCTCCTTGTTTTTCAGCCGGTCTCTCTGCAAGCTTTTGTTCACTCTGCTGAGCTTTTGCTATTTCTACCTTTGTCCCACACTTTGGACAAAACTTTGATGTATCAGGAACGGTGTTTTTACATTTTGTGCAAATCATAATAACCTCGCTTTGTCCTTTATTTAAGCTTTTCTCCACAAATCGTGCAGTAGGTGGCTGAAGCTGGGTTTTGCTTCCCACACTGGGTACAGAAAACACTTCTTGAGGCAACCTTAACTTCAGGGACTACTGCTTTAATTGTTTTCCTAGCTATTAGAAAGATACCGAAAAGTGACAAAATGCCGGTAAATGCTATTACTGAAAGGATAAGTATCTTTGCCAGACTTGGTGATATAAATGAAATTCCCGGCATTGATGCCCACTTTGGAGATGATGCGTTATCAGTGAGCTTTTTGAGATTTAAGCCATCAGGACTCACGCTCCAAAGACTAGATTCACTTTTATACGGCGTATTTTGAAGGCCAGTTTTTATGAAAATTATTTTCTTACCATCAAGACTCCATGAGGGAGCCCACAATTCCTCATTTATATCTGACATCGATAATTTGACTACCTTTTCGGACGATATATCTCTCACCAATAAATTTGACCTATTTATCCATTGTTCTCCAGCCTTTTTACGGTCCGATGAAATATAGACTAATTTTTTTTCATCAGGTGATATTTCTGCGTTCCAACCTTCTCCTAAGTCTTGCGTTTTTTTTGCGACTATATCGTAATTCCAGATATATCCTTCAGATTCATAAATAATTTTATTGTCATTCATGCCTGCTATAGCACCTTGTTTACCTAAATATGTTATCTGATTATTGCTCAAATTTAAGATGTAGCTGTCACGGAGTCCTCCTTTTTCCGAATAAGGAATAAAATCTCTTGTAAAGTGCAACTTTTTCCCATCAGGAGATGGGAAAAGGAGGGACAGCGACCGTTAATTAATGAGATGACGTAATTAGTGAGATGTAGTTGCTATTGAGTGTTCTTATTTAAAGTCCTCCAACCACACAACGTGATTTAGTATATCCTCTACATTGTGCTTGCTGAGCAGACTGAGGATTCTTTTTAATAACTCCTTAAACGGTAACTGTGATGAAAGGATTATCCCGGCATGGATTTTGTTAATTTTTGCGTAGTCTTTTGCTATTCGATGAAAGTCTCTTATATTGTGGGTTAGTATCGCTCTACCTTGTGAAGTAGCAAAATCAAGCTGTTTGTAATCATCAGAATTATGCATTTTGGCTTCATGAGTAGATAAAACATCATATCCTCTATCACGAATTACCTTGGCAAGCAGTGGATCAACATCCTCATCGAGGTAAAGCTTAATCTTTTGAGCCACGAATACTTTCTTCAGTGTTTTCCAAGATGTCCTGTTCGATTTCTGAACGGTTGTCGTAATAATAGGCAAGGGCATCATAAATCTGGGCCAAAGAGAGGTAAGGGAATTTCTCGATGATTTCTTCTGGAGTAAAGCCAATTTTAAGAATATAAAAAACCACTGACCTCACAGGAAACCTTGTCCCTGCTATTACAGGACTACCACCACAAATATCAGGATTTTTAGTTATATGAGGGTGTATTATACCCGGAATTGATGTAGACATCTTAAAATCAAGATACCATTATGAACCGATTTCAGTCAAGGATTCCCTCAGAGTGATGCTTACTTTGCCATTCAGCCATAACGTAAGAGAATAGAAGGAAATGGGAGGGAAAAAGAAGGACAGCGGGTAAAACGTATAAGGGCGCCAGGGACATATCCATATTTTCTTAACACAATGAAGTCATTATATTAAGACAAAAATTAGATACATTTCATAACTTGTTACGTGTCCCTGAGCTCACGGTACCTCATTTGAGGGCATCAAATAATTGTTTGCGCTTACCTGTTTTTATAAAATTCTTGCTTTCCTTACTTCCTTTATCCCTCATGATATAATTAACATTGCACTACAGACTGAAAAAGGGAGATACCTTATGGGAAAAGAAATAAAAATGGCTTATGATGATGTGGGAGATATTCTGGACATTTCTATAGGCGATCCTGAAGAAGCTATTTCCAGGGAAGTTGAAGAGGACTTTTTTCTCAGGGTTAACCCTGAGAGCGGGGAAGTGGTTGGTTTTTCTATTTTGAACTTCAGAAAATGGTTCAAAGACTCAAAAGACATTAAGACCCTTCCTATCAAAGCTGAGCTTGCCGTCCCTTAGCCCAGATTATTCACAACTTGTAAAGGAGCAGAGCAGATGCAGTATCATCGCTCATTCTCGGTCCGCTTCTGCGAACCTCCGAGGTACAGAGTGTCAGCCGCTGCAGGCGGTGAACACTCTGTAAAGCCGCTCTGATACAGCATCTGCCCTGCTTGATCAAAAAATTTATGAATAGAATGGGTTAGAAGTCGAAAGTTAAAGGCTCTGGAAGTTTTCGTTTTTAACTATAACTCTTAACTCTTCAGTGACACGAGCTGCAGGTGCTCTTGGTGCAGGATGTGCAGCCTGATGATGTGCCGGCAAGGGGTTTCTCTGTGCCGGACGCACTGAAAACGGAAAACTTCTTTTTTATATCTTCAGAGTCACATTTTGGACATCTGACTTTCTGACTTCCGAAGACAAGTTTCTCAAAGTCTTCACCACAGCTACCGCATTTATATTCAAAAATCGGCATCTTCTCCTCTTATATCAAGTATCAAGCAAAATATATTTTGTAAAATCTCCCCTCACCCCTCTTTTCCAAAGAGGGGAATAAAAGACTTCCCTTTGCTAAAGGTGGATTGAGGGGGATTACTCAAATTCACTATTTCTTTTGAGACTCTCTACCAGTCCTTCAAGAACTTCTCAATCCCTATATCCGTAAGGGGATGTTTTATTAATTGTATTATAACAGAATAAGGGATCGTTGCGATCCGGGCTCCCATCTTTGCAGCTTCTACCACGTGAAGGGGTTCCTTATGCCGGCTACGATTATCTCCGTCCCCCTATTCATTCCAAAAAATGTCACCATTGTACTAAAAATTTGTGAATCCTTCGAAAGCCTCCTCCAAAACCTCGATTAAATGAAATGCAGGAATATCTTTCAATCCCCTCCCCAACTGCATCA
>Ga0315281_10013946_pt1 | contig 10848 bp, 6 predicted proteins | sample YL17G07_0_MG_FD_204540 | JGI IMG/M metagenome (GOLD analysis project Ga0315281, IMG submission 204540) | Sediment microbial communities from Yellowstone Lake, YNP, Wyoming, USA - YL17G07_0 | ecosystem: Environmental > Aquatic > Freshwater > Lake > Sediment | place: USA: Wyoming | collected... | reverse complement strand
CCATCGAGAGCCTGGACAAGAACCAGATCGAGGCGGCGCGCGACCTCGGCGCGCCGTGGTGGCATATCCATCTGTTCGTGGTCATGCCCTTCGCCAAGCCCGGCATCGCCTCGGGCTGCACCATGGTGTTCATGCTCGCGGCCGGCGCGCTCGCCGCACCGCTGTTCCTGGGTGGGCCCAACACCTTGTGGTTCACGCCCATCGTCTACGACCGCTTCTTCCAGGCCTTCAACTGGCCGCAGGGCGCGGCCTATGCCCTGGTCCTGTTGCTTACCTGCATCGTCTTCGTCATGGCGGTCTTGAAGGTGTTCAAGGTCAGCCTGGGGGAGATCACGCGATGAGCTCCAAGATCGTGATGCGGCTGATGCTCGGGTTCTACCTGACGCTCTTTTTCGGCTACCTGTTCGGGCCGCTGGTGGTGATGGCCGTCACCTCGTTCAACACGCCGAATTATCCGCAGGCCTATCCCTTCGAGCAGTTCACGACCAAGTGGTTCGTCGCGCTGATGAGCGACCGCGACTTGAAGGAAGGGCTGGTCAACAGCCTCTATATCGGCGCCGGCGTCATCGCCCTCGCGGTGCCGGTGGGGCTGGCCGCCGCCATCGTCATGACCCAGGTCTATGCCAAGGCGCGCGGGCTCTATTACCTGGTCGTGGTCTCGCCGGTGCTGACGCCGGGCGTCATCCTCGGCATCTCGACGGTGATCTTCTGGAAGGACTTCGCCGCCGTCACCGGCGCCAGGTTCCTCTACAACGGCTTCTTCCTCGCCATCATCGGCCAGTCCACCTTCATCTCGGCCTATTGCATGCTGATCTTCCTGTCGCGCCTGCAGCGCTTCGACCGGGCCCAGGAGGAGGCGGCGCTCGATCTCGGCGCCTCGTTCCCGCAGGTTTTCCGCCACATCCTGCTGCCGTTCCTGCGCCCGGCCATCTTTTCGGCCTCGGTGCTGGCCTTCCTCTCGTCGTTCGAGAACTACAACACCACCACCTTCGCTATCCTTGCCGACAAGACGCTGGTGACGGTGATAGCGGGACGCGTGCGCCAGGGCACGAACCCCTCCTTGAGCGCGCTCGCCGTCATCATCATCGCCATCACGCTCCTCGGCGCCGTCACCTATGAGATTTTGCGCCGGCGCGAGGAGCGCATTGCCGCGGGCCGCGCCAAGGTGGCGCGCGAGGCCGAACTGGCCGGCATGGCGGCGGTATCGGCAGTGGTCGCCTGAACATCCCGCTTGGCCGCCGGCCGCTCTGCCCTCGTGGCCCCAGCGATTCCCGGCCCTGGCCCTAGGCAGTCTGGGTCCGGCTTTCTAGGCTGGCGACAATCGCCCATCCGCCCCGCTTGCGGCCCCTGGCTAGCCGGCCCGCCGAACAGCCCGAAAGGATCATGGCCATGACGACGATGCCGAAGAAGCTCACCGCCAACAGCCTCGAATATCATTGGCTGCCCTTCACCACCAACCGCGATTTCAAGCAGGAACCGCGCCTGATGGTCAAGGCCGAGGGCTGTTATTATTGGAACCATCGCGGCGACAAGCTGGTCGATGGCAGCTCGGGCCTGTTCAACGTCGCCGCCGGTCATGGCCGCAAGGAAATCGCCGACGCGGTTTCGAAGCAGCTGCGCGAGTTGGACTACTCGCCGCATTTCCAGGTTGCCTGCCCGTTGTCCTTCGAGTTGGCGCGGCGCGTGGCGCAACTGACGCCGGCCGGCCTCGACTATGTCTTCTTCACCAATTCCGGTTCGGAATCGATCGACACGGCGATGAAGATCGCGCTGGCCTATCACCGCGCCCGCAACGAGGGCCAGCGCCTGCGCTTCGTCTCGCGCGAGCGCGCCTATCACGGCGTCAATTTCGGTGGCACCTCGCTCTCGGGCATGGTCCGCAACCGCGAGACCTTCGGCGCCACCATTCCCGGCGTCGTCCACATGCGCCACACCTGGTCGCCGGAGACCCGCTTCGTGCGCGGCCAGCCCGAGACCGGCGCCGAACTGGCCGACGACTTGCAGCGCTTCGTCGATCTGTATGGCGCCAGCAGCATCGCCGCCTGTTTCGTCGAACCCATCGCCGGCTCGACCGGCGTGCTGGTGCCGCCCAAGGGCTATCTCGATCGCCTGCGCGCCATCTGCGACAAGCACGGCATCCTGTTGGTGTTCGACGAGGTCATCTGCGGCTTCGGGCGCACCGGCAAGGCGTTCGGGGCCCAGGCCTTTGGCGTCACGCCCGACATGATGACGCTGGCCAAGGCGCTGACCAACGGGGCCCAGCCGATGGGCGCCGTGGTCGCCAGCACCAAGGTCTATGAGACCATCGTCGATGCCGCGCCTGAGCACGCCATCGAGCTGTTCCACGGCTATACCTACTCGGCCCATCCGGCCGCCTGCGCGGCGGGCCTCGCCACCATGGACATCTACGAGAAGGAGGGCCTGTTCGACCGTGCCGCCGAACTGTCGCCCTATTTCCTCGACCAGATGTTCGCGCTCTCGGATCTGCCGGTCATCACCGACATCCGCGGCTACGGCATGCTGGCGGCCTTCGACATGGCCCCGGCCGGCAAGCCCGGCGTGCGCGGTTATGAGTTGATGAAGCAGTTGTTCGCCGCCGGCCTGCACCTGAAGTTCACCGGCGACTGCGGCATCGTCGCCCCGCCGCTGGTGGCCGAGAAGAAGCAGATCGACGAGATCATCGGCCATCTGCGCCAGGCGCTGGCCAAGTTCTAAGACCCAATACCGGGCCCCGGGTGCGATGGCCGTCGCATCCGGGGCCGTTTCTTTATGATCGCCGGTTTCACCCTCCCGGTCGCGGCCTATAGCCTGGCCTGCGTCCTCGCCGCCGCCGTGGTGCGCGGCTATAGCGGTTTCGGCTTTTCGCTGCTGGTCATCACGGCGCTGTCGTTGGCGTTGCCGCCGGCCGACGTGGTGCCGGCCGTATTCATGCTTGAGATCGCCGCCAGCCTCAATCTGCTGCCGACCATCTGGCGCCAGGCGGATTGGCGGGCCATCGCATGGCTCATCGCCGGCACCATCATCGGCACGCCGCCGGGGGTCTGGCTCCTGGCCAGCGTGCCGGCGGCGCCGATGAAATTGGCGCTGGGTCTGTTCGTGCTTACGGCCTCGGCGCTGTTGGCGCGCGGTTTTGTTCTTCGGCGGGCGCCGGGGCGGGGCGCGACGCTCGCCACCGGCGCCCTCGCCGGCCTCCTCAACGGCAGTTTCGGCATCGGTGGGCCGCCGGTGATCCTGTTCTTTTTCTCCTCGCCGGCGGGGGCGGCGGCGGGCCGGGCTTCGGTCATCGCCTTTTTCATGCTGATCGACGTGGTCGGCCTTGCCTTCTTCGCCCAACAGGGGCTGGTCACCGAGGCGAGCCTATGGCGTTTTCTCATGTTCCTGCCGCCGCTGCTGCTAGGCATCTGGCTCGGCCAGCGAAGTTTCACGAGCGCCGATCCGGCCGCCTTCCGGCGCTGGACTTTGAGGATTCTCATGGGCTTGGCTCTGCTGGTGGGGGCGCAAGGGGCCGGGGTCATCTTGTCCCTGACCTGAAAACCGCCGCTTCCGGCCGGTAAAGCCCGGAAAGAGCGAACTTATTCGTTTCCCGTAAGGCCCGTTTCGATTGGCTTTCGTTTTGGCGCGTTTTGGGTCTAGCATGGCCGGAATCGCGCCCAGGGACGAATATTGGGATTGAACAGACGCCGTCGCGGGTTACCGCCAGGGAGCGGCGGCTTGTCAGGGGAGAGGCCTGTGAAGCTACCGGATCAGGTCGATGTCCTAGTCGTTGGCGGCGGCATCAACGGGGCGGGCATCGCCCGCGACGCCGCCGGCCGGGGCTTGAGCGTGCTGCTCGTCGAGCAGGACGATCTGGCCATGCATACGTCCTCGCATTCCAGCAAGCTCATCCACGGCGGCCTGCGCTATCTCGAATATTACGAATTCCGGCTGGTGCGCGAGGCGCTGATCGAGCGCGAGGTGCTGCTGGCGGCGGCCCCCCACATCGTCTGGCCGCTCAACTTCGTGCTGCCGCATTCGCCCGAGCAGCGACCGGCCTGGATGATCCGGCTCGGCCTTTTTCTCTACGATCATTTGGGCGTGCGGCGGACGCTGCCGGGCTCGCGCTCGGTTGACTTGCGCCAGGGCCCGCTCGGGGCCGCGCTCCAGCCCCGGTTCGAGCACGGCTTCACCTATAGCGACTGTTGGGTGGACGATGCGCGCCTGGTCGTTCTCAATGCGCTGGGCGCGGCCGCGCGCGGGGCCACGATCCTGACGCGCACGCGTTGCGCCGGCGCCAGGCGCGAGGGCGGGCTGTGGCGGGCCGAACTCGACGGCCCCGAGGGGCGGCGAGAGGTGCGCGCCCGGGCGCTGGTCAACGCCACCGGCCCCTGGGTGCAGCGTTTCATCCAGGACGAGCTTGGCCTGGCCACGCGCTATGGCGTGCGCCTGGTCAAGGGTTCGCATATCGTGGTGCCGAAGCTCTATGAGGGCGAGCATCCCTATATCCTGCAGAACGACGACGGCCGGGTCGTTTTCGTCATTCCCTTCGAGCGCGATTTCAGCCTGATCGGCACCACCGACCTGCCCTTCGAGGGCGAGGCCGGGACGGTCGCCATCTCGGCCGAGGAGACGGCGTATCTGTGCCGCGCCGTGAACCGCTATTTCCGCCGCCAGATCGACCCCGCCGATACGGTCTGGTCCTTTGCCGGCGTGCGGCCGCTCTATGACGACGCCAGGGCCAATGTCTCGGCGGTGACGCGCGACTATGTTTTCGACCTCGATGCCGCCGCCGGCCGGGCGCCGCTGCTGTCGATCTTCGGCGGCAAGATCACCACCTATCGCAAGCTGGCCGAACATGCGCTGGCCAAGCTGGCGCCGCATCTGGGAAATGTCGCGCCACGCTGGACGGCGAGGGCGCCGTTGCCGGGCGGCGACATGCCGGGCGCCGATTTCGCTGCCTATTTGGGCGGCCTCAAGAGCGCCTATCCCTGGCTGCCGGCGGCGCTGGCGTTGCGCTATGCCCGCGCCTACGGCACCTGGACGGAACGGATTCTGCGCGGCGCCAGCGGCCTTGCCGGATTGGGCGAGCATCTGGGCGAGGGCCTCTATGCCGCCGAGGTCGATTACCTGATGCGCCACGAATGGGCCAGCAGCCCCGAGGATCTGCTCTGGCGGCGCTCGAAGCTCGGCTTGCATCTCGGCCGCGAGACGCAGGCGCGCCTGGCGCAATGGATGGCGCGGGTCGAGGCGCCGGCGGGACGGGTGGCGGTGGTTTGAGCGTGAGCGGAAGGGTTTGACGGTTTAGCGAATAGGCGGCGACCGGCGCCGCCGACGAGGTGCCTCCGGGTGGTTCGCCCGCCAGGCTCGGCTTGGGGCCGGGCGGCAATCGAGCCACTCTTGACTAGCCTCCTCGGGCGGATGGGAGCGATCCCGTCCGCCTCTTTTTTTGTGGTGGGGCGGGGACGGTGGCGTTGCCGACTGTTCCCCTGGGGCGCTACCATCGCCGCATGACCGCCGCCGTGAAACTACGCCCCTCCCAGTCCGCCCTCGATGGCGCCGTCGCCGAGCTGCGCCTGCTGTTGGGCGAGCGGCTGTCCACCGGCTTGGCCCAGCGCGAGCAGCACGGCCGCGGCGAGGCCTATCACGAAACGGCGGCGCCCGACGCCGTCGCCTGGCCGCAGAGCACGGCCGAGGTCGGCGAGATCGTGCGGATCTGCGCCCGCCACGCCGTGCCCATGGTGCCGTTCGGCGCCGGCACCTCGCTCGAAGGCCACGTGGCGGCGCTCCAGGGCGGGGTGTCCATCGACCTCACCCGCATGAACCGGATTCTGGCCGTGCGGCCGGCCGATCTCGACGCCACCGTCGAGCCCGGCGTGACGCGCAAGCAACTCAACGCCCAGGTCAAGGACAGCGGCCTGTTCTTCGCCGTCGATCCCGGCGCCGACGCAACGCTCGGCGGCATGGCGGCGACGCGCGCCTCGGGCACCAACGCCGTGCGCTATGGCACCATGCGCGAGAACGTGCTGGCGCTCGGCGTGGTGCTGGCCGACGGAAGCTTGATCCGCACCGGCGGGCGGGCGCGCAAGTCGGCGGCGGGATACGACCTGACCCGGCTGTTCGTCGGCTCGGAGGGCACGCTCGGCATTATCGTCGAGGCGACGGTGCGCCTGCATGGCCTGCCCGAGGCGGTGTCGGCGGCGGTGGCCTCGTTCCCCTCGGTCGAGGCGGCGGTCGAGACCGTGATCCTCACCATCCAGTCGGGTATTCCGGTGGCCCGCATCGAGCTTCTCGATCCGGTGCAGATGATGGCGATCAACCGCCATGCCAAGTTCGATTACGCCGAACAGCCGACGCTGTTCTTCGAGTTTCACGGCAGCGAGGCCGGCGTCGTCGAGCAGGTCGAGCGGGTCAAGGCCATCGCCGCCGATTTCGGCGCCGGCGATTTCCGCTGGGCGACCAGGGCCGAGGATCGCAGCCGCCTGTGGCAGGCGCGTCACGATGCCTACTACGCGGCGCTGGCGCTGCGGCCCGGTGCCAAGGCCTGGGCCACCGATGTCTGCGTCCCGATCTCGCGCCTGGCCGAATGTATCGCCGCCACCGTCGCCGATATCCGGGCCGAGACCCTGCTCGCCCCCATCGTCGGCCATGTTGGCGACGGCAACTTCCACGTCACCTTCATCCTCGACCCCAACGACAAACAGGAACGCGCGGCGGCCGAGCGCGTCAACGAGGGCATGGTGGCGCGCGCGCTCGCCATGGACGGAACCTGCACCGGCGAGCACGGCATCGGCGCCGGCAAACTCGACAACCTCATTGCCGAGCACGGCGAGGGGGTCGAGGTCATGCGCCGGATCAAGGCCACGCTCGATCCCCTGAACCTGATGAATCCGGGCAAGATCTTCCGCGCCTGAGGGGGTCGGCGAGATTTTTCTAACCTATCGCAGGCGGGGTGGAGAGAAGAGACCGCCCTTGCCCCTGATCGCGCCGGCGTGAGCCAGGTCGAGGGAAGGGCGTGGTTCAGTCGAGTTTCTTGCCGTCCAAATCCCGGTCGGCGTGGCGGTTTTCTTTCCGGGCCCGCGCTTTTTCGACCTTGGCGCGACCATGCACCAGGCGGTTCTTGGCCGCCTCGGCCTGGCGCTCGCGGCGGGCCTTGGTTTTGTGATACTTATTAAGGTTGATAATCTCGGCCATAATGGTCTCAAGGGCAATGGTCTGGGGCCCCGGCAGCTTTCGGAACCAGCTAGACTAGCGCAAGGGCCGGTTGGGCGACAGGGAAGCGAGGACTGGATATGAAAAAGATTTTTATCGGCGCCTTGGTGCTGGTCACCCTGGTCGTCGTCGGTGCCCTGGCGGCACCGAGCTTCCTCGACTGGAATCGTTTCAAGCCGCAAATCGCCGAGGCCGTGCGCCAGGCCACCGGGCGCGACCTCGCCATCGACGGCAAGATCAGCCTGAGCGTGCTGCCGATGCCCACGCTTTCGGTACAGCGCGTTCGCTTCGCCAATGCCGCCGGCGGCAGCGTGCCCGACATGGCGACGCTCGACTCGCTCGACGTGCGCGTGGCGTTGTTCCCGCTGCTCGAAGGCAAGGTCCAGGTCGAGAGCGTGGTCCTGGTGCGCCCGACCGTGGTGCTGGAGAAGCTCGCCGACGGCACGGGCAACTGGCAGTTCGCGGCGCCGACGGGAACCGGCGCTGGTGCTGGCGCCGGCGCGGCGCCGGCGGTGAGCCTCGATCGCCTGCGCGTCGAGGGCGGCACCGTCATCTATCGCGACGCCGCCACCGGCGCCGAGGAGCGGATCGACAACCTGACGGCCGAGATTTCAGCCGGCTCGATCACGGGGCCGTTCCAAGTCGCCGGCAGCGCCAAGCTGCGCGGCACGTCGGCCGCCTTCGAGATCAAGGCCGGCCTGCTGGCAGCAGGACAGCCGACGGCGGTGGACCTGCTGTTCCGCCTGCCCGACGCGCAAGCGGACTTAGGTTTCGCCGGTACCGCCACGCTCGATCCGGCCGGCGTCAAGCTGAGCGGGCAACTGAAGGGCAGCGGTCCTAACCTCGCCCGTCTCATCGCCGCGGTGACGCCGGGCGCCAAGGCCGAGGCAGCCTCGGGGCCGCTGGCGCAGGCCTTCGCGCTGGGCGCCGCCATCGAGGCCGAACCGGCGGGTGCCCGCGTGCGCGACCTGACGCTCACCTTGGGCACGCTCACGGCCACGGGCGAGGTCGAAATTGTCGCCGGCCCGCCGCTGGCGGCCAAGGCCAAGCTCGCCATTGGGCGGGTCGATCTGGATGCGTTGCTGGCGGCAGCCGGCGGCGGCACTGGTTCCGAGGACGCGCCCGCGCCCGCACCTTTTTCGCTGCCGCAAGGCGTCAATGCCGATCTCACCGTGACGGCGGAGGCGATCGCCTATCGGGGCGATGCCATCAAGGGTATGCGTCTTGAAGCACGGCTCGCCGACGGCGTGCTGCGCTTGGGCAAGCTATCGGCGGCGCTACCGGGCGGCGGCGCCGTGGCCCTCGACGGCACGCTCGCAGCCGCCGACGGCGCGCCGCGTTTCGACGGTACTCTCAAGGCCGGCGCCGACGATCTGCATCAGCTCTTGGGCTGGCTCGGCGTGGCGCCGGAAGGCCTGGCGCCGGGGCGCCTGCGCAAGGTCTCGCTCAAGACCACACTCAAGGCGACGCCGGCGCAGCTCGATCTGACCGATCTCGCCATGGTCCTCGACCTGAGCAAGATCGAGGGCGGCATTGCCATCGCCCTGCCGGGGCAGGGCGGGCGAACCAGGCCCGGTTTCGGCATCGCCTTGAGCGTCGATCAGCTCGACCTCGACGGCTACCTGCCCAAGGCGGCCGAGGCGCCAGCGGCGGACGACAAGGGCGGCGGCGGGCTGGCGGCGCTCGCCGCCTTCGACGCCAATGTCGAATTGCGCGTCGCCAGCCTGACCGCCAACCAGCAGACCGTTAAAGGGTTGTATCTCGACGGCACGCTCAGGGACGGCAACCTGAGCCTGCGCGATTTGAGCTTCAAGGATTTCGCCGGCGGCAGCGGCAAGGCCAGCGGCACCATCGACGACCTGGCGGGCAAACCGCGCTTCGATGGCCGCATGGACGTGGCGGTGAAGGACGCCGGCAAGCTGGTGCAGTTCGCGGGCCTCGAATCGCCGCCGCAGAAGCTGGGCGCCTTCAAGCTCGGCGGCACGCTCAAAGGGGGGGCCAAGGACGTGGCCTACGATCTCGCCTTCTCCGTCGCCGGCATCGGCGCCGAGGGCAGCGCCAAGGGCCGGGCGGCCGGGTTGGGTCTGGGCATTCCGCGCCTCGACAGCGATTTCTCGCTCGCCGCCAAGAACCCAGGCCCGCTGCTGGCCCTGGCCGGATTGCCGGCGGGGGAGGCGAGCGCGCTGGGCGCTCTCCTGCTCAAGGGCAGCGCCAAGAGCGGCGAGGACGATATTACCTATGACGTGACGCTGACGCTGGCCGGAATCGAGGGACGGGCGGCGCTGGCCGGCCGCCTCACCAATCTCAAGGCGACGCCGCAGGTGGATACCAGGCTCGACATTGCCGCCAAGAAGCCGGCGCCGCTGCTGGCGCTGGCCGGGTTCGCGGGGCCGGCGGCGGGCAAGCTGGGTGCGCTCAGTGTCGCCGGCACGCTCAAGGGCGGAGCCGACAAGATGGCGCTCGATCTGACCCTGGGCGCCGTTGGCGGCAAGGCGGCGGTGAAGGGAGAAATCGCGGCGGCAACGGCCGAAAGCCCGGCGAGTTTCGATCTGCGCTTCGACGCCAATCATCCGGAGTTGCGCGACCTGGCCGCGGCACTGGTGGCCAATGCGCCCAAGACCGGCAAGCTCGGCGCCTTCCATCTTGCCGGCCTGTTGAAGGGCACGACCGAGGCGGCCTCGCTCTCCGATCTCGACCTGGGCTTGGGCCAGGGCCGGCTTACCGGCCAGGTCGACGCCAACCTGAAAGGCCGGCCACAGGTAAGCGCCGTGCTGCGCGGCACGACGCTCGATCTGGTGCCGTTCCTGCCGCCGGATGAGAAGAAGAAACCGGCCAAGGGCGAGCATTGGTCGCTTGAACCGCTCGACCTGTCGGCGCTCGACAGCCTCGATGCCGATCTCGATTTTTCCGCCGAGGCGCTGATCCTCGCCGATACGCGCCTCGACCGGGTGCAGGCCAAGGCCCGTCTCAAGGACGGCACGCTGACCGTGGAGCGCTTCACGGCCGACGCCTTTGGCGGCTCGCTCGACTTGGCGGGCGAGGTGGCGGGCCGCGGCGTGCCGAAGGTGAACGGCCGGCTGGCGGCCAGCAACGTCCGCATCGAGCAGGCGATGAAGGGCGGCATCGTCGCCGAACAGATCAGCGGCCCGGTCACGCTCAACACCACCGTCTCGGGCGCCGGCGTCAGCATGGCCGAACTGATGCGCTCGCTCGATGGCGACGGCAATTTCGCCGGCACCATCAAGGTCGCGAGCAAAGGCAAGCAGGTGGCGGGTTCGCTGTTGCTGGGGCTGGGTGCGCAGCAACTACAGAAGCTCGCCGGCGGCATCAACGTGCTCGATCCCCTCACCGCCGTGAACGACGCCTTCATCCTGTTCGTCGGCAGCGTCAACGACCTGTCGGGCGATTTCGTCATCCAGGGCGGCGTGCTCAACACCGACAACACGCTGCTGACGAATGATCGCGCCCGGGCGCTGACGCAAGGCGACGTCGATATCGGCGCCTGGTTGATGAGCACGACGACGGAGCTAGACCGTGACGGCCAGCCTTACCTGACGCTGGCCCTGACCGGCCCGATCGACGGCCCCAACATGAAGCTGTCGGGCCCGGCCGTGAGCGGGGGCGCCGCCGCGCCCGGGGCCGCGATTCAGCCGCTGGGCGGGC
>Ga0315281_10013945_pt1 | contig 10850 bp, 9 predicted proteins | sample YL17G07_0_MG_FD_204540 | JGI IMG/M metagenome (GOLD analysis project Ga0315281, IMG submission 204540) | Sediment microbial communities from Yellowstone Lake, YNP, Wyoming, USA - YL17G07_0 | ecosystem: Environmental > Aquatic > Freshwater > Lake > Sediment | place: USA: Wyoming | collected... | reverse complement strand
TTGTGCCCGGTGATGTACGCGATCGGTTCGTGCTTCGCGCGGCGCGCGATGAGCGCGCGGTAGCGGGTGAGCGTGCGAGCGGGAAGCGGGCGGTCGTCGTGCGCCAGCATCTCTTCACGCGTCGCGGAAAGCGCATGTGCGAGCAGTATCTCGGCATCGATCGCCGCCGAGTCGGAGTGTTTCAAGAGACTTCTGATACCGTTTTGTCGCGCTTGTCGGATGGTCATGAAAAATCCGAAATTCGAATATCGAAATCCGAAACAAATTCGAAATTCAAAATCCTAATGTTTGAAACATTCGGATTTAGATAGTGTTTCGTATTTCGAATTTCGTGTTTCGTATTTCAGATTCATGCTTCATCGAACGCGCGGATGGCGTCAACGATCTTTTCCATATCTCCATCCATGATCGTCTCGATGGAGTGCCAGTTTTGGTTCACGCGATGATCGGTCAAACGGTCCTGCGGAAAGTTGTAGGTGCGGATCTTCTCCGAGCGTTCGCCGGTGCCGATCTGCCCGCGTCGCGCGGACGCGCGTTCGGCGTGCGCCTTCTCCACCATGTTGGCGAGGATGCGCGAGCGCAGGAGCGCCATCGCCTTCGCCCTGTTCTGCGATTGCGAGCGCTCTTCCATACACACCACCACGGTGTTGGTGGGAAGGTGGGTGATGCGCACCGCGGACTCGGTCTTGTTGACGCTCTGCCCGCCTTTGCCGCCGGCGCGCATGGTGTCTACCTTCAGGTCGTTGGGGTTGATCTTGAGGTCTACCTCTTCCGCTTCCGGAAGCACGGCGACCGTTGCGGTGGAGGTGTGTACGCGGCCCTGCTTCTCGGTGACTGGAATGCGCTGCACGCGGTGCACGCCGGACTCGTATTTGAGGTTGCGGTACACGTTCTTGCCATCGATGGAAAAGACGACCTCTTTGAACCCGCCGCCATCCGTGCGGCTCGCGGACATGAGCGCGGTCTTCCACCCCTTACGCTCGGCGAAGCGGGAGTACATGCGGAAGAGATCGCCGGCAAAGAGCGCGGCCTCGTCCCCGCCGGTGCCGGCGCGGATCTCCATGATGATGTCACGCGCATCCATGGGGTCACGCGGCGAGAGCTCTTCAGAAAGTTCGGCGTTGAGCTTGGCGCTCTTCGCGTCCAACTTGCCGATCTCTTCTTCCGCGATCTGGCGCAGGTCGGCGTCGGTTTCAGTGACGAGCGATTCCTTGAGCGATTTCACGGATGTCGCGGCGCGCTCCAGCTCGTCCGAAAGGTGCGCGATCTCCCGGAGCCGGTTGTACTCTTTGGTGAGCGGCGCCATGGATTCCGGGGACGACAACACTGCCGGGCTCTGCAGCTCGGTCTCAAGTTCAGCCATGCGGGACCGGGTTCTCTTTATTTCAGAGGGGAGATCCATAGGGGTATCGTCGCATAAAACAAAATGCAGCACCACTCATGGCGCTGCATCTTGCGTAGCTATTTTGACTCTTCTTTGGCAGCCGCTTCCTCTTTGGCGATCTTGTCGGCCTTGCGCGCGGCGCGTTTTACCTTCTTCACCTTCTTGCCGGTGGCGACCGTCGCCTTCTTGGAGATGCGCTCGGTAAACTTTTCCACGCGGCGGGCAGTGTCCACGAGCTTCTGCTTGCCGGTGAAGAACGGGTGGCAACCCGAACAGAGCTCGACGCGGATCTCTTGGCTCGTCGAACCGGTCACATACGTCTTGCCGCAGGCGCAGATTATCTTAGCTTGCGGAAAATAGGTCGGGTGTCCTTCTTTCTTCATAAGAAAACGATGATATCAGAGGGAGAATATGCGGTCAAGCGCCTCCGTTCAGAATTGATGCGGTCGCATCAATTCTGTCCGTATAAAAAAGCCCCGGCAGCTCACGGGGAGGGGTCGGGGGTCACTTACTTGAGCATATGCAGGGCGTCCATCTGCCGCTGAAGTAGTACGAGACGCCGGAGCGGCACGTCTCACCCTTACGCGACTTGCCGCTCTCGTCGGTCGGTTCGCACGGGCGGCTTAGTATCTGCTGGTGCCGGCTCGGCCGCGTGGCGTACTTCCATCCGACGAAGATGGAGAGCGCCGACAGCATGACGATCGTGGCGATCACATATCTGTTTCGACGCATCTTTTCCTCCGGCCGGAAACTACCATATTTCCGCGCCCGTGTCAACCGTCCACTTTTGATGCGGTCGCATCAAAAGTGGACTATTAAAAAAACGCCGGCCCCTCTCGAGTCGAGAGGCCGGACGTTGTGGTGTGAGTCACGTCGCGCATCACTTGGGCGTGGCGCAGACGCTGCCAGTCGGTTCGCCGTCCTTCAGTCCAGTTTCGTCGATCCAACCGTTGCAGTCGTTGTCGATGTCGTCGCACACTTCGATGCCGCCGTTCGAGGGGATGCAGCCCCCGTCCGTGCACGCACCGTTCTGGCACGTGTTCTGTGAACCGAGGCAGACGATGCCGCACTTGCCGCAGTTGTGGACATCTCTGCGTAGGTCGAAGCCCTCGTCGGTCTGCCCATCACAGTCGTCGTCCATGCCGTTGCACTTCTCCGGCGACGGGGCGATCACCTGCTCGCATTTCCATTGGCCCCACAGGAAACCGGCGGTCGGAGTCCAGCGCGCGAGACATGCGCCCCGGTTGATGCCGCATGTCCAACCCGGGGGGCTGATCCGGTAGTGCCACTCGAGGAAGGCCGCAGTAACAGCGGTTAGCTGTGCTACGACAATCAGTACGAGTACCAGAACGTGTTTTTTCACTTTGATCCTCCGTGAGGGGGACACTACGGACGCGACCAATTCGCGTCCTTGGAGCGGAATTCAACGAATGCCGCTCTAAAGGCGAGAGTTTTGACCGTGCTTTATAGCACATTTTTGAGGTTTTGTCAATGATGTTATAGTTCGTGTATGAAAAAACTTCGCTTTCTCCTCGCTATCCTCACCATCCCGACCGGCGCTTTCGCGCTCCCGCCGCATGCACCGACGTTACTGCAACCCGAGGCGATCGGTTCGCGCCAGATACGCTGGCATTTCAAGAATACGGATAAGACCGCGGTCGCCTTTGAACTATGGAGCGCCATCGCGCGCGCGGAGCTCAAGCGGGTCGACGATCCGAACGCTTCCTATATAGATGAGACCGGCGTCATCCCCGCAGATCCGGACGGCTACTGCGCGCGCTACATCGTTGCCGTGAACAAAGCTGGGCTGCGATCTTTTGGCCAACCGGTCACCTATGGCTGCATGCGCACACCGCCCGTGACCCCCGCCGCGCCGCGGGTTGAGATCGTGGACAACAAAATCATCCGCATCACGGTCGACCAGGGCGACAACGATCCGGCGACCGGCGTCGGTGTGTACGAAGCGGAACACGATTCATGGGTCTCGCCCGAGCACCTCTTCCAAGCCAACTCGATCTACCCGACCTTTGGTGAGTGGAACGCGAACGACGGGATCCTCCTCATCGGTCTGCGGCCGAACACCGGTTACACGTTCTTCCTGCAGGCGCGGTCAGTGACCGGCGAGGTCTCGAAGTTCGCGGCGCCGGTGCACGTGCGGATGCCCGCAGAGGCGGCTGACCTTGGCGCGCCAAAACTCGACCGCATCGGGGAGCAGGGGAATCTCCGCAACGAGCCGCTCACCCAAACGTTCGTGACCAAACAGCGCGCACCGGCGATCGCTGGATTGGTGTCTGCTGGATCTCTGGTCACCATCGACCTCGACGACCGTCCATTCCAAGCGACCGTCGCTCCAGCTGTCGGGTCGCTCGCGAGTTTCGTCTTCAGGCCGTCAAAACTGGCCAAAGGGCTGCATACGCTGCGGCTCGGAGCGGTGAGTGGCGGCGCGACCGCGTGGACCCCGACGATCGAGTTCCGAATAAAGTAGTTCTCGATTCGCTCTCGCTCACTCGAACAATAAATTACTATTCGAGCGATAGTCGAGAATTACCGTTTTAGCGCAGTCGAGAAGCGGGGCTTGCGTTAAATCCTCTTATTTGCTATAAGGATTCAATCGCTGAACGCGATTTTTATTAATCAGGCGTTGCATACGATGACCTTCTGGGAGTGATCCCGGTGCGAACGCCGAAGTTAAAAAGGTCAGACCACACTATGTCTTACTCAGTCCCTACGATATTGGAGATGCTCGGCGCGGGCATGCACTACGGACACCGCTCGTCCCGCTGGCACCCGAAGATGGAGCCGTACATCTTCGCCGAGCGCAACGGCATCCACATCATCAACCTGGAGAAGACCGCAGCGCTCTTCGCGAAAGCGCTTGATTTCATGCGCGACACCGTCGCAAACGGCGGGGTGGTGATGCTCGTCGGCACCAAAGAGCAGGCGAGCGCCGTGGTGGAGCGCGCCGGGCTCGAGACCGGCATGCCGTACGTGAATCGGCGCTGGCTCGGCGGCACGCTCACCAACTTCCGCATGCTCAAGGACAACCTGTTGGGCAAGTATTTGGACATCAAAGGCAAGCTGGAGCGCGGCGAGCTCGGTAAGTACACCAAGCTCGAGCAGCTCGAGTTCTCCAAGAAAACCGCGGACATGAACAAGAAGATCGGCGGCATCAGCTCGCTCACCAAACTCCCGGAGGCGATCTTCATCCTGGACATCCGCAAGGAGGTGACCGCGTTCACCGAGGCGAAGGACACCAAGGTGCCGATAGTGGCCATCTGCGACTCCAACGTGAACCCGGACGGCGTCGCGTACCCCATTCCCTCGAACGATGACTCGGTCAAAACGATCGAGCTCGTCTTCGCGCTCGTGACCGAAGCGATCAAAGAGGGGAAGCGCCTGCACGAGCAGAACATCCTCGCTGCCGCAGCTGTCGCTCCTGCCGTTCAGGCGTAAATCCGAAATCCGAATATCGAAATCCTAAACAAATTCGAAGTTCGAAATTCCAATGTTTTAAACATTCGGATTTAAATATTGTTTCGTATTTCGAATTTCGTATTTCGTGCTTCAACATATATGCCCATTGATTCCGCAACCATCGTGAAGATCCGTGAAGCCACTGGCGCCGGCATCGTGGACGTCAAAAAGGCGCTTGAAGAGGCGGGGGGAGACACCGATGCCGCGCTCGAGCTCCTGCGTAAGAAGGGGATCGCCAAAGCGGTCAAAAAGGCCGGCGAGCGCGTGACCCGCGAAGGGATCGTCGAGTGCTACACGCACGCCGGCGGCAAGGTGGGCGTGCTCGTCGAATTACTCTGCGAGACCGACTTCGTGGCGCGCACCGAACAATTCAAAGAACTTGCCCACGACCTCGCGCTCCACATCGCCGCGACCGACCCCCTCTACCTTTCACCAGAATCCGTGCCGCCCGAGGTGGTGGAGAAAGAGAAGTCGCTCGCGTCTGACGAATTCGCCGGTTCCGGCAAGCCGCAGAGCGTGATCGATAAGATCCTCGACGGTAAGATCAGCAAGTGGTACTCCGAGACCTGCCTGCTCTCGCAAGCGTTCGTCAAAGACGAAGACGTGAGCATCAAAGATCTCATCAGCAACATTTCAGCAAAAGTAGGGGAGAAGATAGAGGTGAAGCGGTTCTGCCGCTTCGCGATCGGCACCACGAACGCGACGATTGTAGGTTAAGGAACTTCTCGATTCGCTCCCGCTCACTCGAAGAATAAATCATTATTCGAGCGAGAGTCGAGAATTACTGATAGTCGAGAACCAAAAGCAGTCCTATGGGGACTGCTTTTGTGATACACTATTTGACTATGCTTAGAGTCGCCATCAACGGATTCGGCCGCATCGGCAGGAACGCTTTTAAAGCAGGGTGGAGCAAGAAGGGGATCACCTTCGTCGCGGTGAACGACCTCACCGAGCCCAAGATCCTCGCGCATCTGCTGAAACACGATTCAGTGTTCCGCACGTGGGGACACCGGGTGTCGGCAGATACTAAAAACATCATCGTTGACGGGGTGAAGATCCCGGTGACCGCGGAAAAAGATCCGGCCATGCTGCCCTGGAAATCATTTAAGGTGGATGTGGTCATTGAATCGACCGGCCGCTTCACCAAACTCGAAGGCGCGAAGGGGCATCTCAAAGCTGGCGCCAAGCGCGTGGTCATCTCTGCGCCGTCTGCCGACGCGCCAACCTACCTTGAAGGCGTCAACGCGCACAAGGCGAAAGCGTCACAGAAGATCGTGAATAACGCCTCGTGCACCACCAACTGCATCGCGCCACCGGCGGCAGTCATCGCGGCGACCCTCGGTATCAAGAAAGCGATGATGACCACGGTGCACTCGGTCACCGCGGAGCAGAACTTGGTAGATGGACTGCCGCCGCCCGGGCACCCGGACCTGCGCCGCGCGCGGTCAGCGCTCACCAACATGATCCCCACCACCACCGGCGCGGCGATCGCCACCACGGAAACGATCCCGTCTCTGAAGGGCAAGTTCGATGGCATCGCGATCCGCGTGCCGACACTCGACGTCTCGCTCACTGATTTCACGTTCCTCACCAAAAAGAAGACCACGGTCGAGAAGGTGAACGCCATCTTCAAGAAAGCGGCGAAGAGTCCGCTCATGCGCGGGATCCTCGGGGTGACTGACGAGCCGCTCGTTTCCGCTGATTTCATCGGCAACACGTACTCGTCGATCGTCGATCTCGCCATGACCAAGGTGGTGGACGGCGATCTCGTGAAGGTGCTCGCCTGGTATGACAACGAGTGGGGCTACTCGCAGCGTTTGATAGAGATGGTGATGCGGATAGGGAAGCTTGCGAAATAATTTCGAAATTCGAATATCGAAATTCGAAACAAATACAAAATTCGAAATCAAAAATGTTTTAAACATTCGGATTTAGATATTGTTTCGTATTTCGGATTTCGTATTTCGGATTTCGCTCTGTGACAGAATCTGTGAAGAACATAGTGATACTTGGCGCGGGGTTCGGCGGGCTCCGCGCCGCTTTGGATCTCTCGCGCGAATTGCGTTTCAAGAAAGAGTATCGCGTGGTGGTGCTGGACCGCCGCGCGCACCACCTCTACACCCCGTTGCTCTACGAGGTAGCGACCGGGTATTTTGAAAAAGAGACGGTCGAGTGCGAAGGCATGCTCAAGGCCGGGGCGTGCATGCTCTTGGAGCGATTGCCGACCATCATCAGCCGCCATCATATCCAGTTCAAGTCGTGCGACGCCGCGTCCATCGATGCGACGGGCAAAACCATCCTCTGTTCTGACGGCGAGCGTTTGCCGTACGAGCATCTCATCATCGCGCTCGGCACCCAGGTGGATTATCCGCCCATCGACGGACTCAAGGAGCACGCGCTCGCGATAAAAACCGTAGACGATGCGCTCAACATCCGCCGGCTCATCCGCGACTACATCGATCGCCGCCGCGCCGGCACGGAGGAGAAGGTTTCGGTGGTGATCTGCGGCGCCGGAGCCACCGGGGTCGAGCTATCCGCCGAACTGACGCGGTTCATGAAACAGCAGATGATGCAGGGGCATCTGGCGCTCGGAGATTTTTCGATCACGCTTGTGGAAGCCGGGAGCCGCGTGCTCGGCGTGTTCGACCAGCAGATCTCGAAGTGGGCGCTCGAACGTTTGCACCGGCTTGGGGTCAAGGTGATGCTCGACACATGCGTGAAGCGCATCGAGCGCGGACGCGCGGTGCTCGCGCCGCGGCCGCTGAAAGCAGGGGAGAGCGCGGACGCCCTGCTCTGTGAGTTCGCCAAAGAGAAAGAGAAGGTGATCGAGGGCGACGTCATCGTGTGGGCGGGTGGGGTGCGCGTGCCCAAGATCCTGGAAGACGCCGGCTTTGCGGTGGACCGCAAAGGCCGGGTGATAGTGGATGCAACACTCGGTGTTGCAACACCCGGTGTTGAAGGTCCGGCGCGGGTCTATGCGATCGGCGATTGTGCGGCGTTGAACGACCCTGCAACCAAACTGCCCTACCCGCAGGTGGCGCGCATGGCGATCAGCATGGGGTCGCTCGCCGCCGCCAACGTCTCGCGCGCGATATTGGGCGAGCCGCCGGCGCACTTCCGCAAACCGTTCTGGGGTGCGGTCATCCCCATGGGCGGCAAATGGGGCATCGCCGAGCTCGGCAGTTTTCGCTTCCGCGGCCCGCTCGCCTACGCACTCCACAAACTCATCGATCTGAAGTACTTTTTGTCGATTTTAGGCCTCCAAGAAGCGCTCACGTTCTGGTGGCGTGGCGCCCGTATTTATATAAAAAACGACTGACTTATGCACAGCATAGAATAGAGGGGAATTTGCTATAATCATTTCATGAACCATCGAATGCGCGGTCTTCGTGGCCGCTTCATGGCGGTACGAACGTTCACAGATGCCCTTAGGCACCGAACGGGTGTGCTGGTTGCCGTGTTTTTACTGGCGCTTACGGTGCTTTTTTCGTTAGCTAAGCCGAACCAGACCGCCGCGGTGGCCGGCATCCCTACTCCGCAGTGGGCAGACACCGCCACTGGCAAGATCATCGCCAACGCGCAGGAGGAGGTCGCTTCGGGCAATGATGAACACAATTTCATCAATCCGTCCGTGGTCGCTGATAACGCGGGCACGTCATTCGCCCTGTTCTATCGGGACAGCAATCAAGGCAAGCTCAAGGGTCAGAAGTTCAATGCCGCCGGCGTGAGGCAATGGGGGAACGCGGGCCATGATCTGCAGGATTCGCCGGGCACGGGCTTTTTTTACGCGGCGCCGGACACGGCGGGCGGGTTTTTCGTGGCATGGGTTGACGGGGCGCCGTTCCCTCACGCCATACACGTGAACGCCGCGGGTACCAAGACATGGGGCCCCACTGACCTCAGCTCCGGCGGCGGCCCTTGCACCGGCAGCCTTCAGACGCAGGTCGGATTTGGGGGTGAGGCGGTGAAAACGATCGCTCCCGACGGCGTCGGCGGGTTTCTCTTTGGCTGGTGGAGCAGCAATACCGGTTCTTACTGCGGTCAGCGTGTGGACGCCAACGGTTCGATACACACCGGTTGGGGCGATGGGGTGGTGTTGAACGCCAACCCGAGCAACGGCGCGAAGCCCCAGGTGGTTACCGACGGCGCCGGCGGCGGCATCTTCGCCTTCGCGAACACTCATCCGAACTTCGGCACCAGCAACGTGATGGTGAACCACGTGGATGGAGACGGGGTGACCCAGTGCGGTACCGGCTCATTCGTCGCACCGTTCCCCGAGCAACAGAATCAGTTTAATGGGGAGGAGGCGGTTCGGCTGGCTCCTGACGGCGTAGGTGGCGCCTTTGTCGGCTGGAACTGGGACGTGGCCGGCAGCGACAACCATGCCTACATCCAGCGCATTGACGGCGATTGCGTGCCCACGAGCCCGTGGGGAGCTTCTACCCAGCTTGACGGTCCGCTGGTCATAGCCAGGAGTGGGGACCCGCTGGTCCACATCGCAGCGGCAGACCAATTGACCATCGCCGCGCCGCCACCTGTATCAGTGACCGTTGATTCTACGGCCGGGTTCCCCGATTTCGGCGACATCAAGATCGGCACCACCACCTTCACTTACACCAGCATCGATCCGACGCATTTCTTCCTGCTGGCTCCGCCTACTTTTTCAGGGAACGACAACGACCCGGTGGAGCAGGTCGGCAAAGCGATCGGCACCCTGTGCTGCAACAAGCTGCTCGCCGACATGGTGACAGATGGCGAGGGCGGGGTGGTGGTGAGCTGGGATGATGGTCACAACGTCGACCCGCGCCTGCAGCGGGTGGATGCCGAGGGCAACGAACTGTGGGCAGGCACCGGACCGCAGGAGGGTGTCATGGTGCAGAACGGCTGTTGCAGCAACCGGCTTCCCACCATAGTTCCGGTTTCGCCCGGCGAAGCGAGCGGAGATTTTCTTGCGGTGTGGCAACACGACGATTTCCCGGTCATGCGTCGTTTTGATCGCACCACCGGCGTGGGCGAAGTGGACGAGCACCAACTGTTCGGGCCGGGGAATTTCCAAACGTATTCGGGCGCGATTTCGAACGGCAGCGGCGGGGTGGTAGCAGTGGCGCGGTACGGCGACTGCTGTGTGTCGTGGAACATGAAAGTCTCGAGTGCCACGAGCGCGGGCGCGCGGCTGTGGGGAACTAACGGCAAAATCGCCACCGCAGTCACGTTGCAGAACAGGGCTCAGGGCACGCCACTCACCGCTGCGGATGCGAGCGGCAACACCTTCCTGGTGTGGGGTGACGGGCGAAATCAGGGTTCAAGCAGCTCTGACATCTATGCACAAAAACTCGACCGCCTTGGCAACAAACTGTGGGGTGCGGATGACGTGGCGGTGACCACCGCGATCGGAGACCAGTTCCACCGGAAGATTTTTTCTGACGGTACGAACCTCTACGTCCATTGGTGGGATACGGGTTCCCAGCGTCCGTATGTCCAAAAGTTCGACGCAGACGGCGTCGCGCAATGGACGAGCGGGGGCGTAGCGCTCACCTCATTTGGCACCCAGTGCTGCGCCAGCGATCTTATCTCCGATGGTGCGGGCGGGGTGATCGGCACGTGGTCTGATTCACATGAAACCGGCGTGTTCGACATCCCATACCTCCAACGTGTCGGGACCGGCGGCAACCTGATGTGGGGGCCGGACGGCACGCGTATCACCAACAACCTTTCCCCCGGATTCCGCAGGGTTTCAATGCCTCGGATGATCACCGATGGCAGTAATGGCGCCTTCGTCACCTGGGCCGACGACCGCACCGGGTTCTGTTTCTGTGGGGAGGATGTCTGGTTCCAACATTTTGACCAGAACGGTATCCCACAGCTGCTATTTGATGGCGTGCCGGTGTCAGCCGGCCCGTGGCGCGAGAACAGTCCGCAGATCGTCTCCGACGGTGCAGCCGGCTCGGTCATCGTCTGGCAAGATTTTCGTTTTGATCCGGCGGGTGACCTG
>Ga0315281_10013944_pt1 | contig 10850 bp, 7 predicted proteins | sample YL17G07_0_MG_FD_204540 | JGI IMG/M metagenome (GOLD analysis project Ga0315281, IMG submission 204540) | Sediment microbial communities from Yellowstone Lake, YNP, Wyoming, USA - YL17G07_0 | ecosystem: Environmental > Aquatic > Freshwater > Lake > Sediment | place: USA: Wyoming | collected... | reverse complement strand
CTGAGTTTGCTGAGAATGCCATGGGTATCCAGATATTCCTTCAGGCGGCGCACAGACCCCAGGGCGAGGTATTTCTCGAATATCAGGCGGACAACTTTGGCATCCTCCCGGTTGATCAGAAGTTTTTTATCCAGCCGGTCGTAGCCAAAGGGGATCACGCCACCCATCCACATGCCTTTTTTCTTACTGGCGGAGATCTTGTCGCGGATGCGTTCTCCGGTGACCTCACGCTCGAACTGGGCGAAGGAGAGTAGGACATTGAGCGTGAGGCGACCCATGGAGGTCGTCGTATTGAATGACTGCGTGACGCTGACAAAAGTGACGCCATATTTATCGAAAACTTCCACCAGCTTGGCAAAGTCCATCAATGACCGTGTCAGACGGTCGATTTTGTAAACAACGACAATATGAACCTTTCCAGCCTGAATATCGCCCATCAGTTTTTTAAGGGCTGGACGTTCCATGTTTCCACCGGAGAATCCGCCGTCATCATAATGCTCTTTGACGGGAGACCAGCCTTCAGCTTTCTGACTGATAATATATGCCTGACAAGATTCCCCCTGAGCATCTAGAGAGTTAAACTCTTGTTCAAGACCCTCCTCTGAAGATTTACGAGTATAGATGGCGCAATATTTGATGGAGGGCTTCATGACGTTTCCTTTTTCTTTTTGAGTCCAAAGAAAACCCAGCCATTCCACCGCGTGCCGGTGATCTGCGTGGCGATCTCGGAGAGGCTGGTATATTTCTGATCCTTGTATTCGAATCCGTCAGCCAGCGTCATGACGCTGTGTTTTTCTCCATGCCACATTCGTGACAGCCGTGTACCAGGCTTCAGGTTGACACGCGTTTCATCAAAACAATTCGGATTTTTCTTATACGCATGCACCAGCCGATCAAGCCGCATTTGCTGGTCAGAATTCAGGCCTGCGCCAGCCATCTCCCGCATCTTGAAAATCAAGCTCTTTTCAAGCATTTCTCGCCGGATGTAGCGGTGCGGCTGAATACCCCAGCATTCCGACCATTTCTGGCGCAATTCGGCAGTGGACAGGTGAGCAATACTATTATCAGGGCTTTGATTTCTTTGACTATTTTTCATGTACAGACACCTTTCATGTCCATACACGCTCTGTCCGCGGAGGAAGTCCAGCAGAATGTGGCCACGCTAACGGCTGCGCCGAAGACCTCACCGGAGCGGCAGCTAAGGAGCCGCAACCTCCACCAAGCGCACAGGCCGGCAACTCAAGCGATCGTCATCCTTACGGTCCCAATCTCCGTTGCCGTCCGAGAACCGGACGGACCACACGTGGGACGGGTTGCCTAGGTACTCCGTGGACGACCAGTACCAGTCGGGAAAGCCGGAACCATCCCCCGCCGCGGCTGTTTCAAAGGTGCCTTTGAAAGCGCCTTTGTTTTGATGTGCGAAGAGATTGTTAGCCTGGGTTTTATTGCCGTCAATGTCAGTGCCAACCAGAATGTCGCGGGTCGGAATGATCCAGCCTCCGTTGTAACTACCGTCTTTCAGGGCTTTGTAAATCTCTTTGTCGGTTGCGTAATTCGTGCCATCGAAGCCGTTCCAGCCCTTCAGCTTCGCAATGTGCTTCACAGCGTCAACATACTTCATCGTGTCGGGCAGATCTTGCGGCGCAGCGAAAACGTTGAAAATCTTGCCCAGACTCTTGCCATCCCTGTCCTTGGGTTGCCATTTGCCGAGGAACACGCCTTGCCCTGCGATCATCTGGTCGGGCTGGCGCGCCGCTTCCTGAAGACGTTCTTCCTCTGCGATTTCCTTAGAGATCGGAAACAATTCAACGCCGGGCGTTTTCACCATCTTGCCGCTCTCTGACGGCTTCCGGCCTTTCAGCCGGGCCAAGGCATCGCGCAGCTCTTTCGGTATATCATTCAGCGTATCGTCTTTTTTCTTTGAAAACCATCCCATCTCTCTTCCCCTTATGGACGTAGAACCTCGACAACTCGCACAGGCCGGCACCTCGAGGGAATGATGTCCCTAGGGAGCTTAAGTGCGCAGTCGTCCGAGAACCGGACAGCCCACACGGCGGACGGGTCGTCACGATGCTCCGTAGACGAGTGGTACCAGTGGTCGGAAAAGATGAAATCGCTAGACGCGGCTTTTTTAAAGGTGCCTTTGAAAGCGCCCTTGTTTTGATGGGCGAAGAGATTGTCCGGCTGGGTCGTGTTGCCGTCAATGTCAGTGCCAACCAGGATATCACGGGTCGGGATAAGCCAGCCGCCATCGTAGCTGCCGTCTTCTATAGCTTGATAGAGCTCTTTGTCGGTCGCGTAGTTCGTGCCATCGAAGCCGTTCCAGGCTTTCAATTTTGCGATGCGTTTCACGGCATCAACGTATTTGAACGTCTTTTTCCAGCCGAATATGCCCCCCGTCAGGTCCTGAGGCGCTGCGAAAACGTTGAAAATCTTGCCCAGGCTCTTGCCGCCCCGGTCCTTGGGTTGCCATTGGCCAAGGAACACGCCTTGCCCTGCGATCATCTGGCCGGGCTGAGGGTTTTTAAGGGCTTTTTCTTCTTCGGCCTTTTTCCGCGCCGCTTCCTGAAGACGTTCTTCCTCTGCGATTTCCTTGGAGATCGGCAATATTTCAGCGGCAGACGTTTTCACTGTCTCCGCATCGTCCGACAGCTCACGGCCTTTCAGGCGAGCGATAGCGTCGCGCATCTCTTTCGGCATAGCACCCTTGTTCTTTAAATCTTTCATGCTGCTTTTCCTTATATTGACTGATTGACCATGTAAACCGGCGCTTCCGTGGGCAGGTTTTTTGTTGTCATCATCTGCGCCAAAGGCTGAACCTTGCCCTCATCGCCGGCACGCAGCATAAAGGCGTAGGTCAGTTGATTCTCCAGGTCTGCCAGCGTCGATTTGCGCGATGGATGCTTCAGCGTTTCCTTGATAAAGTTCGTAACCTGATCTTCAGCCTCAGCGTCGCCATAAGTCACGATGGTGTAATCGCTTCCCAGCACCGCCTTGGTCGCCGCATCAACGGCATCCGTCACAATCAGGCATTTCTTGCGTGTTTCATCCAGCATGATATGCACGAGAACAGCGTTATCGTGCGCGCCCTGCATCATGACCGTGGTGAGACCGATTTTGCTGCTGTGCGCGCCTTCCGCGATTTGCACCACAGGAGTTGTTGTTTTTGACGGGGCAACCAGCTTCTCAGCGGAAATCGTGTTTCTCCAGATGCCCTGCATGTTCATATTAGCAATGGCTGGGATTTTCAGCGATTCCAGGAAATCGGAAGTTTTGACAAGCTCGGACGGTTGCAAATCCGGCTTATCCTGGCCGATGCTGTCAACAACAGACGCTTTATTGAAAGCCTGATGCAGGTCCTTGCCCAGCAGCACAATGCGGCCCTTGCGCGGGTTGGTGCTTGCATCTCCGGACGACAGGCGCGACAACTCTTCGCAGACGGCGACGGCCTTGTCCATCGGCATGATGTCGTTATCCGATTTCCCCTTCAGGTCGGGGTTGGCTTGTTTCAGGCGGGAGACCAGCGCTTCACGCAGGGCGAGGACGCTCTTCGTGCCACCCGCATCCACCAGCATGTCCTGATTGAGCAGCTTGCCGACCGTTTCCTGCTCCGTTTGTGTTTGCAGCGTCAGGATGCCGCGCTCATGTGCCTCTTTGATCAAGGCTTCCTGTAGTTTGGGCCGGCCCACCGTCATGGTGCCGACGCGCTCCAGCAGCACGGCTTCGAGGCGGGCACCGAATTCCGACGAAATCACTTCCGGCTTGCCGATAGGGGCGGTTGTTTTCTGGCGACCGACAGCCGAGAAGTTCAGGCGCAGGCGGGAGCCGCCGTCGATCTTCTTCACTTCCGGCTTGATTTTCAGCGCCTCGCCCACATCCTGAATGATCTTGCGGAAGTCAAGGGCGCATTCGTCGCGGTAAGACGCGCTGATCTCCGGCATGATATTCTCGATATTGGCGTTGTTCTGCTGTTTTTCGGGATCGTAGAGATCGGATTTGGGGTCGACGATCTTCGCCCAATACATGTAGAAATTAGCCAGCTTCTCGACCGCCGCATTCGTCTGCTGCCAGTTTTTAAGCATCGCCAATTGATGGTCGGGCACTTTCGCCTGCGCCTCGCCGGAAAGGCCCATCAAACGAAGCTCAACCATCATATCGCCGAATTCCTGCGGATCTTCCTGTGCCGTATCGGAAAACACCGAATAAAGCGTGGACAGGGGCAGACCCGTCAGAACTTGTGATATGCGGTGCTTCCAGTCAACGGGCAGCGGGTTTTCAATCGTAAAAGGCGAGATTCTTGAATAGGCCGAGCGCGACAGGGCGTGAGTCGAATGACCGTCGCTGTCCTTGTTGCCCGTCATGGTGACGAAAAAGCCTGCCTTCATGTCTTCGCGGCGGAAGGTAAAGGAATAGCTCTCCTCGCGCCCGTTGACCTTCATGCTGTTTTCAACGGTGGCTTCGTCAATCTCGCCGGCCAGAAACTGCAGAACGGTCTGCAGGGAGTCGTCGCTGCCTTCAATAGATTTCGTGTACTCGTCCAGAATGAGCTCGCGGCCTTCCTGGAAAGCGCGGATAATCGCGCCCGGTTGTTTTTTCACGCCGACCGAGTTGACGGTCTGCGTCGGGATGCCTTCGTATCTGGCGATCGTCTCGACAAGCTTCATGGCGCGCTCGACAGCCTCTGTCGTGCTTTCAAGCTCAGGCTTCGCATCCGTGCCGCCCTTCTTTTTTGGCTCTGCCGTCTTGTCCCAGGCGATATCGACAATCTTGCCGTTCTCGTCTTTTAGCAGCGCATCGGGAAAGTGCTCTTCGAAAATCTTGACGCTGGGCGCGGAAAGGCCGCCGGCGCGGATACGCTGTGTCAAAGCCGTTTTAAAGTCCTCGCCGTAATCGATCACCTGTTCGAACAGCAGATCGCTCATATAACGGCCGCCGCAGTCGATGACTTCCGCGTCCCGCGTGTCACGCACACGCGCCATCATTTTGGCCAGGTGGCTTTTCCCGCTGCCGGGATCGCCCAGAATGAGCATGATGCGGTTTTTGGAGTCGGGCGCGCGGCGCAGAATGGCTTCCTTCTGGACATGCAGCAGGGACGGGATCGCCATATCACGGTAGAGCAGGCCGACGACATGATCGTGAGGCTGGTCGGCGTAAACGCCGAGCGGATGGGTATCATCGGCAATGATGCCGATTTCCATTTGCATTTTTCCGTCAGAGCCTGTGACGAAGTGGCTGGCGGGATAAGGCAGGCCTGAGGTGCCGACGGCCTTAAATAGGCTATTAAGGTCATCTGGCGTTAACCCACTGATTTTATTCGTTAATAAATCCATGATGCCGTCCTCCAAAATTGATTTACATATCTAGCAAACGATTAACCATATGTCAAGATTTTTTTACAGAAAATTGTTAAATAATTGGATGACTAACCCGCCTGCGCTAAAGCTACGGCGTGGAAGACCTCTCTTCCCCCTATGGACGTGGAACCTCGACAACTCGCACAGGGCGGCAACTAAGCCGAAAGCGGTCCTTAAGGTGCCAAACAACGCCGCCGTCCGAGAACCGGACAAACCACACGAAGGACGGGAGGTCACAATTCTCCGTAGACGACCAGTACCAGTCGGGATAGACGGAACCGCTAGCGGCAGCAGTCTTGAATGTGCCTTTAAATGCACCTTTGTTTTGATGATCAAAGAGGTTATCAGGCTGGATGATAGTGCCTTTACGAACGCCTGTCTCTCCATCCGGCTCCGTTCCCACCAGCAACTCGCGCGTGGGGATAATCCAGCCGCCCTTATAGCTGCCGTCTTTCAGGGCTTTGTAGATTTCCTTGTCCGTTGCGTAATTCGTGCCATCAAAGCCGTGCCAGCCTTTCAGCTTGGCGATGTGTTTCACGGCATCGACGTATTGCATCGTGCTTGGCAGGTCTTCCGGTGCGGCATAGACGTTGAAAATCTTTCCAAGGCTCTTGCCGTCACGGTCTTTCGGGCTGTACTGGCCGAGATAAACACCCTGGCCAGGCACCAGGCGGCCAGGAGTGGGGTTTTTCAGGGCTTCTTCTTCTTCTTCTTCTTCTTCTTCGGCTTTCTTCCGCACCGCTTCCTGAAGACGTTCTTCCTCTGCGATTTCCTTAGAGATCGGAAACAATTCAGCGACGGGCGTTTTCACCATCTTGCCGCTCTCTGACGGCTTCCGGCCTTTCAGCCGGGCCATGGCATCGCGTAGCTCTTTCGGCATATCATTCAGCGTATCGTCTTTTTTCTTTGAAAACCATCCCATATCTCTTCATCCTTCAGCGCTTTGCGCTTAACCCAATTTTTGTTGACGAATGGCCTTGCATGCATTTAAAAAAGCCTCTCTTTTTTGAGAGTCCGGAATGGCCTGCACTTCTTTTGCGGATTGCTCGAATCGCCGCTTGATCTGCTGCGCCAGGCGTATCGGGATGTCCTTGGCGCTGCTGGCATTGATGATGCCGATGGCGGCGGCGGGGTTGGCCTGTTTGACCGCCGTGACGACTTGGCTCATCTGTGTGCCCGTATTGGTGCCGAGAACGGCGATATCGACGGAAACGGCAGGACCGTAGCGAAAAAGCTTCAAAATCATCTGCGTCAGCGGCTCGGTATCACCGCCGTTCAACTCGCCGTCGGAAATAATCAGGAAATGCGTCATGCCGGCAAAACGCTTCGGCTTGCCTTGCGCGTTGGTTTCCTGCCGGGCTGAGCGCTGAATGGCCTGAATGAAGGCCGGAGATAGCTCCGTGCCGCTACGAATGCCGTTGTGGGCGCGCTGGAAATTGTCGCCGACTTTCTGGTCGGTATCGCCCGGCTCGGCCAGCATGCGGATTTGATCGTCGCCCCACATGCCGACAAAGGTGTCAAAATTGGCGCGCTTGCCCGCCTCATAAAGAACAGCCATGCTTTGCACGGCAGGGTCGATGGGACGCCAGCCGCCGGGTTGCATATCCAGCATGCTGCCGGAGCCGTCGCCCAAAATCCACAGCTCGACGCTGGTCGCTTCGGTTGCGATCTGGTCTTTTTTCCAGCGCTGCAAATCCTGCTCTTCGATTTTTTGCCCGGTCGCGCGTTTCACGGCGAAATTCATGTGCGCGCGCATGTCAAGGCGCTCTCGCACGTCGCCGCCGCGCGGCAGCTTTTCCTTTTTCTTCGACAGGTCGCGCACGAGTTGCTTTTGCTTATCGCGGATGTAGACGAAGTCGTCCGAAACGCGGGCAATCAAAAGCTCCAGCTCGTTGATCCGCTTCCTGAATTCGCTCCAATTGCCGCCCGACAGGCTGGCAAGGTCGACGCCCTTTCCGCGACCGCGGCTCCCGTCACCTGAATCCATGCTCAGGTCAGCAGGCTTCTCATCTTCCTGTGAAGATTCTTTGCCGTTCTTACCGTTGCCGCTTTTATCGTTGGCGGCATTGTTCTTGCGTTCCTGCTGCTTGGCGTCACGCGCCAGGTCGCGCACGGTCTTGGCGTTGTCGGAATTGACATCCTCTTCGCCTTGGCCTTGACGCTCTTTTTTCTGGGATTGTTGCGGAGTGGACGGTGTGCCTTCACCCGCATCCATCTTACCGACGCCTTCGACCTCAACCGAGCTGTCATCGCCACCGGACTGTTCTTCCTCATCACCGCCGCCGCCAGGATTACCCTGTGAGGGCGCGGCATCGTCACCGCCTTGCTGAGATTGGCCTTTGCCCTTACCTTTACCTGATTGTTTTTCGCCCTGCTGGTTCGGATCGGATTGACCGTCGCCGTCGCCTTCTTGCTGATCACCGGGCTTTTGATCTTTGCCCTTGTCTTTCTCTTGGGCCTTCTGATCCATTTTCTTTTCGGCGTTCTCTTCCGCCGCGTTGATCAGAACCTTCGCATAGGGCGCTGCATATTTATCCCAGATATCGTCAATGATTTTGCAACGGCGGTCGGCATAGGACTCAATGCTGCGGGCAAAAACGCTCCTGAGCAGCCAGCGGTCGCGGGCGGCGGGCTGCAAGTTGGCAATGCCCCCGGTGCTGAGGTTTTGCTTCATCAGGTCGTTAAAATCGCTGCCGTCTGTCCCCTTGATAGCGTCGACATCAACCCCCAGGCGCTTCCATGTCTCGACATCTTTCGTCTCGAACAGGCCATTGGTGGAATAGAAGGCCAGCATGATGGCCTTGCTGAGGTTGCTGAGAGCCTCGCCAGCTTTCTGGATTTCCTTTTGCTTGGAGCCGGTCATCATCTTTTTTAGGATTTCGCTGAAATCGCTATGACCGCCGTTCTCCGCGCTTTCCTTGGTCTTGAGGTAATAGCCGGTGCCCTGCAAAACGATATTGCAGATATTGAGGGATTCACCGAAATCATGCGGGAATTCACGGCCCTGGTTGGCAGCGTAGCGGTTGACGCAGTTGTCCTCCGTCGCGTTCATTACATTATGGCGTAGCTTGAATTCCGTGCGGATGCGGGTCAATTGTTTATATTCATCGCGGGTCAGCTTGCGGGTTTTGCTTTCGGCCATCAGCTTGGCTTCTTGTTCTTGCAAAGCCTTCATCCCGTCCGTCCAGCGCGTCGTCAATTGCGAGTGGCCAACTTCGTGCATCATGACGCCCGTTGCATGGGCGATGCCCTTCATGCCGGGCGCTGGAGACTTACCAAAGCCGAGCAGCAACGTATGGAACATATCAATGTTAATGTGGTTTTTATCCGGCGAGAACCAGAACCAGCTTCCTGGCGTTCCCCAATCCATCGTCGCATTGCGGTTGGTGAGTGAGAGATCAAGGTAACGTGCTGCCGCACCGAGTGAGTTTTGCAAATCCGGATTGCGCGTCAGCGTTTTCCAGACGGCGCTGGAGCGGATCGTACCGGGGCTGCTATTTTGAAAGACAAACCCCAATCCGGCCGCCCAGACCATCTGTCCGGCGTGTGTCGATAAGTCCGCTTCAACGCGGGCGCCTGGATTCGCAATCAGATGTTCCAGCTTTGCGCGCTCCTGTGCGGCCTCAGGGGGGAGCGTGTTCAGAAATTCCTTGAAGCCAATTTCATTCAGGGATTTTTTGGCAAAACGTTCAGATAGATCAAGCGCATGCTTGGTGTCGGGATCATTATAAATCCGATCCAATTCGGTTACAGGCGCCGTTTTATCTGGTTTTTCCATGTGATGCTATTACCTCTGAGTTAATAATATTTCATAATGAAGTATCATTGTTTATCATAAAACGCAACAAAAATTATCTCTGCAGTTATTTATGTATTTGACTTTAAAAGATATTTTACTATTTTTTCTGAATAGCGCACAGATTGTTATTGACATATAATATTTTTCAGATATATTTATGAACGATTTTTATTATTACACAGAATCATACAAGGAGGTCTCCATGTTCTCGCTTAAAGCCGCTTTTAAGAACGTCTCTCGATTTTTTTGCCCGACCGAAGAAGATCGTGCGAAGAAAGAGAAAGCCAGATTGGAAGGTCGTTTGAAGGAAGAGAGAGACAAGTTAGATCAGTACCTTGGAGGCGCATATTATAGCTATGAGCGGCTGTATTACGGCTCTCATGACGAACAAAATCCGATTTTTGACCGTAATCTGTTTCTGAACGCCTCCAGCTCATACCAACGCTTTTCCAGGGGGCGATCAGGGAGCCTGCCCGGCAGCATCCTCTTTATCGAAGGCGCTGCTGACAATATCGTTGTCGGGGATGATAACAAGGCCTATCTGCTCATAGGATCGCAGGACCGCTACTATAATAGCGGGGAATTTGAAACCTGTAGCTTTATTTTAAGGCCCCTGTCCCCGGCGGGGGTGGAGAAACTCTCCCCGGACGTATCGGAACGTTTAAAAATCCTTGCTTCTCTCGATACCATGCTGAGCGCTCTGAACGCAAAATCTTCGGAGGCAACATTGATCGGAAAATTCTTTAGCCGCGGCCTTTTTAGTGGTGCGGCAGGCAGCATAGAGGGCAAGTTTGAATCTTTGTCCGGAATAAAAATCGCCTTTCTTGATTGGGAAGACTCTTTTATGTCGAATCACTCCAATGAAATCATCGTGCCTGTTGCGCGCCGCGTGAAGACCGCTGGTCCGATCGAGATTGCAGCCATGGCCAAGTTCGAACTGAAAAGGCTGGAAGCGGCCATAACACCCGGTTCATCTTTGACGAAGGCCAACCCCGAGAACAATTCTCCCACAGTGTAGAAAAACAAGGCCAAGTTAAAAAACGGACTTGTATGCAGCAGGGCTTGACCACCATGAAACGCATTGCGCTTCAAATGTGAGTCCACCTTCCGACCTTCGCCGGAATGACGATATGGGTGATTTATTTTTCAAATGGTTATAGTATAAGGGGTGACCTACCCCAAAACTACGACATCATCATTTTCGGTGGCAGGTCAGCGGGGCTGTTCATCGCCAGCCGCTTGCAGCGCGCCAAGTATGCCACCGACAACAATACTTTGTTTTCAGGCATCTCGTTGGCGTTTTAAGGGGGAGAAAATATCCCTGTTCTAGCTTTAAAATTCCCTGTTCCGGTAAAGAAATTCCCTGATACCGTCCTGAAAATTCCCTGCTATTTTCGAGCATGTTTTTTGCTATATGCCCGATTTGGTCGATATTTCAGTATGATATAACGCAGCATGATCGTTTTGTTGCTCTAAAAAACGCTAAAATTCCCTGTATTTTCCCTGATAAGCAGGGAATTGACCCGGAGAACCGTTAGCGGCAGACTACACACACCGCCACCCTACGCCAAGGCTTCGGGTGGCTACGCAGCCATTCGTTTACAGCACCCTAAATCACATCCACGCCCGGCGGTTCGCGGTCGGTTTTTTCTTTGGGTTTTACCTGTTGCAGGATCATCTTTTCTGCGGGTTTGAGG
>Ga0315281_10013942_pt1 | contig 10851 bp, 11 predicted proteins | sample YL17G07_0_MG_FD_204540 | JGI IMG/M metagenome (GOLD analysis project Ga0315281, IMG submission 204540) | Sediment microbial communities from Yellowstone Lake, YNP, Wyoming, USA - YL17G07_0 | ecosystem: Environmental > Aquatic > Freshwater > Lake > Sediment | place: USA: Wyoming | collected... | reverse complement strand
GGCGACGTCGCACGCCTCGATCTCACCGCCGATCTCCGCGGTGAGGCTGCGGAGGACGTCCTCGCTCCGGGCGACGAGCACGCAGTGCCAGCCCCGCTCGGCCAGGAGGCGCGCGGTCGCCTCGCCGATCCCCGACGATGCCCCGGTCACGACGGCAACGCGGCGTGGCGCCGGCGCGGCCGTCATGCGTCACCCGGTGACCGCTCGGGTTTCGTCTGGAAGGCGCGGCTCGTTCGCACGACGCGGGAGCCCAGTCGCGACACCAGCACGGGGGCGACGCCGTGCAGCACGATCGCGGGACGGTACGGGAACCACGGCACGACGACCTCGCTGCGGCCCTTGTCGACCGCCTTGACGATCGCATCCGCAACGCGCTCGGGCTGCACGACGATGCGCCGTAGCAGGCGATGCTCGAGCAGTGACTTTTGCGGGAAGCCCTCGGTCTGAACGTATCCCGGCAGGATCGTGTGCACGTCGACGCCGGTCCCGCGCAGCGTCGCGTGCAGCGAGCGGGAGAACGCGAGCTGCGCATGCTTGGCGGCCGTGTAGGCGCCCGACGGGGCGAACGCGACGGCCCCGGCGATGGAGACGACGTTGACGACGTGCGAGCGGCCTGTTCCCGCCGCGAGCCTTAGACCCGGGAGCAGCGAGCGCGTCATCCAGACGCCGCCGAGGTAGTTCACCCGTGCGACCTCGTCGACGAGGTCGAGATCGACCCGGTCCAGCGTGGGGCGCGCTGCGATTCCTGCATTGTTGACGAGAAGGTGCACCTCGGGATGACGCGCGAGCACGCGCGCCGCCGCCGCCTCCACCGCAGCGCGGTCGCCCACGTCGCATGTCTCCGCCTCGCCGTCGAGCTGCTCGGCGAGGAGGCGCAGCCGGTCCGCCCTTCGTGCGAGCAGCACGCAGCGCCAGCCGCGCTCGGCGAGCAGGCGCGCGGTCGCCTCGCCGATGCCGGAGGAGGCCCCCGTCACGACCGCTATCCGCTGAATGTCGCCACCGTTCCCAGGTTGATCTCGACCGTGTCGCGGATGTCCTCCGCGTATCCGCCGGCGAGCGTAACGCAGGCGGGGGCCCCAGCCGCTCGAAGAGTGTCCCGGACGTAGGCGTCCCGGTCGAGCAAACCCTGCTTCGAGAGTGCCAGCCGGCCGAGGCGATCTCCCTTGTAGACGTCGTGGGCGAAGGCCCGCACGGAGCGACCCTACCGACGGTCGGAATCGATCATCTAGGATCGCCCCATGGCCGGACGCTTCGAAGGCAAGCAGGCGCTGATCCTGGGGGTCGCGAACAAGCGGTCGATCGCGTGGGCGATCGCGAAGCGGCTGCACGAGGAGGGCGCCGAGCTGGCGTTCACCTATCAGGGCGAGCGGATCGAGAAGGGCGTGCGCGAGCTTGCCGAGTCGGTGGGCGCGAAGCTCGTGACCGAGTGCGACGTGCGCTCCGACGACGACGTCTCGCGCGTGTTCGCCGAGACCGGGGAGGCGTTCGGTGGCGGGCTCGACGTGCTCGTACACTCCGTCGCGTACGCCGCCGCCGAGGATCTCGAGGGCCGCTTCATCGACACCCCTCGTGACCGCTTCTGGATGGCCGTCGACATCTCCGCCTACTCGCTGGTCGCGTGCGCGAAGGCGGTGGAGCCGCTGATGCAGGCTCGCGGCGGCGGCTCGATCGTGACGATGACCTACCTCGGCGGCGTCCGCGCAGTGCCGCACTACAACGTCATGGGCGTCGCGAAGGCGACGCTCGACGCGAGCATGCGCTACCTGGCGTGGGATCTCGGCCAGAGCGGCATCCGGGTCAACGCGATCTCGGCGGGCCCGGTGCGAACGCTCGCCGCCCGCTCGATCGCCGGCTTCACGACGATGGAGGAGATGTTCGAGCAGCGGGCTCCGCTGCACCGCCAGATCGCCGCCGACGACGTCGGTGGCGCCGCCGCATATCTCCTGTCGGACGACGCGCTGAACGTGACCGGGACGATGCTGTACGTCGACTCCGGGTATCACGCGATGGGCATGTAGCTACTTCCCGCTGACAAAGCTCACGACGAGGTCGGTACCGCTCGTCTGGGGGAAGTAGCTTCATTTCAGGCTGCGCCTTGTGGAGCTGATAGCGGCGCGGGCCCAGGTCCGTCGGCTCAGCCGCGCGCTGCGACTTTCACGGCTTCGCTGATCGTCGGGTGCGTGTGCACGGTGGCGAGCAGGGGCGCCAGCGTGCCGCCGGGCGCGTTCATCGCGACCTGTGGGCCGGGCAGGAGGTCGGCGCCGTCGCGGGCCAGGATGCCGACGCCGAGGATCACACCGGTCGGTGCGTCGAGCACGAACTTCACCCGGCCGCGGCGGTCGCCGATCGCCCGTGCCTTGCCTCTCGTGGCGACGTCGGAGCGTCGTACCTCGACGTCGTACCCCGCCTCGCGGGCCTGCCGCTCGGTGAGGCCGGCGGCGGCGAGCACCGGATCGGTGAAGATCGCGCGCGGCATCGTGCGGTAGTCCGGCTCGAGCGATGCGCCGTCGAGCATGTTCGCGACCGCGATCGGCGCCTGGTACGTCGCGACGTGAGTGAACATCATGCCGCCGTTCGCATCACCCGCCGCGAAGACGTGCGGCAGCGTCGTGCGGAGGTTCCGGTCGACGGTCACGCCGGAGCTTTCGTAGGCGATCCCAGCCTCGGCGAGCCCGAGGTCGTCGACCACCGGAGCGCGGCCGACGGCGGTCAGGATCACGTCGCCGACGACGCGGTTGCCGCCTGCGCACGCGACCGCCGGGCGCCCGTCGACCAGCTCGAGCCGCTCGACCGGGGAGCCGGTCAGGACCCGGATCCCCTCCTCCTCGAGGTATGCCTTGAGCAGGTCGCCGAGCTCCTCGTCCTCGCCGTGCGCGAGGTGCTCGCCGCGCTGCACGATCGTCACGTCCGCGCCGAGCCGCCGGTAGGCCTGCGCGAACTCGAGGGAGACCGCGCCCGCGCCGACGCACACGAGGTGGCCGGGCAGCTCGGTCCATCCCTCCGCGAGCAGGTCGTCGCTCGTGACGGTCGGAACGGTCTCCGAGCCGGGGAAGGTGAGCCGCCGGGCGCGAGCGCCCGTGGCGATCAGGGCCTGGCGAAAGTGGATGCGCATGTCGCCTGCGTCGAGCTCGTTGGTCGTGGCGAAGCGGGCAGGCGCGCGCACGATGTCGATCCCCCGCTCGACGAGCAGGCTCTCGTAGAAGACGGCACCGTCGTCGATCACCCGCCGGACGCGCGCCATCACGGCCGGAAAGTCGACCTCCACGGACGTACGGATCCCGAACTCGCCTGCTCGTCGCCCGTCGTGCGCTATCTCGGCGGCCCTGACCAGGGCCTTCGTCGGAATACACCCGCGGGTGATTCAGGTGCCGCCGATGGGCCCCGGCTCGAAGAGGACGACCTTCGCGCCCCGGGCCTGCGCAGCGAGAGCCCCGGTGATCCCGGCCATCCCGCCGCCGAGCACGGCGACGTCATAGGGATGTCCGGCGGTCACAGCGGAGAGACTACTGTGCACCCGCGAGGACGAGGACGGTCGGCTGTGCGAGCCCGGCCCGTTTCGCTCGGAGTGCCGGCGCACGGCACCCACGTACGCGGGCGCGGCACCTACGACCCCGCCAGCGGCATCGAGAGCTGTTGGGTCGCCGTCACGCTCGCGACCGGCATCTCGGCGCCGGAGTGTCACCGCCACGGTCTCGGCTGGCGCGACCCAGCCTCGATCGACCCCGTCGCGCTGGCCGGCAACGATCGCGTGCTCGTCGTCGAGCGCGCAGGGGAGGTTCTCCACCGTCTTCGTTAAGCCAGCAGCTCCTCGAGCGCGCGCGCGAGGATGCGCGCTCCGAGCTCGCAATGCTCGGGCGTCGTGAACTCGTTCGGCGAGTGGCTGACCCCGTTCCGGCTCGGGACGAACAGCATTCCCGACGGGACGTGGCGGCCGATCACCATCGCATCGTGCCCTGCCCCGCTCGGCAGCCGCATGTGGGTGGCTCCTTGCGCTTCGGCGGCGCGCTCGAGCACGTCGATCATCTCGGGCGCGAGCGGGAGCGGCTCATGGTGAGAGGTCTCCCGGAGCTCGAGCTCGAGTTCCTGCTCCCCGGCGATCCGGCCGAGAGTGTCGCGAACGAGCGGCTCGAGTGCTGCATAGCCCTCCCAGGTCGCCGAGCGGGCGTCGATCGAGAACGTGGCGGCTCCGGGCACGACGTTCGACGCGCCCGGCTCGACGGCGATGACGCCGACGTTCGTCGTGATGTCCTCCCGCAGCAGGGCGGCGTCGCGGAGTGCGAGGATCGCCGCCGCCGCACCGCAGAGCGCGTCGCGGCGCAGCCGCATGGGCGTCGTCCCCGCATGGTTGGCCTCGCCGGCGAAGCGGGCCTGGAAGGCGATCTGGCCGGCGATCCCGGTGACGATCCCGATCTCGACGCCCCGGCTCTCGAGCACCGGGCCCTGCTCGATGTGCAACTCGAGATAGGCGTCGACGTCGTCGACGGCGCGGGCGCGAGGCACGTCGTCGAGGTCGAGCCCGCGCCCTGCCATCGCCTCCCGGAGGCTGACGCCGTCGGCGTCGCGGCGCCCGCCGAGCTCGCGCATGTCCTCGCCGGTAAAGGCGCGGCTACCGAAGAGCGCCGTGCCGAAACGGGCTCCCTCCTCGTCGGTGAACGCGACCAGCCAGAGCGGGCGCTTCGGCTCGATGCCCCGCTCCTTGAGGAGGCGGATCGCGTGGAGGCCGGAGAGGACGCCGAGGGCTCCGTCGTAGCGGCCGCCGCTCGACACGGTGTCGAGATGGGATCCTACGACGACGGCGGTGCCGGAGCCGGCCTGCCAGCGGCCGATCAGATTGCCGGCCGCGTCGACCTCGACGTCGAGCCCGAGCTCCTCCAGCTGCCCGGAGAGCCAGTCGTAGACGGCTCGCAACTCGTCCGACCAGGCCAGCCGGGTGACACCCGTTCCCTCGCCGCCGAACCGGGCGGCAGTCTCGATGTCGTCGACCAGGCCGGGAGCCACGGCTCAGGCTAGCACCCGGTCGCGCTCCGCTCACCCGAGCGCGGCCGCCGCCTGCGCGAAAGCCCCGAACCTGGCCTCGGGGGGCTCCGAGATCGCAGCGCCGACCGCGACGACGTCCCCGACGACGACGAGAGCGGGTGATCCGATGCCGGCGGCGGCATCCGGCAGCCCGGCGAGCGTCGCGGTCGCGACCACCTGGTCGGGCAGCGTGCCGTGCGAGACGACGGCGGCAGGGGTGGCAGGCGAGAGCCCGCCGGCGATCAGCCCCGCGCACAGACGCGGCAGCCGCTCGAGTCCCATGAACAGGACGAGCGTGCCGCCCGCGGCGGCGAGCATCGCGTAGTCGGGCTCGCCGCCGTTCGCGCCGCGGCCGCTCACGATCGTGACCTTGTCGGACACGCCGCGGTGGGTGACGGGGATCAGCGCGGCGGCGGGGACGGCCGCGATCGACGACACACCGGGGACGACCGTGAACGGAATACCCGCGTCTCGTAGTGCGAGCGCCTCCTCGCCGCCGCGGCCGAACACGAACGGGTCGCCGCCCTTCAGCCGCACGACCTCGAGGCCCCGGCGACCCAGCTCGACGAGGAGCCGGTTGATCTCGTCCTGCCCGAGCCCCTCGCGGGAGACGATCAGCGCGTCTGCCGGCGCCTCCTCGACGAGCTCCTGCGACACGAGCACGTCGGACACGAGCGCATCGCAGGTGCGCACGAGCTCGAGCCCGCGCACCGTGATCAGGCGGGGGTCGCCCGGGCCGGCGCCGACCAGGTGCACCGTCATCCGAGCGCCTCCCGGACGAGCCCGGCGAAGTACGCCTTGCGCTCCTCGTAGGTCGCGAAGTGCGACTTCGCCCACGGACGCAGCTCGTGCAGCGTGCGCGCGAGCGCCGCATGCTCCGGGCCGACGACCCGCGCGATCTCGTCACGGAGCCGCTGGGCGAGCGCGGGGGAGGCGCCGGCCGTCGAGACGGCGACCGTGATCGGGTCCTCCCGGTGGATCGCCGGGAGGATGAACGAGCACAGCTCCGGCACGTCGACGACGTTGCAGAGCAGCGACCGGGCCTCGGCGTCCCGGTACACACGCCGGTTGACGGAGGTGGTGGACGTCGCGGCGACGACGAGGAACCGTCCTTCGAGGTCTTCGCTCAGGTAGCCGCGCCGGATCAGGGCGACGTCGAGGCGCGCGAGCTCGGGGACGACCTGTGGCGCGACGACGGTGACGCGGGCCCTGCAGTCGATCAGCCCCTCGACCTTCTCGAGCGCCACGCGTCCGCCGCCGACGACGAGGACGCTCCTCCCTGTCAGGTCGAGGCACGCCATGTAGTAGCGCTTCGTCGCCACCTCACACCTCCACCGAGGTCAGGCGCGCACCCTGCCGGTCGAGGCGCACCGAGAGGCGGGCCTCGCCGGCCGACAGCGAGAGCGTGTACGCACCGGGGCCGGTCGCCGTCAGGCTGGCTCCCTCCAGCGTCCGTCCTCGCAGCGACCCGAGCGCCGCCGACACCTCGCGCGCGCTTTCGGTGAGAGCGGCCCCCCGCGGCAGCCGCCGGTACAGCTTCAGCGCCGCCTGCTCGCCGGGCGGCCCGTACACGGCACGAATCCTCCCCGCCTGGAGCGCCAGCTCGACGACCTGCTCGAGCGTCTCAGCGTGCTCGGGCAGGAGCCGTCCCTCGCCGATGGCAGTTGCGAGCAGCGCCAGCTCCTTGCGGTACTCGGGCCGCATGGCCGCCGCGAGCACCGCGCCCGTCTCGGCCAGCGCGATCTCCCGCTCGTCCGCCGTCAGCGTGATCTCACTCATGCGAGCCTTCGCCGACGATCGCGTGCAGCTCGTGCTCGAAGCCGCCGGTCTCGATCGAGCAGTGCATCCCGCACTCCTTCGGCGCGCCCGTCTCCCACCACCAGCGCCCGGCCCGGACCGGCTCGCCGTGCGCGACGGGGCGCGTGCACGGGAGGCACCCGATCGAGCTGTACCCCTGCGCATACAGCGCATGGGTGGGGACGTCGTGCTCGCGCAGGTAGTCCCACACCTCGTCCTCCGACCACTCGGCCAGAGGGTTCAGCTTCACGATCGCCCCGTGATCGTGGTCGATCTCGATCTTGCGGATGTCGGAGCGCGACGCCCACTGGTCGCGGCGCAGGCCGGTCACCCACGCATCGAGCCCGGCGAGCACGCGGGTCAGCGGCTGCACCTTGCGGACGTTGCAGCAGAGCAGGCGGTTCTCGACGGAGGCGCGGAAGCCGTTCGGCCCGTGCCGCTTGACGAGCCGCTCGATCTGCAGCGCGTCCGGCGACAGCAGGTCGAGCTCGAGATCCGGGTAACGCTCCCGCAGCTGCTCGACGAGATCGTGCGTCTCCTGCGGCAGTCTCCCCGTGTCGATCGAGAAGACCCGCACCGACGGGTCGATCCGGTAGGCCATGTCGATCAGGGCGACATCGCCCTCCTGGAACGCCGTCGACAGGGCGAGGCCCTGCCCGAACTGACCGATCGCCCACTCGAGCAGCTCCCACGGCTCCTGCCCCTCGAACTCGACCGACAGCTCGCCGGCCTCCAGGTCGTCGAATAGCTCCACGCTCATGCTGCTTCCTCCTCTGGCTCTGTCTCGGTGGCCCGACGCGGGCGGGCCGGCTCGCGGCCGATCAGCACGCCGAGCTCGTCGTCGGACTTGCGGTCGCAGAACGACCGGAAGCTCTCGCGCTCGACTCGGGCGTCGAGCCAGCCTGCGATCAGGCCCTCGACCATCTCGTCGAGCTCTTCGGTAGGTACCCGCCGGAACACCGGCCGCCCGATCGCCGCCTTCGGCCCGAGCGCTCCCCGCAGGAGCACGTCGTAGGCCTGGCGGCGCCTGCCCTGCGCGTCGCGCACGGTCGTGCCCTGGAAGCCCAGGTCGCCGACCCAGTGCTGGCCGCACGCGTGGGGGCAGCCGTCGAGATTGAGCTTCAGGCCCGAGACGTCGTCGCCGAACCGAGTCTCCAGGTGCTCGATCAGGCTGCCGAGCCGGCTCTTCGTCTCGGTCACCGCGAAGTTGCAGTGGGGCTCGCCCGTGCACCCGATCGAGCCTGCCCGGAGCCGGTTCGCGCCCACCGGGAAGCCGAGCTCCCCGAGACGAGCGAGCGTCTCGTCGAGCGCGGCCGCCGGGACGCCCGTGAGCACGAAGTTCTGCTGCCGTGTCACCCTGACGTCGCGGCCGCAGTGTTCGGCCAGCTCGGCCACCGCAATCATCTGCTCGCCCGAGATCAGGCCCAGGTGCACCGGTGCGCCGACGGAGCTGAGACCGGAGCACTGCTCCGGCTGGACGCCCATGTGATCCGCCGGCTCACCCTCGAGCGGCGGCAGGTCGAAGTCCGGCAACGCATAGCCGAGGCGCCGCTCGACCTCGTCGCGCATGCCCTCGGGGCCGCGGTCGTCGACCATGAACTTGATCCGGGCCTTCACGCGCGAGATCCGGTAGCGCAGGTCGTCCCTCCACGCGTCGAGCAGCGCACGGAGCACGGGCATCACCTCGTCAGGGCGAATCCAGACGCCGAGGTCGCGTGCGATGCGCGGGACGGAGGAGAGCCCGCCCCCGACGAGCACCGCGAAGCCCGGCTCGCCGTCGCGGAGCGCGCCGACGAGGGAGATGCAGTTGATCTCGGGCGCGTTGCAGCGGTGCGCGCAGGCGGCGATCGTGATCTTGTGCTTGCGCGGCAGGTCGGAGTAGTCCGGGTTGCCGTAGAAGAACGCCGTGATCTCGTCGAGCAGCGGCGAGACGTCGAACAGCTCGTCGTGTGCGAGCCCGGCGAGCGGGCAGCCGGTGACGTTGCGCACCGCGTCGCCGCATGCGCCCACCGTCGTCAATCCTGCTTCACGCAGCTTCTCGAAGATGTCTGGGAGCGACCCCAGCTCGAGGTAGTGCAGCTGGATCGTCTGCCGCGTCGTCAGCTCGCCCGCGCTGCGGCCGGCCGTCTGCGAGATCTCGCCGATGGTGCGGAGCTGCCCGGGCGTGACGCGCCCGGCCGGCAGCTTGATGCGGAGCATGAAGGTGCCGACCTTCGGCTTGTCGTGGTAGAGGCCCCACCACTTCAGCCGCACGATGTCCTCCTCGGCGATGTCGGCGTAGCCGGTCGCGATCAGCGCCGGCAGCTCCGCGAGCATCCCGAGCGGGCTCTTCTCGCGCTTCAGCCGCTCCTGCGGGTTGCGCTTGAGCACGAGCTCGAGGGTCGGGGCCTCCTTGAGAGTGCGCTGCACCGGCACTGTGTCCGCCATCGTCTGTCTCTCTCCCAGCCCGCCTGAGGGCGTCGTGCCTCCCGCCCGGAAACAACAAAGGCCCCGTCTCCCGGGGCCTCATCGCTCCCGCCGGGGGGCGGGCGCTGCGCATTTCCATCTTCCCGCTCGCCGCTCCGGGATGGACGGCTTGCGGCTGGAGTTCGCACCTGACGAGCTCCGTTCCCCGTCTGTGGGGCACGTGCTCCGGTTGCGGCGGTGTCGTCGGGCCAGTTCCCTCGACCGCTCGTGATGGTCAACGCTTCCATATGTATAGCAACATCACTTCAAAAATACAAGTGGCAGTTGCGGACGGTTGACCTTCCGGTGGCCCGGCCGTTGCTTTAGTCTTTGAAGCGAAAGGTCGGGGCGAGGTCCGCCGCTGGGCCAGCTCCGGCTTTGGCGTCCGTATTTTCCGCGGGGTGTCCACCCCGAAGACCGAGGAGCTGGAAGCGACCTGAGACCGACCCGTCCCATTGGCCTCTACGACCCGGCGTACGAGCACGATGCCTGTGGTGTCGCATTCGTCGCCCGCCTCGACGCGGTCCCCTGCCACGAGACGATCCGGCGCGCGATCGTCGCGCTCGGGAATCTCGAGCACCGCGGGGCTTCCGGCTCCGATCCCGATACGGGCGACGGTGCCGGCATCCTGCTGCAGCTGCCTGACGCGTTCCTCCGGGGCGTGCTCCCGGAGCCCCTGCCGCCGCCGGGACAGTATGGGGTCGGCGTCTGCTTCCTCCCGCACGAGGCGGAGCGCCGGCGTGAGCTCGAGCAGCTGCTCACGGACACCGTCGAGGCCGAGGGCCAGCGGGTCGTCTGCTGGCGCAACGTCGGCGTCGACGTCGGCCACGTCGGCAGCGTCGCCGGCGCGGCGCGGCCGTATACGGAGCACCTCGTCGTCGCCGCCTCACCGGAGCTCGCCGGCGACCAGGACGCGTTCGAGCGCAAGCTATACGTGATCCGCCGCGTCGTGGAGCTCGCAGCCGGGCCCGATCTCGTGATTCCGAGCTTCTCCTCGCGCACGATCGTGTACAAGGGCATGCTCACCGCCCGCCAGCTGCTCGGCTACTACCCGGACCTGCAGGACGAGCGCATGCAGTCGGCGCTCGCGCTCGTGCACTCCCGCTTCTCGACCAACACGTTCCCGAGCTGGGAGCTCGCGCATCCTTACCGGATGATCGCCCACAACGGAGAGATCAACACGCTGCGCGGCAACGTCAACTGGATGCGTGCGCGCGAGTCGCAGCTCGCCTCCGAGCTGTTCGGCGACGATCTCGCCAAGGTGCTGCCGGTCGTCCGGCCGGGCGGCTCCGACTCGGCGACGTTCGACAATGTGCTCGAGCTGCTCGTGCTCGCGGGGCGCTCGCTGCCGCACGCGATGATGATGATGATCCCCGAGGCGTACAGGGGCCGCGACGACGTCAGCGACGAGCTGAAGGGCTTCTACGAGTATCACCAGAGCCTGATGGAGGCGTGGGACGGGCCCGCTGCGATTGCGTTCACCGATGGGCGGGTGATCGGAGCGACCCTCGACCGCAACGGCCTGCGGCCCGGCAGGTGGCTCGAGACACGGGACGGCTGGGTCGTGCTCGCCTCCGAGACGGGTGTGCTCGA
>Ga0315281_10013941_pt1 | contig 10853 bp, 6 predicted proteins | sample YL17G07_0_MG_FD_204540 | JGI IMG/M metagenome (GOLD analysis project Ga0315281, IMG submission 204540) | Sediment microbial communities from Yellowstone Lake, YNP, Wyoming, USA - YL17G07_0 | ecosystem: Environmental > Aquatic > Freshwater > Lake > Sediment | place: USA: Wyoming | collected... | reverse complement strand
ATTCATGACATCAACAAGAAGCTTTCTGACTATCTCGATCATGAAATCGTACCGGATGTCTACTTCAGGATAGGGGAGACGATCTACCACTATCTGATCGATGAATTCCAGGACACCTCTCCCATCCAGTGGGCCAATCTCTTTCCCCTTATAGAGAACTCTCTTTCCCAGGGGGGAAGTCTCTTTGCGGTGGGTGACACCAAGCAGGCGATCTATGGTTTTAGAAATGCAGATTATGAGATCATGAAGGGACTCGAATCAAAAAATCCCTTTTCTTCTGCCCTTCACAACGTGAAAGAGTTGGAGATCAATTACCGCAGCCTCGAGGGGGTGGTCGATTTCAGCAAGGCGTTCTTCAAAAAAGTGATCGCCAATCATGACAAATACCGGGAGCCCGCAAGCAGGAGTGGGCTCATTGATTATGAACAAAGGGTCAAGCAGGGTCACGGAGGTTCAGGATACGTCGAAGTCATTCGGTGCGAAAAGAAGGATGATGAACCCGCTGAGAAACAGAAGATCCAGGGTTTAATAAAGGATTTAATCCAGAGAGGGTACTCCTGCTCGGATATCGCTATACTGGCCTACCGAAATGAAGACGTGGTCAATATCACGACATGGCTTAACGAGATTAACGTTCCCTTCATCTCATACAGTAGCCTTGACATCAGGACGAGGAAACTCACAGCTGAAATCGTCGCCTTGCTCACTTTCCTCGATTCTCCGCCCGATGATCTTTCATTCGCAGGTTTTGTTCTGGGAGACATTTTTAGAAAAGCTTTGGAAAGAAATGAAAAGGTCGAATTAAAAGCATACCATGAATTTCTCTTCAGGAATCGGAAGAAAACACCCCTTTATAAAGTTTTCCAAGAGGAATTCCCTGAGGTTTGGAAGATTTATTTTGAAGATCTTTTCAAGTCGACAGGTTACTTGCCCCTCTATGACCTGGTAAGCGAGATTTACTGCCTTTACAGGGTTTTCGATCACTTCAAAGAAGAAGAGGCGACCCTCATCAAGATCCTGGAGGTGATAAAAAATTTTGAGGGAGAGGGCAGAAACAATCCTGGCGATTTCCTCAAATGCGCCTCCGACGAAGAGGCAGGGGAGGCGGATTGGACCATTGATGTCCCCGCAGGAATCAATGCTGTTAAAGTGATGACTATCCATAAGGCAAAAGGCTTGGGGTTCCCAGTAGCCATTGTTCTTATGTATGAGGAGAACCCTCGGGGTTTCAAATTTATTCTTGATGAGGAGACGGATGGGGTCAATTTGCTCAAAATCAACCAGCAGATCATGAAAGCCAGTAGCTTTCTTCAAGAGAAATACGAAGAAGAAAGGCTCAAGGATCTGGTGAACAAGCTCAATACCCTTTATGTGGGTTTTACACGGGCCGAGGATGAGCTTTATATCGTTGGAGTCCGAGGGAAGAGAGATCAATTCCCAATAGATCTCCTGAAGGAGGTGGATTCTCAAATTGGACGGAAGAATGTCCCACGTCCCCGTTCTCCTGAAACGACTCAAGAAAGAATGGAGCTTTATCACTGCCCTGACCCAATAAAATTCCCTTTTGCAGTAATCGAGGAGCTCAACTTAGAGGAGAAGCTGAGAGGCGAGTTTATCCACAGGGTTCTCTTTTTTGCTGACAGCTTAGATGAAAACATCGAACCGGAACTCGAGCGGATCATCAAGCGGGTTAATGATGAATTGAAAACCGATTATCCCGTGGCAACCATGAAGAAAAATCTTCTGGAATTCCTGAACCATGAGGAAATCAAACCGTATTTTCAAGCCATGCCGGGCAGGGTAATAAGAAAGGAGCAGGATTTTTCAGACCCCCGGGGGAACCTCTTCAGGATGGACAGGGTGACATTCGAAGAAGATCAGGTATCCGTGATCGATTATAAAACAGGTACGGACAAAGAAGCTGAAAAGGAATATATATCCCAACTTAAAAATTATATCCGGATCTTAAAAGAGATCTATCCCGACAAGAAAGTCGAAGGGGTTATTGCTTACGTGGATCTGAAAGAGATAAGGAAGGTCAAGTGAACGTCCTTTTGATTTCAACATCGGAGAATCTGATTGAAAAAGTAGCGGAGCATTTAATCGGCATTGAAAAGGACTATTCTTCAAACCTCGTGATCTTTCCTGGCAAAAGGCCTTCGCACTTTCTTAGGAAAGTCCTGGCAGATAAAGAGAAGTTGAGTTTCATACCACCCGTCATCCTTTCCATGGATGAATTCATCGAACATGTCCATGACGAATCCCTGGGGCTCGAAGGAAGAAAGCTCGAAGCTATCGATGCCATCTCGATCCTTTACAACATTCATGCCGCCTCACCCGAGCACCTGGGGAGAAAGAGCTTTCTCACTCCAGACACTTTCTTCCCTGTCGGAATGAATCTATACAACGACCTTGAAGAGCTTTATATCGAAGGGATACCCTCAAAAAAGGTAAAGGAGATCGACAGCATCGCCGGAGAGAACATACCCGAACCCACGGCGAAAAGGCTCCAATCTCTCTCGTATTTCTACGAAACGTTTTACAAGAGGATAGAAGAAGGCCATTTTTCTACGAGGTCCTTGAGATACCGGGCTGTCTCAGAGAATATCGACCGTTTAAATTTGGATCGTTTTAAAAAAGTGATCCTCGCAGGATTTTTTGCCCTCACGGAATCGGAGAAAAAGATTTTTAAATCCCTCATGGAAAGGGAGAACACCCTCTTCATTTTTCAGGAGGGCGATGGAATGAAAAAGAAGCTTTCCGACCTGGGAGTAACGGCTCGGAAGGAATTCGCTCCCACAGAGCCTGAAATCCATTGCTATAAGAGCCCGGATTCCCATGGCCAGGTCCTCGGTGTGAGCACGCTATTGAAAAACAGGATCGATCAGAAGGAACGGATTGACGAAAACACAGTGATCGTCCTTCCCTCCTCGGATACCTTGCTTCCCCTTTTCCACCAGGCCCTGAGCCTCCTTGATCCGGACAACTATAACGTCTCTCTCGGATACCCTCTCCAAAGGACTCCTCTCTTCGGCTTTTTCAATAACCTCATGGAAGTGGTCACCACCATGGATGGGGATCGTCTTTATGTCCCCTATTATTTAGAGTTCATTCTCCACCCCTATACAAAGAACATCTATTTCCAAGGAAGGGCAGATATTACCAGGATTCTTTTCCATACCATTGAGGAGACCCTTACGGAGAAGCGAACCAAGAAGTTTTTATCCTTATCAGAGCTGGAAAGCGATGAGGCCATCATCGATTCCATCAAAGAGAAAGTATTAAGAATCGAGCCGGGTATCAGTCTGAAGATGATGAGAGAGCACCTGGAGGCGATCCATGCAAATACCATCAGGAAGATGCTTTCTTTTAAGGATGTGGGAGACTTTGCAAGGAAACTGAGAGAGGTGGTCGAATACATCTATCAAAACAGCACGGCCCGTCTCCATCCCTTTTTCTATCCCTACTCGGAGTCCTTCATCACCCACCTGGACATCCTTTCAAAGTCCCTGATGAATGAGATCCATTTTCAGGAGGTGGGAAGCTATTTCACACTTTTTAAAAAATATATCATGACTTCTTATACTCCTTTTGCAGGAACACCTCTGAGAGGGGTGCAGGCCCTTGGATTCCTGGAAACGAGGAATCTAAAATTTGAGAACGTCCTCTTTCTCGATGCGAACGAAGGCATCATCCCTGATACGACAAGAGAGGATTCCTTTTTGCCCTTTAAGGCCAAGCAGATATTGGGACTTCCCACCTACCTGGATAGGGAAGAGATCATGTCTTATTACTTCAATACACTGATCAGTGGAGCGAAGGAGGCCCACCTCTTTTACATCGAAAACGACCAGAAGGAGAGGAGCAGATTTGTTGAGAAGTTCCTCTGGGAGAGGCAGAAGAGAGAAGGGAAGAGGGATGACAAGAGTTATGTCAAAACCATTCAGTACGCTGTAAACCTGAGAGATAAAGACCCCCGTCCCATAAAAAAATCCAACGAGATGATAAAGTTCTTAAAAGAATACCCTTTCAGCGCCAGTTCTTTAAATACCTACCTCAATTGCCCCCTCCAGTTCTATTACGAATACGTTCTCGGGCTCAGGGAGAGAGAGGTGGTTTCGGAAGAATTTGAGAAGGAGGAGATTGGATTGTTTGTTCACCTCGTCCTCTCCAATTACTTCAAGGGAAAAACAGGCTCTGTCCTGACTGAAAAGGAGATGAATCTTAAGGAGTTCGAGAAAATTTTCCATAAGCATTTCGAGGAGCAATACGGTAAAGATCCTACGGGTGAGATCTATCTACTTAGGAACCAGGTGGAGAGGCATTTGAAAGATTTTATAAAGAATTACCAGGTGCCGAAGATCAAGGAGTTTCAAACAAAAATCCTAAGCCTTGAGCAGAGGATCGATGTGAAGAAGGATTCCTTCAAACTCGGGGCAAGGCTCGACAGGGTCGAGAAGAGGGGAGATCGGACAGTCATTATCGATTATAAGACTTCGGCTAATAAAAATTACCTCACCATCCATTTCAATAAGCTCGATCTAAAAAACAGGGATTCCTGGAGCGAAGCGATAGGCAGCCTTCAACTTCCATTTTATCTTGTTACTTATTCTACCTTAACGGGAGAAAAACCGGAGAACATCGATTGCATGTTTTTACTCCTCGGAAGGGCAAGGATTGACTCCGACATTGAAGTTCCACTTTTTAAAGATGAAACCGAGATGAAGGAGAATTTTGGGAATCTGACTCAGGTCATCTTCAGTCTCTTGGGAGAAATCGTGAATCCAGATCAGCCCTTCATCTCAACGATCGATCCGAAGAACAATTGTGGTAGATGTGCTTATGGATATATATGCACCAATTGAAATAAGTATCTATTTGATGGAACCCGTCTCTCTCAAATTGTTGCCCGGAGATCCATAAAATAAAAACCTTGAAATTTCGGTTGACATAACCGAAATTTCAAGGTAAGCTTTTCCCATGATGATAGAGCGTAAGCAAGAAGTCGAAGCGATCCAGGGACTACTTCGGCGGCACCCCGTGGTTGGAATGATAGGGGCGCGCCAGGTCGGAAAAACAACCCTTGCCCGTTTACTCATTGAAAAAACGAAGGGTTCATCTTCCTACTTCGATCTGGAAAACCCCGAAGACTTGGCTCGAATCGCTGATCCGATGCTTGCCCTCAAAGACCTCGAAGGACTTGTCGTCATCGATGAAATCCAACGACAGCCAAACCTTTTCCCTGTATTACGGGTTTTGGTCGACCGGCCCAAATCGGCCACCCATTTCTTGGTGCTTGGTAGCGCATCACCGGATTTGCTTCGCCAGAGTGCTGAAACACTTGCGGGCCGAATTTTCTATCATGAGTTGGGCGGGTTTTCCCTTGAAGAAGTTGGAGTTGAAAACCACATACAACGATGGTTGCGGGGAGGCTTTCCAAGGTCCTACCTCGCTCGCACTCACGCTGAGAGTGATGAATGGCGTCAGGGATTTATCCGTACGTTTTTAGAGCGGGATATCCCTCAGCTGGGGATTACCATTCGGTCAACCACGCTGCGCCGTTTTTGGACCATGCTCGCGAACTACCATGGCCAAATCTGGAATGCCTCAGAATTCGCCCGGTCTTTTGGTGTGGCGGACACGACGGTCCGAAACTATCTTGACCTGATGACCTCGGCACTGGTGATTCGTCAGCTATCGCCTTGGCATGAGAATATATCTAAACGCCAAATTAAAGCACCTAAGATATACATCGCAGACAGTGGAGTGCTGCATACCCTGCTCAGTCTTAGAACGCTTAAAGACCTTGAAGGTCATCCCAAAGTTGGAGCATCGTGGGAGGGTTTTGTTCTCGAGCAGGTTATTCATCGCCTGGCAGCCAGGGTTGACGAATGTTTCTTCTGGGCCACCCATGGAGGAGCTGAGTTGGATCTTCTTGTTGTTAGAGGGCAACGGCGGATGGGGTTCGAGATAAAAAGAACGACCTCTCCCCAAATTACCCCTTCAATGCGTTATGTATTATTAGATCTTCATCTTCGATCTCTGGACGTAATCTATGCGGGGGAAACAACATTTCCAATGGACAAAAAAATACGTGCAGTGGCTTTCAGGCGTCTCCTCCAGGATATCAATCCTCTAACGTAAAGAAATTTAAAGAGGGAATAAAGTTATAATTTGTCAGGTTCTTGACGTTTTTGATTGAGTTTTTAACGCCATCGAATTATGTTTGAACACGGAATACTTTAAATCAGCAGGTTATACACCTCACTCTTCACGCTTTACGCCTGACGGTTTCTGAAATGGCGCAGGATAGGTTGGAAAAATGTATGTAAAATTTGGCTTGAAGAACGTACCCCAGAGCAATTGAAAGGTGAGGGTGGGTAAAGTACAAAGACAATAGGGTCTCTGTAGAGGAGTAGGTGAAGGATGCCGTTGACCTTGATGCACATTTCAAGCCCTGACACCTTGCTTTAATCCAGTACTCTTCAATTGAGACCGAAGCCATCCTTTACAGGTTAATTCTTTAAGGAAACTCCCAGCATGGATGAGAATACCATCATAGACCGGTTTGAGGAATTAATTAAAAGCTTTGGCATACAAATCCGCTGTGAAGCCATAAAGCAAGATGAAGATTTAGTCAATGTAGTAGGAGGTCTGTGCCTATTAAGAGGGGAGTACATATTGATAATCAATTCTAAGGCAACGACGATGGATAGAATTAAGACCTTGGCGACGGCATTGAAGCATTTCGATCTCGATCAGATCTATCTACGACCCGTTCTCAGGGAGCTATTGGACAAGATACCCGAGCAAAGACCATTCAACCTAATTGATAAGCAGAAATTGAAAGATTCTCCTTAGAATTCCTCAATACTCATTAACCACTCTGCCCCCAGTCTCCACCCCAAAGTTTTTGACTACCTGCACCGGTTCTGCTAAAGTTCTGAAAAGATGGATCATCTAATTATTTGCCTTTAATCAGAGTCGATAAACAAAATGCCCATCATCTTTGGTCTTCTTGAGAGGATCTCCTACCACAACGAAGAAAATGACTTTGTGGTGGCAAAACTCCGGGAAAAAGAAAAGAAGGAGCTGACCACCATTGTGGGTAATCTTTCCGGTATCAACCCTGGTGAATCCCTAAAACTGACAGGTAAATGGGTACAGAATAAGAGATTCGGCGAGCAATTCCAGGTCGAGACGTTTGAAGTTACCGTACCGGCTACCCTCCTTGGGATTCAGAAATATCTCGCCTCCGGATTGATCAAAGGCATTGGATCGATCATGTCGGAGAGGATTGTCGAAAAATTTGGGCTTCATACCCTGGAGGTGATCGAAAAGAAACCTGAAAGGCTATCCGAGGTGGAAGGCATTGGTCCTAAACGGATCTCGATGATCATAAAAGCATGGGTGGAGCAGAAAGAGATCAAAGAGATCATGATCTTTCTGCAGGGCCATGGAGTCAGTGCTGCCTATTCTGCCAAGATCTATAAACAGTATGGAGATCAGTCGATTGAGATAGTCAGAGAGAATCCCTACCGTTTAGCCCACGACATATACGGGGTTGGCTTCATGACTGCAGATAAGATCGCTCAAAATCTCGGTATCGATCGCAATTCCCTGATCCGGGCAAAGGCAGGTCTCATCTATATCCTGAATCAGCTGACCGAAGAAGGCCATGTCTACTATCCTGAGAGTCAATTGATTCATAAGGCAAAGGAAATACTGAGTGTCGATGAAGAAATCGTTATGCTCGCCGTAAGGGAGCTATCCAAAGAGAAGGAGCTCTTCTTAGAAGATCTTGATCCTGATGGTAATCTCAAAGCCGTTTATCTTGCCCCCTTCCATGTGGCAGAAACGGGAGTGGCTCAAATGCTGATGAATCTGAAGGAATCTCCCTCAAACATCAGGCCCATCCATCCGGAAAAGGCGATCGAATGGGTGCAGCAGAAATTGAACATAGAGCTTGCCCAAAGACAGGAGGAGGCAATTCTTCTCGCAGCCACTTCAAAGGTGTTGATTATCACCGGTGGCCCTGGGACCGGGAAGACGACCCTCATCACGGCCATACTAAGAATCTTTCAGCAATTGAAGCTGAGGATCCTTCTTGCAGCTCCCACAGGAAGGGCAGCCAAGAGAATGAATGAGGCAACGGGGTGGGAGGCAAAGACCATTCATCGTCTCCTTGAATACTCTCCACGTAAGGGTGGTTTCAAGAAAGACCAGGACGATCCTCTTGAGGCAGATGTGGTCATCATCGATGAGGCCTCCATGCTCGACACCCTTTTGATGTACCATCTCCTGAAAGCCATTCCATCCCACGCTCATCTGATATTGGTAGGAGACGTCGATCAGCTCCCTTCGGTTGGACCTGGAAATGTCCTGAAGGATATCATCAGATCAGGAAAGTTTACCGTGGTGAGGCTCTTCGATATCTTTCGCCAGGCCCAGGAGAGCATGATCGTGGTCAATGCGCACAAAGTCAATCAAGGTCAGCTCCCCGTTTTAAAGGAAATCGACAAACCAGAGAAAACCGACTTTCAATTCATCCAGGAAGAGGATCCGGAGAAGATCCTTCAAAATATCCTGGACCTCTGCAGTGAGACAATACCCAGACAGTTCAAGTTTCATCCGCTCAGAGAGATCCAGGTCCTGGCACCCATGCACAAGGGAATCATTGGAGTAGCCAACCTCAACATCGAGTTACAGAAGAGACTGAACCCCGGTCAGCCAGGCATCACCCATGGAGCATGGAACTTCAGATTAGGGGACAAGGTGATGCAGATCGTTAACAACTATGACAAAGATGTCTTTAACGGGGATATCGGGTTGATCTCAAAGATCGACTCGGAGGAAAGAGAGGTGGTAATCGATTTCGATGGGAGACTGGTTACTTATGACTATTCCGATCTCGATGAAGTTGTCCTGGCCTATGCCGTATCCGTCCATAAGTCCCAGGGGAGCGAGTACCCCGTCGTGATACTTCCCGTTGTCACACAACACTACATGCTTTTGCAGAGAAACCTGATCTATACGGGAATCACCAGAGCTAAGAAACTGGTCATCATGATCGGAACGAAAAAGGCCCTGGCTATTGCCATAAGGAATAACAAACCACAACGAAGGTACACTCTTCTCTCGGAGAGGCTGGCAACGTCATGACTGAACTGAAGAACGAATTCTCCTGGTCCTTTCTCCATTCTCACCGATGTCTCGAATAACATCCCCATGGAAGAAGATCGGTTTAGTAAGATAGAAGATGAGCACGTCATTTTCAGATGTAATGATAGAAAACTCTGCAGAACTTGAGTGATGTTGCACGCTATGCGCTCTGCGCTCTGCCCCCTGCCTTTTCCGTGGCATAAGAGACGCTTTATCCTTGCATAATTTTTTGTTCTTGGTATATTTAAGCCAACTTGGGTGGGGTAGACAAATTAATTCAGTTTTTACAGCAGGTTAGTATGCTCAATTTTTTTATTGACAAAAGGTATCAATTGATACCATAATACTTATGAATCGACCTTCCCATAAAGAAATCAACTGTAAGATAAAACAGGCAAACGAAAATGGAAGAAGCAAGAATGGATTGCCCGAACGGGCATGGGAAAATGGTGCTGAGGAACACAAAAAAGCGAATGACTTTCCGCGGTGTTAAAATAATCGTTCCGATAGAACAGTATCGATGTACAGTATGCGGTGTCGAGGCAGGGACGGTCGACCAGGCGGCAGATACTCAGATGACGATTTCAGAAGCCTATCGCAAAGCAGTTAACCTGTTAACAGGTAGGGAGATCGTTGAGAAGAGGAAGAAGTTAAACTTGACTCAGGAGTCCCTCGCCAAGAGAATGAATGTTGGAATTGCGAGTATCAAGAGGTGGGAAGGAGGTACGATTCAGAGCAAATCCATGGACCGTGCCCTTCGAATTGCCCTTGGAGACCAGAGCGTAGGAGATAGCTGCACCGGAAATCGGGCATTTTCAATTCCCAGGATAAAATTAGTGTTAAAAGAATTTGAGTCTGTTCTTGGTAAACGTCTTCTCAAAAAGAATGATAAGTTTCTTTTTGCCGCAAAATACCTGTGGTACGCGGACATGGTAGCACACAGGGAAACGGGGGAAAGCTTGACAGGGTCTACCTATGCTGCTCTCCCTTATGGGCCTCAGCTCAATAACTATAAAGATTTGATCGAAGACATCATGAAAGCTGATGAGTCGAAGGCAGAGCCTCTTAACCGGGAGGAGAAAAGGATTGTTACTCGGATTGCTTTAAAATTCCCGGAAGAACGAATGGTATATGAGGCGGCCCATAAGGAAAAAATCTGGAAGAAACAACCTAACGGAGCGACTATTCCGTATACAGATTCAGCGGAATTAGGTGGGGTCTAATGGCTCCTCAAAAAGAATGGACTTTTTTGTCTTTCGCCCCTAACGGTTGAGGGTTAACGCAATGCTCCATGCGCTCTGCTTTTTTTACGAATCACGAATCACGGTTACAGGGGTAGATCATGCCAGCGATTGCATCTCTTGAAGATTTAAGAGCTGCCCAGAAAGATCTTCTGGAAGCAAAGGATTTGGATGAGTTGAAGAATGTGTTCAAAAGATGGCGTCGCATCGGATGGAAAAATATCTGTAAGCTTTGGCTGGAGGAACGGACTCCAGAACAATTGAAAGGGGAGGGTGGGTGAGGTTTGGAAGGGAAAATAAGTGACAGAATTCAACTACGTCCCCAGGATCACTTTATTTTAGCCCGCATCAAATCCGAGCGCAAAGAAAAGGTAGATTGAAGAATAATTCTTAAGGATCGAAGGAGTAAAAGACCAATGGAATAACGCCAAACACAATAAGACAGAATTT
>Ga0315281_10013940_pt1 | contig 10854 bp, 10 predicted proteins | sample YL17G07_0_MG_FD_204540 | JGI IMG/M metagenome (GOLD analysis project Ga0315281, IMG submission 204540) | Sediment microbial communities from Yellowstone Lake, YNP, Wyoming, USA - YL17G07_0 | ecosystem: Environmental > Aquatic > Freshwater > Lake > Sediment | place: USA: Wyoming | collected... | reverse complement strand
AGTACGGCGTCGCCGGATCGCCTGCGATGTGCAGGCCGATTTCCCAGAGCATTTTGCAGCGCATGAAGTTGGCGCCTTTCGGGAGCGGTTCCATGATCGGTCCTGGTCGGAGAAGGGAAGGGGACAAGAATAGCAGCACCCGGGGAGGTGTCGCGCGGCGTGAAACCGGAACAGCCGTGTGGCGGCGCCCGGTTTCTCGCATAATGCGGTTCATGTCCGTTCCCGGTTCCTTCAGCCTGCGCTGGCCGATGGCTCTGCTGCTTGCACTGGCGGCGGCGAGCGCGCCGGCCCAGGACGCCTGGCCTTCCCGGCCGGTGAGGATGATCGTGCCGTCGTCGCCCGGCGGCGGAACCGATACCTATGCGCGAATGCTGGCGAGCCATCTCACCGAGACGTTGAAACAGCAGTTCATGGTCGAGAATCGCCCGGGGGCGAGCGGCAGCATCGGCGCGGAGGCGGTCGCAAAGGCCGCGCCCGACGGCTATACCTTTCTGGTGTCGGCGAATCCCGCGCTGGTGATCAATCCGGCGCTGTTCAGGAAGCTGCCGTACGACGCAGATCGCGACTTCACACCGGTCGCGCGCGGCGTCATCAGCCCGCTCGTGTATTGCGTGCATGCCTCGGTGCCCGTCCGCACGCTCGCCGAGCTGATCGCCTTAGGCAAGCGCGAGCCGGGCAAATTGAGCTACGGTTCGGCGGGCGCCGGCAGCAGCACCAACCTGGGCGTGCGCATGCTCGAGGAAGCAACGGGCGCGAAGTTTCTGCACGTTCCATACAAAGGGCTCGGCCAGGCGTATCAGGATCTGCTCAGCGGCCAGATCAGCTTCATGCTGTCCGACTTCGTGGTGGCGATGCCGCACATCCGGTCGGGCAAGATCATCGCTCTCGCGGCGACCGATCGCACGAGCTTGCTGCCCGACACGCCGACGCTCGCCGACTTGGGGTTTCGGGAGATGTCTATCGTGCACGCGTCGTTCATGGTGACGGCGCCGGCCGGTACCCCCGGCGCCGTGGTTCAGCGGCTCAACGGCGAGATCAATCGGTTCATGAAGATTCCTGGCGTCGCGCAAAAGCTCGAGTCGCACGCGTTCTTCCCGGTATTCGAGACGCCGGAGCAGTTCGCACTATCGCTGCAGAAGGAGCGGCAGATGTGGGCGGCCTTCATCCGTCGCGCCGGCATCGCCGCGGAGCAATAACAGTCAGAAGAGGAAGTAGCGGCATGGGCATGACAATGGCCGAAAAGGTTCTGGCGCGCGCCGCCGCAAGGCAGCGTGTATCACCGGGTGACTTCGTCACCGCGCACGTGGATCTGGTCATGTCGAACGACGCGCAGTTCCCGGGGTCGTACAAGGCCCTGGACGACATCGGCCTGAAGCGCGTTTTCGACCCGGAGAAGATCGTGGTCGTCATCGATCATTGGGTTCCGGCGACGAGCCCGGCGATCGCCGAGATGCACACGCTCATGCGCCAGCAAGTCAAGGAGCTCGGGATCAGGCATTTCTACGACGTCGGCGTCGGCATCGAGCACAACGTCGTGCCCGAAAAAGGCCATGCCTTGCCGGGGGACTTGATCGTGGGGAGCGATTCCCACTCGACGACCTACGGCGCGCTGGGTGCGGCTTCGACCGGCATCGGGCTGACCGAGACCGCTTATGCCATGGTCACGGGGCAGCTATGGTTCCAGGTGCCGCCGACGATCAGGTTCGAGCTCGAGGGCACGCTAGCGCGCGGTGTTACGCCCAAGGATCTGATGCTTGCCCTGCTGGGACGGTTCGGCACGCAGGTGGCGCAATACAAGGCGGTGGAATTCGCCGGACCGGCTGCCGATTCCATGAGCATCGAAGGCCGGCTGACGATGAGCAACATCGGCTCGGAGATGGGCGCCAAGTTCGCCTTCTTCGCCGCCGACGCGAAGACCCTGGCGTACCTGCGTCCGCGCACCGATCGGCCGGTGCAGGTCTTCGGCCCGGACGCGGATGCGGGCTATGAGGCGGTGCACAGGATCGACTGTTCGGCGATCGAGCCGCAGGTGGCGCTGCCTCACCAGCCCGACAACGTGAAGCCCGTGTCCGAGCTCGGCGAGATTTGGATCCAGCAGGCATTCGTCGGCTCCTGCACCAACGCACGTGCCGGGGACCTTGAGCGCGTCGCGGCCATCCTGAAAGGGCGCAAGGTCGCGCCGGGAACCCGGCTGCTGGTGATCCCCGCCTCGCATGAAGTGATGGTCGAGGCGACCCGCAATGGATCGCTCGCCGTTCTGGTGGAGGCAGGGGCGATGATTGCCACGCCCGGATGCGGCCCATGCGGGGGCGGTTCGACCGGCGTGCTGGGCCCGGGTGAGAACGGCATCGCCAGCACCAACCGCAATTTCAAGGGGCGGATGGGCAGTGCGGAAAGTTTCGTCTATCTCGCCTCGCCGGAGACCGTGGCCGCGTCGGCGATCGAGGGCAGGATCACCGACCCGCGCAAGTACATGTAGTGGAGCAGTGAAGAGCGAGCGGATGGGAGAGGGTATGGACGGGAAAAGCGGCATGAGCCTCGTTATCAAGGGCAAGGTCTGGAAGTTCGGCGACGACATCAATACCGACTACATGGCGCCGGGGTTCGCCAAGAGCCAGCCCTGGGAGCTTGCACGAAAGTCCATACTGCATATCCATCCGGGTTTCACCGAAGGGTTTGCGGCCGGCGACGTCATCGTCGCCGGAGAGAATTTCGGCTGCGGCTCGAGCCGCGAGGCGGCGCCCGCAAACCTGAAGCGCCTGCAGGTTGGCTGTGTGGTGGCCGAATCCTTCGGGCGGATTTTCCTGCGCAGCAGCGTTGCGATCGCATTTCCGGTGCTCATTTGCCGGGGGGTCTCCAGGGCCTTCGAGGAGGGCGATGAGCTGGAGCTGAACTACGAGGCCTCGCTGGTCAGGAATCTGACCCGGGGCACCGAGTTGAATGGCACGCCCCTGCCTGCCGAGCTGGTGCGCATTGTCGCCGCCGGCGGCATGATGCAATTGCTCAAACAGGAAGCAGGGGCTGCGCGCTGACCACTGATGTCTAACAATGGCGCCACGGCATGGAAACAGGGAGACGCAGGTGATCGACTTTCCGAAATCGGTCCTGATCAAGGAGGAAGGCCCTCGCGAAGGATTCCAGTTCGAGAAGGGCCGCATTTCGACCGAGCGCAAGATCGAGCTGATCGATGCGCTTTCCAAGACGGGCCTCAAGCATATCCAGATCGTGTCGTTCGTCAACCCGAAGGCCGTGCCCGGCATGGCCGACGCGGAGGACGTGGTCAATGGAATCACGATGCAGCCGGGTGTCGATTACACCGCGCTGTGGCTGAACGATCGGGGTTTCGAGCGCGCCCTGGCCACCGGGCGGCTGCACATCGACGGGTCGATCTCGCTCTCCGCGTCGGAAAAGTTTCTGAAGCGCAACCAGAACCGGACGGCGGAGCAGCAGCGCTCGGCGCAGCACGCGATCATCGAGATGTACAGGCAGAAAGGCGCCGAGCTCGAGCGCGCCACCGTCATGGCGGCCTTCGGCTGCAACTTCGAAGGTGATGTGCCGGCAGCGCGCGTCGTCGATCTGGTGCAGCAGCTCCTCGACATCGCACTAGCGCATGGCATTGCGCTCGAGCGCGTCTCGCTTGCAGATACGATGGCCTGGGCGACTCCGCTTTCGATCAAGCGCGTCGTCGGCGCGCTGCAGGACAAGTTTCCCCGTCTCAGCCTCGAGCTGCATCTTCATGACACGCGGGGCATGGGGATTGCCAATGCCTATGCGGGGCTCGAGATGGGCGTGTCCCGCTTCGATTCGTCCGTCGCCGGCCTCGGCGGTTGTCCGTTCGCCGGCCACGGCGGCGCGGCGGGCAACGTATGCACCGAAGACCTGGTGTTCATGTGCGATGAAATGGGCATCGAGACGGGAATCGATCTGGAGGCACTGATCGAGTGCGGCCGTCTTGCCGAGGACGTCGTCGGCCATCCCCTGCCGGGCTCGGTCATGAAGGGCGGCAGCCTTCGCTGTCTGCGCGAGAAACTCGCCGCGGCAGCCCCAGCGTGAACCGGGTGAACCGGGAGCACGCAATGCCGAATGCGGCACAGGACTCTGCCCGGGAGCATAGGGACGGGGACGCGCTTCCGCTCGCAGGCCTGCGGGTGCTTGAATTCTGTCACACCATCATGGGGCCGAGCGCCGGCATGCTGCTTGCCGATCTCGGCGCGGAAGTGATCAAGGTCGAATCGGCGCCGGACGGGGACACGACGCGCCGGCTGCGCGGCTTCGCGAGCGGATTTTTCTATGCGTTCAACCGCAACAAGCGCAGTCTGGCGATAGATCTGAAATCGGACGCGGGACGCGCGCTGATTCATCGCCTGGTCGGGAATACCGACATCGTTCTGGAGAACTACGGCCCCGGGACGATGGACCGCCTGGGCTGCGGCTACAGCGATTTCGCGGCGCTGAACCCGCGTCTGGTCTACTGCGCGCTCAAGGGGTTTCTGAGCGGACCCTACGAGCACCGTCCGGCGCTCGACGAGGTCGTGCAGTTCATGGCGGGATTGGCCTACATGACCGGCCCGCCGGGCCAACCGCTACGCGCCGGCGCTTCGGTCATCGACATCATGGGAGGCATGTTCGCGGTCATCGCGATTCAGGCGGCCCTGCGCGAGCGCGAGCAGACCGGCCGCGGACAGTTAGTCAAATCCGCATTGTTCGAGTCCACCGCATTCCTGATGACGCAGCACATGGCGGGCGAGGCGGTTACCGGCCGCTCGCCGCCGCCGATGCCGGCCCGGGAAGGCGCATGGGGCATCTACGAGACTTTCAAGACCGCCGGCGGGGAGATGATCTTTGTCGGCTTGACCAGCGACAACCACTGGCGTCGATTCTGCGAGCACTTCGGCCGCGGGGATCTGCTGGAGAATCCGCTTTACGCGACCAACCAGGATCGGGTGCGCGAGCGTCCGGTGATACGCGCGATCGTGGCCGAAATTCTGAGCCGGCAGACGCTCGCCGGGTTGACCGAACTGTTCGATCGGATCGGTATTCCGTTCGCGCCCGTCGCCAAGCCCGGAGATCTGTTCGACGACCCGCAACTCAACGCGGGGGACCGCATGCTCAGGATCGAGTTTCCAAACGGGGTTCGCGCGCGGATGCCGCGATTGCCGATCGAAATCGGCGACCACGACCTCGGACTGCGTCGTCAGGCGCCGGCCGTGGGCGAACACACGGTGGAAATCCTTCACGAAGCCGGACTGTCCGGGGATGAGATCAACGATCTTCGCGTGCGGGGAGTCGTGAGCTGGCCGTACGCGGCGGCCTGACAGCGGGAGGTAACATGAAACGGCGGACTGTTTTTCTGATGCTTGTTTTTCTCGCCGCCGGCGGGATCCTGGACAGCGCCTGCGTGCAGGCGCAGGGCTATCCGTCGCGGCCGATCCGTTTGATCATTCCCTTTCCGCCGGGTGGCGGCTTCGACGGCATCGCGCGCCCGTTCTCGGAGAAGCTCGCCGCGATCCTCGGCCAGCCGGTGGTCCTCGAGAACCGGGCCGGCGCCGGCGGGAGCATCGGTGCCGACGTCGCGGCGCACTCGGCGCCGGACGGCTATACGCTGCTTTTCGCCAATCACTTCGTGGCGATCACCAAGGTGGGCTCGGTCAGCACCGCGCTCGCGATTCATCCTGCGGTGCCGGCCAGGGACCTGAAGGAACTGATCGCGCTGTCGAAAAAGAAACCGCTGAATTTCGGGACGCCGGGCGTCGGCAGCATGCCCCACTTGGTGGGCGAGATGCTCAATCTCGACGGGACGATGCGACTGGTGCACGTGCCGTACAAGGGCTCGGGGCCGGCGATTACAGACGCGCTCGGTGGCCAGATCGAAGTGGTCATCACGCCGTTATCGAACCTGGTGCAGCACATCCGCGCCGGCCGGCTGCGCGGCATCGCCGTCCTGAGTGGAAACCGCGCCGCCGTCATGCCGGAGTTGCCGACGTTCGCCGAATCCGGCGTCCCCAGCGTCCAGGCCGATACCTGGTACGGCCTGTTCGCTCCGGCGGGAACGCCGGTGATGGCGCAGAAGCGCCTGCACGAGGCGGCGGTCCAGGTGCTCGCGCAACCGGACGTCATCGAACGCCTGCAAAAGGCCGGCTACGAGCCGGGCTCCAGCACGCCCGAGGCGCTCGCTGAGACCCTCAAGTCGGATCTCCAGAGGTGGAACCGCGTCGTCGCCGACGCAAAGATCCCGAAGGAGTGAATCGGCTCGTTTCCCCTGACGGGTGCCGCGGCTACTCGACGATCTTGTTGATCGGCAGCTCGATGATGCCGCGCGCCCCCGCTTCGTACAGGCGCGGAATCAGTTCCCGCACGCTGCTTTCCTCGACGACGGTGCTCAGGTCGACCCAGTCCGGGTCGGAGAGGGTGGAGACCGTTGGCGTCGCGAGGGCCGGCAGCAGGCGCAGCACGCCGTCCACATTGTCGCGGCGCACGTTCATCGACAGCAGGACGCGCGTCGCGGCGGCGATCGCTCCTTTGAGCATCATCAGCAGGCGATCGATCTTGGGCTTTTTCCAGCCGTCGTCGAGGGTGCCGCGGTGAGCGATGAAGCGCGGCGTGCTCTCGAGCACCACGTGCATCACCTTGAGCTTGTTGGCGCGCAGCGACGAGCCGGTTTCGCTCACATCGACGATCGCATCGGCCAGGATGGGCGGCTTGACCTCCGTCGCGCCCCAGGAGAACTCGACGCTGGCATTCACGCCGTGTTCGGCCAGAAACCGCTTGGTCATGCCCACCGCCTCGGTGGCGATGCGGCAGCCTTCGAGGTCCCTGACGGCGTCGAATCTGGAGTCTTCCTTCGATGCCATGACCCAGCGAACGACGCCGTAATTCGGCCACGGCGCCCGCAGATCGGCCAGTTCCGCCACGTCGGCGCCGGTTTCCAGAATCCAGTCCAGGCCGGTGATGGCGCAGTCGAGGATCCCCTGCCCGACGTAGCGGGCCATCTCCTGCGGCCGGATCAGAATGCACTGGATCTCGGGATCGTCGATGTCCGGGTAGTAAGAGCGGCCCGAGATGCGCAGATCGTAGCCCGCACGCACGAACAGCTTCTGAGTGGTTTCCTGCAGGCTGCCCTTGGGAATGCCAAGGCGCAGTTGTTGTGTATTTCCCATGTCGGTCCAACCCTTCCAAGTGCCATGTCTGTCCAAATTGCGGCAGAATACAGGGGATCCGCACGTTATGGAGAACCTTGCGCGCCGAAGATGCCGCGTGAAGCAGCGCGCGTTGTGTACGCAATGTGTCAATGCGCTGCCGCATCGACGCCTGGATCGAACTATTCAACTAGCTCCAAGGACAGAACGCAATGCCCTACCAGGATTTTCGCCAGTTCCTCAACGTGCTGCGCGAGCACGGCGAGCTGGTCGACATCGACCGGCCGATCGCCTTGAACGATGTCGGCAAGGCGCTGCGCAAGGCCAATGTCCACCAAGGACCCGCGCTGATGTTCAACCGCAACGGGACCGACTTTCCGCTGGTGGCCGGGGTGTATTCCACGCGCATGAAGGCGCTGCTGGCGTTCGAAGCCACCGAGACCACGCTTTTCGACAAGGTATTGCACGGACTGGACCACCCGATACCGCCGACGCTGATCGCCGGATCCGCCCCCTGCCAGGAGGAAATTCTGCTCGGCGGGGACATCGACATCACCCGTTTTCCGATTCCCAAGTACAGCCCCCGGGACGGCGGCCGGTACATTACGCCCGGCATCGTCGTGTCCAAGGACCCGGAAACCGGGATTCCCGACATCGGCCATTACCGTTTCCTGATCCTGGGCAGGGATACGTTTTCTTACTCGGCACAGCCGTTTCACCGCTTCGGCAAGCACATCGCGAAATGCCAGCGCCTGGGCCTGGTGCCCAAAGCGGCGCTGGTGATCGGCGTCGATCCGGTGCTCGCCTACACCTGCCAGGTCCAGGTTCCCGACGACACCAATGACTGGCACGTCGCCGGCGGGTTGCGCGGCGCGCCGGTGGAACTCGCGCGGTGCAGGACCGTCGACCTTGAGGTTCCCGCAGCCGCTGAAGTGGTCATCGAATTCGAGATTGACCTGGACAAGCTGGTCATGGAGGGCCCGCTCGGGGAATACACCGGTTATTACACCCGCCCCTCGGAGAAGCCCGTCGCGCGAATCACCGCGATCACGCACCGGCGCAAGCCTTTTTTCCAGGCCCTGCTGACCGGCAAGCCGGTCACCGAGAACCACATTCTCAAGCAAGTCCCGTTCGAGGCATCCGTGTGCCGCATGCTCAGGCGCCAGTTCCCGACCATCGAAGGCGTTTCGGTGCGCGCCTCCGCAGGCGTGTCGTTTTACGTGGTGATCGCCATGCAGCAGCGCTTTGCCGGGGAAGCCCGCCAGGTGATACTTGCAGCCATGGCGAGCAACATCCGGCCCAAATGGGTGGTGATCGTCGATCCCGATATCGACGTGCACAGCTCCGAGGAGGTGGAATGGGCGCTGGCCTTCCGTGTGCAACCGCATCGTGACCTGATCATCGTGCCCAGCGTCCCCGCCGGTCCGTCGGACCCGTCGGTCGATCTCAGCCAGCCCAGACACAAACGCATCGCCTCGACCATCGGCATCGACGCCACCCGCCCGTTCGGAGAGAAGTTCTACGAGGTCGCCGACGTTCCAGGCTGGCAGGACTTCGATTTGCCGGAGATCGAAAGCAAATAGTGACACCGTTGAAGGAGTTCGAAAAATGCGAGTGATCCCGATTGGACGGTCGATACTCCCGCGGATGCTCATTTGCGCCGTGGCGCTCGTTCCCGCGCTCGCCGGCGCGCAGGCCTACCCGAGCAAACCGGTGAAGGTGCTCGTGCCTTACGTGGCCGGCGGCAACTCCGACAGCGTCACGCGCGTGACCGCCGACGCGCTCGCGCGCGCGCTCGCCGGGCAGTTCGTGGTCGAGAACAGGGCCGGCGCGGGCGGCGCGATCGCCTCCGACTCGGTCGCGAAAGCACCCGCTGACGGATACATGCTCTTGATGGCAACCCTGCCGCAGTTGGCGATCCTGCCGCACATCCAGAAGGTGGCCTACGATCCCCTCAAGGACTTCAGCCCGATCTCGATCGTCGGCACCAACCCGTTCGTGCTCGGCGTGCACCAGGCCACCGGCGCCAGGACGTTGAAGGAACTCATTGATCTGGCCCGGGCACAGCCGGGCAGGCTTTCCTACGCCGGGGCCAACGGCTCCATGGCGCAGCTCTCGGGCGCGATGCTGGCGGCGCGTGCCGGGGTGGACATGATGCACGTTCCCTACAAGGGAGGCGCGGCGTCGGTGCTCGCCCTGGTCGCGGGAGAGGTGCAGATGTATCTGGGCAACTTCTCCGACATCGTGCCGTACGTGAAAAGCGGCCGCATCGCGATGCTCGGGGTGTCCTCGGAAAAACGCGACAGGCACTTCCCGGACGTGCCGGCGATCGCCGAGACCTTCCCGGGCTTTCGCACCATTACCTGGAACGGCCTGGTCGCGCCTGCCGGCACGCCGCGCGACATCATCGAGCGCCTGTCGGCGGAGTCGCAGAAGGCGATGAAGGACCCGGCGGTGATCAAGCGCCTGGATTCAATGGGCGTGGACGCCTACGGCTCCACCCCGGCCGACTTCGCCGACACCATCCGCAAGGATTTCGAGATCTACCGCGAGGCGGTGAAGATCGTCGGGCTCAAGCCGGGCTGAGAGCTGGCGGCAAGGTCGATGAAATGCAAGCGGAGATCCTGATCGCGCTTTAGCTTGCGCTGCGCCGGGGGTGTTTCGGGCATTCGAGACGGAGAGTGCAGGATGCAGGATGAATGAGGCGCGGGTAACGTCCCGGCGCGACATGTGGGTGCACATGCTGCTGTATCCCGGGCATACGCTCCCGACGGCTGCTGCGCCGGCCATGGTGGCGGTGGGTCTTGCGGTACGCAATGAAGTCTTCGCCGCGGTACCGGTACTGCTTGCGTTTCTCGCGGGATGGCTGATTCAGCTCGGCGGGGTCCTGACGGACAACTACGAGAACCTGGTCAGGCACCCGAACGACCGCGAGCATCCCCAGCTGGTTCACGCGTTGCGCGACGGAGCGCTGACCCTGTCAGGGCTGCGAACGGCAATCTTCGGCTGTTACGGCGTTGCGCTGCTTGTCGGCGCCTGGCTGCTGCACCATGCAGGACTCCCGGTGCTGGTGATCGGCGTGTTGAGCATCGGGGCAAGCTGGATCTACTCGGCCGGCCCTTTCCCGTTCGGCGAGCGCGGGATCGCCGACCCCTTGTTCTTCGTTTTCTTCGGCATTGTCTCGGTCGTTGGCTGCTATTACGTGCAGGCCGTCCCCGCATACGGCAATCCGGCATTCTGGCAAGCGGCGCCCGAGGCGTTTCCCGTCGCCGCGTTCGCGCTCGGTCTTCCCATCGGGGCGCTCACCACGAACATTCTGATCATCGACGACATCCGTGACCGCGAATTCGACGTCGTTAAGGGCAAGCGCACCGTGGCTGTCCGCGCCGGCATGGCGTGGAGCCGCGCCGAATTCGTCGCGCTTCTCGTGCTGTCGTACCTCGCGCCGTTCGGGCTCTGGATGGGCCTGGATTGCGGCGCTTTGATTCTGCTGCCCCTGCTCACGCTTCCCTACGCGTTTTCCACCGTTCGCGACGTACTCACGCTGGACCGGTTCGAGGACCTCGTGCCGATGACGCCGAAGGCCGCCCGCCTGCTCCTGGTCTACTCCGTGTTTCTGGCGATCGGGGTTGCGAAGGGGTGATGCTCTTGACGATGCGCACCGTACGGCGTGAAGACGCCAGGCTGCTCACCGGGCGCGGGCATTACGCTTCCGACT
>Ga0315281_10013939_pt1 | contig 10854 bp, 9 predicted proteins | sample YL17G07_0_MG_FD_204540 | JGI IMG/M metagenome (GOLD analysis project Ga0315281, IMG submission 204540) | Sediment microbial communities from Yellowstone Lake, YNP, Wyoming, USA - YL17G07_0 | ecosystem: Environmental > Aquatic > Freshwater > Lake > Sediment | place: USA: Wyoming | collected... | reverse complement strand
GTCGCCGCCGGACGGCTCGATGGGGTGATCCAGGTTCGCGGGCTCGGCGCGGTCGATATCGCGGCCGCCGGACTTATCGCCGCCGAGGCCGGTGCGCGGGTGACCGACGCGCACGGCGGGCCATGGCTCGTCGTGGATCTGCCAGACCGCGGAACGGGGATCATCGCCGCCCGACCAGACCTGCACCGCCACCTCCTGCGATCACACCACGTGCGCATTCCCACGCGGATGGATTACCCGGACCTGGATTCCTCGAAGTAGCCAGCCACGCGTTCCTCCGCTTCGAACACGTGGGCTTCGAAGACGCGCGAGGCGAGGTCCGGATCACCCGACTCGAGCGCGTCGAGCAGCGCCTGATGCTCGTCCGCGCTGGTGTCGAGCGAGGTGTACGGGAGTCGATCGAAATGGAGCAGGGTCTGGATTGCGGGTACGTAGCGGACGAAGATCTCGTGCAGCCGGCCGTTCCCACTGAGGGCGCACAGGCGTTCGTGGAACTGGAGGTCCGCCCGCCGGACCGCCGCAACATCCCCGGACTCGGCGGCCGCTCGGATCTCCCCGACCGCCGTGGCAAGCTCCTGCAGGGCCGATGGATCCGCGCGCTGGACGAGGAGGCGGGCTGCGCAGCCCTCGACCGCCGCACGTACCTCGTAGATCTCGCGGACATCTGACGCACCGAGGGTCACGACAAACGCTCCGCGACGCGGTTCCTCGTCAATCAGGCCTTCCGCGACGAGCGTCTTGAAGGCCTCGCGGATTGTCCCCCGGCTGACGCCGAGTCGCACCGCAAGCTTGGCCTCCACGAGGTGCGTTCCTCGCCGAAAGCCGCCCGTCAGGATCTGCTCGCGCAGGATGGTCGCGGCATCCTCCGCGAGTTTTCGTGGGGCGATCAGTGGAACGAGATTCGGGAGGTCGGTGCCGTCCGTGCCACCGCGGCCGAGGGCGACCGTCTCGTTGGCCGACATGCGCTCGTCCCCTCCTCAGTCCGTCGACGCGCCTCGCGGATCGTCTCGCGAGCGGTGGTCGGACGGTGGCTCCTGGTCGGTCGACAGTCTACCATCAACACTTGGGCCGAATCCGCACGCCCGTACCCGTCTGGCAAGCACCAACCCAGGGAGGCCCGCGAGGATGAACGTGGGGCTGGAGGGGACCTGGCAGCACGAAGTGGGAGGTTGGTTGCCATGAGAGTGGCGCTCCTCGGCGCAGGACGGATTGGCCAGTTGCATGCCGCCAACCTGGTTGATCACCCGGACGTGGGGGCGGTCGTCGTTGCTGACGCCGACCCCGAGCGTGCCCGCCATCTGGCTGCAACGGTTGAAGGAGACGCTGTCGGCTCGGCCGAGGAGGCGCTTGACGGCGCAGATGCCGTCGTGATCGCGGCATCGACCGACGCCCACGGGGCACTGGTTCGGATGGCGATTGAGCGCGGCGTCCCGACGTTCTGTGAGAAGCCGCTCGCCTTCGACCTTCCAGAGACGGTGGCCCTGGTCGATCGGGTCAGCCAGACCAGGGTTCCCGTGCAGGTCGGCTTCCAGCGCCGCTTCGACCCAGCCTACCGGGAGGCTCGGCGGCTGGTGGAGTCCGGCGAACTTGGGGTCGTCTACCTGGTTCGACTGATCGCCCACGACCATGAGCCGCCCCCGGACGCGTACATTCCGACCTCTGGAGGCCTCTTCCGCGACTCGTCCATCCACGACTTCGACGCGATCCGTTGGGTGACCGGGCAGGAGGTGGACGAGATCTACGCAACCGGCTCCGTCCGGGCGTTTGACGCGTTCGCTCGCCACGGCGACGTTGACACGGGAGCGGCCATCCTCCGCCTCACGGACGGCACGCTCGGCGTTCTCGGCCAGACGCGGCACGATCCGCGCGGGTACGACATCCGGATGGAGATCATCGGGTCGCGCGACAGCGTCACGGTCGGGCTCGGGCCCCGGACGCCGCTCCGGTCGCTCGAACCGGATACGGCTGCGCCCGCCGCGCCGGCCTGGACCAGTTTTCTCGACCGCTTCGCCGTCGCGTATCGGGAGGAGATCGGGGCGTTCCTGCGGGTGGCACGGGGCGAGATTCCGAGCCCATGCACGGCAGACGACGCCCTCGAGGCGATGCGGACGAGCCTGGCTGCTGGTCGGTCCCTCGCCGAACACCGTCCCGTCCGCCTGGCCGAGGTCGGCTGAAACCGTGGCGGGAGGCCGGCCGATGTCGCGAGCCAGCTACCCCCGGATATCCGGATTCGGCAGCAGGATCTCGTCAACTGCTCGAACGAGGTCCCAATAGGACGCGATGAACCCGCGGAGCGTCCGGACCGTGGCGCCGTACGTGTCGAATTCCTCGATGGTCAGCCCGTCAGGCTCATACGCCCGCCGGAAGTCCGGGATCCGCGCCTCGAGTTCCTTGACGTAGGCCGCCGGGACCGGCTCGTCGAACCGCGGCCGTACCTCGACGGCGCTGGCATTGAACCGACGTTGCCAGGCGTGCGGAATCGTCATGCTGACGTCGCCACCGATCAGTTCGGACCAGTGGAGGTGGTGGCGATAGGCTGCGGCGAGCGGCCGGGTCCGATAGCCGCGCTCGTGGAAGATCGAGGCGACCCGCTTGAAGACCGCGATCCCGGCCCAGTTCGCGGCCGCCGGGTCGATGGTGATCTCGTCCCGCTCGCAGATCACCTTCATCCAGTCATCGAGCCGGCCGACCATCACGGTGCAGACCGGGCTCATCCGCGCCACGTCGAGCCCCGCCGCTTCGCGCTGGCGAAGCGCCCGCTCAACGGCCTCGCCGACCGCGAGCGCCTGCGGCACGGTGAACGAGACGGTCGCGTTGATCGAGATCCCGAGGAAGGTCGCCTCCTCGATCGCGACCAGGCCGGCGGAGGTGACGGGGAACTTGACCTGCATGTTCGGGGCAAGCCCGCTGAACCGTCGACCCTGCTCCAGCATCCGCTCGGCGTCGCGGTGGAAGGTCGGGTTCGTCTGGATCGAGAGGCGACCCTTGCGCCCGGACTCCCGGGCGAAGATGGGTCCGAGGAGCGCCGCTCCCCGGACCGCCATCTCCTCGATGACCTGCCAGGTGATCTCGAGATCGGTGGCCGTGGGCTGCTCGGCGCGGATCGCCCTGATCCGCGGTCGCCAGACATCAAGCTCCTTCTTGAGGACCTCGCCGACGATCGTCGGGTTCGAGGTCGCACCGACCGCACCGTTGGCGATCGCGTACTCGAGCTCAGCCACCGAGCAGGAGTCATTCCAGTATTCGGTGGGGGTCGTCCTCGCCATCGTCGCGAGCGGCGCCTCGGTGACGACATCCATGGGGGTCTCCTTCGGTCGGTCAGCGCGGAGGCGCCGAGGGATTCCAGTCCATGAGCCAGGCATGGTCCGGGTCGAGGGTGAAATGCCAGAGCCGGGTAGGGCCGGCCATCACGTTGAGGTAGTAGCAGTCGTACCCGGCAGGGGCGCCGACGGGGTGGTAGCCGCGCGGGACCAGCACGACATCGCCATCCATCGGCGTGAGCGCCTCGTCGAGCGAACGGTCGGCCGTGTAGACCCGCTGGAACGCGAAGCCCTGCGGCTTCGCGAACCGGTAGTAGTAGAGCTCCTCGAGCTGGCTCTCGTGGGGCTGGTCCTCGACATCGTGCTTGTGGGGCGGGTAGCTCGACCAGTTGCCACCGGGCGTCAGGACCTCGACGAGGATGAGTCGGCCCGCGGCAGCCTCGGGCGGCAACAGGTGACGGACGATACGCTCTGTCTGTCCGGAGCCGCGTGCCTCGACGCGCATCGAGGCCGGCTCGATCAGCCGCGTCTCGCGGAGATCGCCACCGGGCGCCGCGGCGAATGCGATGCGCGCCGCGCCGAGTGCCTCGATCGCGATGGAGACGCCCGGTTCGACGAGGACGACGGGGGCCGAGATCGGCTCGAAGACCGACGCTCGACTCCCCACCTCGCCGAAGACCCTTCCGCCGGCGCGGACACGGACCGTCCCCTCGAGGACGATGAGCCCGACCTCCCGGAGATCGCCGGGCCGGTTGACCATCGCCCCCGAGGCGAGTTCATGTGCGGAGAACGCGATCCAGCGCCAGCCGACCCCACCCAGCCCGTCTGATTCGGTCGACGGATCGATCGTGACGGTCGCGCCGTCCGCTCCGGGAGCAGCCGCTCGACGCAGAAGTTGGCTCATGGGATGCCCCCGACGCTCACGGGGCGGCCTTCGTCCATCGACCGGGCCGCCGCGAGCGCGATGGCCAGGGCGGCCCGACCATCGGCTCCGGTCACCGCCACCGGCCGATCGTCGGCGATCACCCGGACGAAGGCCCGGGTCTGCTCCAGGTAGCCCATCTCGAAGCGGGGAACCCTCGGGTCAACGGTGTCAGAAGCGATCGATCCGGCGGTTCCACCGACTCCGCCGCTGCTCGACGCCCCGTGGGTGAGCGGCAGGCGCCCCACCCAGACCGAGCCCGCGGTCGCGAGCACCTCGGTCCGGACATCCTCGCCGTAGGTGGTGTTGCGCGCCAGCTCGACCGTGCCGGTTGCCCCACCCGCGAAGCGAAGGTTGACGACCGCACTGTCCACGTCGCCGACCGTGGCGAGCGCCGGATGGGCAAGGCTCGAGCCGAAGGCGTGAACCTCGACGACCTCATCGGCCATGAGCCAGCGGGCGAGGTCGAACTCGTGGATCCCCATGTCGACCATGATCCCACCGCTCACCCCCGGGTCGGCGTAGTTCGGTGGCGGGGGCTCGGTGTCGAACTGGAGCGACTTGAAGAGAAGTGGCCGGCCATACTCACCCGATCCGAGACGCGCCTTCGCCCGGAGGTAATCAGGATCCCAGCGGCGCATGAACCCGACTTGGAGGCGAGTTCCCGCGGCGCCGGCCACACGAATCGCCGCGTCGGTGTCTGCCAGCGTCAGGGCGAGTGGCTTCTCGCACAGGATGCCCTTTCCGGCGCCCGCCGCGGCCCGGATCGCGTCAAGGTGTCCGTTCGACGCGACCGCGATCAGGACGGCATCGCAGGGCGTCCTCGCGAGGAGCTCGTCGATCGAATCGAAGACCGGCGGCCCGCCGACCTCATCGGCCAGCCGTCGGGCGGCGTCCAGCCTGAGGTCGGCGATCCCGACGAGCTGCGCCTCCGGGACCGCCCCGGCGATGAGTCGGGCGTGGATCGAGCCCATCCGACCGGCGCCGACGAGCCCTATCCCGATCCGGGCGGTCATAGCCCTCTCCCTTCCCTGTTGGCCGCCGGCAAGCTCGGACTGACCCGACTCGAACCCCATGCCTCGCTCTGCATCGCCACGAGCCGCTCGAGGGTCTCGTCGTCGGATGGTGCCGGCCAGTCGGCGATGGCCTCTTCCGCACCTGCCGCGCGCCATGCCCGCAGGTGCGCGCCAACGACATCGGCGGTGTCGGCCAGCGGCGAGCGCTCCGCCCACGCCCGGGCGACTGCAGCGTCGACGCCGTGATGCAGGAGGGTCGCGGCGAGCGCCGCTACCGCTCCGGACCGGTCATCGCGGATGCAGATCGGTGGCACGCCGACAGTCCGACGGATCGTCGCGGGGTCGCGTCCGATCTCGGCACAGTGCCGGTCGAGGACGGCGTTCTTGTGGGCAAACGTCTCCGGATCGCCCTCGCCGTTCCAGATGTCGGCGTCCCGGGCAACGATCCGAAGCGTCCGCTGCTCGCCGCTTCCGCCGATGAGGAGGGGCAGCCGACTCACAGCAGGAGGGTCGTTGCGCAGCCCGTCCACGGTGACCCAGTCCCCGTGGAACGTCACCCTCTCGCCGTCGAGCAGGCGGCGGACGACACGGCCCGCGTCATCGAGCCGGCTGATCCGGTCACCAAGCGATGGAAAGCCATAGCCGAAGGCTCGGTGTTCGGGCTCGTGCCAGCCGGCACCCAGACCGAGGAGGACCCACCCCACGCTCGCGTGGCGCAGCGTCGTGGCCATCTTCACCGTGAGGCCGACGTTCCGATACCCGACCCCGCAGACGAGGACCCCGAGGGCGATCCGGTCGGTCCGTGCCGCCCAGCCCGCGACCGTCATCCAGGCCTCGAAGACGGGTCCGTCGGGACCAACCATCGTCCCCTCCGAGCCGCCCAGGACGGGCATGAAGTGATCGTTGGCGAAGAGACTCGAGAAGCCGAGAGCCTCCATCCGGGCGCCAGTTGCCATGAGGTCGGCCCAGCTCACATGCTGACCCCAGACCTGAAAGCCGATCCGGATCGGGTCGCGGGCGTCGGCGTGAGGACCCAGGAGGCCGCCGGGCGCAGGCTGGCTGGCGCCGTGGCGCGTCAACGAACGCGTCCGTGAAACGCGGGCATCAGACGAACCGTCGCTCGGTCTCGACGTGCTCGAGATAGGCCCGCCGGGCCTCGCGCACCGACTCGGAGGTGCTGACCTCCGCAACCGGGACATCCCACCACGATCCGTAGCCCGGCACCGCGACCGTGGGATCGACCTCGACGACGATCACCGTCGTCCGTTCCGCGACCCGCGCCTCCCGGAGCGCCGCCGCCAGCTCCGGGGCGGTATCGGCCCGCAGGACGTGGGCTCCGAGGCTGGCCGCGTTAGCCGCGAAGTCGATGGGCAGGTTGGGGCCGGAGAGCCGGCCGCTTGCCGGGTCGCGGAACCGGAACGAGTTGAATTCGTTGTGACCACCGCACGCACCCGAGAGGTTCTTGATGCACTGGAACCCGTGGTTGTCGAGCAGCACGATCGTGAGGCGGTGGCCCTCCTGCACGGACGTCGTGAGTTCGGTCGAGAGCATCAGGTAGGAGCCGTCGCCGACCATGACGTAGACCTCGGCCTCGGGCGAGGCCATCTTCACGCCGAGCCCCCCGGCGATCTCGTAGCCCATCGTCGAGTAGCCGTACTCGACGTGGTAGTCGCCGGGTCGCTCGGTCCGCCAGAGCTTGTGGAGGTCGCCCGGTAGCCCGCCGGCGGCCTGGACGATGACATCCCCTGGTCGGGCGGCCTCGTTGACCAGCCGGATCGCCTCCGGCTGCGAGAGGTGGGTGGGGCTCTGGAGATGCAGGACCCGGTCGACCTCGGTGTTCCAGGCCTGGCGAAGCCGTTCGTTGGCGGCCCGTCGTTCCGGATCGACGCCCGCCCAGGCTCGCGCGTCCAACGCAGCCGCCAGTTCCTCCAGCCCGACCCTCGAGTCGGCGACGAGCGGAAGCGCCGCCGCCTTCCCCGCGTCGAGCTCGGCGACGTTGAGCGCCACGAAGCGAACGTCGGGATCCTGCCAGGCGGTCCAGCTGGCGGTCGTGAAGTCTGAGAGCCGGGTGCCGACCGCAAGGACGAGGTCGGCCTCCCTGGCAGCCGCGTTCCCGGCCGACCCGCCCGTCACGCCGATCGCCCCGAGCTGCATCGGGTGGTCCCAGACGAGCGAGCCCTTGCCGGCCTGCGTCTCGACCACCGGGATCCCGAAGCGCGTCACGAAGGCGGCCAGGGCTTCCGACGCGTCGCCGTAGATCACTCCGCCACCGGCGACCAGGAGCGGGCGTCGGCTCGCAGCGATGAGGTCCGCTGCGCGCTCGAGCGCGGCGCGGTCCGGCCGGGCGCGCGGAATCCGGTGAACCCGGGGCTCGAATAGCGCTGTCGGGAAGTCGAAGGCCTCTGCCTGGACATCCTGGGGCAGGGCGAGCGTCACCGCACCGGTCTCTGTGGGCGAGGTCAGGACGCGCATCGCAGCCGGGAGCGCGGCGATGAGCTGTTCGGGGCGATTGATCCGGTCCCAGTAGCGCGAGACGGGTCGGAGGCAGTCGTTGACCGAGATATCCTGGCTCTCCGGCCGCTCGAGCTGCTGAAGCACGGGGGTCACCCGGCGACTGGCGAAGATGTCGCCTGGCAGGAGCAGGACCGGCAGCCGATTGATGGTGGCCGTCGCGGCGCCCGTCACCAGGTTCGTGGCCCCGGGACCGATCGAGGTGGTGCAGGCGAAGGCCCGCAGTCGCCGACTTCGCTTGGCGAACGCAACGGCAGTGTGCACCATGCCCTGCTCGTTCCGGGCCTGGATATAGCGAATCCGATCCTGCGCTGCCTCGAGGGCTTCGCCCAGGCCGGCAACGTTGCCGTGGCCGAAGATTCCGAGCACGCCCTCGAAGAAGCGATGCTCGTCGCCATCGCGCTCGACCGACTGGGCGGTCAGGAACTCGATGATCGCCTGGGCGCCGGTCAGCCGTCGGATGATGGACATGATCTGTTCCCCGCTGGGCTTGGTGGTCTGGTTTCTGCTGTCTCGTGCCGAGTCGCCAACTCGACTGGATCGGCTACCTGGCGCCCCCGGCTGCGGCGGCGCCGTGCCCCGGGGCGGTCACTTCACGGCCCCCATCGTCAGGCCGCGGACGATCTGGCGCTGGGCCAGCGCGGTGAAGATGAGGACCGGGATCACGCCGATCACGCCGGCGGCTGCCATCGGACCCCAGTCGATCTGGGTCTTGCCGATCAGCGTCGAGATGCCGACGGGGATCGTCTGCGCGTCGGGGTTCGATGTCAGCGTCAGGGCGATGAGGAACTCGTTGTACGTGTTGATGACGACGAAGATCGCCGTCGCGGCGAGGCCGGGAGCGGCGAGCGGCATGATCACTCGGCGCATCGCGGAGAACCGCGTGTCGCCGTCCACGAGCGCCGCCTCCTCGATCTCCTTGGGGATCTCGGCGAAGAAGCTCTGCATCATCCAGACGACGAAGCTCGTGTTGATCCCGGTGTAGCAGAGGATCAGGCCCAGGCGCGAGTTGAGCAGGCCGAACTGCGCCAGCGCGAGGTAGAAGGGGACGACGAGCAGGATCGCCGGGACGATCCGGACGAGGAGCGCGGTCATCAATCCGAGGTCGTTGATTTTGCGACTCAGGCGGAAACGCGCGAGGGCGTAGGCCGCCGGCGCCCCGATGAGCAGGCTCAGGATTGTCGCCAGGCTGACCACGACAATGCTGTTCGTGAGGAAGTCGCCGAAGTGGTGGGCGGTAAAGAGGGTGGTGTAGTTGTCCAGCGTCGGGTGGAGCGGGATCAGCGTGAAGCCCGCGAAGATGTCGACCCGCTGCTTGAGCGAGAGGCTGATCATCCACCAGAACGGGAAGAGGCAGATAACCACCACCACGGCAATGGCAGCGTAGGTGAGGGTCCGTGACAGCCGCCCGTTCATCAGGTCGCCGCCGGTGATCGACGCATGAGCCGGACCACGACCATCATCAGCGCGAACACCACGACGAAGAGGCTTATGAGCATCGCCGCCCCTTGGCCGTACTGGTTGAAGTTGAACGCGGTGTTGTAGGCGTAGATGCTGATCAGCTGGGTCGCCGTGCCCGGCCCACCGCGAGTCAGGACGAAGATCTGGTCGAATGTCCCGATCGCGTCGATGAGCCGGAGCACGACCCCGACCGCGAGGACCGGCACCAGGAGCGGGAGCGTGTGCTCGAAGAAGACCCGTATCGGTCCGGCGCCATCGACTCGTGCTGCCTCCAGCGGCTCCTGCGGGAGCGATTGGAGGCCGGCGAGGCAGAGGAGGAAGAGCAGCGGCGTCCACTCCCAGGTGTCGACCAGGACCAGGGCCCAGAAGGCCCGGTCCGGGTGCGCGAGCATGGCGGGAGCCGACTGGCCGAGGGCGACGAACAGCGGGTCGATGGCCCCGGTGTCCGAGGAGTACATGAGCCGCCAGATGACGCCGACCGCAACGGGTGCGACCGCCATCGGGGCGATGATCGACATGCGGAAGAACTGGACGAATCGGAGCTCGCGATTCACGAGCAGGGCGAGCCCGAGCCCGAGGACCGTCTCGAGGATCAGCACCACGATGACGTACCGGGCGGTGAGGAGCATCGCGTCCCAGAAGGTCTGGTCGGCGAAGACGTTGACGTAGTTGGTGAACCCTCCGCCACCGACGGCCCGTCCGAAGACGTAGTGCGTCAGGCTCGCCTGGATGCCCATGTAGAGCGGGAAGATCGAAACCAGGACAAGGGCAACCGCGGCCGGCAGCAGGAGGAGATACGGGAACGCCCGCTCACCACGGCCCTCCGCCACCGCGGCGTCATGCCTGGTGGGGATTGGTATGGCCACGGAGTGCCCTCCTCCTGCTGCCGCGAAGCGGCTTCGACTTCGGTCGGTTAGAAGTAGAGGTCCTTGTTCTGCTGGATGACGGCGTTGATCTGCTTGGAGGCCTCGGTGAGGACATCCTTGGCGATCTGGTCGTAGCCGCCCTGCTGGGCGATGGCCGTGGTCAACGCGATGTTGATCTGGGTGCCGAGGATGTCCTCGAACTTCGGCTCGTCGGGGGTTCGGGGCTTCGGCGTGGCATTCGCCACCGACTCCGCGATGGCGGGCAGCCAGCGGTACTTGGCAACCGCTGTCGGGTCCGTCAGGGCCTTCTGCGTCACCGCGGCACTGCCACCCTGCTGTGCGAACTGCAGCTGGATCTTGTCGCTCGTGAACCAGTCCAGGAACTGGACGGCGCCCTCGGCGTTCTTCGAGCCCGCGGCGACGCCGCAGATGAACGTGCCGATCGCCGGCCCGTTCTTCGCCTGCTTGGGGGTCGTCGCCACGCCGATCTTCCCGACGACCTTCGAGGCCTTCGGATCGTCGATTCCGTAGACCGCCGTACCGGTGTAGTCGGTGATTGCGAGGGCCTTGCCCTGCATCAGCAGGTTGGTCATGTCGGAGGAGTCAAACGCTGGCGTCGAAGATGACATGTACGGGAGCCAGCTCAGCTCGCGGGCGAGCGCTGCGACCGCCTCGGGGGCGTCGAGACCGGAGGTCCAGTCCTCCTTGACGAACTCCCCGCCGTACGCGTTGAGGAATGGCAGGTAGGTCATGACCGCCGGATTGCCCTTGGCGCCGCGGACCGCGAACCCGTAAAGGTCCGGCACCTTGGACTTCGC